>Ga0182024_10017674_pt1 | contig 13354 bp, 7 predicted proteins | sample P32metaG_FD_120480 | JGI IMG/M metagenome (GOLD analysis project Ga0182024, IMG submission 120480) | Permafrost microbial communities from Stordalen Mire, Sweden - P3-2 metaG (Illumina Assembly) | ecosystem: Environmental > Terrestrial > Soil > Wetlands > Permafrost | place: Sweden: Stordalen...
AAGTCTCCTTGATGGTCCTGGGCGAGACCCAGCGCGCCAGGTTCCACATCGAGCCGGCCTTGTCGTTGGTGCCCGAGGCCCGCGCGCCGCCGAACGGCTGTTGGCCGACCACCGCGCCGGTCGGCTTGTCGTTGATGTAGAAGTTGCCGGCCGCATGCCGCAGCCTGTCGGTGGCGGCCGATACGGCGGCGCGGTCGGCGGCGAACACCGCGCCGGTCAGGCCATAGTCGCTGGTGGAGTCGATCAGCTCCAGAACCTCGTCATAGCGGCCCTCGTCATAGAGGTGCGCCGCGACGATCGGGCCGAAGAACTCCTCGCGCATGAATCGCGAGCGCGGATCGTCGACCTCCAGCAAGGTGGGCTCGACGAAATAGCCCCGGCCCATGTCGGCGCCGCCTCCCGCAAGGATGCGCACGCCCGGCGACGCCCGCGCCTCGTCTTGGGCTTGCGCCAGCCGCCGCCAGGCCTTTTCGTCGATCACCGCCCCCATGAAGGTGGTGAAGTCGCTCACATCGCCCATGCGGATGGAGGCGATGTCCTCGACCAGGCGCTCGCGCAGCGTCGGCCAAAGGCTCTTCGGAACGAAGATGCGCGAGGCCGCCGAACATTTCTGACCCTGATACTCGAAGGCGCCCCGCACGATCGCCGTCGCCAAGGCCGCCACGTCCGCGCTGGGGTGCGCGAGGACGAAATTCTTGCCGCCGGTCTCGCCCACGACGCGCGGATAATTGCGATAGGCGCCCGCGCCGACGCGGCGAAGGATGTCGTTGAACACCGGCGTCGACCCGGTGAAATGAACCCCCGCCAGGTCGCGACTGGCAAGAGCGATGTCGGAGGCCTGCGCCGGATCGGCGTAGACGAGGTTGATCACCCCATCGGGCAGCCCCGCCTCGCGCAGCAGATCCATGACGAAATGGGCGGCGTACCTCGCGGTCGCCGACGGCTTCCACAGCACCGTATTGCCCATCAGGGCCGGGGCGCTGGGCAGATTGCCGGCGATGGCCGTGAAGTTGAACGGCGTCACCGCGAAGACGAAGCCTTCCAGCGGGCGATAGTCGACGTGGTTTGCGACCCCGGTCGGCGACAGCGGCTGCTCGCCGTAGAGGCGGAGCATGAACTCCACGTTGAAGCGCCAGAAGTCGATCAGCTCGGCGGCGGCGTCGATCTCGGCCTGATAGACCGTCTTGGATTGGCCGAGCATGGTCGCGGCGTTCAACTGGGCGCGGCGAGGTCCGGCCAGGAGGTCGGCGGCGCGCAGGAACACCGCGGCCCGCTCCGGCCAGGGTGTCCGCGACCAGGCGGGCCAAGCGCGGCCGGCCGCCGCGACGGCGGCCTCGATCTCGGGCCGCCCGCCGACGTGCGCCTTGGCCAGGACTCCGCGGTGGTCATGCGGGCTGACCACGTCCTGGAGCGCGCCGGTGCGCACCTCGCGCCCGCCGACGATCATGGGAAGTTCGATTTGATCGCCGGCCATGCGCGCCAGAGTGGCCGCGAGTTCGGTTCGTTCGGGCGAGCCGGGGGCGTAGTCCCGCACCGGCTCGTTGCGGGCCGGCGGCGGAGACGTCTCGCCGACGTTGGATCGTGAGGTGGTCGAGGTCATGGAATGTTCCGCGATGGATTTGAGAACGCGAGCCATCATAGCAGTCAACATCCAGAGTTTGACGCCAATCGATGTCCCGCATCATCGTTCGCGGCGCGTCCACTTCGGCGCCGGGCCAGCATTGGCTGAAGGCTGGATTCGAGACAAAGCCGGTCCTTAGCGATCGGCGCCAGGAAGGGCCGGATCTGATTCCAAGCGGGTGTTCGCGAGGCCCCGCTCTCCGGGCCGGAAACCAAGGGTGAAAATCGACCCAGAGCGGTTGCAGACAAGACGCGGCAGATCCCTATAATCCCTGAAAAGGTCACGGCGTCAGGATTACGACGTTCATGCTCCACGGCGTCAGGGATATGGTCGTGGGCAAGGAAAGTGCGCCATAGTCGGTCGTGACGGGCGTCGCCCAGACGCCGCGTTTGGAGCGATCATAGACCGCCTTGTCATAGGTGGACATGCTGACATCGGAGGCGCTTGTCATCCCCTTGACGGTCAGCTTGACCGACAGGGTCTTGGCTTCACTGAGATTGAACAGCACCACGGCCGCGCCGGCGCCATGGGTCGCCGCATAGGCGCGCACCGAGGCGTTGCCGCCGCTGGTGAGAGGCAGCACTTTTTCACCGTTGCGCGCGACGGCGGAAAACAGCTCGAACGCCCGCGCGGTGGGCAGCAGCGTGCCCAGCGCTGTCACGGGGGCGCTGCTGCAGCCATATTCCGGGATCCCGTCGGAAAACACCATGTAGCCGCCGAATGTCTGCCAACCATAGAGCGACGAACTGAAATTCCCGCTGGATGCGTCCGAGCAGCCGCCGAAGCCCAGCCACCAGGTGGCGCGCGCAACGCCCGCGTTCATCAACTCACCCAGCACCTGTCCCGCAAAGAGCGCCTGGGTGATCGACGTGGTCTGCTTGCCGGGGTTGCTGTAGACCGACCCCAGTTCTCCCACATAGATCGGCGTTTCGGCGTGGCCTGCCGCGGAAAGGTCCGCCTTTACCGCCGCTATCTGCGCCGCGAAGTCCTCCGACGCGGAGCCGACCAGATAGGTGTCGCTCTCCGATCCAGGCGCCTGGGCATAGTAGTGATATTCGACAAAATCATACTGGGCCTGCGACAGGACGATCGGGTCCCACGACGGCGACCAACCCGGCTGTACGACAACCCCGACCAGGGCGGCCGGATTGGCGGCCTTCATTTGTGGGTAATAGCCGGTCGCCACCGCATTGGCGTAGGTCGTCGCGTCATGCGGCAGGGCGTGCAGATCGTATTCCCATGAACCGAAGACCTCGTTGCCCACCGTCCAGTGGCTGACCTTGTCACCGTGGGCCAGCGCATAAGCGACCCAGGCCGCCGCTTCGGCCGGATCACCGCCGCCTGTGCAGGCCGCATCGGACCCGTAGTTGACGGTCACCGCCACATCGGGAGCATGGGGTGCGACGATGTCCGAGAAGAAGTTGTCGAAGGTGGCGTTGGCGTCGACGTAGCCGCCGTTGCATTCACTGTTGGTCTGCCAGTGAAACGTATCGGACGCCGATCCGCCAGGCCAACGCAACGCCGCGATGCCGCCCTTCTTCATCGCGGCGGCCATGCCTGCCTGAGTGGGGTCGAACCAGTTGGCCATGTTCATGCCCAGGATCTGATCGGACACCGCGATGGACGGTGATTGGCGGTCGACGATCACACTGGCCGTCCCAGCGGTCGCGACCTGAGCTCCGAGGATGAAGACGACCGGCAACATACGCATGACCGATTTCATCCTGTTCTCCTTGCTCATTCATGACGCGCGGCCGAATGAGCGAATATCCGATAGTCCAGCAACGACATCAACAAGCTGAAGGCGCCGTTCGAGATCGTTTCGCGTGGGCATGCTCCGCTGCCGGAACCTCTGCGTGAAGCCGTGTCCACGTTTGTCGCGCTGATGACGAAAGCGCGGAGTGAGGGAGTGCGCGTAAGCGTGGTCGCAGGGCGCGCGCTGGGATTGGGTGTGTTGTAGCCTGCTCCCCTTTGGACCGCTGTCCCCCCATTGCGGCCCAAGCCCCGTTGCCCAAGGTTCGACCCGAGGCGGCGCGTCCGACAGAGTTGCGACCTTGCGACGATGGCGGCGGCATATTCGATGATCGGGAGTGCAGCTTCGGCTCGCCGACGAGCAGTATGGCGCCATCGCCAATTTTCGGTTTGGTCTGCGGCGACTGCAACGCCCTCGCCGATATTGTCGGCACCGACCAACGAAGTGCTTCATCATGCTGCTCCAGATGCGAGGCCAGCCCCAAGCCAGTCCTTCCGCTGCTCAGAATGGCTGCTGTGGGCGACCGCAATCACCCCATCTAGGGCACGTCGCGCCGATCTCCCGCCTGATCAGTGAGTTCAGCCAGGCGCGCATCCCACTTTGTTACGGCGCGATCCCCAGCTTCGAGCGGCGCAGCACGTCCGGCCTCGGCGAGCGGACCTTCGACGCCATCAGCGGCTGGCGCGGTCCGGACAGCCCGCCCTGGCCGGCGAGCATGGATAGTGTACTCCGATTCTACGCGGCGCTGTGGGGCGCTTATGGGCTGCTAGCGCTGCGGTGCGCGCGCAACATCGATAAGCAGGACGGACAGGTCCCCTGGCTGGCGGCGATGTTCTTCGCCGGTGGAGTGGGCCGGGCCATGTCATGTTTCCCCGTGGGCGCGCCGCACCCATTCCTCCTGGCTTTGATGGCGATCGAGCTCACGTTGCCCGTCGCCCTGGCCGGCCTGTGGCTGGCCCAGCGTCGAGCGCCTTCTCAAAGCCACTCGTAGGCCCAGTCCTCGTCCTTCGGCAGCCGGGGCCACGCTCAACCGACGGCGGAAAACAGGCTCAAGCTTGAGACGCTTCCAGCACCGAGCGCATTTTCTCAGCCAGCGCTTCGACCGTGAAGGGCTTGCCGATCAGATCGACGCCGGGGTCCAGTACGCCGTTATGCACGATGGCGTTGCGCGTGTAGCCGGTTGTGAACAGCACCTTCAGACCGGGCCACCGCCGGCGCGCCTCTTCGGCCAGCTTGGCCCCACCGCCATCGGGCATGACGATGTCGGTGAACATAAGAAGGATCTCCGGGTGAGCCTCCAACAGCCGCAAGGCCGCGACCGCGCCATCGGCCTCCAGCACGTGATAGCCCAACTCACTCAAGGCGTCGGCGCTGAACTGCCGCACCGCCGGTTCGTCTTCGACCACGAGTATAACCTCGCGTTTGTCGCCAAGCGCCAAGGGTACGCTGGAATCGTCCTTCTCGCCGGCGGCCGAGTCGCCGACCAGCCGGGGCAGGTAGATCTTGATCGTCGTGCCTCGTCCGGGTTCGGAATAGATTTGCACATGCCCGCCTGTCTGCTTCACGAAGCCATAGACCTGGCTGAGGCCAAGCCCCGTCCCCTTGCCGATCTGCTTTGTGGTGTAGAAGGGCTCGAAGGCCTTCTCGATCACCTCGGGAGACATGCCGCCGCCAGTGTCCGTGACGGCGATCAGCACATATTGGCCAGCGGCGAGACCGAGGTGGGCCGCGGCGTAGCGATCGTCCAGGTGGGCGTTTTGGGTCTCGATGGTCAGGCGTCCGCCCTCGGGCATTGCGTCGCGGGCGTTGACCGCCAGGTTTAGGACGATGTTCTCCAACTGGTTGGGGTCGGCGTGGGTGCGCCAGAGTCCACCGGCCAGCACGGTCTCCAGGCGGATGTCCGCGCCGATGGAATGGCGGAGCAGATCCGACATGCCCGAGACCAGCTTGTTGGCGTCGATCGCCTCTGGCTGAAGCGGCTGTTGCCGGGAAAATGCCAACAGCCGCTGGGTCAGCAGCGCCGCGCGCCGCGCGCCATCGTTGGCGGCATCGAGGTATCGCTGGGCGCGCGCATCGCCGCCCGAAAGCCAACGGCTGAGCAGGTCGAGAGAGCCGATCACCACGGCCAGCATGTTGTTGAAGTCGTGGGCGATGCCACCGGTGAGCTGGCCGACCGCCTCCATCTTCTGGCTCTGTCGCAGGGATTCCTGAGCCACAGCCAGGTCAGCGGCGGCTTCCTTCTCGGCGGTCACGTCGCGTCCGGTGGCGTAGACCAGGTCGTTTTCCGGCGAGGCGATCCAGGAAATCCAGCGAAAGCCGCCGTCCTTGTGCGTGTGGCGATTTTCAACCGCGCGGAGAGGCCCGGTCTGGGCGCGATCAAGCGCGGCCTGGCTTTCAGCCTGATCGTCGGGGTGCACGAAGGCTTGGTGATGTTTTCCCACCACCTCCTCTGGACGCCAGCCCAGCACCGAGGCCCAGGCGGGATTAGCAGCTTTGAAGATCCCGTTCTGGTCGACGACGACGAGGAGATCCTGCGAGGTCTGCCACAGCCGGTCACGCTCGGCAGCTTCCTCGGCGACGCGCTGGGCGAGGTTTTCGTTGAGCACGACCAGCGCTTCGGCGGTGGTCTTTTGATCCTGGATGTCTGTGTTGGTTCCTATCCAGCGAACGATCTCGTCCGTCGGGCCCCGGATCGGCAAGGCGCGCGCGAGATGCCAGCGATAGACACCATCGGCGCGGCGCAGGCGGAACTCGGTCTGATAGACCTCGCCAGAGGTTAGGGCCGCGCCCCAGCGGGCGGCGGCGGCGTCCACATCGTCGGGGTGGACCAGATCGACCCAGCCCGTTCCGTCCAGAGCGCCGGGGCTCGCGCCGCTGTATTCGTAGACCCGGTCATTGAACCAGTTGAGCTGACCGTTTGGCGGCGACGCCCAGACGTGGTTCGGCACGGCCTGGGAAAAGGTGCGGAACTCCGCCTCGCGCTGAGCGAGTTCCGCCTCGGCGGCCCGCCGTTCGGTGATGTCGATGAAGGTGCAGATGGCGCCCTGGTGCTCCCCCTCGCGGAAGACCGGACTGACCCAGTATTCCGCCGGAAAACGCTCGCCATCGAGCCGATAGAAATACTCGTCCTGGACATGGGCGGGCTCAGCCGTCGCGGCGCAAATGTAGATGGGACAGTCGGTCTTCTCGTAGGTCGATCCGTCGGGGTGGGTGTGGTGGATGACGTCGTGCAGCTTGCGCCCGATGGCGTCCTCTTCCGACGCGAAGCCCAGCACGCGCAGAAAGGCCTGATTGCACAAGGTCGTCGCGCCCTCGCGGTCGACCGCGTAGAAGGCCTCGCCCGAAGAGCGCAGAATGTCAGCCATATAGCCCCGGCTGTCGCGCAGGGCCGCTTCGCTGGCCTTCAGCGCATCCTCCGCCGCCACCCGATCGGTGATCTCGACCGCCGTCACCAGGACGCCGCCGATGCCCGTCGGCGCGGTCGGGTCGTCCACCGGACTGTAGCCCAGGGTGAACCGGGCGTCGTCCCAGTCCGACCCGTGTCGCTGAATGCGCAGCAGCATGTCTTCGGCGAAGATCGAGGGGGTCTTGCCTTGCAGAAGTGCGATGTGCGCGGGCTCGATCTGCGCCCATACCTCGGCCCAGGCCTCCCGCGCCGGTTTCCCTAGAGCCCACGGATGCTTGTCGCCCAGAATTGGCCGGTAGGCGTCGTTATAGATGAGGACGAAGTCCGGCCCCCAACGCAGCGCCATGGGAAAGGCCGAGGCCAGGATAATGTCGACCGACAGTTTCAGGCTCGGCGACCAGCCATCTCGCGGTCCAAGGCTGGTCGCGCTCCAATCGGCGCCCCGAACCAAGCGCGCCATGGCGTCGCTGGAAGCCCTCCACCCCGTCGGCGGGTCAAACTGTCGGTCCACCATGCTCACTCCCGGCCGATAGGGTCCGCTGACCGGTTAGGCCGCCGACATCTTCACTTGCACTGCGACAGCGCCCCCGCGTCAACAGCTGTCAGAAGACAGCGGCCGGGATCGGAGCGTGCGACGATGATGCCCATGTATAGCGACGAGGCGACGGAGGCGATCCAGTAGGCCGCGCCTTTGTTCCGGCAATGGGTAAGAAGCGACGGTCCTGTGTTGGACAACTCAGCACTCGACGGGCGGTCGCCGGCAGACCGTCACTTCACTCCCACAATCTCGGCCGTAGGACGGCCACCTCGGAGGGTGCGGCCGCAGGGACTACTGCGCGGCGGAATGTGGCGACGCCAAGGTCCGCTTCCAGGCATCGCGGCAACGACGCCGTTCCACGCCGAGCCGAAATTCTGAAGGTCCGCGGATTGGCTGGCCAGCGCGGCCGTCGCCAATGCCCGAAGTCGGGTAGACCGTCAGTGACAATGATCGACCCCGAGCTGAGGTCGCGCGGCGTGTGGGCAACGGCTACAAGATCCCTGACCCTCTGCTCGGTGATTTGGGCGGGCGGCCCAAAGGTCCGCTGGGCGCTCCGATCGTCAGGCGACGCCGAAGGAGGCCTTCGCCTGGGCTTCGTAGTGCGCGGCCAAGCCCCTCAGGGCCGTGGCCGCGTCGCCCGAAAATGATGATCCGTGCATGAGGGCGAGCGTCTTGGGGGCGAGATCGGCGAGCGCGCGAATGACCGGCCCGGTGTTCGGGCCGAGGCACATCGAATGGAACATGTCTTCGGTAGCGATGGCGGGAGCGAGGATGTCGGTTTCCACCAGGGCGGGGCCGGGCCCCACCTGGGTGAAAAGATCGCCGCAAAAGAGCGTCCCGGTCGTTTCCTCGAATATCAGGCCGGCCTCCCATCCGTGCGGCACGTGCGGCGTGTCGCGCCAGGCGACGCGCTTGCCACCAAGATCGAGCACCTCCCCGTCGGCGAGAGCGCGCGGCGCCCGATCCGCCAGATCGTTCAAGGAAACCATGCAGGCCGTCTGTCCGTGCGCCACCTGCGCGTTCGGCGCCGCGCCGAGCCATTGGTTCATGCTTCCGCACTCATCGGATTCCACGTGGCCGAAGCTGATCCAGCGCAGCCGGTCCAGCGGGACGACCGCCGCAACGGCCTCCGACACCAACGGAAACAGTCCCCGGCCCCCGCAGTGGAAAAGCATCGGCTGGTCGGCCAGGATCAGGAACTGATTGAACATGAACCCGCCGGGCACGTCGGGAACCAAAGTCGAGAACCTGTAGACGCCGTCCGCGATTTCGTTGGTCTGGGTCTGCAAGAGAACCTCCTGGACGATTCCGTGCGTCCGACGCCGACGGACGCTCACGGGCGACGGTGAAGACCCGCACCTCTCGCTGTCAACGGGCGTTGTGACTCGTGGCGGCGGCGAGACGCGCCGGGGAAGCTGGCGACGGATCGGGCGGGGCTGCCTCCATCGCCACCTTCCGGTTTCCACCCTTCTGCGTCATTGCGAACGTCCGGTTGTCGGCGATCCGGGTCGGGGCCCGCCTTTTTGAGAACCCGAAAGCTGAGTCTCGCGCGCTATAGGTCACTGCCGAGCGCTTTGCCGAAGCCGGCGAGGAAATTTGCCCGGTCCTGCGGGGCGAACGCGGCGAGGAAGGGTTCCTGGGAGCCGAGGTCCACGCCGGCGAGGGCCGCCCGCGCCGCCTCGCATCGACCGAGGTGGCCGAGCGCGGCGGCGGCCAGCGACGCGGCATAGGGCGTGAAACCGGGCATCAGGTCCCCCGCTTCCTGCGCCACCGGGATGACCGCTTCGAACCTACGCAGAAACAGGTTGGCGAAAGCCATCCCGAGCAGGGCCACCTGCCGCCAAGTCGACCGAGGGTCAAGCCGCAGGCTGGTCTCGAATCCCTCCAGCGCCGCGGCGGCCTCGCCGCTGTAGAGAAACACCCAGGCACTGGTCAGCTGGAGGCTGGACGATCCGGGATGCCGCGCCAGGGCGCGCTTGGCGGAGGCCAGCGCCCCGGCCCTGTCTACGCCCAACTGCATGCTCGCCATGGACACGGTGGCGATCACCTCGGGGTCGTCGCTCCGAGCTCTCAGCGCCCGGCCCCGGTAGTCGAGCGCGATGCGGCGATCCTCTTCCAAGTCCTCGCTCCACCCCAGTAGGATTCGATTGGTTCGGACGAAGGCGGCGATCGAGAGGGCTTCAGCATAGCCCGGGTCATGGGCGATCGCCTCGTCGAAGAGCGCCAGGGCCTGGGTGTAAGCCGCCTTGCTAAAGCTCCCGTACGCCCTCATGCCCTGCAGGAAGAGGTCGTAGGCGGTGAGATCCTGCGTAGGGCGGGCGTCGGCGCGGCGCGTCTCGATGGCCAGAATGGTCGGCTCGATCTGGCTCGCGACCGCGTTGGCCACCTTGTCCTGCAACGCGAAGACGTCCTCGACGGTGTCATCGAACCGCTCGGCCCAAACCCCCCTGGCGCCCTGCAGCGCATCGATGAGGTGCGCGGCGATCCGCACGCGGTCGCCGGCCTTGCGGACGCTGCCTTCGAGCAGATAGCGGACGCCGAGCTCGCGGGCGATCTGGGGCAGCCGGCCGGCCACGTCACGATAGGTGAGGCTTGAACCGCTGGCGATCACGAAGATGGTTCTGAAGCGGGAGAGTGTGGTGACGATCTCCTCCACCATGCCGTCGCAAAAGTAGTCCTGGTCCTTGGCCGGACTGAGGTCCGTGAAGGGCAACACGGCGATCGAGGGCTTGTCGGGCAGCGGCAGCGCGGCCCGTTGGGGCGCCGCCGCCATCGGCGACGGGCCGACGCCGGCGAGCTCCGCCACGCTGGCGGCGACTTTCCTCCAGCCTGGGTGGCCGAGGGCGCCCGTCCAGCCGGAGAGGTCGGCGCACTGGATGCGGTTGAAGGGCATCGGCAGCGGCGAGGCGTCGAGGCTGAGTTGGACGAGCGTACCCGCCTCGCGCGCCAGATCCGCCTCGGCGCGGACCCATTGCGACTTCACCGCCTCGTTCGACCAGACCACCACCACGGCCCTTGCCGCCCGCAGCCGCTCCTCGATCACCTCGGAATAGTCCCTATGCGCCGGCAGCTCGTCATCGCGCCAGACGCTGTAGCCGAGGCCGAGCAGTGCCTTGGCTATCTGCTTCGCCTCGCGCTCGGTGGAGCGACTATATGAAACGAAGACTTCGGACATGCCGCCGGCTCGCCTCCCCCATCCCAGGTCGACCCTAGTGGGTCTCAGCCGTTGGGGGCAAGTCGCACCGAGCAGAGGAGCAACTAGGCGTCCGCTTCCGAGCCGGACGCCTATGTCGGTTTTCCACCCTCATACGAAGTTGGGGAAGTCCGCTTGTGGGCAGCAAGCTGATGTCCGCTCCGGGCGCATGAGCGGACCAAATATGGCCGCTAAGCGAATGACGGCTTTCCCCCCGATGCGGCCCAAGGCATGGGTGCAGGCGTCAGATTCCCTACCCGAGCGCGTTCGTGGGCGCCGGCTCCGGCCCGTGAAACTTCGACGGGCCGAAGGACGCCCTATCCCCCCGGCGCCGTGCACTGCGGCCCTGGTTCGGCGTAGGCGGCGCCAGGGGCCAGGGGACTGATCATCCCCACGGTCATGCCCTTGGTCCACCATTGCAGGCCGTCGCCGATGTAACGCGCGCCGTCCGCGGAGGGGGCAATCTTCAGTTTGTGGCTGGCGCCCTTGTATTGGATCACGGCGGTGTTGGCGTCGGGGTAGCGGGCGGTGACGGTTTCGCCGCCGGGGCACGCGTAGACGAGGGTTGGGTGGGGCGCGGTGGCCTGCGTCATGGGCACGAGCCAGCCGGAGACGGCGGCGACGGCGGCGAGGACAAGGTAGGTCAAGTCGCCGCCGGCAGTTGAAATCCCGGCGTCGAATGGGAGATTTCGATCTCCTCCTCGTTCATGTCCACTCCGATGCTGGCGAAAAGGGGCGTGGAGAGATAGCGCTCGCCGGTGTCGGGCAGCATGGCCAGGATGACCGACCCTTTCTCCGCCTCGGCGGCCACGCGAAGGGCGCCGGCCAGGGTGGCGCCGGAGGTTATCCCGACAAAGATGCCTTCCTTGCGGGCCAGGTCGATGCTGCAGCGAATGGCCTCGGCTCCCGGGATGGCCAGGATGCGATCGACATCACCGGCCGCCACCGGATCGGCGGTGAGTTTGGGAATGAAATCCGGTGTCCAGCCCTGCATGGGGTGGGGCTTCCAGGCCGGATGGCCGCTGGCCGGCGTTCCGTCGGCGTTGCGGGCCTGCTCGACGCCGCTGGCCAGAAGCTGGGCGTCCTCGGGTTCGCAGACGATGATCTTGGTTTCCGGCCGCTCCTTGGCCAGGACCCGCGAGACGCCCTTCAGCGTGCCGCCGGTGCCATACCCGGTCACCCAGTAGTCGAGCCGCTCGCCCTGAAAGTCATCGACGATCTCGCGCGCGGTGGTCCTCGAATGCATGTCGGCGTTGGCTTCGTTTTCGAACTGGCGGGTCAGAAACCAACCGTGAGCCTTGGCCAGTTCCTGGGCCTTTTCGACCATGCCGAAGGCGCGCTGAGCCGCCGGGGTGAGGACCACCTTGGCGCCCAGGAAGCGCATCAGCTTGCGCCGCTCGATGCTGAAGCTGTCGGGCATGGTGAGCACCAGGGGATAGCCCTTCTGGGCGCAGACCATGGCCAAGCCGATGCCGGTGTTGCCGCTGGTTCCCTCGATGACGGTCTGGCCGGGTTTCAGCTCGCCGGACGCCTCGGCCGCTTCGATGACCCCCAGCGCCAGGCGGTCCTTGACCGAACCCAAGGGATTGAAGGCCTCGATCTTGACCCACAAATCGATACCCTCGGGCGCCAGCCGGTTGATTTTGACCACCGGCGTGCGGCCGACGGTCTCGAGTATGGTCCGATATCTGCGGGTCATGTTGGTCCTTCGAGGCTTGAGGATCGGCCCAAAGGATGGTCCGCAAAACCGGGTCCGCGCAACCCCAGAATCGCTTGCGGAGGCGTTGAGCATTTCTGTTTTGGGACGAACTCGGCCAGATCGGCGAAATTGGATGCCGAGCACCACCGTTCATGACTTGGACGTCGCGCCAACGAAGACGACCGGAACGCCCTTCGTCACGGCCTTGCCAAGGGTCGCCGCGTCCCAATTGGTTAGCCGCACGCAGCCGTGGGACGCGGTCTTGCCGACTTTCGTGGGATCCGGCGTGCCGTGAATACCGTAGGTCTCCGCCGTGAGCGCGATCCACGTCGTGCCCACCGGATTGTTCGGGCCCGGGGCGATCCGAAGCGCGCCTTTGGATCTGTCTCCGAAAGTCAGCCGCTTGGGATCGTAGGAATAGTCGGGGTCATGCACTACCGTTTTCACCGCCCACTCGCCTGAAGGCGCCGGGCGCTCGGTGCTGCCGACGGTGGCGGGAAAGACGCCCAGTATCTTGCCCGCGCCGTCCATCGCCCGAACCTGATTGGCGGCCTTGTCCACCTCGACCCGCGCGACTTTCGCGCCAAGGTCGGATCCGCCCGGCTGGACAACGGCGATCGTGATTCCGACGGCGGTGAAATCGGCCTTGGGGTTGAGAGAGCGGAGCAGGGCCTGGCTCATGTGGAATTTCTCCGCCAAACCCTCGATGGGCGTGGCGTAGCCTAGGTGATCGAGCTTGGCCAAGGCCTCCATGCCGGTGGGAACGACGCCCAGGAACGGCCCTTTTTCGTCCTCGGCGGTGATGACATAGTCTTGGGTCACCGGCGCTGGATCGGCGCTCTCGAGGGTTTGGAGAAGCAGCGGTCGCACGGTTCCTTCGACCGGCAACCCCTTGGAGGTTTCAAAGGCGGCCATGGCGTTTCGAAGGTTGCCGCCTGGCTGGCCGTCGATCTCTCCAGGCGAAAAGTGGGCGCGATCGAGCAGGACTTCGAGCTTGATCAGCAGGGGCCGGCTGGGCCTGGCGCGGGGCGCCGGGCCAGGGGTGCTTGTCTCGATAAGCTTGGCTTGCGGATCGTTGGAGGCGGGCGGGGTCGCCTCGGCGCCGTCGGCGACGGCCGCGTCGGCGATCGACGGCGCCGGCGCC
>Ga0182024_10017675_pt1 | contig 13353 bp, 6 predicted proteins | sample P32metaG_FD_120480 | JGI IMG/M metagenome (GOLD analysis project Ga0182024, IMG submission 120480) | Permafrost microbial communities from Stordalen Mire, Sweden - P3-2 metaG (Illumina Assembly) | ecosystem: Environmental > Terrestrial > Soil > Wetlands > Permafrost | place: Sweden: Stordalen...
CGGCATTCACGACGGAACGGCCGGCGGTGTTCAGGGCGAAACCCCCGTCGCCGACACCTGAGATCTTCTGCATCCCTGGCGCCCCTCCCAGGTTCGAGACCTGCCCGGCGAAAACTGCCGCTGTCGTGTGGGAAAATATCGCCACCGCAACAGTGTCGACGGCGGTGGCACCGGGGTACTCACAGACGATCCCGCCGCCGCCCGCCGACGTGCGCTTCGGGCCGCTGTAGGAGGATCCGAACGCAGCCGTTACTTGAGCCAGCGTCGGGCAGACCGGGGCTCCCGCCGGCACAGCCGAAGCGGCGGTGGCGGTCGTGGGTGGGGCGGTGGCTGTCGACGGGGCGGTGGTCGCTGACGGGGCGGTGGTCGCCGGGGATGTCGGTCCGGCGGCGGCTCCGCTGCCGGCCGAGCTACAGCCGGCGAAGATCAAGCCACACGTGGCTATGGCAATTGCGGCGGACGCCAACTTCGGAGTCCTTGAGAGCTGCTTTGCTGTCGTCGTCATGATCCTTCGTTCCAATCTGCTCGTGCGCATGCTTCACAGCCATCAGGCTGGTCCGCGTACGGGACCGGCCCTTGGAGTCGAGGCCGACGCCATGTCGTCTGCCGGCGCGTTCGCCGGCACAGCAGTCAGATTGCGCCCCGCCGGTTACCCGCCGGTTGCACGGCGATAACACCCCAGGTCAGCTGGGTTTCTCCAGCGCGTCGGCGGCGGTGACGATGTCCGCGGCTCCCATCGCCTCGGCGCCGTCCCGGGCCTGCGCGAGGAGGGCTCGAGCCCGGACCGGCTCGCCGGCGTCGATGAGGAAGCGGGCCCATTCGAACCGTGTCCGCGCGAGCCACGCTGTGGCTCCGAGGCGGAGGTGCTGTTCGTGCGCGTCGGCGAAATGCTGCTCGGCTCGCTCGGGCCAGCCGGCGCGGACGGCCAGCATGGCGAGCCACAGGCAGGTGGCGGGCCTGGCGATGTTCCCGAGGCAGGGCACGCGCCCGGCGTAGGGCGCCAGCAGCGGGTACTCGCGGGCGGCCTGCTCAGCAGTGCCCACGGCGGCGACGGCCTCTGCGAGGGCGGAGTGGCCGAGCAGCCAGACGACGTTCTCGGGGAAGGCGGTCGAGGGTTCGGCCATCAGGTCGTCGACGATCGAGACGGCTTCGTCTCGCTCCCCCCGCTGCGCGCAGGCCAGCGCCAGCGCCGCCTGCCAGGCGGGAACTCCCGGGGTGTCCGCTGTCACCTGGCGGATGACGTCGACCATCTCGGCCAGGCGTCCCTGGGACCAGCGGGCGACGAACAGCTGGGGAGCGAACCAGGTGAGAAGGTCAGGCTGGCCAGCCTCTTGTCCGATCTGCAGAGCCTTGAGCGCCGCCTGTTCGATCTCGTCCCCGGACCCGGACACGGTCAGCCGGCAACACCGGTGGTTGGCCTCCATCCATCGGAAGAAGGGGCTGTTGACCTCGGTGGCGAGCTGGCCGATGCGTTCGACCAGACGATCGGCCTCGGCGAGCTCCCCCATCTCCACGCAGTGCAGGGAGCCACCCCCGCACACGACGGCGAGCTGGTGAACGTCGCCGACACGCTCGGCCAATTCCGCAAGCGCTGGGAGCTCGGCGACGAGTGCCGGAACCCGATCGACGACCGAGCAGGCCACGTGCCCGGCCGTCCAGACCTCGAGCAGGCACGCTTCGTCCCCGAGCCGCCTGGCCATGGCGACGGCCTCGTCCGCGAGCTCGAGACGCCGTAGCTCCGGATCCCGCCAGACGAGCTCGAGCGCCAGTACGGAGAGCAGGCGCGCCCTCGTGATTGATTCCGCTGGTCCGATGGCCTCGAGGGCGGCCTCAAGAAACCGGACGCGTTCGGAGTCCACCATGCCCACTGCGCTTGCAATCCCTCGGTTGTTGGCCAACGCCGCCTGCGCGAGCAGCGCGCTGTCCTCGAGATCCTGGGCCAAGCCGGCGGCTTCGAGCAGCGTCTCGCGGTAGGCGGGCACGGAGGCGAGCCGCTGCGCAGTTCCCAACCGGACGAGCAGCTCGCAGCGGCGGGCCGGTCCCGCGTCGACGTCTTCGGCCGCTTCGAGGGCTTGCGCGAAGAAGACGGCAGCCTGATCGAAGGCCAAGCGCTCGAGGGCCCCCTCTCCAGCGGCCGCGGCGTACTCGACGGCCCGGACATCGCCGGACCCGGCACGCCGGAAGTGATACGCGAGCGCAGCGGCATCGGTGTTGCCGGCTGCTTCGAGGGCTTCGGCCACCTGGCGGTGGCGTCGTGCCCGCCTGGCGGCACTCAGCTCGTCGTACAGCGTCGAGTGGACGATCGCGTGGGTGAACTCGTAGGCACCGGAGGACGTCTCCCGCAGGAGAGACGCTGCCGTCGCCTCGTCGAGAGCGTCCAAGACGGCGTCCTCGCTCAGGCCGGAGACCGCGACGACCACGTCGAAGTCGATGGCGGTGCCGATGACCGACGCCACCGCCAGGACGGCATTCGCGGTGTCGCTCAGGCGACTCAAACGGCGACCGACGACCTCGCGGACACCTTCCGGGATGCCGAGGTCGGAGATCCGCAGGTCGGCGGTCCATGAACCGTCGTGCTGAAGGAGGCGCCCAGACTCGCCGAGGCTGCGCAGGATCTCCTCCACGAAAAACGGGTTGCCGTTGGTCTCGGACCACAGCAGCTGCCCGAGTCCGGTGGCTCGCTCGTCACCGCCCTCGCCCCCGGCGTTGGCGAGCATCTCGCGCACCCCAACGACGTCGAGGCCCGGGATGGCGAGGCGCTCGACGCACGGCTCGCGGCGGAGATCGGCCAGCACCTCGGCCAAGGGGTGCGTTCGGTCCAGGTCCGTGTCGCGGTACGTGCCCACCACGAGCAGGTGCATCGGTTCGGCGGAACGGACCAGGTGCCGGAGGAGCAACAAGGTGGGTTTCTCTGCCCAGTGCAGGTCGTCGAGCACCAACAGCACACTTGAGTCCGCCGCCAGGGCACCGAGCCAGGCGGCGACCGCGTCGAAGAGCCGATAACGCTCCGTGTCAGGGTCGGCCTGTAGGGGAGGCGCCAGGCCGGGCACTACCCGAGCCAGGTCGGGGACGAGACGCACGAGCTCCCCGGCGTAGCGACCGAGGGAGGCTGCGGTCGGCCTGGACTGCACAACCTGCTCCAGGGCCTCGACGAACGGCTGAAAGGGCACGCCCATGTCCTCGTCGCAGCGCCCGAACAGGACGACGGCGCCCGCTTCATGGGCGTGGCGGGCCACCTCGGCGGCAAGACGGGTCTTCCCGATGCCCGCCTCGCCCGACACCAACACCACCCGGTGGCCACCGGTGGTCGTGTGCTTCCACGCCTGCAGCAGGGACTCGTACTCCGGTCCGCGTCCCGCGAAGGGCAAGACGGCCTGCGGGAGGAGCCGATGCGGGAACCGGACCCCGGGCAGGCCGCGCGCCGCCGGCTCTGTCCCGCCTCGTGAAGTCGCTGCGCCGGCGGGTTCCAGGTGGACGGGCGACGGTCGGTCGAGGGCGGGGTCCTGGTCGAGGACCGCCTGCTCGAGCTGCTGGAGCTCGGGGCTGGGACGGATGCCGAGCTCGTCGCGCAGCATGACCCGGAGATCCTCGTAGGCGCGCAGGGCGTCGGCTTGGCGCCCGGAGCGGTACAGAGCGACCATCCGCTGTCCCCACAGCCGCTCGCGCATCGGCGCCTCTGCCACCAGCCGCTCGAGCTCACCGACCAGCTCGTGATGGCGCCCGCAGCGCAGCTCCGCGTCCACACGGTCCTCGAGGACGGACAGCCGGGCCTCCTCGAGGCGCACGATCTCAGGTTCGAGCGCCGCTGACAGAGACAGGTCGGCCAGAACTCGGCCCCGCCACAGCGCCAGGGCGCGGCCGAGGGTGTCCGCGGCGGCGAGCGGGTCCTCGGCGGCCAGCTGGTGGCGACCGGCCACGGCCAGTTGCTCGAAACGCCACGCGTCCACGGCGTCGAACGGTGTCTGGAGGCGATAGCCGCGTCCACTCGTGAGGATGAGCGGCTCGGCAGCGCCGACGAAGGCGGCAAGCGCTTGGCGTAACCGCGACACGTGAACCCGCAGCGTGGCCGGCGGGCGCGGCGCCTCGGCGTCCTCCCACAGCCCGGCCGCCAGGTGGTCAAGGGATACGACCTGGTTCGCCCGGAGGAGCAACATGGCGAGGAGCGTCCGCTCCTTGACCCTCCGCAGCTCGAGCGACCGGCCGCCGAAGCCGACATCGAGCGGACCGAGGATCCGGAAATCCAAGCCGGTCTGGCCCGGCTCGGCAGCGTCAGTCATTTGCGTGGCTGGCACGTGCGGGGCTGGCACGTACCGGACCGGCCACGCGGTCCGCATGCCACGGGCGAAGCGTATCGAGCGGGCGACGCTCGGAATCGAGCCGCTCTCTGTGGCGGGCGGGCGGGCGGGTTACCGCCGCGTAGTCGGCGGATCACCGCCAACCGCGTTCCGATGTGCGATCTGGAAGACGTTGCCGAACGGGTCACGCACCATCGCTCGCCGATCGCCATAAGGGGTCTCGAGCGGCTCTTCCAAGGTCTCCGCTCCGGCACCGACTGCCCGCCGATACGCGCTGTCTACATCGTCGACGTACACGTAGAGAAAGGCGGGGAACAGCCCGCGCTCGCCGGCGGGCGACACCATGACAAGAGAGTCGCCAATGCGGATCTCGGCCGGGCGGCCAGCGTGGACCTCGCCCGTGACGTGGAACACGGCGCGGAGAAACTCGACCGCGGCCGCAACGTCGCTCACGACCATGCGCGGCGTGACCGAGTGGAACCCGGTCGGCGGCTGGCTATCGGCTGGCACGCCCGAGTATCCCACTTTCCGCCGTAGCAGCCGTCAGGGCGGGAATCCCGACGCGCCGGTGCCGCCATGCCGGAATCCCGACGCGCCGGTGCCGGCGGGGAGCTCGAGTGAGTGGCCCGAGCTTCCCGCCGGCGGCCGGTTCCCGCCTGTTGTTGGCCTAACTCCTCGGGTCGGAGACCGAGTAGTAGAGGTGGGTCGGGCTCGTGCTCTGTCCCGTCCACAGGGCATAGAGCGTCGGGCCGGCGGCCGCGAGCGCCGGGCTGTCGTCGGTGAGGGCTTGCGGCACGGTTTGCTGGGCGCTCCAGGTCCCGGTCAGCTTTTTGGGCGGAAGCGAGGAGTAGTACAGCTTGCCGAGCGTGGTGCCCTTCCAAGCGGCGAACACCTGGGAGCCGTTGACGACGGTGAGGGCCGGGCTGGCATTGCTGGCGCCCGGGATCGTTTCGACGCCACCGAATCCGAAGAGGGAGAAGATCTCGTACTGGATCTTGTTCGCACTCGTCGTCCAGCCGATGAGGGTCGCAGCCAGGGGCGAGTAGTACGTCACGGTCGGACGTGAGATCGAGCTCGCCCCGGTGACCACCTGCTGAGCCCCCCAGCTGCCTGAGCTGTAGATGGACATCCAGACGCTGTCACCCGACTTGCCCTTCCAGACGGCGAAGACGAGTCCGCCTCCGCCGGCCGTGAGCGCGGGGCCGGCGCTGCTGAGCGCCTTGCCGGCACCCACGACGACGGGGCTCGACCACGCACCACCGGAGAGCGTGGAGGCGTCGACATCGCCGGTGGCAGGATCGGTCCAGGCCACGATCGGCTTCCCACCGCTGACGGCGATCGCTGGCGAAAGGTCGGTCGTGGCTGGCGTTCCACCCGGCTCCACCTTCGAGACCGGGCTCCAGGACACACCGTTGAAGGTCTGGTAGTAGATGTCCGAGGTCCCGGCTCCGGTGTTGACCGACACCGTGTACAACGTGCGGCCCGACGTCGCCGCCGAGGGCGAGTCGGTGAGGATCACGCTCGGCGCCGTCGTCTGTTGGGTCCACATCGACACCCCACAGAACGACTGGGCGAGGTTGGCCGCCTCGGGAGTACCGAGGCCAGTGGCCATGTCGTAGCCCTTCGTGGCCGGGTAGTGGCCCTTGAGTGCAGGGTTGCCGTTGGCGTTGTTCCCGACGGTGATGTCGTTGAAGTCAGCCGGAGAGCCGGCGGCGTACTTGTAGAGCGCCGGGTTGACGAAGCCGATGGGGTGCGCCTGGCAGCTCGACGACGCGTCGTCGATGAGCGTGGTCATCGCCGCCCAGATCGGGGTGGCGAGCGACGTGCCGCCGATGTTGCCGCTCCAATTGCCGGGCTGACCCAGGAGCAGGGCGTATCCGACGCCGGCATTGGTGCTGACGTCAGGTACCTCCCGGCAGTCGGTGCCCTTGGGGGCACCGCAGGTGACGTTCGTGGAGTACTTGTTGATGACGCCCGGCGTCGAGGCCAGCTGCCATGTCGGCATATTCCAGATTGAGGAGATCCCGCCGCCGCCGTGTACCCAGGCCGTCTCAGAGGGGGCGAGTGCCGGTGGGTTCTGGGCGGCATTGAGGTCGGTGCCGCCGACACCGGTCACGTACGGGTCGGAGGAGGGATCTGCGACGTTCAAATTATTCGACGTACACGATGCCGATCCCGAGTCGCCTGCGTCTGCGTAGACGCTCTGGCCCTGAGCGGCCATCATTTCGAAGTAGGGCAGCTCAGCGATAGCGTTCGAGGAAACCTCACAGGCTCCCCAGCTGGTGCTCACGGCCCGGGCGTTGTCCGCCCCGGCGATCGCTGACAGGAGGTCGATGTCGCCTGTGCCGGTGTTCGGCGCTTGGTACACGTAGACGTCCGCAAGCTTCGGTGCGAGGCCCACGACGTCCTCGATGTCCGCCTCGGGCTCGATGTTGGTGGCGCCAGTCGGCCCGCCGTCGACGTTCTCCACCGTCACCGGCACGCTCGTCTTGTAACAGGATTGATAGCCGGTGATGTCGGCGTTGTTGAACGGGGCGAATTCGACAAGGTCGATCGCCCGCCCTGCGCCATTGTCGCCGGCAGCGTAGAGCGGGTCGAAGCCGTAGGCCTGGGCGATCTGCGGAGCGGTCCATCCGCCGGTGGCGGTCGCCGCCGAGCAGGCGCTCGTCCCGAGGAGCGACGAAGCCTTCGCTCCGCCGTCACGGGCAGGCGAGGTAGAGCTCAGCTCCGGCCCGTACTTCACGAAACCGTCGAGCCCGACCACGGACTGCACAGATGGGGCGATGGCGGCGGAAAGGCGTGCCGGCGTCACATTGGCGTCGACGTCGGCGCCCGACGGCAGCCGGAAGGAGGCCACGGTGGTGCCGAGGGCACTATCCACCTCGGCCGGTGTTCCGCTGGCCTCAAGGGTGAGGTAGCCGGTCGTGGTCGTGCTGACCTGCAGGCCTTGCGCCGAGAGCGCTGCCCGCACGGCGTCGACGGTGGCGGCCGTCGGCCCGAACTCCGAGGCGAATTGCCCCTTGTCCAGGTACTGGCGATAGAGGGCGTTGCCGGGCGTCGAGACGGCGCTGACGAATGCCGCCAAGGCCGAGGCCGACCGGGGCTTCAGCACCACGTCGAGGTGGAGGACACCGGAACCCCGAGCGATGCCGAGATCCGTGGCGCCCGCTGGGACCGGGGCTGGTCCTCCGACGGCGAACATGGGCCCTCCGACGACGCTGGCGGTGCTGGCCGCCGCCGACGTGGCAACGGAGCCGAGACCTCCGAGCCCTGTTACCGACAGGACAGCAATTGCAGTCGCACCCGCGCGGCGTGAGCGGGCGGCTCTGGCGGCCGTCGGCCGCTCTACTCGTCTCCCTACGGGTCGTTTCGTTCGGGACGTCTTCGTGAACATGGGGACCACCTCCTGGATGTCCGCCGCTACAGGCGGGGCACGGCCTCGTCGCCGGCACGCCGATCACGATGCGCCCCGGCGGTTGCCCGCCGATTACACGCCGCTAACACGCGGGAAACCCGTCCTCCGCGAATGTGAGGGTGGCGTCTTGGTTGCTGGACGCTGCCGAACACATCGCCGTGGTCTCGCAGCGGGATGAGTACTGTCCCGGTATGGACGGGGCGATCGGCTTGCTCCACCCGGGGGAGATGGGGGCGACCCTCGGTGCCCGCCTGGTCGAGGCCGGCCGGCCGGTGCGCTGGGTATCGACCGGGCGCAGTGCCTCGACCGCCGAGCGGGCGGCGATGGCAGGACTTGATGACGCCGGCACTCTGCAGCGGCTCGTCACCTCTTGCGACCTCATCATCTCGGTCTGCCCGCCTCATGCGGCGCTCGAGGTAGCTCGCGGAGTCGCGGCGGCCGGGTTCGCCGGCTGCTACGTCGACGCCAACGCCGTTTCCCCCGCCACCGCCAAGCACGTAGCGGCCATCGTGGAGGCGAGCGGAGCGCGATTCGTAGACGGCGGCATTATCGGGCCGCCTCCGACCCGGGCCGGGACGACCCGCCTGTACTTCTCCGGCCGTGATGCTGCCGAGGTGAGTGACCGCGTCGCGACTCTGGCGATCGACGTGCACGTCGTGTCCGACCGGCCAGGATCTGCCTCAGCGCTCAAGCTGGCATACGCAGCATGGACGAAGGGCAGCGCCGCGCTCCTCCTCGCCGTCCGGGCGGCTGCACTCGCGACGGACGTCGAAGCGCCCTTGCTGCGCGAGTGGGAGACGTCACTGCCGGGCTTGGTGGACCGTTCTGTCGCGGCCGCAGACTCCGGGGTTGCCAAGGGTTGGCGGTGGGTCGGCGAGATGGAGGAGATCGCCTCCATGTTCGCTGGCCTTGGCCTGCCGGACGGGTTTCACCGCGCCGCCGCGGCTGTCTACACCGATCTGCCGTGGCGTCCGGGCCTTGAGCGCCGGGAGCTTGAGTAGTAGGGCTTCCGACGAACGCCCGTTGGTTCGATCACTTGATCGTCCCGCCTCATCCGACAAAAGGACGGGCACGTCGACGAGCTCGAAGGCGTGACGGGACGGACCGGGGAGCTCATGCGGCGGCTGATCCAACGTTGTTGACACAAGCGGGATTGTCGCAGACCGGCTACTCAGCGGTCGCTGGCGTTACGGCAATGACGGCTCCGCCGAGCACGGCGAAGCGCGCGTGACGGCGGTCGGGTTTCGTCGCGCATCCCGTACGGCTGCTCGGTCGGCTCCTGGACGACCTCGGCGCCGCTGGCCTGTAGCCGCTCGAAGGTCCCGTCGAGGTCCTTGGTGGCCAACAGGATCCAGCCGTAAGCGCCCTTGGGTATCCGACGTCGCTCGAGGTCGGTGTCCGACTCAGGTGATGGAGATCGTCTTCGACGCCCGGTTGTTGGCGGGATTGGTGTCGATGATGCCTGACTTGATGACCGCTGAGTTCTTGGCCGTCGAGCCTGATGGTCCGTCGACGGTGGCCACGATGGTCACCACGACCGATGTGTACGCCGGGAGAGCTCCGAGATCACAGAACACCACGCCCCGAAAGCCTGGCGGAGGGCTGGAGCAGGTCACCGGGGCTGAGACACTGACAAACCCGAGGCCAGCCCCGAGGGTGTCCTTGAGTGTGACGCCCGGGGCCGCGTAACTGCCTTCGTTCTCGACGGCCATGGTGAAGGTCACCTCGCCGCCAGGGCCAGCCGTGGTGCTCGACGTTTGCATGTACACGGCCACATCGGTAGCCACGAGACCGGTCCCTGTCAGCGATACCTGTTGGGTGCCGCTGCCTCCGTTATCGGTCGCCACCAGAGTGGCGGTCTCGGCTTCAGCGACGGACGGTCGGAACTTCACGTCGATCGTGCACGACAAGCCCGCCGCCAAGGTGAAGGGCGCCTTGTGACAGCTGCCGCGCGCGATCGAGAAGTCGGCGCTGTTCGGCCCAGTCAGGCTGAACCGAGTGAAGTTCAGTGGATTGCTGCCTGAACTGGTGAGGGTCACGACGAGGGGCACGGCCTGCTTGCCGACAGGGACATCGCCGAAGTCGAGGCTCGCCGGGCTGAGCGTCGCGCTGGTGGCGGCCTGTTCACCTAGGAGGGTGCCTGTCGCGGTTCCCGGCGGTGCGTTGTCCATCAAGGTGAGTGTGGCGGTGCGAGTGCCAGGCCCGGCGGGGGTGAAGCTCAGCTGGATCTGACAGCTCAATGATGGCGCCAATGCGGCGGTGCACGTCCCCGGGCTCACGACCGCGAACTCGGAGGCGTTGGGCCCGCTGAGCGCCGCTCCTGTCAGTTCCAGCGGCGCGGTCCCGGTGTTGGTGATAGTGAGCCCGGCCGTCGTGCTCGAGCCAGGGCTGACCGGCCCGAAATCGAGCGGGCTGGGACTCAACGAGATGCCGGCGACGCCTCCTGCTCCGGTGAGGTCCAAAACATCGGGCGATGTGGCCGTGTTGTCGATGAGTTGGAGTGTCCCGTTGTCGGTGCCGGCCACCGACGGGGTGAAGTCGACGGTGATGGTGCACGTCTCTCCGACGGGGACGCTCACACCCACGCATGTGTCCGTCGGGGCGCTGTAATCACCCCCGGCGTTGATCTGAGTGATCGCCAACGGGGCGGTGCCGGTGTCGGTGACAGTGTCGGTGAGCTCGGAAGTCGTACCCACCGGAACCGCCCCGAAGGCCAGCGGATTGGGGCTGAACGAGACTCCGGCGACGTCGCCGGCCCCCGTGAGGTCCAGAACGTCGGGCGACGTGGCGGTGTTGTCGATCAGTTGGAGGGTCCCGTTGTCGGTGCCACCAAAGGACGGGCTGAAGTCGACGGTGATGGTGCACGTCTCTCCGACGGGGACGCTCACACCCACGCAGGTGTCTGTCGGGGCGCTGTAATCACCCCCGGCGTTGATCTGAGTGATCGCCAATGGGGCGGTGCCGGTGTCGGTGACGGTGTCGGTGAGCTCGGAAGTCGTACCAATCGGCACCGACCCGAAGGCCAGCGGACTGGGGCTGAACGACACGCCGGCTACGCCTCCGGCCCCGGTGAGGTCGAGAACATCTGGGGACGTGGCCGTATTGTCGACGAGTTGGAGGGAGCCGTTGTCGGTGCCGGTCACCGACGGGGTGAAGTCGACGGTGATGGTGCACGTCTCTCCGACGGGCACGCTGGTACCCACGCAGGTGTTCGTCGGCACGCTGTAATCACCGCCGGCGTTGATCTGAGTGATCGCCAACGGGGCGGTGCCGGTGTCGGCGACGGTGTCGGTGAGCTCGGAAGTCGTACCCACCGACACTGCCCCGAAAGCCAGCGGATCGGGGGAGAAGTCAAGCGTCGACGCGCCGGGGGGCGTGTACCAGAATGCTCCGTTCACCGACGAGGTGGTCGATCCGTTGGGATGGGGCGTGTTGTTGAAGTAGGTGTCGGCAGGGTCCCAGGTCGTTCCGCCGTCGGGGGACACTGCGAAGAGGAGGTTGGCGGAGAAATTGCCAGTGACCGGGATCACGGCCCCCACAGTCGGGTCGACGTCAAGGTCCGCCGCGGCGGGAGTTTCCATGGCGGCACCGCCCAAGGCTTGGACCGTGAGTCTGATCGGGTACGTCGGCGTGGTGCCGTTGAGGTTCGGAAACTCCACTGTGCCTGAATAGACGGCCGTCCCGGCGGCCAGGTTGGAGTCCGTGGGGTCGAAAGCCAATGTGGCGGTGTTCAACCCGAAGGAGAAGGTGGCCGGGTCGGGCGGATACTCGAGCCCCCACACCATCTGGCTGAACTGGGTCGCGTCGACGCCGTTGAAGGCCCAGGTGAGACCGCCGGTTAGGCCAATTGCTCCGGTGGTTGTCAATGTGCCTGACCCTGGGGCGGGATAGACCGGGCCAACGGGGGTCAGCGGAGTCGCGCCAGCGGGGGCGGCGACGCCGGCGGCGGCGATGGCCAACAGCACCAAGGCAGTCGTGGCCAGTGCGCGGAGCAGAACCCCGACGGAGCGGAACGAACGGGACGACGGTGAACGCAGCCCTCGCATCGCGACCTCTTTTCAGTCCCCCCCGGCGGCGCCGTGGCCTGATTGCAGTCTTGCCGAGGGTTTGACACTCGTCAACCGGCACTGCGAAGGCGGAACCGGCGCTCGCGGGGCCCTGTTGCGGACCGTGGTGTGAGCGCCGGCCAGCGTGTCGCCGCCGACCGCCCTCCGATGTGCGATCTGGAAGACGTTGCCGAGCGGGTCACCGAACTTGCCGTTGCGATGCTCTCGTGTCAGACGCACGCCGGATTGTCGGTCGTGGTTCCGTTCTTTCCCTTCTTGCCAGCCTTGCCGGCTATGCCGTTCGTCCCATGGGCGCTCTGCACTCCGGATCCGCCGTTATAGCCGCCGTTGCTCCCAGTCCCGAAGGTGCCAGCGACACCCCCAGGCGTCGCGCCGGCACCACCGGTCAAGGTAGGCCCCGTGCAGGTGTCGCTCGTCCCGTTGAAACCGCCGGCCGGGTTCTTCAACCAGACGGAGGCGTCGTTGGCGTCGCCGCCGTTGCCACTGTTGCCGCCGTCGGCGCCGTTGCCGCCGTTGCCGCCGTTGCCGCCGATGCCGCCGGCCCCACCATCGGTGGACCCAGGCGTTTCTCCTCCGTTGGCCCCCTCACCACCGTCGCCTCCAGCGCCCCCGGGACCGCCCTGGAAACCGTCTCCGCCTCTGACTTGGTTGTCGGAGAAGCTGCTCGTGGTTGCCGTAGCTGTGCCGGCAGCGGTCAGGTCGGCCAGCGCTCCTCCTCGGCCGATGCCGCCGCTTCCGCCGGTTCCGCCGTTCGCCCCGTTGCGGCCGTTGGCCCCGTTGCCACCTACGCCACCCGGGTCACCGCCACCAGCGCCGTCACCGCCGTTCCCGCCACCACCACCAAGGCCTCCGACACCGCCACCCGCTCCGCTACCGCCGTAACCACCGCTACCGCCGAAAGCGGACCCGAACTCGAAGGTGCTGCCGGTCACGCTGAGAGTCCCGTCGTTGGCGATGGCACCGCCCTCACCGGTTCCGCCCGTACCGCCGCCGGCGCCGGCTGAGGGAGTCACGCCGCTGGCGCCCTTCGTCCCCGGCATGCCGTCACCCCCGGCAGGACCCTGTGCGCCGTTTGGCGCCTCATCGCCCCCACCGCCTGGCCCCCCGTCGCCGGCGGTGCCGCCGGCACCGCCTTGGCCGCCTGGCCCGGTATCGAGTCCGGGTCCATCGCCGCCATAACCGGCGCTACCGCCGGTGACCGACGCGCCGTCGAAGACCGCTGCGCTGATTGTCGCGGTGCCCTTCAGGTACAGGGCTCCCCCGGCACCGATCCCGCCGTCGGCTCCAGCTGTGGGCGCGCCACTCGGTTCTGCCGTGCTGCCCGCCCCAGCATCAGCGGCGCCGCCCCCCGGGCCTCCGTCGCCGCCTGACTCGTGGGGCTCGGTTGCCTGAACGCCGGGACCGCCGCTCCCTCCGGAGCCTCCTGTCCCCCCGATGCCGCCTTCTCCACCCATACCGCCTGAGCCACCGCTGCCGCCGCTGCCGCCGGTGGCGGTCGTCTCCTCAAAGGTGGTGGTACCTCCCGATATGGCGAGCGAGCCGGTGCTGTAGACGGCACCGCCTTCTGCTGCTCCCC
>Ga0182024_10017676_pt1 | contig 13353 bp, 12 predicted proteins | sample P32metaG_FD_120480 | JGI IMG/M metagenome (GOLD analysis project Ga0182024, IMG submission 120480) | Permafrost microbial communities from Stordalen Mire, Sweden - P3-2 metaG (Illumina Assembly) | ecosystem: Environmental > Terrestrial > Soil > Wetlands > Permafrost | place: Sweden: Stordalen...
CATACCGACGGAATCTTGGGCTTGGTCGTCGTTCCGCCCTTCTCCTCGGTGACGACCGTGAGACTCTTGACCCGGGCAGTGGCGATGACGAATGGGTCCGCCCCATTGCGATTCTTTGTGGCCTTCATCAGAAGCGGGTGCCGCGCGAGCACTTCGCTCGTGGCACGCTGGATGGCGTCATCGAGCGGTACGAACATATGCGGGCGCGCATTGATCCACTTGGCGAGCTCGTCCTCCTGTCGTGCCAACTCGACGCGCACCTCCTCGGGGCAGAGCACCTGCTGCCGGGTAATGAGTTCGTCCATCTTGACCCATAGTCCGGGAAAGACATCGGGCGGGTAGGAGCGCGACCAGCACTCGATGAGGACGCTCGTGTCGAAGCAGTAGGCCATCAGTCGCGCGCGCCGCCCGTGGCCGCCAGCTCCGCTTCGAGCTTCGGGAGCCCGTTGAGCTTGATCTCGAGATACTCCGAGAGGTCTGACCCGGTGATGGCGCGCCGGTAGTAGGCATCGAGCGCCGACTCGATGAATCCCCGGCCGAGATCACGGACCTTCATTCGGTAATAGCTCGGGCCTCCTGAGCGTTCCTCCTCGTCCCGCTTGCGCTTCTGCTCCTCACGAAACGCCTGGTAAGCCGCGCGATACTCAGCCTCCTTGTCCTGCAAGAAGTCCCAGTCCGCAAGGCCAACTGAGTACAGCCGGCGCACGATCGCTTCCTGGCTCACGGAGTACTTCTCGGAGAGGTCGCGGATAATGCCCTCGCTCCAGCGCCCGTCGGCAGGCGAGTTCTGGAGCGTCGGCTCTACACGGAAGGCATCGAGCGGCATCAGCGCGGCGGCGGCAACTTGGTTGCAGAAGATCTCAATCTCGTCTGCAGGTCCGCGTGCTTGCCGTCGTGGCAGGACATCGCACACTCCGTCGGCATGAAGCAGCACGTGCGCGAACTCGTGAAGCAGGGTGAAGATACGGCCGCGCGGGAAGTCGCCGCCGTTGAGCACAACGACTGGCAGGCGATCCGTCGAGATCGAGAATCCCCGCATCTCTTGAACAGGGATCGACTGCGCCTGTAGAACGAGAACATCGAGCCCGGAAACCGCGTCAAGCCACGCGTTGAGCGCACGTCGCGGGTCCGGCCAGTTCGCCTGCTGCGCAAGGGTCACGCCAAGGAGCGCCCGAGCAGCAGCTCCATACCGCTCGGGATCGGTGGTCCCCTCGTCGAGCTTGGGCGCGGGGTCCACTGGTTCGTCAGCAAGCTCGCGCAGCTCAAAGGCGGCTTCGCGCACGGCGTGGGCACGGCGGATGACGGCCAGCAGCCCGGGTGATAGCTGCCCAAGCTCCGCGTCTGGCACGCGCCGATAGTCCCTGAGCGGCTGAAAGTCGAGTGGCGGCTCCGGCAGATAGAAGATCGCCAACGGACGCTTGTAGACCTTCGCAGTCGTGCGAAGCTGCGCGATGGTCGGGCGGGCCTCGCCCATCTCCCAGGAGCGCAAGCGATCCTCGCTTACCCGCAGCTTGGTAGCGGCCGCGTCCAGGCTAAAGCCCGCCGACTGGCGCGCCCAAATGAGCAGTTCCGGCTTGATCAGTGCGTCTGGAGTCCGTGCCATCGCGATGGTCTACGTGCAGCCTACGCACGTGCCCCGATGGTTAGGCTTCTCACGGGCGCAGCCGACATGGCCGAGCAGAAGCGCAACTCCGGCGCTGATGGCGCCACGACGAAGCGACGGCGCGGCGCACCGGAGCCGGCGTTGGAGAAAGGCGCGTCCTGAGTGACGGCGGATGTATACGCCGGTTATGTGTGCAGAATGCGCCGGTGTCCGTAGACGGGGAGTTCGATACCGCGATTGCGGCTGTGGAGGCGAGGCTTTGTGAGCTCAACAGTGCGCGCGAGGCGGCGACCCACGAGCTGGCCGAGCTTCGCGCCCAGAGCGAGCAGGCGATCTCAGACGGTGGGGGCGAGAATGAGCCGGATCGGACAACATCGTGGACGCCGCAGCGCAAGGTCGAGCTGTTCGCCAGTCTCTTTCGTGGTCGCGAGGACGTCTTCCCGCATCGCTGGGAGAAACTGGCGAAGGGCAAGAGCGGGTGGGCGCCCCGCTGCGACAACGAGTGGAAGGACGGATGCAACAAGCCACGCGTGAAGTGTGGTGAATGTCCCAACCAGGCGTTCCCCGTCCCGGATGAGGGTGAGCTGCTCAGGCATCTGCGGGGCCGCCATGTGATGGGCGTCTATCCGCTGCTGGCCGGCGATATGTGTCGGCTGTTGGCGATCGATCTCGATGAACGCTCGTGGCGTGCGGATGTGATGGCGTTGTGCGAGGCATGCCGCGAGCTCGGTCTCGTCCCGGCAGTCGAGCGCTCGCGCTCGGGGGAGGGCGCCCATGTCTGGTTCTTCTTCAGCGAGCCGGTGCTGGCAGCGCTCGCGCGGCGGTTCGGGTTGATGCTTCTGACCGACGCGATGGCGCGCAGTCCCACGCTGGGGATGGCGTCCTACGACCGCCTGTTCCCAAGCCAGGACACGCTGCCGAAGGGAGGCTTCGGGAACCTCATCGCGCTGCCTCTGCAGCAGGAGGCCCGCCAGTGTGGCAACACGCTGTTTGTGGACGAGCGCTTGGAGCCGTTCGAGGACCAGTGGTCCTATCTGGAGTCGCTGCCGCGGATCGCCCCGGCTCGTCTGCAAGAGCTGGTTGCCCGAGGGCTCGGCGATGGCCGCGTCCTCGGCGTGCCTGAGGAGGCGGAGGACAGCGATACGCCGTGGCGCCCGGTTCGGCCGCTGACTGAGCGGCTCGCCGCCGCGGAGCTGCCTGGCACGGTGAGCGCGACGCTCGCCCGGCGCTTGTATGTGCGCCGGGAGGGGCTGCCGCCGGTGCTGCTGGATGCGTTGCGGCGGCTCGCAGCGTTCTCCAACCCGAAGTTCCTGGAACTTCAGGCGATGCGTAAATCCACGGCGCTTACCCCACGCGTGATTGCGTGCTTCGAGCAGACGGGGGACTTCCTGGCACTGCCACGCGGCTGTCTCGAACAACTGGAGGAGCTGCTGGCTAGCCTGAACATCGCGTTGGAGCTCTCCGACGAGCGTACGGAGGGTACGGCGCTCAAGGCGCGGTTCACGGGAAAGCTCACCGCCCGTCAAGAGAAGGCGATGCCGCCGCTGCTCGCTCACGAGCTCGGTGTCCTGTGCGCACCGCCGGGCATCGGTAAGACCGTCATCGCTACCCGGCTGATCGCGGCCAGAGCACGCTCGACGCTTGTGCTCGTCCATCGCAAGCCGCTGCTCGAACAGTGGGTCAAGCGCCTGAACGAGTTCCTCGATCTCGAGATAGACGAGATCGGGACGATCGGCGGCGGTCGCGGCAAGCCCACGGGCAAGGTGGATGTCGCGATGGTCCAGAGCCTGGCTCGCCACAAGACGCTCGACCAGTTGCTGGCAGGTTATGGCCATATCGTCGTGGATGAGTGTCACCACGTTCCGGCTGTGATGACCGAGCGCGTCCTTCAAGCCTCGCCCGCGCGCTATGTGACAGGGCTGACCGCCACACCGAAGCGCCGCGACGGACACCACCCGATCATCACGATGCAATGCGGGCCGGTCCGCCATACGATCGAGCCAGGCGCGACCCGCTCAGCACAGCCGCTCACGTTGCGCGTTGTTCGCCGTGACACGTCCTTCGACCCCGCAACGCTGCCCACCGACGCGAGCATTCAGGAGGTCTACGCCGCGCTCGCGACTGACGAGCGGCGCAGTGAGACGATCGCGAAGGACACGCTGGAGCTGGCGGCGCAGGGCCGCTGCCCGATCGTTCTGACAGAACGGCGCGAGCACCTAGAGCAACTGGCCAAACGCCTTGCGGATATCCATACGCTCATCGTCCTACACGGCGACATGCGACCGGCCGAGCACCGCGCAGCGCACGAGCAGCTCGCCGGCACAAACGGCGATGACGGGCGGGTCGTGCTCGCCACCGGCCGCTATATCGGCGAGGGTTTCGACGACCCATGCCTCGACACGCTGCTGCTGACCATGCCGATCGCGTGGAAGGGCACAGTCGTCCAGTACGCCGGGCGTCTCCACCGCGCCCATCCCGGCAAGCACGACGCGCTCATCTACGACTACGTCGACGCCGAGCTACCCGTCCTGCGACGCATGTTCGCCAAGCGCCTGCGGGCCTACCGGTCACTCGGGTACGAGCTGACCGAGGCATCGGGAACACGGTGATTCCAGCGGCGAGGCGTAGATTGGGGTGTGCTGCTCGGCCATCCCAGCGAAGCGTCCCTCCTACCGAACGGCACTTGCCTTTGGGCGGTCGCCGGGCGGCCAGCACGCCCGTCCTGCAGCGCTGTTTGGTACCCACAAGTGGTACCCACGAACTTTTGCGCCCTGGCCCAGCTCATCCAAATCGCCCCGAAACCCGCTTATCTACAGGCTATTCTGGAAATGGGCCGTGCAGGAATCGAACCTGCAACCTTGGGCTTAAGAGGCCCCTGCTCTGCCGGTTGAGCTAACGGCCCGTGAGGGCGCCGGCCGGATCGGCCGGATCGGATAGCGATTCTAGCCAAGCGGGCACGGTGGCCTCGCCCGCAATCTACTTTTTCTTGCCATTCACCGGGGTGGTGCCAGTGCTCGTGGCGTGCAGATCCTTGCTGGGGATGCTGTAGGTCTTGCCACCGATCGTGACGGTGCCACTGGAGCCATTCGCCGCGCCGCTCGTGCTCACCGCAGCGCCGGTGCTCGCCGCGCCGCTCGTGCTCGCTGTGCTGCTGGAGGTGCCCGAGGGGTTCTTCTTGAGTTCCGCCAGCTCGCTCTTCAGCTGCTTGCGCTGCGCGGCCGGCGCGAGCGAGACCGCCTTTTCCGAGGCGAGATCGCCGATGCGCGTGTTCTTGGCTTTGTAGGCGTACTCGGCCAGCGCCGTGTAGAGGGACGACTGGTACTGCGGTGTGCTCGAGGACTTGGCGGGGATCACGATCTGCAGGACCTTGACCGCTTCGGCCGGTTCGTTGAGGCCTTCTTCGCCGAACACCCGCTCCATCTCCTGCGCCATTTCGGCGTTTGGCTTGGGTGGATTAAGCGCGAGATAGCTGTTCCACGACTGCGCCACCTGCGAAAACAGTTCTTTGCCCTTGCTCGTCAGCTTGCCGGCGCTGACGTACACTTCGCCGCCGGCTTCGTGCAGTTGGTCGAGGGTCAGCTGTTCCCACGCGTACACGTCGTTCGGCTGCTTCTGGATGAGCTTCTCGTACTTCTTGATTGGACCTGAGAAGCTCGCCTTGCCGCCACCGCCTTCGCTCACCGCGTTCAGCAGCCCGCCGCCACCGCCGATGCCGCCGACCCCGAAGCCGATCAGACCCACGCTCATCAGCAGCGCGAGGCCGACGTAGATCACTTGAACGGTGCGGCGGCGGCCGCGACCTCTGAGGTCGAAGAGCATTCGGTGCTCGATTCTACGGGTAACAGGCTAGGACAGCTCGTGGTCGATGTGGTCGATGATCTGTTTGACGCTCGGCTCGACGTCGTCGGCGTCCGCCGGGGGAGTACCGGCAGGCTGAGGAGGACCACCGGTTGGCGGCGGCGGAGAGCCACCCACTCCGCCGGGGCCGGCCGTGCCCCCGCCGGGTGGCTCATCCGTGCCTTTAGCCGCCGTCGCGCCCGCGAGCGCCGTCTCTGCCCGCGCTCGCTTCGCGTCACCTCGCGCGACGAGCGATGCGATCAGGATGCTCACCTCGTACAGCACGTACAGCGGCACCGTCTCCAGGATCAGTGTCACGGCGTCGCCCGGTAGGAAGGCCGCGACGGCGGCGCACGCGAGGATCGCGTAGCGGCGGTTGTGGCGTAGCTGCTTGGGGGTGACGACCCCGACGCGCGTCGCCGCGAGGATCGCGACGGGCACCTGGAAGACCATGCCCATCGCCAGCAGCACGGTCGCGACGAATTTGTAATACGGGCTGCCCTGCACGAGGACGTCGAACTCGTTGCTGTTGAAGCTCAGGAAGAACCGCAACGCCGCCGGCAGCACGACGAAGTAGCCGAACAGCACCCCGAGCACGAACAGGAACGGGATCGCGGCGAGCAACGGCATCGCGATGCGTCGCTCGCGCGGGCTGAGCGCGGGCAGCACGAACCCGTACAGCTCGAACAGGATCACCGGCAGCGAGATCACCAGCGCGAACAGCAGCGTCACCGTGATCGTGGTCGTGAACGGCTCCCCGACGCCGAGCGTCACGGGCTTGTTGCCTTCCGGAACCTTGGGGATCTTCGCGACGTCGGCCCGCAGGCGCGGGATCTCGGCGGCGAGCTGCGCGCGCGTGACGGCCGACAGACCGCTCCCGGGGGCACTCAACGCGCGCGTGATCGCCTGCGTGTCGTGCGCAACTTTTAGCACCCCCTGCTGCGCGAGCCCGGTCTGGCCGAGCGGTCCGTTGCCTTTCTCGACCTGTTTCTGGGTCTGCTTGCTGAGCGGCGCGTTGATCAGGTGCAGCAGCGTGTGGTTTTGCCACAGGCAGAAGCCGAATGCGATCGCCAGCGCCACCACGCTGACAATCAGGCGGGTGCGGAGCTCGTCGAGATGGTCCACGAGGCTGAGCCGATCCTCGTGGCCGATCGCGCGGATCGCGGTGGCCATGACCCATATGAACCTATCACCGCGTGCGCGCAGCGCCGCGAAGCCGATCGGGCGCCGCTACGCGAACCTCCGAGCCGCGCCCGCGACGCTAAAGGCGCCGGTCGAGGGAGTCGATGACGTTTGAGAGACGCCATGCACTCCGACCACTCCGACAGAGACCACCAAATCCATCATCGCGTCCAGCTGCCCAGCGGCAAGCAGATCGACGTCGTCTACCGCGACAACTTGCGGCCGCCTGGAGCCCCCGCCACGGCGCCCACTCCAAACGGCGCCGGCGCGGCCGATCCACTACACATCTGCTTCCACTGTGACGGGGAGCTGGCCTATCCGCTGGACTGGGTCGAGGAAGGTCCCAGGCACTGGCGGATCATCTTGCGCTGCCCCGAGTGCGAGGCGCGACGCGAAGGTGTGTTCAGTCAGGCGACGGTCGAGGAGCTCGATGAGGAGCTCGACCGTGGGGCCGGCGCGCTGCTGAGCGATCTGCGGCAGCTCACCCAGGCGAACATGACGGAGGAGGTCGAGTTCTTCGTCCGCGCGCTCGAAGCGGACCTGATCGTCCCCTCGGACTTTTAGGGCATCACCGGTAGCGCTCGACGACCGCGTCGGCGACCAGGTCGAGCAGGATAGTGCGGCCGGCGGGCAGGCTCGCCGGTAGCGCCGCCTTGGCCTCGGCGACCACCGCGAGCGCCCGCTCCCGGGCCTCGTCGAGCGCGCCGGTGGCCGCGATCCGCTCGCACAGCTCCTCCGCTTTTTGGAGCCCGCCCGCCCCGCCCAACGCGGCGAGGTCGATACTCGACAGCTCGCCGTCGCGCTCGCGCGCGAGGATCAACGGCAGCGTGACGGTGCCGTCGAGCAGGTCCGTGCCGCGCGCCTTACCGGTGCGCTCGACGGGCCCGGACACGTCGAGCACGTCGTCGAGCATCTGGAAGGCCAGCCCGATCCGCCGGGCGAAGGCGCCGAGCGCGTCCGCGATCTCACTCGCGGAGCCCTCGACCGCCACCAGCGCTCCGAGGCGACAGGCGGCCTCGAACAGCGCGGCTGTCTTCAGCTCGCAGCGTCGCAGGTAGCGCTCGACCGCGACGTGTGAGGCGTACGCATCCTCGCGCTGCAGCAGCTCACCTGCGGCGAGCGCGGAGCTGGCGTCCGACAGCGCGCGCAGCTGGGCGGGATCGTCGTTGCGCGCGAGCTCGGCAAACGCGCGCGAGAACAGCAGGTCGCCGGTGGCGATCGCGGCCCGGCGCCCGGCGAGCGCCGCCACCGTCGGGTGTCCCCGCCGCAGCTGCGCGCCGTCGATCAGGTCGTCGTGCACGAGCGTCGCCGAGTGCACGAGCTCGACCGCGACGGCCGCGCGCACCAGACGTTCCTCGACCGCCGGCGTGTCGATTAATGCCTCCCCCGCCCCGGCCGACTCGGCGGCGAGCATGACCAGCAGCGGGCGCAGACGCTTGCCGCCGGCCACGACCGTCGCGTTGGCGTGCGTGGCGAGCGGCGCGCCGGCGCCGGCTGTCACCTGCTGCAGGTGGCACTCGGCGCGGACCATCCGCCGGCGCAACCCCTCACCGCCGCGGCGCAGGATCGCCTCGACGGCGTCCAGGTCTCCCGCGGCGCTGTCCGCCGCGGTGCTGGGAGCAGTGCTCATCATGCCCCCTCCCCCTGCTCAGGCACCGTGCCCGCGTGGATCGTGACGATGCCGCCGGCGGTGAGCAGGTAGTGGATCTCGTGCAGGCCTGCCCGCTCCAGCTCCGCCGCCAGCGCCGCCGGCGCCGGGAAGCGCTTGACCGAGTTGGGGAGGTAGGTGTATGCCTCAGAATCTCCCACCAGGCTTCCCAGCAGCGGCACGATGCGATCGAACCAGAGGCCGAAGAAGAGCGACAGTGGTGGCTTCGTCGGCGTCGTGAAGTCCAGCACCACCACCCGCCCTCCGGGGCGCACCACCCGCGTCATCTCCCGCAGGCCACCTAAAAGATCGGCGAAGTTGCGGGCGCCAAAGCCGACCGTGGCGGCGTCGAAGGAGTCGTCCTCGAAGGGCAGCTCCAGGGCGTCGCCCCAATCAAAGCGCAACTCGACGCCCGCGGGCTTGGGCTTGGCTCGCGCGCGCGTGAGCATCGCCTCGGAGAAGTCGCTGCCCAACACCTCCCCTCCGGGAGCGACGCGCCGCGCGAGCTCGAGCGCCAGGTCGCCGGTGCCGGTGGCGACATCGAGCACACGCGCGCCCGGGCCGACCCGGGCCATGTCCGCCGCCCGCTCCCGCCAGCGGTGGTGCAGACCGGCAGTCATCACGCTGTTCAGCAGGTCATAGACCCCCGCGATGCGGTCGAACATCGCCCGCACCTGCCCCGCCTCCAGCGTTCCCACGGGCATGCCAGAGACGCTACTTGAGCTGCGATATGAACGAAACTACCGCGTTGAACTTCTTCGCCGGCAGGTTCTTGAACGGTGGCATCGGCTGGGTGGGGTCCACGAGCGTGCGCGCGATCCCTTCTCTCGGTATCCGCGAGCCGATGTGCGTGAGGTTGGGGCCGGGGCCGGAGTTGCCGTTGTCGCCAATCGTATGGCACGCCTCACAGCCGGATTGGGCGACCACGAGCCTGCCTTCGTTCCATGTGGCGACGGCCGCCGGTCCACCCGCGATCACCGCCTTCGGCGTGGCGATTTCCAACGCGTCCGGCGTGCCGGCGGTGGCTCCTTTATAGGTCAAAAAGGCCATCGCCCCGATCACGAAGATGGCTGTGATGGTGGCGATCGGGCGGTGCTCCGGACGGCGCTCCGGGCCGCGGTCGTAGAACGGCAGCAGGAACAGGAAGATCATGCCCAGCGTCGGGACGCCGATCGTCGCCAGGGGCACGAGGCTCGGCGACTTGATGACGCGTAAGACCTCGAACAGGAAGAAGAAGTACCAATCTGGACGCGCATCGTAGCTCGTGCTCGCCGGGTTGGCCTTCGAGCCGATCTCATCGCCGAACAGCAGCGACAGCCCGATGATGACCGCCATCACGAGGCACGCCATCCCCGCGTCCTTGGCCACCGCGTAGGGGAAGAACGGCTTGCCCTTAGCCTTCAGGACCGCGTACTCGCGGAGGTACTCCTCCTTCTCTTGCTGGTTCATCGCACTATGCCTCGGTCTTGCCCAACTCGGGGTTCTGATCGGCTTTGATCCAGGGCGGCGCCGTGGTACCCAACTTGGCCACCAGATAGAGATGGGCGCCGATCAGCGCGGCCATCAGGCCCGGGATCAGCAACATATGGATCGCGTAGAAGCGCGACAGCGTGGTCGCCCCGAATTCGGGGCCGCCGCGCAGGAAGTCGTTCAGAAAGGGGCCGATCAGCGGGCCGGTGCCGTTGATGTTCACGCCCACCGTCGTCGCCCAGTAGGCGCGCTCGTCGAACGGAAGCAAGTACCCGGTGAAGCCCATCGCCATCGTCAGGATCAGCAGCACCACGCCGATCACCCAGTTCAGCTCGCGCGGGTACTTATAGGCGCCGAAGAAGAACGTCCGTCCCATGTGCAGGAACACGAGGACAACCATCACGCTCGCTCCCCACTTGTGCATGCCGCGCACGAACTGGCCGAGGAACACGTCGTTGGTGATGTAGCGAATCGATTCGTACGCGCCGCCCGATGGTTCCGGCCGGTAGTACATCGCCAGGAATACGCCGGTCACAGCTTGGCTGAGGAAGACGAACATCGTCGCCGAGCCGAGCGTGTAGAACCAGTTGGTGCCCTTCGGCACCTTGCGGAACATCATCCAGCGCGCGCCGCCGCTCAGCGAGGTGCGCTCGTCGACCCAGTCGATGACGCTGATCCCGGCGCCCTTCGCCTCTTGTAGCGGCCCCCCCTTGCCGTCACCGTTGCCCTCGCCCGGGCGCGGGGGCGGCTCCCGCAGGGCGGCGGGGAGCGGGGGGGCAGGGAGCTTCGGCAGCTTTGGCACGGGCTAGTAGGACTTGCGCGCGTCGGGACGCGATGGGTAGAGGTACTGGCCGATGCCATCCAGCGTCTCTCCCGGGTCGCGCGGCGAGAAGCGCTTCAGCTCGCTGTTGACGCTGAAGCGCCCGCTGTACAGTTCGACCCGGTCGCCGCTCACACGCGTGGGGAAGCGGTCGAGCGGTCGCACGGGGGGACCGCTCACGCGACGCCCGAGCAGGTCATAGACGCCGCCGTGGCAGGGACAGATGAAGCGCTCGGCGGCGTCGACCCAGCGCACCGGACAGCCGAGATGGGCGCAGCGCGTCGAGATCGCGATGTACGGCGTGTGGCGGTCGTAGATGTCCGTGTCGATCGCCGGGTTGTGCTTGCGCACGTACGCGGTCGACTTGCCGGCCTCGCCGATCCCCTGGGTGAGCGTGAAGACCACGGGGATGTAGTTGTTCTCGGGGAAGTCTTCAGTCGTGCCGATCTGCTCCCAGAAGTGCGGCTGCTGCTTGAAGATCGGTCCGATCGCGAAGCCGAGCGCGGGCAGCGCGAAGGAGGCCGCGGCGACCGCGCCCGCGGTATGGGCGGTCCCGGTCATGAACCGCCGGCGCGTCACCGTCTCGCCCTCGAAGGCGCCGGGGATCATCAGATCGGCGGTGTACTTGGACTTGTGCTGGGTGTGCTTGTCTGGCACCGGCGAGAACAATATCGAGGCGCGATTGTTTACGGCGTGGGAGGCCCCACAGCGCTTGTGCGCATCGCCTCGACCGCCTCCTCCTCGCCCGCGAAGACCATGTCCTTGGCGCGCCTGTGGGCAACGCTTGAGCCCCAGCCGACGGCCCGTGCACCCGCCATCCAGATCGCATCGGCGAGCGCCCGCTCACCCGCGCCCTGCGCCAGCGCGCCGAGCGTGATCGTGTCGGCCAGCTCGGTCACCGCGGCCGTGTCGCCGAGCGCGACCAGCCGGGCCAACCCGAGCGCGTACAGCCGGTCGCCGGCCAGGACTCCAAGGTCCGCCTCGCGCGTGCGCACGACGCGCGGGCTGCCGTAGTGCAGCAGGTAGCCCTCGTAGATCATCTCGACCAGCAGCTCGTACTCCTCGCGGCGACCCTCCGCGCGCGGGCCCGAGGCGGCGAGCTGCGCGGGGCCGAGGATGGGGTCGCCGTCGGCCGGGGCGGGGTCTACGAGGCTCGCCATCAGGCCGCCCTCTTCGAGCAGGAGCGCACACAGCCGCTGAAGCGAGGAGCGCTCGGCGGGCGATGTGGCACCCCCGGACGGCGTGGGCGGCACGGGCGATGTAGCGCCCCCGGGCGGCGGCGGCACGGGTGGAGTGGGCGAAGCGCTCACGGAAGCTCCGCGAAGGAGGCGGTGGCGACCGCGATCGTGCGCTCGATCTGCTCGGTGCAAAGCGCGAGCGACGGGAACCACGCCTCGAACTGCGACGGCGGGGAGTAGACGCCGCGTGAGAGCAGCTCCCGGCACCAGGCCGCGTGGGCGCCGAGATCGCACGCGCGCGCGTCGTCGAAGCTTCGGACGGGACGGTCGCTGAAGAAGACCGTCAGCATGCCGGGGACACTCACGACCTGAACGGAACGTCCCGCCCCGGCCGCGGCCTCGCGCAGGCCCGCGGCGAGCCGATCTGTGATCGAGGCCAGGCGCAGGTAGGCGGGCTCGTCGAGCAGGGAGAGCGTCGCGAGGCCGGCGGCTACGGCCAGCGGGTTGCCCGACAACGTCCCGGCTTGATAGACCTCGCCAGCGGGGGCGAGCAGGCGCATCAGATCCGCCCGGCCGGCGAGCGCGGCGGCGGGGAGACCGCCGCCGAGGACCTTGCCGAGGATCGTCAGATCGCCCGTGACGCCCGTCAGCTCCTGGGCGCCGCCGTGGGATACGCGGAAGCCTGAGATCACCTCGTCGAGGATCAGCAGCGCCCCGCAGGCGTCGGCGCGCTCGCGCAGGAGCTCGAGAAAGCCATCCCGTGGGGGAACGAGGCCCATGTTGGCGGGCAGCGGCTCGGCGACGATCGCCGCCAGGTCAGAGCACTCGGTCGCGGCGATCAGCGCCTCGGGGTCGTTCCAGGGCACGACCACGGTCGCGGCGACGACGCTCTCCGGCACGCCGGGGCTGGAGGGGAGCGCCTCGGTGGCGAGACCCGAGCCCGCCTGCACGAGCAGGCCGTCCACGTGCCCGTGGTAGGCGCCGGCGAACTTGAGCACCCGCTCGCGCCCGGTGGCCGCGCGCGCGAGGCGCAGGGCGGTCATCGTCGCCTCGGTGCCGGAGGAGGTCATGCGCAGCATCTCGACCCCCTCGATCCGCCGCGTGACCTCCACCGCCAACTCGACCTCGGCGGGCGTAGGCGCGCCGAAGCTGGTGCCCTTCGCCGCCGCCGCGACGACCGCCGCGATCACCTCGGGGTGGGCGTGCCCGTGGATCAGTGCTCCCCAGGAGCAGACGTAGTCGATGAAGCGGTTGCCGTCGACGTCGAGCAGCTCAGCGCCCTCGCCGCGGTCGATGAAGATCGGGGAGCGACCGATCGCGCGCATCGCGCGCACGGGCGAGTTGACGCCGCCGGGCAGCACCTCCAGCGCGCGGCGATAGAGCTCGGTCGAGCGCGTGTCAGTCAGGGAGGCGGTCACTGAGAGGGAGGTGCTCCGGGGTGCGAGCCGGTAGCCCGTGCGCGCGGCGGGCCGGGGGCCTTACGCGAGACGGGCGGCCTGGCGAGCCGGGAGGGACACATCAAGCGTGCTGGCTCTCCCAGTCCTTGAAGGCCTCGGTGAAGTAGAGCAGGCGGATCTTCTTGAACTCCGTCGAGGAGTACAGCGTCGCGCGCTCG
>Ga0182024_10017678_pt1 | contig 13352 bp, 11 predicted proteins | sample P32metaG_FD_120480 | JGI IMG/M metagenome (GOLD analysis project Ga0182024, IMG submission 120480) | Permafrost microbial communities from Stordalen Mire, Sweden - P3-2 metaG (Illumina Assembly) | ecosystem: Environmental > Terrestrial > Soil > Wetlands > Permafrost | place: Sweden: Stordalen...
CGAGTGCGACCTGGTATAAGACGCGGTAAGCTGCAGCCCGTTCGAGTAGCGCTTGCGAATCTGAAGCTGGAGCGCATCGTAGTTGGACACTCCCTCCGCCTCATAGAGCACCGAATTCATGTCATAACCGATATAGGGTACACGGATGGGCGCGTTGCCGGAGTATTCGCCGGTGGAGATCGGCTCGGTTGACAGATTTACGTAGTTTCCCTGCGCGTCGTAGTTCGTGCCGCCGTACGAATAGATCTGCCCGTGCACCGGGTGCTGCGGAGTGGCGAGGAGGGGCTCGTTGAACGGGATGGGCAGGATCTCGTGCTGGCCGTGATTGCCGATGTAGCCGGCGCTGAACAGCCATTCCTTGACTTGGTATTGGAGATCGAAAGTCCAGTTTTCGGTGTAAGGAAGCTTGTTGTTAATGTCGTAGCCGCCGAATACGAACGGACCGAACGCGTTACCCGTGGGATAGTTGCCAGAAATAGTTTGCGCCATATTCGGCAGCAAGGCTGTGAATGCGGTCGCGCTTCCGGCGGGCGCGGGCGGAAGAGCAGACCCAAACGGATTCGCCAAAGTGGCGCCGCTGGCGGCGAATTCGGGCGAAACAAACGGCGGCGCCAGTGTGACGCCGAACGGCCCGTTGAAGCCGGCGCCGGCGGGCGGAGAAAGATAGCTGAAGAATTCCCCGCGGTCGTAGTACATGCCGAATCCGGCGCGCACGGTGAGCTTGGAGGTGGGCGACCAGGCTATGCCGATGCGTGGTGCAAACCCACACTGGCATTTTTTCATCAACGTGCTGCTTGCGCCGGGCGTGGCCTCGGTCGGATTGTTGCCGGCGATCTCGAGTCCCGAGTTTACGATGGTATCGGTGGCGGCGTTATAGGAGTAGAGGTTGCCGTTGAAAGCCGTAAGCTTGCCGTATTTTTCCGATAGCGCGCCGTCCATATCCCATCGCAGGCCAAGCGTGACGGTGAGATTGCTACGTACTTTGTAGTTGTCGTTGATGAACGCGCCCACAGTGTCGGAACGATAGTAGCGATTCGCCGACCCAGAGAAAGCAGAGGAGTAATTGCCGGAACGGAGATCACCTTCAGCAAAAGTTTCGAAAGTCTTGAATTCGACGACGTCGGTATTGACGTTGTTGTTGATGATATTAAGCTGCGTATGATCCCAGGACACGCCAACGGCCAGGGTGTGGCGGCCTTTCACCCAGTTCAGCGAGGTTCCATATTCCCACTGGTTTTGAAACATACCCGCATTGCCGAAGCTGGTGCTCGGTCCGAATTGGAGTTCGCTGCCAATGGTCGGATCGGCGGTGCCGATTTCTATTTGCGGAAACGCAGAAGCGCCTCCTGGAAGATTGATCCCAAACTGGCCGGGCGTGTAAGCTTGGCCAGTATTCGAATAGGCCCGCATGCGGGTGAAACCCGCGCGCTGTTGCCAGGTTAAGGCCGGAGTGAGAATCACGGTATTGTCCAGCGAAATCACCTGGCTGCCGGAGGACAACTGTTGTGGAAATCCGAGCAGCACGCCCGCCGCGCCGAAAGGATTCGTGGTGGGATCGGTTTGGACGTAATATTTGATGCCCAGCCGGTCCTTTTCGCTCACCTCATAGTCGACGTTGGCGATTCCCTGGTCCACCTTGGATTGAGCGTTGGGCCCTTGCACCACTGCGTCATAACCGAGTTGGGTGGCGACACCGGGGTTCGTGATTTGAGCGCTGGGAAACAAGTACTGACCGTTGGCTCCCTTGGCTTGCAACAAGCTCAGCGCCTGCGAGCTGAGCTGGCTGGCCGCGAGCGTTTTTCCGTAGGCGCCCTGAATGGTGTTGAGGATGCCCTGAGCGCTGCGGTCGTCCGTGAGAGTCAGCGGAACGGTAACTTCCTTGGTGGCATCGGAAGAGTCTGCGATGCGCACGCCCTGGTAGGAGAGGAAGTAAAACAGTTTGTCCTTCTTGATGGGGCCGCCGAGCGTGGCCCCAAATTGATTGCGGTTCAGGAAAATAGGCGACAAGATAGGCGAGGCATTGTAAAAGAACGGCGCCGCATTCATGTCGCTGTTCTGGAACTTCTCGTAGACCTCGGCGTGTAGCCCATTACCGCCGGATTTGGTGAGCACGCTGATGTGCGCTCCACTATTTGAGCCCTGAGTGGCGTCGTACATGGCGGAGTTGACGGCAATCTCCTGAATCGCCTCGGGAGGCGGAGTTGGAAGAGCCTGTCCAATTGCCCCATAGACCGAAGTGCTGGTCTGGATTTCGCCGCCGGCGCCGAAGCTCTCGCCGATGTTGAAGACAAAGCGATCCTCGCCAACCTGGCTGGTGGAGTTTCCATTGAACAGATTGTTGGTGCTGATGCCGTTGAGCGAAAAGCTGTTGCTGGTGTCGCGCTGGCCGTTGGCGAAGATGGCCTGGTTGCCGAGGCCGGAGTTGCTACCCGCGCCTCCCAGGAAGTCCGCGTGAACGCCGGGGCTCATGATCGCCAATTGGGTGAAGCTGCCGGTGCCAAGCGGAGTTGACTCGATGGTGGCTTGATCCACGACATAACCGGTGGTGGCGTCCGTTTGGTTCATGAGCGGTGTACCGAGCACGTCCACTTTGGTGGCCACAGTACCGACCTTGAGGTCGCCGTCCACCGTGGTGGTGCGGTCGCCATTGACGTTCACTTCCGTGTGGCGTTCGGCATCGAAGCCCTCCTTGGTGAAGGTGAGCTCATACGTGCCGGCCGGCAGATTCGAAATCGAATAGGAACCGGTGGATTGCGAACGGGCGGTAACTGTCAGATTGGTGGCGGTATTGCGCGCCGTTGCGGTGACATCCGGCACCGTCGCTCCGGAGGCATCGCGCACCGTGCCGGTGATCGTGCCGAAGATCTGTTGCGCGTAGGATGGCAGATGCGCAGCGAGCGTAAGCGCCAGTACAACGGCGGTCATCAAAACTGGTTGCCGGAAACTAGACCTCGGATTGCTGCTTCGTGTCATAAGAACTCTTCCTCCTCGTAAGATCGGGCCGCCCGCACGGTTACGCGGCAATTTTGGTTTGTCGCAACGAAGACTGACTTCTGGGGACACATGTCCCCGAACCTCAAATATATTCTGGCCGCCGGAACGCGAACGATGCGTTGACTCTAAGAGACACCCTCAGCATGAGCGATGCTCCTTGATACCACGTACGGATTGCAGACTGATGAACCCGATCTGATTTATATAAGAATAGCCCATTTCGAACGGAGGAGCACGGCCTCTTTCGCACGTTGGGCTAGGAAGTTCCGGAGGCGGCCTGGTTCGGCTCCCAGAGAACCTCGGGGACGCCGAGCGCGTGATTCACCCAGCGGCTCCAGACGAAAAACGCGTCGCTCAGCCGATTCAGGTACTGAATCGTTTCCGGAGGGACGGATTCGTCGCGCGCCAGACTTACGGCCAGCCGCTCGGCGCGCCGGCAAATGGTGCGGCAGGCGTGCAACTCCGTGTTCAAGCGCGTTCCACCGGGCAGAACAAACGAGCGCAGCGGCGCGAGATCCTGGTTCATGCGGTCGATTTCAATTTCAAGCTGGCGAACTTCCGCGGCGGTGACGCGGGCTTGTTTGGGATGGACGTCTTCGGGCCTGGTTGCCAGGATGGAGCCAAGATTAAACAGCTCGTGCTGCACTCGCCGCAAGATCGGTGCCAGCGCGGGCACGGATTCATGGCCAGAGGCGGCCGATATCGCGGCCATGCCCACGAAGGCGTTCAGTTCGTCGACGGTCCCGTAGCACTCGATGCGCGAAGAATCCTTGGAGACGCGCTGGCCGCCAGCCAGGTGGGTTTGGCCTTGATCGCCGGTCTTGGTGTAGATCCGGTTCAGCGCGACGCGCGGCGGATCGAACTTGGTATCGGACACAGTTCCCATTGTCAATCCCAGCGATTATTTGTTCAAGTTTCGAGTGCCGGGTGCCGATAAGGTCTTGAAAGACAAGATATGCTCGTCGAGACCCTGAATAGCGAAGCTCGGCTTAACCGATTCAACCGGCTGATGCAGGAATTGATTCGTGGCAACATGAACCGTAATACGTTCCAGCCATGGGAGATAGAGATCCTGCTGGATATCGATGCCTGCCAGATCCGGGAGCCCGTAAAGCGCGAAACTCTGCGGCGCTACCAGAAGGCGGTGCAGCGGGCCATGGAAAAAGGCGCTCCCACTCCGCTCCGCCTGTCCGAGTATCTGAATGGAAAGAAAGGCGCGGTAGCCCACGCCTCGGCCCCCAAGCCCGCTGAAAACCCGCCTCAACATCCTGAGTAACCCAGCTCAACATCCTGAATAGCCCGGCTCCGCTGGACGCTCTGGTATTCTAAAGGTCAATGAGTGCAAGTGGAACACCAGGCCGGACAGTCTTTTGCGTCAAGTTCCAGAAGGAAATGCCGGGACTGGACGAAGCGCCTTTCGATAATCACCCGCTCGGCCAACGCATCTATGAGAACGTGTCCAAGGAAGCTTGGAAGATGTGGTTGGAGCAGATGAAGATGATCATGAACGAGTACCGGCTCAACCTGGGCACGCAGGAAGCGCAAGAATTTCTGCTCAAGCAAATGGATGACTACTTTTTCGGCGCGGGCGCAGCTCTGCCGCCCGGCTATGTGCCTCCGCAAACCAAAAGCTGAGACTAAACCACAGGCAAAGCGGTGGCGATTTCGAAGCGCAATTGCCGATGCGAATTTCGTAGCGCTTGCTCCACGGCATCCGGAGTTGCGGCTCGTGCGAAAATGAAACCCAGGTAGCTGGCGCCTTCAGGCAATGGGATAAGCTTCTGACCCTGCTTGGCCGTGACGATTACGTCTTCGATACCGGGTTCGGAACGGGCGCGCTGCAGTCCCTCGACATCCACGTAGATTCCCTCGCGCGGGATGGGGATCATCATTACACCGGCGGCGGGCGTGGGCATCGCAAGGGCGCCCTCGTTTTCGCCGGCGGCATGGCGCAGGATCAACTCTTCCAATCCTGGTAAAACGCGCGCGCAAAGTCCGCCGATGGGCCGTGCCGCCACCTCGAGCATCCAGACCCCGCGCCGGTTCACGCGCATTTCGGCATGGATGGGACCTTCGGTAAGGCCGAGAGCTTTCACGGCCATCTTCGTGGTTAGCACAATCGCTTCTTGCGTGTCGCCGGATTCACGCGACGGCGTGACGTAGATGGTCTCTTCGAAGAACGGGCCGTCAAGAGGATCCGGTTTGTCGAAAAGCGCCAGCACGCGGAGTTTTCCATGGGCGAGGATGCCTTCGAGCGCGAACTCGCGGCCTTCGATGAAGTCTTCCACTTGAAGAAAGCGATCCTGATCTTCGTGCAGGCGCGCGATATCGGGATCGGCCAGCAGGCTTTCGATCCGGTGGAAAGCCGCGATGAACTCCGCGGGATGGTCGGCGCGAATGACGCCACGGCTGGCGGAAAGCGAGAGCGGCTTGAGTACACAAGGATAATGCGCCTGTTGCGCGGTGCGGTCCGGCCCCTCGGCCCCGCGCCCTACCGCCAAAGGTATCCGATGAAAATCCGGGACCAGCAGACCGGCGGCGCGAAATCGCTCGCGGGCAAGAAATTTGTTGCGGCTGGCCGCCACCGAATCCGGCGAGTTGTATGGGATGCCCATCTGCTCGGCGGCGAGCGCGGCGATATAAGCCGGACGATCGCCCACGGCCACAATGCCGTCCACTCGATCTTGTGCGGCCAACGCCGCGGCAGCGCCCGCCGGATCTTCAAAGCGCAACGCAATCGCGCGATCGCCCCAGGGATCGTCGAGCACATGACAGCGATCGGTGGCGAGCACCAGCTCATAGCCCAAGCGCTCAGCCGCGGCGGCGAAGACACGTGTCTGATAACCAGTGGTGGCGCCGATCAGGAGGAGGCGTTTGTTCATGAGGAGGCCGGCGGATCGAGAACCGGCGATGGCTCAACGCAAATGCCCGCGCCGTCGAACGAATAGTTCGAACCAACGCTGATGGTAAGGTTCGATTGTACGGCGTTGCTGAAGGCCGGAAGCGCGGCGTTGTCTACGCAGGGCACGAGTCCCACGGGAGGAGTTGGAACGATGAAGTTGATCTGATAGAGGCCCACGAAGGCTTGAGTGGCGCCGGTGAACAACGGAGCTGCGGTGGGAACACCCGCCGCGCCCGGCATGGTGGCGAGTGCGTTCGCCCGGAAGTTAAAGTCGATGCCGAACGTCGTGACCGTGGGGCTGCTTTGGGCGGCGGGCTGGCCGGTGGTGAGCACGGGATTGGTTTGTCCGAGGCCGGTGGCGTAGGCGACCAGTTCTTCGCCCGCGGTGGCGGGAAGGATAGCGGAAACGGGCCGTCCATCGGGGTGCGTCACCATGGGCGCGCAGGGCAGGCCGCCGATCAACGGCAAAGCCGAATTCGCGCCCGCGACGATGATGTCACAGGTGGTCAGGAAATGCACATGATCCTGAAAAGGCTGAACGATCACCGGGGCACTCTTCACCCCATTGACGGAAACGTCGATGCTGGAAGCTGAAACAAAAGGCGACGCGCAGAGAGTACAGAAGACCGGGATGCCAAAAGGAATCTGAACGGTCACTGCGAGCACTTGAGTGCATGGCGCACCGATCAAGGGGGGATTGCAGCCGGTGCTTGCCTCGACGACTTGCAGCACCGGCATCGACGGGCCGTTTGCAAAGCCAGCGGTCACAGCGGACGCTGTCCAGCGAGAAATCGCCGCCGCGGGCTGCACAAAGAGCGTCAGCAACTCGCCCGGCGCAACAGCAAGCGGGAAAGGACTGACATTGCCGGCGCCCAGAAGAACGGGGCCGGGAGTTTGGGCGCAGCAGATGGAAACACCGGCCAATACGGCGGAGCAAAGGATTAGGCTTCGCATTGGAACACACACTCCTGTTTCAAAGTGGGAATGGGCGCGGTGTTCCTATTTTAGAACGAACTTTTCTTCGCTAGCTGGTAATTTCTACTCCATCCAGAAGCCGATGTATGGAGCGGCGCTTAGTTGGCTGCTACGGCTCTTTGCGTTGCTCTTCCTTCGGTTTCGGCGCCGGACGGGGCGCGGCCGCAGGGCGAGGTTCCTGGCGAGCTTGTGGCGCCGGACGTGACGGAGCTGCCGCTCTAGGTTCCTGACGAGCTTGCGGCGCCGGACGGGGCGCGGCTGCGGGTCGAGGTTCCTGGCGCGCTTGCAGCGCTGGACGGGGCGCGGTTGCGGGTCGAGGTTCCTGACGAGCCTGCGGCGCTGGACGGGGCGCGGTTGCGGGTCGAGGTTCCTGACGAGCCTGCGGCGCTGGACGGGGCGCGGTTGCGGGTCGAGGTTCCTGACGAGCCTGCGGCGCCGGGCGCAGCGGCGCTTCCTGACGAGCCTGTTGCGCCGGCCGAGCTTCCGGATGCTGACCGGGCGTTGGACGCTGGAGTTGCTGCGGGGCTGCGGCTTGCGGAGGTACGGCCCTGTTCTCGGGAATTCGCGTGGCCTGTGTTTCAGGACGCTGGTTTGGCCGAACCTGGGCCGGCGTTCCCGGCGCCGGGCGTTCCGCGGTTCGCACCGCGCTAGCCGGAGGACGCGCGGCCGGCGCCTTGTACGAAGTGGCAAGCGGGCGGGAAGCTACCAGCGCCGCTGGCTGCGCTCGACCGCCTGGAGCCGCAAATTGCGCACGATTGGTGGAAGCTTGACGCATATGTTGAACCTGGGCGGCGACTGGCGGCATCCGAGGATCATGCACCACGGCCGACTCCTGTGCCGTGGGCCGCGCCTCAGTTCCTCCACGCCCGCCGTTGTAACTGACGCGATTGCCGCGGTTGTTCGGCACCTGATAGTTGTACACATTGTGAACGGCGGCGGAATCCACATTCGTTACCGCACGGTTGTAGTCAAGCCTGCCGTGATTCCAGTATGCGCCGTAATACCCGCGGCCCGTGTATCCAAAGCCATAATTGATGCCGCCGTAGTAGCCGATGTGCGGACCCCAATAACCGGAATGCCAATGGTAGTCTCCGCTATCGTAACCCCACCAGGGCGGCGTCCAAAGCGCACCCACATAAGGGGCCAGCACCCACGCCCCGGGAACCCAATAATAACCGGCGTTCGCATAGCTCCAATAACCGGGCGTCCAAACGTAATCGTCGCCGGGAGCGGGAGGTTGATTGTAATCGGGAAGAGGGGGCGGAGGTTCGGAAGCTTGGATGGGCTGGTCGTAGGAAGAGTTTTGATCGTAATACTGCGAGTTGTCGGAATCGCCGGGAGCGGGCGCATAGTCCTGAGGCGCCGGAGCCGCAACCGGGGCCGGCTGCTGGTAGTCGGCCTGATTCGCCGAAGCCAGGTTGCCATTGGCTGGATCGCCGTTAGAAACATCCGCGGGCTGATTTTGGACAGGCTGGTTTTGCGCAGACTGGTCTTGCGGTTTATTGCATGCCGCCAAACTCACCAGAAAGAGAGCGGTAACAAGTGAAAAGAATCTAACTTCAGCGGGTGTGCGCACGGCTCCCACCTCCGGGAAGAACGAAGCACGTGACGTGCCACTTATTTGCATCCCCCCGGACCGCAGCCGACGCCCTCGTCGGCCTCTGTTTCTCGTGTTTTGGCGGAGCCGGACCGGGGGGTCCGGCGCGGGCGAGGGCGCCCGCCCCACATCGATTTATCTGCTAGAAGGAAACCTTCGGAGCATTGCGAGCGCCTGGCTCGGTCTTGAAATAAGCGTCGTTCCGCTGGAAGCCGAACATAGACGCTGCGATGTTGTTAGGAAATAGCTCGATATCGGTGTTGTAGCGCTGCACGGTTTCGTTGTACTTGCGGCGCTCCACCGCGATCCGGTTTTCCGTGCCGGCCAGCTCGTCCTGCAAGCGCAGAAAATTTTCGTTGGATTTCAGTTGCGGATAATTCTCCACCACCACCAACAGGCGGCTGAGAGCCCCGTCCAATTGCCCATTGGCCGCGATCTTATCCTGCGGCGTGCGAGCGCCGCCCAAGGCCGCGCGCGCGTCCGTCACTTCCTTGATGACCGCCTGCTCCTGCTTGGCGAAACCCTTGACGGTTTCGACCAGATTCGGAATCAGATCGGCGCGTCGCTGCAGCGCGACGTCCACCTGGGCCCAGGACGCATTCACCGCCTCGCGCTCGGTCACCAAGGTGTTCCGCGAGCCTGCGGCCCAGCCGAAGACGGCGAGAACGGCCAAAACGATAACGCCAATCACCACCAATGCGATTTTCATCGAATCCCTCTCATTTCTCTAGACGGTCGACGTGACCGACCAGCGCCTCGATCTGTTTCAGATAGCTCGCAAACAGCGCTTCCGGATCCACGTCCCCGGCTAGCTTGCTTTGGTCCCGCAGGTCGAGCAGAATATCGAACGGCGTTCCGTCCGCGCCGATGTCGGGCAGGTGGCGGACGATCTCACGTTTGCGCCATCCGGATGGAAGCCCTGAAACCAGCAAGGCATGCCGCGCCAGCACCAGGAAATTCGGCACGGAATCGATCATGAGGCGCAACAGCGCAGGCTTTTCGAACAGGACTTCGGCTGCTTTCTGGCGAAGACGCAAAAGCTTGGCCCGCAGTTCCATTTCAATCTGCGCGCGATAGAAAGTCTTCTCGATCGCCAGATTTTCGATCGGATCGGCGCCGAACAACACCCTCCGCCGTTCCTGGATGTCGTGAAACTCGATGGGAAAACAATCCGTGGAGGTGCGCAATTCTTCTTCGCTCAACAAGAGCGGCGATGGATTGCCCTGCGCTCTCCACCATTTGAAAATCGGTTCGGCGTCCGCCAACTCGGCGGGCGTGACGCGCGTGAGCACGCACAAAATATTCAAGTCCGAAAAATGCTCGTTGTGTTCGCCGGCCGCGGCGGAACCATACAAAATTACCGAAAGCAGGCGCTCGCGCTGCGCTTTTTTGAGACGATCAACCAGTTCCAGGAGTTTGTCTTCCATACTATGCCGTTACCAACTTCCCGAAGCGCCGCCTCCGCCCGAATCGCCGCCCCCAAAACCGCCGAAGCCTCCGCCACCACCGCCGCCCCCGCCAAAACCGCCGCCGCCCCAGCCACTGCCGCCGCCACCGCGTCCTAATAGGTTACCGAGAAGCAGGCCGGTCAAGAGACCTCCGCCGCTGCCACCGCCGCGGAATAGCATAAGCAATATTACGATGCCGATTACGATTACCGGCCACGGAAGGCCGCGCGAGCGCGTGGTGACGGTTCGATCGCGTACGCGCGGGCCCTCCTCGGGAGCGACGTTCTTGGCGCGGTCGATGGTGGCGCTCATTTGCGCCGCGCCCGAGATCATCGCCTGGCCGTACGCGCCTTGTTTCAGCAACGGCGCAATACCGCGCAAAATACTGCCGTCGAATCCATCGGGAAGGATCGGCTCCAGGCCGTAGCCTACTTCAATGCGATCGCGATGGTCCTGAACCGCGAGGAGCAGCATGATCCCCTCGTCTTTGCCCCTTTTGCCGATGCCCCATTGACGAAACAGGTCGTTAGACACATCTTCGATGGGATTGCCGTCCAGCGAGGGCAAGGTCACCAGCGCCATTTGCACACCAGTGGACCTCTCCAGTTGGCCGCAGTAGGCTTCGAGCTCCGCTCGCGACTGGGGATCGATCACATTCGCGAAATCGCTGACGTAGCCCTGCGGCTTGAGCGATTTGAGATCGAGGGCAAAGAGAGACGGCGAGCCGCCAAGGGCGGCGATTAAAGCAATGACCGCGCATAGAACCAGAGCGGCTCGTAGCGTTTTGCCCAATCTTAAATTTAGCAGTCGAGTTCCTCGCGTTTGATGCGGAACTCGCCCAGGTTGCCAAGCACAGCGAGCGTGATGTTCTTCGGATTGAAGAATTCGCGCGCGATGTCGCGCACTTGTTCGGCGTTGACCGCTTCGATGCTTTCCAGCATTTCGTCCAAAGTAAAGAAGCGCTTGAAATAAAGATCCTGCCGCGCGAGGTTGCCCATGCGGCTGGACGTGGATTCCAGCCCCAGCATGAAGGAGCCTTTCAGGTTGTCCTTGGCGCGGCGCAACTCCTCGGCCGGCACCAGATTTTCCTTCAACTCGCGGAATTCCTTCACGATGGAATCGATCACCTTGCCGCAGGTTTCGACGGCCGTGCCGGCATAAATCGCCATGCACCCGGCGTCGCGGTACATGGAAAGCTCGGAATAGACGGCGTAGGCCAAACCCTGCTTCTCACGAATGTTCTGGAACAGGCGCGAACTCATCCCGCCACCCAGAATCGTATTGAGCGTATAGCAGGCGAAACGCAACTCGTGCGGAAACGGATAGGCGGGCACGCCCATGTAAAGGTGGGTCTGTTCGAGCGAAGTCTTGTTGCGAAATACCAGGCGCGCGTGCGGCACTGGCGCCACTTCGGGAGCGAGCTGCCCGTTCACCGGCAGGTCTTCGAAGTGCTGGCGCGCCAGATCCACCAATTGCGCGTGGTTCAAATTGCCGGCGGCGGTGATCAAAATATTCGAGGGCGAATAGTAGCGCTGAAAATACGAATCGATCATCCCGCGATCGAACCCGCGAATGGTGTCCTTGCTGCCGATGATGGGCTTGCCGAGCGGATGATCTTTATAGAAATTGCTGGAAAAAATATCGTGCAGAAGATATTCGGGGTTGTCCACGTCCATCTTCAGCTCTTCCAGAATGACACCCTTCTCCTTCTCGATATCTTCTTCGCGGAACAGAGGATTGCGGACCATGTCGGCCAGTACGTCGAACGCGATCGGCAGGTGTTCGTCCAGAACCTTGGTGTTGTAACTCACCATCTCCTTGGCGGTAAAGGCGTCCAGGCCGCCGCCGATGGAATCCACCGAGCGGGCGATCTCCTCGGCTGAGCGATTCTTGGTGCCCTTGAAGAGCATGTGCTCAATGAAGTGAGAGATTCCGTTTTCTTCCGACGTTTCCCGGCGCGAGCCGGTGCGAATCCAGACGCCGAGGGAAACCGACCGGACATGGTTCATCTCCTCGCTGATCACGCGGACCCCGTTTTTCAGGGTTGCAATCTCGATATCGCGGAGAGTCTGAACTGCTGGGTTCGCCATTTTGTCTACCTTTATTTTATCGCGGATTGGCGCGGGGCCGGGTTCGAATATGGTGCTATACTACCGCGTCATCTATACTGAAGATATGGCGCAAGCTATTGTAGGCCTTGAACTTCCGGATCTACAAGCCGCTCTGGGACCAGAACGGCCCGCGTTTCGAGCCCGCCAACTATACGACGCTGTGTATCGCCAAAGGGTAGCGGATCTGGTTCAAATCACGAGCCTTCCCGTAAGCCTAAGAAAAGAAATGGCCACGAAGCTGGCTGTGGGTTTGCCGGCCCTAGCGGCCGAATACAAGAGTACAGACGGTACCCGGCGCTATCTGCTTGAATTGGAAGATCATCGGACGGTAGAGACGGTCTTGATGCCGGAGGAAGGCCGGGACACGATTTGCATTTCGAGCCAGGTGGGATGTCCGGTCAATTGCCAGTTTTGCCTTACAGCGCTGATGGGACTGGAACGAAATCTGACGGCTGGCGAGATCGTCGGCCAAGTGCTGTTTGTGATGCGGGCGCACCAGATTTCAACCGTGACCGACCGGTTGAATATCGTAATGATGGGGATGGGCGAACCTTTGCTGAACTTGCCCAACGTGATCAAAGCTACGCGGATTTTGACCGACGCGGCCGGGATCGGGCTTTCACCGAAACGGATCACTCTTTCGACAGCGGGCATCGTTCCTAAAATTGCCGAGCTGGGTCGCGAGCCGGTGCGGCCCAAGCTGGCGATTTCTCTCAACGCATCGAACGAAGAACAGCGGCGCGAGCTGATGCCGATCACGCGCAAGTATTCGCTGAAGGATTTGCTGGCGGCGTGCAAAGCGTATCCACTGCGGCCGTGGGAAAAGCTGACGTTCGAGTATGTGCTGCTCAAAGGCGTGAACGATTCCGATGCCGATGCGCGGCGCGTGGTGAAGCTCCTGGCTCATTTCAACGCGAAGGTGAATCTGATCGCACTGAATCCGGGACCGGGGATTGCATTTGAGACGCCAGACCCGGAACGGGTGCGCGCGTTTCAAGCGATCGTTCGGCGAGCGATGCCGTGCTTCGTCCGCAGACCTCGCGGGTTGGATATTTTCGCGGCCTGCGGGCAGTTGAAAAGAGAAGTCCCGGAGGGTAACGGCACATTTCAAATTAGCCACAGATGAACCTAGCGCGGCCTATGGCCGCAACCAAAAGTGAAGCGTCCCTCGAGAGCGTATCATTGTGAGTTATCCAAAAGCACTCTGGTACGAGGAGAGACGCATGACCGAGTTTACATCAAAGTACGCCAGCTCGATTACAGGGACGCTGAGCGGTTTCGACCGCTTGGTTTTTCGGGGGTCGCTGCGCAAGATTTCCTATCCG
>Ga0182024_10017679_pt1 | contig 13350 bp, 7 predicted proteins | sample P32metaG_FD_120480 | JGI IMG/M metagenome (GOLD analysis project Ga0182024, IMG submission 120480) | Permafrost microbial communities from Stordalen Mire, Sweden - P3-2 metaG (Illumina Assembly) | ecosystem: Environmental > Terrestrial > Soil > Wetlands > Permafrost | place: Sweden: Stordalen...
AGCTTTCTTTCCCTCTGCGAGCGCCTGCTGCACGATTACGTCGATCGCGCTGCCGTTTTCGGCGTGCATGCAGATGAGTCCGCCATTTTTCGCGGTAGTCTGCAGCGCGCGGAAGATGCTGGCGTCGTCGAGCATGAACACGCCGGGATAAGCCATGAAGAGCTTGAAGCTGGTCACGCCTTCGCCCACCAGCGCATTCATCTGCTGCAGCTGGCCGTTGCTGATGTCGGTGACAATGCAGTGAAAGGCGTAATCGCAAACGGCTTTCTTGGAAGCCTTGTCCATCCAGGTGTCAAACGCCTGGCGCAGCGGTTGGCCTTTGTATTGAATGGCGAAGTCGATGAGCGTGGTCGTGCCGCCGAAGGCTGCGGCGCGTGTGCCGGTTTCAAAATCGTCTGCGCTGGTGGTGCCTCCGAAGGGCATGTCGAGATGCGTGTGGACATCGATGCCGCCGGGGAAAACATATTTTCCCGTGGCGTCCAGCACCTTCGTGGCATTTTCTCGCGGCAGATCTTTGCCGATGGCTGCGACCTTACCATCCGTGATGGCAACGTCGGCCACGTACGTATCGGTTGCGGTCACCACGGATCCGTTGGCGATGATCGTATCGAAGCCCATCGATGCCTCCGCTCACATTAGGTCAAAGGGTAGTGGTGCAGTTTGAAAGGGAAGCGAGCCAAACGCGCGATTGATGGGTCGCAAGGAACGCGACCCATCGCGCGGCTCGCTCAGATCCTTCACTGCGCAAAGAACGCTTGTTCAGGATGACAATCAAACTGCACCACTACCCGATAAAGCATGCTGAGATGAAAATGAATTCTATGCTAAACTGCCGCACTTCACTTCCCGATAATTGTTGGCGGTGAGGAAAGGGGCTGGCGTCATGAAGTTTGGGATCACGCTGAAGCCGGACATTTCCGTCGAGCGCATTGTGGGACTGACGCGTCAAGCCGAAGCGGGCGGGTTCGAATACGGATGGCTCTTCGATTCCCACGTTTTGTGGATGGACCCCTACCCTTTGCTCACGCTGATGGCCGCGAACACAGAGCGGATGCGGCTTGGTACTCTGGTCACCAACCCTGCGGTTCGCGATCTCACAGTTACGTCAAGCTTGTTCGCCACTTTGAATCTGATTTCGGGCGGCAGGATGGAACTTGGTATTGGACGCGGAGATAGCTCGCGCCGCGTGCTCGGCAAGAAGCCGGTGAGTTGGTCGCAGTTGGAAACAGCTGTGAAGATTTTCCGCGATCTTACCGCCAGCCGCGAAATTGAATACGAAGGCCAGCCGACGCGGCTGACGTGGGCCAAAATTTCGCCGCGGGTGTGGATCGCGGGCTACGGGCCCAAGGTGCTGCACATGGCTGGCCGCGTCGCCGATGGGATCATTCTGCAGTTTGCCGATCCGGATTTGATTTCGTGGTGTATGGGTTTCGTAAGGGAAGGCGCTAGTGCGGCAGGGCGCGATCCGGATCAGATCGAAGTGATGTCGGCCGCTCCGGTCTGGGTTTCTGATGACTTGAAGGCGGCGCGAGAGCGCGTGCGATGGTTTCCGGCGCTGGTTTCGAATCACGTGATGGATTTAATCCGGCAATACAAGCCGCAGGATCTGCCTGCGGCGCTGACGGCCTACGTGCAGGATCGCGGCAGCTATGATTATCAGCACCACTGCGAAGTCGAGAGCAGTAACGCGAACTTTGTCTCTGACGAAGTGGTCGACCGGTTCTGCGTAGTCGGTCCAGTCAAGGCGCACCTGGAAAAACTGCATAAGCTGGCGAGCGTTGGTGTTACTCAGTTCAATCTGTATTTGATGTGCGGGGACGAGGAAGAGTCGCTCGATATCTATCAGCGCGAGGTTCTGCCCGCGTTTCAGGGAACGGCAAAAACCAAAACCTAGCGCTACGACACCGCCGGCGAAAGAGCGGGCGGACGTTGAGTTCGCATCATCGCGTAATAGGCCGCGAAGGAAACAGCGAAGCCGACGAACCAGGAATAATCGTAAACCACGCGCATAGCAGGAATCGCCAGACCAATCAGTGCCGTGCCCGCCCCCAGCGCGAGCGCGATCACAGCGCGCCAGTTGAATCCTTTGGAGTACTCGTAGATTCCTCCGCGAAGGTAGAGATCGTCTACCTGCAGAACACATCGCCGCACCACGAAATAATCGCAGATCATAATGCCCGCGACTGGCCCGAGGAAAGCGGCGTAGCCGCCCAGCCATCCGAGAATAAAGGTTTGGTAATCGGCGAGCAGCTTCCACGGCATGAGCGCGATTCCCATGAAGCAGGTGATTACGCCGCCGGTGCGGAAGCTGATTCGGCGAGGCCAGAGGTTAGAAAAATCGTTTGCCGGAGATACTAGGTTCGCGCCGATGTTGACGTTGAGCGTAGCCAGCAGAATCGCGATGAGCGAGATCACCACCGCTACCGACGAATGAAAGCGGCTGAGCAGTTGCACCGGGTCTGAGATGGCCGTCCCGTAAATCAAAACCGTTGCGGACGTTACTGCGATGCCGATGAAAGCGTAGAGAGTCATCGTCGTCGGCAACGCCAGCGCCTGGCCGAGGACTTGCTCTCGCTGGTTGCGCGCGAATCGCGTGAAGTCGGGAATATTCAGCGAGTCTGTGGCCCAGAATCCTACTGTGCCGTTCAGAGCTGGAATGAAGAACTTGAGGAAGTCGGCGAAGTTCGTGAAGCGCGAGGGGGCGGCCAGCATGGGTCCGAAGCCGCCCGCGGTGCGATAGGCCCATGCCAGGAGCAGCAGTCCGACCGCTAAGAGAACGGGTGCGCTGATCCCTTGCAGGATGCGGATGTATTCGATGCCCATGAGAATTACGGCGAGGTTGATCAGCCAGAACAGAAGGAAGCAGACGGCGGTGGCATAGGGGAAATTTTTCCATCCTGGGGCGAGCGTTGCTAACAGAGTGCTGATCGCTTCGCCGCCGATCCAGGTCTGAATGCCGAACCATCCGCAGGCTACCAGCGCGCGGAGAACCGCGGCTATGTTCGCGCCCAGCACTCCAAACGACGCGCGCGCCAGAACTGGAAAGGGGACGCCATACTTCGCTCCGGGATGAGAATTCAAGAGCATCGGCGCGAGCACGATCACGTTGCCGATAAAAATTGTCATGACTGCCTGTTTCCAGTTCATCCCACCTTGAATCAAACTCGCCGCGAGCATGTAGGTGAGAATGTTGACGGACATGGAAATCCACAGCGCGGCGAAGTTGTATGTGCCCCAATGGCGGCGGGAGACATCGGCGGGCGCGAGGTCGGGGTTGTAGAGCGGGCTGGATTCGATTCGGGATCGGAGATGCGGAAGTTCGGGCGATGTCATGGATTTTCGGGCGGGATGAGTTTCAGTCCGCAGCTGCGGCCTCGCCGGTCTGCGCTGTGATGGGGCCGTAGCTATCGGGACGGCGGTCGCGGAAGAACTGCCACACTTTGCGGACTTCCGCGATCATATCGAGATCGAGATCGGCGATCACCACTTCGTCTTTGTCGCGGCTGGCTTGCGCAATGATTTTGCCGCGCGGATTGCAGAAATAGCTCTTGCCGTAGAACTCGCCGATGCTCCACGGCTTTTCAACGCCCACGCGGTTGATTGCGCCCACGAAATAACCATTCGCCACGGCGTGCGCGGGCTGCTCGAGTTCCCAAAGATATTCCGAGAGACCGGCAACCGTCGCCGAAGGATTGAAGACAATCTCTGCGCCGTTCAAGCCTAGAATTCGCGCGCCCTCTGGGAAATGGCGGTCGTAGCAAATGTAAACGCCGACCCGCGCGTATTTTGTTTCGAAGACGGGATAGCCGCCGTCGCCGGGAGTGAAGTAAAACTTTTCCCAGAAGCCGGGATGGCAGTGTGGAATGTGGTGCTTGCGGTATTTGCCCAGATAGCGGCCGTCGGCATCGATCACTGCGGCGGTGTTGAAGTAGACGCCGGGCATCTGTTCTTCATAAACCGGAACTACGATTGCCATGCGATGTTTGGCGGCGATCTTTTGCATCAGGCGCACGGTGGGACCGTCGGGGACACGCTCGGTCAGTTCATACCAGCGGGCATTCTGCTCCGCGCAAAAATAAGGTCCGTAGAAAAGTTCCTGCAGGCACAGGACTTGCGTTTTCTTTTTCGCCGCCTGCGCGATCAACTTCAAATGCTTGTCGATCATCGCCTTGCGGATTTGGGCGAGGGGGCGCTCAGTGCTGAGGGCATTGCTGGCTTGAATCAGAGCACAGCGCACGTTTCGGGGCATCGGTGCAACCTCCGAGGAACGCAACTATAGCAGAAAAGTTTTGCTGGAATCGTCGGCGCGCCTTCCTGAAGCTTTGTTGGCGAGGCTCGAGAAAAGCTTTTACCGCAGAGTACGCTGAGGAATGCCGCGGAGTTCGCTGAGAAGAACACCATCGAACTTGTCTCGCCATCGTGCGCAACTGCCGAGGCATTGCGTTGACACAATTGGACGCGCCGAATAGACTCGGCCTGCTTTACGCTTGTTGAGAAAAAACCTATGGCTCGGCGCCCTCGCATTGCGGTGGTTGGAAGTGCCAACATTGATCTGACGACATTTACCGATCAGTTTCCGAAACCCGGAGAAACGATCTTCGGACAGAAATTCAATCTTGGATTCGGCGGTAAGGGCGCGAACCAGGCGGCGGCTGCACGGCTGTGCGGTGCGGATGTGTTCATGGTGGCGCGCGTTGGAAGCGATCTGTTTGGTCCGGCCACGATTGAGAACTTCAAGAACCTCGGCATCGACGCGACGCATGTGAAGCAGGTTGAGGGATTATCGAGTGGCGTGGCGCCGATTTTCGTCGAGCCGAATGGGCAGAACCGCATTCTCGTCGTGAAGGGAGCGAATGACGCGCTGAAGCCGGCCGATGTTGACGCAGCGGCCGAGGTGTTGAAGTCCAGCGATTGCATCATTCTTCAGTTTGAGATTCCTCTCGAAACGGTTTATTACGCGGTGGATTTTGCGCGGAAGCATGGAGTTCGCTGCATCTTGAATCCGGCGCCGGGTCAGGCTGTCGAAATGAGCGCGCTGGCTGAGCTTGATTACTTCGTCCCGAATGAGAGTGAGGCCGAAACTATCACAGGGAGTCCGGTTCGAAATGTCGAGGACGCGAAGAAGTGCGCGGAGAAGCTGGTGGCCGGCGGGATTCGGCGCGTCATCATCACGTTGGGCGCAAACGGATCTCTGCTGGCTGGCCGCGGGCTGAGCGAGCAAGTGCAGCCGTTTGCCGTGAAGAGTGTTGATAGCTCGGGCGCTGGCGATGCATTCATTGGCAGCTTCGCCGTATTTCTTGCGGAAGGATTAACAGAACTCGAAGCGGTGCGGTGCGCCAATCTCTATGCCGGACTTTCGACTACTGGCGTTGGAACGCAAAAATCTTTTTACGATCGTGCGCGTTTTGATGCGGAGTGGGCGGTCCGGGGATGAAGCAGGACCAAGTCCGCGCCGTCGTTCTCGAACGAGTCTGCAATGACCTGTGCAAAAGAGGGAAATAATGCGGCAGCCAATATTTCTATCCTACCGAAAATTCTTGACTTAGGACGGAGCGGGGATTTATAAGGCCGTCCTACAGGAAAAGACTTCCCAGGGTAACTTTGCGGGCATGGTGCGCGCTTCATCCGATGAGGCCGCCGAAAGGTTTGCGATGCTGCATAAGAGAGCGCTGCTGGTTGTCGTTGTCTTTTTGCTTGCCTTCTCCATCTCTCCGCTCGTTTACGGGCAGGCGAATGGCAGTTTTTCAGGCACCGTTTCGGATAAAGCGGGCGCTGTTGTCGCCGGCGCGACGGTGAAGGCCACATCGCAGGACACTGGCCTTACGCGCGAGGCGAAGACCGACGATTCGGGGCATTACCTGATCCCGCTGCTGCCGGTTGCGCATTACTCGATTCGCGTGGAGTCGCAAGGCTTCGCGCCTTCGGAGCAGAAAGACATTCGGCTGCAAGTGGATGAGCAGCGCGAAGTGGATTTCAGCCTTGTACCGGCTTCGGTTTCGTCGAACGTTGAAGTGAGCGCCACCGAAGTCGCGGTGGAGACGGCGAATCCCACCCTTGGGCAGGTCATCACCTCGGAGGAGGTCGCGGATCTGCCATTGAACGGGCGCAACTTTACACAGTTGGCTACGCTGACGCCGGGCACGACCTCCTCTACTAGCCCGACCAGCTTCTTCACCAGCGCTGCCAGCAGCGAGGCGGCGACGCGCGGGTCGTTCTCGCTTTCGTCCGGTGGTTCGCGCGAACAGGAAACCGACTGGCTGCTGGATGGCAACGACAACAATCAGTTGGATGAGGGCGGGATTGCGATTTTCTCGTCGATCGACGACATCCAGGAATTCAAGGTGTTGACCTACAACTACTCGGCCGAGTACGGAGAGCGCGCGGGACCCACGGTGCTGGTGACCACGAAGTCGGGATCGAACCGGTGGCACGGTTCGTTGTTTGAATTTTTCCGTAATACCGACCTGGATGCGACTCGCTATTTCTTCACGTCCAAACAGAAATTCAATTTGAATCAGTTTGGCGGTTCGGTTGGCGGGCCGATCCAGAGGGACAAAACGTTTTTCTTTTTCGATTATCAGGCCAAGATGCAGCGTGAGGGCGTACCGTTTACGGGGTTCGTTCCGTCGACTGCGATGACTACGGCGGATGGCAATGGCGATTACGTTTTTACCAACGATCCTCTTGGGAACCCGCGTCCCGGGATTTTCAACGGCACGGCCAATGCTGACGGCTTCAAAGACTTGTCGAATCCATTCAATGGTTATGCACCCTTCGAGTGTGACGGAGCAGGAAACGCCATCGCTCCAGTCGGCGGTGTGCAGACGGGGGGCACGGCGTGCAACGTGATTCCTGGCGCGCTGATCAATCCTATTGGCTTATCGGTGGCTCAGCTTTATCCGACTCCCACTGCCGGTCTTGCGAGCAATGCCGGTTTCAATTACGAGAACCAACCGACGAGGAAGCTCAACGAGGGTACTTGGGACATTCGCCTCGACCATAATTTTTCCAGCAAGGACTCTGCATTCGTCCGCTTCAGCTACGATCAGGCCACAAATTTTGTCCCCGGCGGCTCGCCGACGTGGTCGGAAGCCAACGCTTTTGGCAGCAACCAGCACATCGAAAACCACGGGCGCAATGTGGTAGTGACTGAGACCCACGTCTTTTCGCCGACCCTGATCAACCAGTTCACTGCGGGCTACAACCGAATCTTCAATCACATTCTTTCCTACGGAACGGGCACGTGTGAAGCCGCGCAGCTCGGCATTCTCGGCGCTGACCTTGCGAGCCAGTGCGATCCCTTCACCGGGTATCCCGCGAGCCTGAACCAGGCGCCGCAGGAGTGCGAAGGCTGCGGCATGACGAACTTCGACATGTCGGCCTACTTTTCAGTCGGTGATCGCGGATATGCGCCGTACCAGGGCGGGACGAACGTTTATTCGCTTTCGGATACGCTGGACTGGATTCACGGCAAACACGAAGTGCGCGCGGGACTTGGGTTTCGCGCCGAGGAAATGAATGTAAGGAATAACGCGTTTCAAGATGGCTTTGTGGTCGAGACCGGCACCCAAACCGGGGATGACATAGCCGACTTGCTCCTGGGTGGCATGGGCGTATTTGCGGCCCACGATCAGACATTCCTGGGCGCTACCACGGGCCGCCGCTGGAAGCTGTTTCGTCCCTTTGTGCAGGACAACTGGCGGGTAACGAATAATTTGACGTTGAACCTAGGGTTCGCATGGGCTCTGGCAACTCCCGAAACTGAAGAGGCTAATCGGCAGTCGAACTTTGATGTCGCGAGCCTCAAGTGGTTCGTGCCCTCAGGCAGCCCGGGGATTACCGGCTGCACGGTTTGCGTACCGACTGATGGACGGGTTGGAATCCAGTTTGATAAGAAAGCCCTGGAGCCACGAATCGGATTTGCCTGGAAACCGAATGGGAGTGAGAAGACAGCGATTCGCGGAGGCTATGGCATCGTCCATGATTCCGCGTGGAATCAAGGTGGACAAGGACTCTGGCAGAATCCGCCGTATTATGCGGAAGTAGATCCGTGCACTTTCTGCTTTGCCTATGGCAGCGCCTTCGGCTCCCTGTCCGATGGTTTCCTTCTGCCGATTCCTACCGCATCCAGTACTATCGTCGATGGCGGCGCAGGTGCTGTTTATAGCTCGCCGGTGAACCCTCAGTTTTACACGGGAACCATTCAGTCCGAGAATCGCAACTTCAAGCAGGGGATCATTCAACAATTCAACCTGAATGTTGAGCGCCAAGTGCCGGGGAATGTAGTGCTAACAGTGGGCTATGCCGGGTCGCGCACTGCGCACGTCCTGGTCAGCCAGCTCAACGAAAATCTCTCGTCTCCGAGCGCGTGCGGAGTAATTCCAGGCTACACAGTGGGATGCGGGTTCCCCACATATCCCTACGCGGCGGCCTTTCAGGCCGTAGACACAAACAACAGCATCGGAGCTGCCCGCTACGATTCTCTGCAGGTCAAGGCTGAAACCAAGAGCGCGCGGCATGGATTGTATGCTCTGATTGGTTACACCTACTCACGAAATTTCGACACTGGCCTGACCGATGGCTTGGGAACTAATCCTGGCGCGTTGTACTACCCGCTGCCCGGAACTGCGAAGCTGGATTGGGGTTTATCGCAGTTGAACCTCAACAACAGCTTCACGGCAAGCATTCTTTACAATTTGCCGTTTGGCAAGGGCAAGACGTACGGCGCCAATTGGAGTGGGGTCACGAACGCGATCTTGGGGAACTGGCAAGTCACTGTGATTGAAAGGGCGACGTCTGGTTTCCCGCTCTTTGTGGTGGATAGCGCCGATGAGTCCGGGGTTTATTTCTCCTATAACGGAAACACTTTCCAGCGTCCGAACGAAGTGGGCGATCCGAACAAGGGAGGGGACGAAGGCGGCTTCACAGGCTGTCCCACCCAAGTCCACACTATTCAGCATTGGTTTAATCCCTGCGCTTTCGCGCCGGCGCCAACCTTCGTAATCAATCCGGGCACCCCCCAGCAGTTCACTGTGGGCGAACTGGGCACGGCTCCGCGCGCGCCAGTTTATGGCCCACGTTTCGTCAACACGGATTTTTCGTTGATCAAGGACTTTCCTTTGTCCTTCCGAGAGGCCACGACTCTGCAGTTCCGGGCTGAGTTCTTCAACCTCTTCAACCATTCCCAGTTCTACTTGAACGGCTACGGTGACACCGGGGAACAGGACATCAATACTCCTTCCAGTTTTGGAGTGATCAATAATACGGTCAATAACCCCCGTCTGATTCAGTTTGCTTTGAGGCTTAATTTCTAGGGCGAGGCCGCTCGATTACGGCTGCGGTGTCGGCGCTAGGTCGTTCAACTGAAATACAAATTGCTTGACCTGACGCCGCTGGCGCTCGGTTTCCGCTGCCTTTTCTTTTGAGATTTGTGTGTAGAGTTGCAGTTCGGCTTGGGCGTTCGCGGTTTCTCCGGTTTGCCGGTAGAGCTGCGCCAGGCGATAGTGAGCCTCATCGAGTTGAGGAGTGGCTGAGATCGCTTGCCGGTAGGCGGCGATTGCGCGTGACGTGTCGCGCTGTTCTGCGTAAACAATTCCGAGTTGGAGATAGCCGGGGCCGAGCTTGGGGTCGAGCTGAACGGCTTTCTCCAGCAGAGACTTTATTTGCGACAAGTCTGATGCGTCGTCTGCGGACTTGCGAGCCTTCCAAAGACTAACCGCGTAGTAATAGTTGGCCAGAGCGTTCTGCGGTTGTAGCCTGACAAATCGGCCGAGCCGTTCCACAATCGCTTCGGATTGCATGGTCTCGGCGGCTTGCATTTTTCCCATTAACAGGTAGGGGTTCGGGTCGTTCGGGTCGAGGTCCGAGGCCTCGCACAGACTCTGTGCCGCATTCTCGTAGGAACCGCGAGCGTACCAGGATGCACCCAGGCCAGCCAGCATCCGGACGGAACGCGGGAATAGACGATTGCCTTTGGCGAAGACTTCGAAGGCGGGCTCAACGGCGCGATGCTCCAAGAGCTCGGAGGCCCAATCAAAGAGATTGGATTCGCTCGGGTTCAGTTCGGCCGCACGCTGAAACTGTTTGACAGCTTCAAGTGGGTTCCCGAGTTTCTCATCGACTTCGGCGAGCAGGTGATGCGGTTCGGCTTTCTCCTCACCGGATTTGGTTTGTGCGGCGAGGAGCGCTTGAATATCTTGCCTCGCACGCTGGTAATCGCCACTATCGGCGCGTGCCAGCGCGAGTTCGTAGGCGCTGTCGTAGTCGCCCGGTTTCACGCTGGAGGCCCGCTCCAGATACGGCAGCGCCTCGCGCGCCTTTCCTTCGGCGACAAGCAGGGTTCCGAGTTGGTAGTTGGCGTCAAACCTCTTTGGGTCGCGCTGAACTGCCTCGCGCAGAGACTCTTCTGCGGTGGGATCTTCCGAAACAGGCGAGGCGTTTCGAGGCGATGACTCACCTAGCGAAACGGTTCCATCGACGACAGCCTCTCGATTCCGCACAATCGCGTCGGAACCGTGGCCGCCCAGAGTCGTGGTATCGGTGACGCCGGCAATGGTAAAGTGCGGTTCATCGAAGAACTGAGGCAGCGCGGTCGAATCTTGCTGGTTGGCAGCTTTGGCTAGCTCAAGAGTGAGGTCAATCGTTTTGGAATCGTTTTCTCTTAAGGAAACCGATTTGGAAGTTGCAGTCGCGTATCCAGTCAACTCTGCACGAAGGGTATAGATATCTGAGCGGATTGCGGAAAAGCGATAAGCTCCTGCTGAATCGGTGCGCACCGTGATAGGTTGCGCGTTTTCAGCCTGCGCTCTCTGGGCCTGCAGGCAAACGGTGGCGTTCGCCATTGGACGTCCGTTCGAATCCCTGACGAATCCTTGTAATGTTGCGGTGCCCGCGTGTTCTGATCGCGAGTCGTCTGATTGTCCCAGGATCGCAGCCGCGCCTAACAATATGATCAACGCCAAAATGCAGGCTGCACGTCGAGAGTGGCTCGCGGTGAAGAGGAAGCGGCCCATAGGTCAGGCGCAAGTCGCAGAGTCAATCGGAGTCAAGCTCGCGCGTCAGTTCCGCATTCTAGCCGGTCGGAAAGTGAATCTGCAATCTGTGCAAGCTCGATTTTGGTTCGGAAAATTGGCTCGGCTTATTTTCGCATGGACTTGAAGACTTCACGGCCTCTACGTTACGTTAATGTCCGATCGACGATAGAGAGGCATTTCATGAGAGCAGATCGGGTGCGCCGCTTAGCGGCAGTAGTTTTGCTGATGTCCTGCTTCACGTGCTGGGCGCAGGAAAAACGGAAAATTATTATCGATCAAGATGCAGCCGGACCTGCTGGAACGGACCAGCAGTCGATGCTGCTGCTGATTCAGTCGCCACGGACGGAAGTGCTGGGAATTACAGTCGTGACGGGCGATCAGTGGTTGCATGAGGAAGTGGCGCACACCCTGCGCATGCTTGAACTCATTGGACGAACGGATATTCCGGTGGTGCCGGGAGCAGAATATCCGCTGGTGTGGCGGAAACAGGATGCGGAGCAATGGGAACAGCAGTATGGTTCGGTGGCGTGGCTGGGCGCATGGACTCCCAAGTACTATCATCCGCCGGATCAGTTGGGGGAGATGCCGGAAGGCAAGCCCACGACCAAGGCCGCCGACGAGGATGCTGCTCACTTTCTGTTGCGCATGGTGCACAAGTTTCCGCATCAGGTGACGATTTACGAGGGCGGTCCCATGACCAACCTTGCGCTTGCGATTTCGATTGATCCGGAATTTGCCGGGCTGGCGAAAGAATTGGTGTTCATGGGGGGAAGTTTCAATCCTCGAACGGACGATCCTGAGTTCGCCAACACTCCGACTCACGAGTTCAACCTCTGGTTCGATCCGGAAGCGGCACATATTGTGCTGCGCGCGCCATGGAAGAAAATCGTTTGCACCTCAGTGGATATTTCAGTGAAGACGAGGTTGACTTCTGATCTGATCAATCGCATCAAGGCGGGCGATTCTCCGGCGGCGCGCTACATTGGGAAATATGGGCGGCTGCGCGGCAACTTTAATTATTTGTGGGACGAACTGGCGGCCGTGGCGTGGCTCGATCCGAGCCTGATTACGAGGAAAGAAATGCTGTACATGGATATTGATCTCGACCACGGCGCGGGCTACGGAAATACCCTGAGTTGGACTGAACAGAATAAACCGAAGATCGAGATGCATCCGGTCGAAGTGCAGGATGATCTCGATCTTGAAAAGTTCTACAAGATGTTTGTGGATTTGCTGACGGCTCCGACACCAAAGAATTAGCGCGAGGGTCGACACTGCAGGCTATCGCGGAAGTTGGGAGAGCATGTCTTTCGCCTGCGCGTGGTCCGGATGTTGTTTGAGTAATTTGAGCAGGATTGCCCTGGCCTTTTCCGGCGCGCCTTCAACGAGATAAACCCGGGCAAGGTTGAGATACGCCTGATCGAACTCCGGCGCAACGCGGATGCACTCTTCGAAACTCGCAACCGCTTCATCCCGCCGCTGGGTACGCAAATAAAGAATTCCGAGATTGTTCAAAGCTTCCGGGTAGGTTGGACGAGACTTCAACGCTCGTTGCAAGTACTCGTAGGCGTGAGTGGCGTCGTCGGCTTGCGCGTAGACCATTCCGAGGCCGTAGTTCGCATCGGGATCGTTGGGATCTATTTCAAGGGCACGCTCAAAGGTTTTGCGAGCCGCATCCCAGTTTTTTTGCTGTCGGTGAGCATTGCCGAGATTGTTGAGGGCAATCAAATTATTGGGATTCAGACGCAAAGCTTCCTGAAAGCAGCGGAGCGCTTCTTCCGCACGGTTTTCTCGCATGGCGAGGATGCCGAGGTTGTTCCAGGCATTTGCCAGCGTGTCGGGATACCTGGCACGAAGTTTTATTGCGCGTTCAAAGCTCTCTCTCGCTTCAGCGGTTTTCTGCAGATTCAGATAGGCGCTTCCGAGGCCGTAACAAGCTTCGGCGCTCGATGGATCGTCGCGAAGGGCACGCTCGAAGGATGCGGCGGCCTGATTGAAATAGCCGCGCTGAAAAAAGACCGATCCGTAAGAGAGATAATTGCGGCCAAACTCAAATGTCTGGGAGACGCCTGGAAATGGTAGCGCTCGCGCCAGCCGTTCAGGGTCGTTTTGCGGAATGTGCCGGAAATCTTGTTCGATCTGTTCAGGGCTTAAATTTCCCTGATAGACCTTACCGATCTGCCCTTCGTCATCAATCAAGAAAGATGTTGGCAGGATGAGATCGCGATGCCGGTCGAATAGATATCGGTACAAGATGTTGTAGATGCCGGCTACGTCATCGGTTCCACGAAGAATGGGGAATGAAAGGCGGCGCTCG
>Ga0182024_10017680_pt1 | contig 13349 bp, 8 predicted proteins | sample P32metaG_FD_120480 | JGI IMG/M metagenome (GOLD analysis project Ga0182024, IMG submission 120480) | Permafrost microbial communities from Stordalen Mire, Sweden - P3-2 metaG (Illumina Assembly) | ecosystem: Environmental > Terrestrial > Soil > Wetlands > Permafrost | place: Sweden: Stordalen...
GACGCGATGTACGGGACCCCGAACCCGACGTGGAGCACATCGGCGGCCATTGTGCCGAACACGCCGACCATCACCACAGCGAACCAATAGGCCCACGCGACGTAACGACGTCTGGAGAACTGCACGGCCATCGCAACCCCGAAGCCGACAAATCCCAAGAGCACGGCCGCGACGGGCGGCATCGCGTGGACGAGATAGTCAGAGGTCGACTCGCCCATCGCGGTGGACAACGCTTTGATGGTCCAGAACATGGCGGTGATCTGCGGAACTCTCAGCGCCTGACTCTGCGGGATCGACACCGGCGCGGGTTTCGGTTCGGTCGGCCCGGAAGAGGTCATCGAACCGGGCGGTACCTGTGTGAGACGGCGAGATCCCGATCCGAACAGGAACAGGCCCACGACCACGAACGGCGACAGCGCCAACAACACGAACTCGGCGTAGTCGCGTTTGCCCAAATGGAACCCGGTCGACGCGGCCCCGACCCGCTTCTTCGGCTTCTTCACGAACGCATGTCCGTGGACGGTTGACAGCGTGACGCTGTGTGCTGCACGCGTCGCCGCGGCTGCAGCACCGGCGGCGGCACCAAGTCCGGGCACCCCGAGCGCGAAGGTCAGCACGATCCCCACGAGCGCGAAGGCGTGACGGCGTCGGCCGTGCTTCTCACACATCACGCCTCCGAGTCACCATTCCGGCAGAGCATCGCTCCGCAACGGCATGCAACGAGCACGGTTCTGCAGTTCCGACACCGACCGCAGAAACCGGCCGGTGTTCGGGCGCTTTCAACGATTCGATCACACAGCAAGCCTGCCCGGCGCACATCCACCATCGGCAAGGCCCCGACATTCAACAGTCCCTTCGGCCGTGTTGTGGTCCTGTCGTACACCGGACCGGTGGCTCGCGATGGTGAAGCGGTGGGTCATTGCGAAACGACGAGGCCGTTCGATCCCGTCCCGGCCCGCCGGGGTTGCATGCGATGTCGTGGATGCGGCACGTCGGACGCAGGTCAGAGGTTCCGTCGACAACGCCGAGATGCGCAAGCTGAGATGACGCCGCCGACGCCGGCACAACCGCAAAGACGGCCCAGCGCATCGTTTGCCACGGTCCGCGATCGATGCGAAAGCGCACGCCATGACCCGCCGTACCCGCCCGGCGACTGGTCGTGGCGTGCGCCTCCGGATGGCCCCCGCGAGCCCCGGACGGTACGACCGCGTCGTGCGGTGTGACAACGGCGCGAGGTGAGAGTTCACTTCTCGTTTCCCGGGCGCACAACTTGGATGCGTCAAGACCTCCGATGTCCGGGAGAATCCGGGCTGGGTAGGCCGGCCCGTGGCCGGCGAGCATGTCCGGGCGCCCGTCGGTCCTCGTGCGCAGGGGCCCGCTTCCAGACAGACCGCCAGAGGTTGTCGGACCGGGTCCGTCGACGAACTCACGACGCGTCCCTCCCGATTCGGGAGTGGTGCGACGCGCGTTCGCGACGCTCAGCTGACGGTCCACCTGAGCGGTGACGATGTCGGCGTGACCGTCGTCGACATCGCATCGCTCGGCTGGGCGACACGCGACGTTACGGGTGCACCCGTGGCGAACGTCGCAGGAGCCGCATCACCCATGCAGGTTTGAGCAGGAACGCGAACAGGCATGCCGATGAGCCGAGGAACGTGGCGAAGAGCACCGTTGCCGGATTAAGCCAGCCGTTCCCGCTTGTCCCGCCGGCACCGTCGCCCACAGCGACCTTGGTCGAAGCGGTGTGCCGTCGGCGTGGACGGTCCGATGTTCGGGACAGCGCTGCGTTCCTGGCGGCGGTACGGGCCGCCTCGAGCGCCGAACCGGTCGTCTTGGCGGACGCCGCGGTTGTTGCGTGCACGGCACCAGCGTTCGCTGGGATCGCGGTCGCGTGCAACGCCGGTGACGTGACCGTACGCAGGTGAGGGTCTGTGACCGCGAGGCGTTGGGAACTCACAACATCGATCGTCGCGACCGGCGCCGTACTCGCGCAGTCACCGGCCTCGCTATTGAGTGGCTGACGTTCCAGTTGTCGGGTCTGGGGAACGCGTTGACGATGAAATGCTTGTGGGACGACCCGTGCGAACCTCGCGCGTAAATGCAGCTCGTCGCCGATGTGGTGGCCGCGCTCAGTACCTGAGATAAGGGTGCCGTCGAGGTCCAACAGGTTCGGTGAACCGACAACGGGCACGAACGTCAACGACGCCGTCGAGAGCGTGCCATCCGCCCACGCGAACTCGGCGGTCGTCGGCGCCAGCAAACCGGTCAGCGTCGCGCAGGTCACCGGCGACGTCTGGGCTGACGCACCCACGATTCCCGACCCGCCCGCAAACGGACACCCCGACAGGCGCGCCGCGAGAGTGACGGTCTGAACCGTCGGCACATCGGTCAGGCCGGGACTGACCTGAAGGGTGCCCTGCAGCGCATGGCATCCCTCGACGTCGCTCGCGTGCGCCGCCACCGCGCCGACCGCCGCGAGTGCTGACCACAAGGCGATCAGCACGCACAACCTTCGGGCTATCGACATCACACCATCCTGGACGGAAGCCGTCGGTCATTGCGCACACAAACACGGATCCGAGCGTGTACCAGGGAGTCTGACCGCCCACCACGACAAGGGACGATGCGAGTTGGGTCAAGGTTGCGCATCACCGACCGTCGGTGCGGCCCACGCGGGTGCCCGTCCGATCGGGCCCCGGCGGGTCGGAACCGAAGAGCGGGGCCGGGCGGGCGATCATGCCCGACCGGGCACCGCCGCCGCGTCCGGACCGCATCTCGGCCGACCCGACGCCGAGGCGGGCCTGCCCGCAGGCGGTCGGGTCGGCACGCGAAGCGGTCCCGTCCAGCGGACGTTCCGCCGTCGTCGATGCTCACGTTCCGGACCAAGACGGATCGTGCGGTTCCGGCTCAGGTCGGCGCCGCAAGTGGGTGTAGCCCGCGTCGTCGATCGCGACGCGTGGCGGCCAGTCGACGGTCCAGGGGTCGCCGGCAACCAGCGAGATGAAACGGCGTGTCGTGTCGTCGTCCAGTTCGGGTGCGTGGTCGCGTCCGGGATCGGCCCATACCTGTATGAGGACTTTGCCGATGACGAACGTCGACGCGCACAGGTGCTGCGTCTCGGCGCCCATCGTGGTGGTGAAGACGTCACGCTCATGGGTCAGGACCTGCAGGGCACCGTCATACTTGCCGACCAGCACTTGCGTTCCGGGGGATACACCGAACTGGCGCAGATGTGTACACACGTCCGGCGGTGTCCGTATCGGACTGTCGTAGGTGCTCTCCATGACGACCGCGGTCTTGGCTGCCCAGTGTGCGAGGAGCTGTTGGTGGGCAGGCGGAAGTCGCCGGTCGGCTCCGACGATCATCGACATCAAGAACGGGCGCACATCGTCATCGAGGTGCTGTATCCAGCCGTCACGGCACGTCTCGCACACACAGTCGACGGTCTGGTCGACCTCTTGGCGCAGGCGTTCCATGATCGCCACGTCTGAGTATCGCTCCGCATCCCACACGCCGGCTCCGTCCGTGAAGACGCGGCACAGCCACTCCGGCCACAGGTACCCGACCGATGCGGTCGGACCGTCGCAAAAGACGCACGCCCGAGCCGGACGTGCCTGCTCGCCCGCGACGGCGGACACCGACGCGGGGACGACGGCCGCGCCGTCGCCAACGGTCGATGGTTCCTGTACGGCCCGCTCGCGTCGGTCGGTGCGACCGCGCGGACGTCGGGAAGCGAGCCTGAGCGCGGCCGCGCTCAGCACGACGACGACGGTTGCGATCCCGACGCCGAGCACCGTCCCGTCGAACGCGATCCCTTTTGCGGGATAGACCCGACGGGACGGTCCGAACGGTGCCAACGGAGAAAGCCCGACTGCGACGGCTGTCGCGACCAAAGACCCGATGATCACCGCGCCAATCACGCCGATGAGCCCATCGGCCGTCGTCATCGCACGACTGGCACCGATCGTTCGTAAGAGGTCGAGGTCGTCGGTGTCGAGGCGGAGTTGGCGGCCAATGAGCTGACCGGCGAGCAGCAGCGTCGCGAGTGCGACGATCAGGCCGAAGATTCCGAGCGCGATCGCTTCCGGTCTGATCGCATGTTCGGTCCGGGATTCAAACCCCGAGGTGACGCGAACCGACAGGCCGACACCTTTCGCGGAAAGCGTCCGCTCGAGTTCGGTTTCGACCGCGGAGACGGCTCGAGCGCCTCGGTCGAGCTGGAAACCGCTTGTCAGCCCTATGTTGCAGCATTGCGTGCGCGGAAGAGTGAACGCCGGCGTGAAGATCATGTACGGGTCGGTTCCGGCGTCGGCATCGTCTTGGCCGACGGTGTTGTTGAACGTCACGATGCCGACCACCGTCACGCGTACCTTGCGTTTCGGCCCGACGGCGGCGGTACCGAATGCCGACAGGTGTGTCTGCTGCCCTGTGAAGATGCCGACGGAGACGACCGAACCGAGATGCAGTCCGAGCAGGCGCGCCGCGCCCGCGGTCATCATGACCTCGTCGGAGCGTGTCGGATCGGCGATACGTCCGTCGGCCACGGTCAGCCGGTCTTGGTCGAAGCCCAACCCGTCGATGCTGCCGAGCGCGACCCCCCGCGGTTGGGCTCCGGCGGGCACACCGTCCGGTTCGATGAGCTCGACCGCGAACTGTGCGTAGCTTTCGACGTGCGTGACGTGAGGCAAGTGAGCGATCGAGCTCAACAGCGTCCCGTGCTTGTTGGACGGCAGCCCGAACACGGTCAGCTCAGACGGGTTGGTGCTCCGCAAGAATGTGGGGAACGACGACTGGGTACGCCGCGCTCCGGCCATCGCACCGAGAGCCACACCACCGAGCAAACCGATGAGCAGGACGAGGGCAAGATAACCCGCCCAGCGGCGACCGAACGTCGTCCGAAAGCGAAACCATGCCACCCGGACAACGTGTGTGTTCACCGCAGTACACCGCGTGTGACTCGCGGTCCGACGCACTCCATCTACGCCCTCCGATAGACGCGCCGACAAGACCCGCGCGTTGGGCAGTGTCGCTCACCCAAGACGAAGGATAAAGTCTGTCAGCCGCGACACCGCGACCGTGCCAACAGGTCGCCAGGCCGTTTCTTCGCCTGGACGGCCATCGACTGCGACACAAACTTGTGTCGCCGACCGCGGACGCACTCGTCGCCGAAGGTCTGGCGGTTCGCGCTGTGTCTGTGAAAACGACGACGGCCGAACGGCTGCGGTTGTGTTCTGCGCGATCGAACAGACGGAACATCCCCGTCGTCTGGGCCTCGACACCCGCCAGGTCAGTTCTCGACGTGGACGGCTTGCAAGGCCGTTACCACCACTGGCGCCGTGCGATGCTCGGGCAGACACAGCGAGTGGGTTGCCCGGACTGCTCGCGGTCGGGACACAGCTCGCCAGATTCGGGACCGATTTCGCGGCTGTGTACGAAGACCGGCAGGACCTCATGGTTCTAATGCGCCGGCAGGCGTTCCGACGGCGCATCGTCCCTGACCGCGACTGGAAATTTTCTGCCCGTGCCGTGCATGTCGGACCGGCGCCCGCATGACCCGCCGCATTCGGTACCGCGATGGCGAAGCTACGTTTGACCGCCTCGTTCGCACGTAAACGAACCGAACGCACGGAAGGGGCGGTCGGATACAACCACAGTTACAGTTCGGCGCCAGATTTAATAGAGGAGCGCACAATGCTCAAAGGCTTCAAGAACTTCCTGATGCAAGGCGAGCTCGTCGTCGTCGCGGTCGGTCTCGTCGTGGCCTTGGCGTTCAGCACTCTCATCAAGGCCTTCACGGACAGTGTCATCACGCCGCTCGTCAACGCAGCCGGTGGGGGCGGAGCAAGCGGGAAAGGACTCGGCTGGACCATCAACGGTCAGCGCATCAACCTCGGTGCGTTTGTCTCCGCCATCATCTACTTCGTCGTGTTCATGTCGGTCATCTACTTCGCAATCGTGATGCCGTATCGGTCGTACATGCAACGGCGCGGAAAGACCGTCTTCGGTGACCCGGCACCCACGAAGGATTGCCCGCACTGCTTGTCTTCGGACCTTCCGGTCGCCGCCACCAAATGCAAGTACTGCGCGAGCGAACTCACCGTCACAACCTAAATTCGATATCCGGGCGGCGCGAACGTTGCTCTGTCGGACGCGGTCACGAGGCCGGAAATACCGAAGAGGTCCGGCGCTCACAGGGTCGTTTTGATTGCACCGAGCGCGGTGAGGTACAACAGAGCGCGCGGACTGGGTGGGGTTCAACTGGCCAGGCGTGTCGGGTGTTGAACGTTGGGGGTCGCGATGACTCGGTCGTGGTATCGGATGTTTCGTGCCGTCTCAGTGTTCGTCGTTGTTGTGGTGACCGCGAGTGTTGCGGGGATGTTGGGTGGGCAGCGTCCTGCCGGTGCGCAACCGGGTGACCTGGTGTGGACGTCCTCGCTTCCGGTGTCGCAGACGGTCCCCGCGACGAGCGCGTCGGGCGCCACGGTCAATTTCTCGGTCCCGACCGCAGCCGATGATTGCGAAGGCGGCGCCGGCGAAGCTGATTGCGACATGTTCAGTGCCTCCTGCGCGCCGCTGTCGTCTGGTGCGGTGTTCCCGATCGGAGTGACCAACGAGACGTGTAACGCACCCGACCCCGACGGGGACGACGAAGCGACGTTGGTTGCCCCGTTCACGGTCACGGTGAATGACGAAACGTTGGCGATCACGTCTGGGGTCGGTGTGTCGGTGGAGGCGACCGGCCCAGATTCGGGTGCTCCGGTGAACTTCGCTGTCCCGACTGCGACCGATCTGCAGGGTCCGGTGCCCGTCGTGTGCGATGACGCGTCGGGTTCGTGGTTCCCGATTGGTTCGACCACCGTGATGTGCTCGGCGACCGGCGGCTCGTATGACGTCCCCGCGACGGCGTCGACCTCCCTCAATGTCGATGTGTACGAGCCGGCCAGAGTCCCGGACGCCCCGATGATGGGGACTGCCGCGCCGGGCGATGGGTCGGTGTCGGTGTCGTTCGGGCCGCCGTCCTATGACGGCAGCGAGCCGGTGACGGGCTACACGGTGTCGTGCGGGTCGAGCGACGGTGGGGCGGCCGGTTCGGTGTCCGGTCCGTACAGTCCGCTCACCGTGTCCGAACTGACCAACGGCGACAGCTACACGTGCACCGCGACCGCCACGAACGTGATCGGGACGAGCGCACCATCGGACCCGTCGAACACCGTCGTCCCCGCAGCCGGTACCGCCAGCTGTACCGACACCCAAACCTGCAACGCGACAACATCGACCCCGACGTCGTCGACCAAACCTCCCCAGAACGTCGACGTCTCCGGCACACCATCCGCGCCGACCGGAACCGTCCATGTCGCCGCCGCCACCAGCCTGTTGCACTGTCCAGGAACAACCCTGGACGTGTCGACAGCCACCACCCTGACCGACACCGGCTTCGCGGCCGGCACCGGCCTCAACGCCACCGTCACCCAATTCGCGGTCGCGACCAGCGCCGGAGAAGTCTGCTACAGCTCGACCGTCCCGTTCCTCAGCCAGTCGTGGCCGACCACCCCCCAAGCCGGCACCGCCCTCCTCCTCGACTGCTCGACCGTCGCCGACCTGCCACCGTGCCAGCTCTCCAGCACCCAAACCGCATCCGCGATCATCGTCAGGTTCCTCATCCCCGGCGGCGACCCGACCTTCAGCGTCGTCGTCCCCACCGGCCGACTGGTCTGGCCCTCCACCTTCCCATCCGGAAAAGTCGGCAGCCCCTACGCATCACGGATGCAATCCCGAGGCGGCAAAGCCCCATTCCACTGGAAAATCGCCTCCGGCAAACTCGCACCCGGACTGACCCTCAACCCCGCCAGCGGCGCCGTGACCGGAACACCCACCGCCAAAGGAACCTTCAACTGCCTCGTCCAAGCCACCGACGCAGAAAGCCCCCCAAAAACAGCCGACATCTCCGTCTCAATCAAAATCACCTGACCCAACCGCCACCCCCAAACCGGGCGACACGTTCGCGGTCAGCGCGGCGGGCGTGGTTCCACCCACGCGCGACCGTGCAGCCACCCAACATTCGCGACGCACGGCAGGCGTCTCCGATCGACGCGTGCACAACTACCTGGCCGTGCTCGGCCCGCTCGACGTGTACCGCCGACCTCGCTAGATCGTTCGGCATCGAACGTGCGCACCGACGGTCCGCGAACGTCGTACGTCGGTCGGTACCCGTTGCTGGCTTCGCCGTTCGCCGTACGGCGTGAACCCTCACGCCATCCGCGACCTCGTTCATGTCACGGTCCGGCGCGAGGCGAACACCCGAACGATCCCGACGTTGCGGTGTGCGAGCGCGCGGCGAGGGTGCAGGTCACGGTGCATTGTGGACAGAACCCGAGGTTGTCCACTCGAAATACACAGGGCTGTCCTCTTCATATCCCCAACCGTCGAGGTGCACACTGGCGGATGCCAGGAACCACTGGCCTTGTGTGACGGCCCCCGAACCTGCCCCCCCGCCGGTTCGGGGTTCGTCACACCACGCCAGCTCCGGTCATCTGTGCCGGGCGCGGGCAGGCAACTCGGTCCGGTCCCGACTCCGGAGTGGGGGGAGTCGGCGGCTGCCGACGTGCTCGCGGCGCGGTGCTGTTCGGGGCTCGAGCCTGCGGGGCCCGTGAACGATCCTGGTTATCGTTGGCGATGCTCTTATCTGAGCACCGGGCTGCGTGGGATGAGGATGGCTGGTGCGTGATCCCGGCTGCCATACCGGCAGCGGACCTGCGGGCCGCGCAGCGCGCGGTCGCGCACTTGTTCCCGACGGCCGAGGAGATGGACTCGGGTGTTTCGAACGAACGCACCGATCCGTGGCGGACGACCTTCGACGCGAAGTGGCCCGAGTTCCCGTACCGAAGCCGATCGCTGAGCGGGTTGCCGGGCCACGACGCGGTGTTGGAGGTGGCCTCATCGTTTCTTCGTACCGATGACCTACGGCTGTACATGTCGACGATCACCGCCAAGTATGCGAATCAGTCGTCGGAGTACAACCAGTTGCTGCACGCCGACTTCCCCAACCATTCGCTCCTGGTACCGCAAGTCGACGACCGGTATCCGCAGCTCGAGCTGTTTGTCTACCTGACCGATGTCACGACTGCCGGTGGCGCGACCCGCGTCGTCTCACGACGCAAGACCGCGCACATCCCGATCGAGCGGCACACGCTCAGCTATGCGGACTATCCCGACCTGTACAACGACCCCGCGGACGCATCCGGACCGGCGGGCTCAATCGTCGCCTACCGACCCGACGTCTACCACCGCTCCGTCGACGTGACCGAGCCGGGCGTGTGTCGGATCATGATGCACGTGTCGTATCGGGTCGCCGACGCGGAGTGGAGCCAATACCAGGGGTGGGCGTTCAAGGGCTTCTCGCCCGAGTGGCACACCTTCGTGCAAGCAAGTAACCCCAGAGAGCTCGCGCTGTTCGGGTTCCCCAAGCCGGGACATCCGTACTGGACCGACGAGACCATCAAACGCGTGAACGCCCGCTACCCCGGCCTCGACATGACCCCCTGGCGTGCTGGCTTGAGCTGAGCACAACCGAGCGCCACCCACACGCGTCGCGTCTCGGAACCGACGAGGTCCAACGATGGGTCACACGTCAGGTCTTCGGTTCGGCCCGACCGTCCCGCACGCGTCGGTGAACCTTTCACACCGAGGCCCATCGACGTTTCCCCGAACCGTCACAGGCCCACGCCCCGCGGCCTCCTCGCAACCGGAACGGGGGCCCAGTCGAGTGACGCACCGGCCGGCGTAGGCGGACCCTCAGGTGGTCCCGTCACTGGCAACAAAGGTGGTCCCATGCCACTGGCAAAACCTGCAGCTCCCTGGTCCCATGTGACTGGCAGGCGACACGGGACGCGCAACGACAGAGTTCGGGTGCAGCCCGATCAGCTGGATCGGGGTCGCCGCCTCGGACGGGTGCACATGCAGGTCTGGAATGTGACCGACGCAACGTCGGTGAGTCTTGTGCCGCGACGTCGCCTGGCCGATGCAAGAAGATGAAACGTGACGTCGCACCCGTGATCACCGCCCGAGCGCTCCTCGCACATCGGGTGGGCAACGACGCAGTCCTCGCCTATCTCCGCGACACCTGGGATCTCGACACGGTCGACGCCCGCGCCGCCATCGCGGCCGCGTACACGCTGGAACGACGTTCGCTACGGTCGGACTCGGCGACGTTGACCGACAACGCGCTCTCCGAACAACGAAGCGACGGTGCCGGATACAACCGAATCATCATCTGAGCGTTGGTCGCTGTCGTCAGGACGGTCCGGCAGCGAGTGAACAGAACCGGTGCGGCGTCAGGAAACGTTCGCCACGGATTTGATGCGGCCTGCGCCGACGCAAATCGGATCAGCCGATGATTCGGATCAGGACAAGCCCGCCGAACGCGCATCGCGGCTCATGCCGCCGCTCGCGTTGACAAGAACTGCAGACGGTGTGATACGAGGCCGCGTTGCATCCCGACCGAAAACGACCGGACGTCTACCGCTTGTCCTTGTTGTTCTTGCGGGCCTTGCGTCTCTGCTTCTTCCCCGGCGGTCCGCCAGAACTTCCCGAGGGCGTGCTCGCATCGCCAGGCTTCTTCTTTTGTGTCATCGCGCAGTGTACGTCCGGTCGATGCTGGCCAGGTCGTCGCGCCGGATCGCCCAGCCGGGCCCTCCAGTTGGACTGAGGGCGGATCGAGCCCTCGGCACGTCGTATGGGCCGACCGGCGTCACCCCTCCTGACGTCACGCTGCGATCTGCTTCGGCCCTGTCGCCTTCACCGCGTCGACCACGCCCAACGGCCCAAACGTCGTCTGGAATTGATCGGATGGTATCGACGCGCGTGACAACGACCAGCCCGCGCGAACTGCCATACGCGACGTGTCACAGAAACCCGCGCCTCGGAACGCTTAAACGGAGCTGAGCGACCCGCCGACCACGACGCTGACCGCGAGCCCTCCACGTCTCGCGCGCGGCCCCACTCGCGTGAGGCGAGTGGGGCAGTCGCGACTGTCGTGTATTGACGGGGAGCGTCGACACGACATCGTGCAGCTGTCCGTCGCGAGCACGACCCCCAAGTACGCGCCCGCCACCGACCGCCGTGCTGCTGATGAGAACAACTTTCGCGTCCGTCGGCAACGGGCGCGACGAGAGGTTTACGTGCTGTCCGCAAGCCCGACATCTGCCGTTCGGCCCGTCAAGCCGACATCGAATGGCCGCGACGACGGGTGTCCGGTCCCGACGTTGGCGCGGCCGGCCGCCGCCGATGATCACGAAGCGCCGCGCTGTACCCGTCGGCGACGCGCGCAGCCTGGCTCTCCGGCTGCTTGCGTTCGTCGTCGGAACCCCGCCGGACAGCGACTCCCATTGCCAGCCTGGTGTCTTCGGGAACAGCGTCATTGAGGATGCGTTCGTCCGAACGGAGCCGGACGGACCGGGACGACGGCTCGCGTCACCCGGTCCGTCCAGAGCGGTTCGCCGTGTCGTACTGCATCGGCGCGTGTCACGCGGTTCTGAGGGTGTGACACTGGTTGATGCCCGCAGCAGGCACTGTTGATGCCCGGTGCGGGACCGAAGACACCGGGCGACGTGCTCGTGGCGTGCCACGACGAGGCGTGACACGCTGCGATCGGCAGCGAACAGAACCGGAAACGTCTCAACGCCAGGGCGACTCACCGTCACGCGATGTGTGGATCGCTTGGCGTGCAACGGAGGACAGCCGCCGCGCAGGCAGTGACCGATGCCGTGAAACTCGGGCTGGTTCTCGCGCTGGCGACGCGGTGAGGCCCCGCCGCACGATTGCGACGGGGCCTCACCAACTCCTGCTTGGACGACAACGAGCGTGTCGCTCAGGTGATCGTCAGGTTCCCGACCTGCTTGTAGGTCGCGCTGGTCAATGGCGTCTTCGAACAATTCCCGACTTTGGGCGTGTACGAGACGGTACCGGCCGACTTTCCACCAGCAAACTGGCCGCTCTTCACGGTCCCGGTCACCAACGCTTCGGTCGGCTTGCCCTTGACCTTGAAGATGCTTACCGAGATCACCGACGCCGCACCCTTGTTCCAGATGACAGTCAACGTGCCGGTCGTCTCTGCGCCGGTGCTGTACGCCAACGTGGACGCACAACTACTCGGGGTCTTGCCGACCGGGGTCGTCAGGGTGGTGTGAGCAGTCGCGACCGCCCCTGTGCACTTTCCGAACGTCCCAACCGCTGATATGTGCAGCTTCACGCCCGGAGCTTTGACCGGAAGCGGCGGACTCCACGTCACCGTTCCTGCGGTCGTCCCACACGTCGTGCCGGCGGCGGCACCGGCGGACGAACTCACCAGAACCAACGACAGCAACATCGCTGCTGCCAAGAACACACCAAAAGACTTACGCATACCAGCGCCCCCTTCGGGCTCAGTCGACAACACAATGACTGCCGGTTTTCGACAGTCATGGCGAGACCGACAGCCGAGCGACTGGCTCCAGTCCTTCCGATGCAGTCATCGTCCAAGGGTCGAGAAGGAAACACTCCTCGGTAACATGCAGCTCCGCCCGGCCTGGCCCGGCCTGGTTGGCGGCTGGACGTACGCGCGCGGCCCACCGACCCGAGCCGTCGGGCCGAGCAATCGCACCTGGAAACACTGTCTGCGTTTGGGCTGTCACCCGTTCACATTCATGACGAGACAGCCCGGCGAAGGATCGGAGTCGGTCAACCCGACCCTGGCAACAACCTTCTGCGCCGGTTCATCGAACTGGACGGGTTTCGGCCCTTGCGCACAAGAGTCCTCGACACGAAACACACGAACGGCGTGTCGAGCAACGGGCGGTCGGCGGACCGAACGTCCGGACACGATTTGTCTGACGGTGCAGACTCGACGGGGCGGACCGAACGTGCGTCTTCGGCGGGCAGGGCGGGAAGGTCTCGAACCCCCGTCTTCCCGGCTTGGACGCCGGGCGCTCTACCGGTTGAGCTACCGCCCTTCGTGCACCTCGGACGCGGCACGCTAACAGTCGTGTTGGGTTGCCTACGTTGGTCGCTTGGAGAGGTCTTTCTCCATGAGCATGCGACCGGACAGACCTGTGCGGTGTTCGTAGCTCGGATGCGTCGCGGTGCGGGTCGTGACGAAACCGTTGCGTTCGTAGAGACGGATCGCGGCGGAGTTCGTCGTACGAGTGATGAGGGACATGCGTCGCGCGCCGAGTCGTCTCGCTTCGTGTTCGGCATGGTCGAGGAGCTGTGTGCCGATGCCTTGACCGCGCGCGGCGAGTTCGACGTCGAGGTTCGCGATGTGGAACGAACCCGCTGGGATCGGAATGTCGACACGGGTGCGTGCCCACAACCCC
>Ga0182024_10017681_pt1 | contig 13349 bp, 11 predicted proteins | sample P32metaG_FD_120480 | JGI IMG/M metagenome (GOLD analysis project Ga0182024, IMG submission 120480) | Permafrost microbial communities from Stordalen Mire, Sweden - P3-2 metaG (Illumina Assembly) | ecosystem: Environmental > Terrestrial > Soil > Wetlands > Permafrost | place: Sweden: Stordalen...
CGTGAAGCGGTGCCGAGTGGAATCTTTTGCCGGTGGCTTGTCCCACACCACCGCCATCGCGGTGGTCAGATCGGCGAATTCGTCCAGCTTCGGGTTCTGCCCCGCCCCCAGCATCTGCAAAATCTCCAGCACCCGCGGCGGCAGATCGCGCTCGCCCACCGCCGACATGAGCGTCGGCATCAGCCGCGGCTGCGCCGCCAGCCATGCCAGGATCTGCTTCTGCTGCGCCGTCGGCGCATCGATGGCAGCAAAATAATGCGCGAACTGGCGAGCGGCGGCCAGCCAGATGATCGCGGATGGATCGGCGGTCTTCATATCGCGGATGGCCGTCGCCTGCGCATCCAGTTCTTTCGCCAGGGCAGGCAATTGTCCCGCCCGCGCCGCCGCCACGGTCTGCAGCACCCACTGATTGGTCCCGGCCCGCGCGACGCCGGCAACATACCCAAGCATCCCCAGCACTGTGATGGCGGCGCACGCAAACCGCCGGCGCGCGCCTTGGACCGGGCTAGCCGTTTCAGCGGCTCGCCGTAAACGCTTCACAACTCTTTGTTTTCTCGGGAAACACCCCATCATGCACCGGCCCCGAATGACGACCCGGCACTTCCACTCACGACGCTCGTGAGCCAACTTGCCAAGATGATACTCGGCAACCCGGGCTCCTTCGAAGGAACCTTCATCCTGTCTCAAAACGCGAGGTTCGAACTGAGATTAGGAATGGATATTGATATAAATGGCTACGCCACAATTACTTATTCAAATAACTATGCAATTTGTGGGCGAGCAACGGGAAGGGTGAGGGGGTGGGTTTTGCCTGAAAGTTTTCGCAATGTTCGACTAATACTGAACAAATCCGATCATCAGGGGTTGGCTAGGATTGCCTTCAGGCGTTGGAGGCTTTGCGACCAGCCTTCGGCCATGCCGATCTTCAGGAACGCGTCACGAAGGTCCGGCGATTCAAATTGGGTGCGGATGATGAGCGTGGTTTTGCCGTCGCGTTCCTCGAAGCTGATCGTCGAGATTAATTCGTAGGCGGGATTGGCTTTGCTTCTGTCGCGGTTGGGGTTCACCAGATCGTGCCACTGCTCGGAGAGCTCGGAATGATCGATGGTCCAGACCAGGCGGTGAGGTTGGGCCACCTCGCGATAGACGCCTTTGGCCGGATGATCGGCGCCATCGGGTCCGCGCATGACGATGCGCCACGCGCCGCCCGGCCGGACGTCCAATTCGCAGACCTGGTTGGTGAAGTGGTGCGGCCCCCACCAGCGCGCCATTTGCTGGGGATCGGTCCAAGCCCCAAAAACCCGTTCGACCGGCGCATCGAAAACGCGGGTAATCACGAACTGACGGCTTGACGAAAGATCGGAATCCATGCTTTTTGCGACCATCTCATTTTCACTGTGAAAACGCGCGGGGCTGTTCTCCCAGAAGCGGCGATAGTCTTGCGCCCAACGGGCAACTTCCTTGAGCGGTCCGGCTTCCAGCCGACAAGGCCGCCATTGCGCGTTGCGGCCCCGCGCGATCAGTCCAGCCCGCTCCAGTACCTTGAGATGCTTGGAAATCCCCGGAAGTGTGATTTCGAACAGTTGGCCTAATTGTGTGACTGACGTTTCGCCCTCGGCGAGCCGCGCCAAGATCGCGCGTCGCGTGGGATCGGCCAGAGCGGCAAACGTGACGCTGAGTTGATCAAACAGCATGAGTATTGAACCAATCGTTTATTTAACCACATGGTAATATCCCTTGATCCCTCGGAAGCACGTGAAGGCGGATCGTCAGTGCGGGCCCGCGAACTCGCGCATGGGATTGTTATTTACGGATTTGGGCAGCCGTCGGATTTGAATTTTCCAGACTATGACAATTTGGTCCGCGCGAACGATGTCACTTTTTATTTCTGGAACATTTTTACGTTGTGGGCAAATCTCTTATGTGACTACTATACGTCTACCGTAACTGATCGATCATCTCTTTTACTTTTTTGGAGGTCTCGAAATGCGAGAGCTTAATTCACCCGATGCGTCTCTGTCCGCGCCGACCCTGGGCCAGGAACATTCGCGACGTTTGTTTTTGCGTCGTTCGGCGGCAATGGCGATGGCCGGGACGGCGGCGGCGATGGTGCTGGGAGCCGTGAAGCCGGCGCGAGCGGACGATGATGACAACCCTTTCTGTGATTTCCGCGATCAGGGGCAAAACTTCAGGGACATTCGCGGACATGAAAACGACCACGTCGCCTTCCTCGTTAGCGCCTTGGGGAAATACGCGCGTCCCAAACCCACTTTCAAGAATTTGTTGCAGAAGAATATCGACGATTTCGTCGATGTGTCCCAAGCCCTGGAAAACACCGGCGTGGGCGCTTATCTCGGAGCCGCGCCGGTAATTTACAGCCGCGCGTATCTCGCCGCGGCGGGTACGATCGCCCTGATCGAAGGCCGCCATGCGGGATATCTGAACGTCCTGCAGGGGGACCCGATTACGGGCAACGTCCTGGACTTGAAGAGCAACAACAGTTTCGAGACGCCGCTGACCCCCGAGCAGGTCGACGGACTGGCCGGTCCGTTTATCGCCAGCCTGAACGGCGGCCCGCCGGTGAGTTATTCAGACACGCCGTCGGAGCGCAACGACATTGACATTTTGAACTTCGCCCTGGCCCTGGAATATCTGGAAGCGGAGTTCTACAACATCAACGTTCCGAGATTCTTCTAAGGAAGTAGTCCGGCGCGAGCGCCGCCGAATCAGCCAATGTAAAGACAAGGGGTCGGGACTTCCCGACCCCTTGTCCATTCCAGGCTGATGCCCCATCGCGAATCGCCATAATGGGATGGTATATTGCAATGGCATGCACCGCGAGGGGAAATAGTGCCCGTCTTCATCGCACTCTATCGCGGGATCAATGTCGGGGGGAAGAATTCCGTCAAAATGGAATCACTGCGGGCGATGCATGAGCGGCTGGGGCATCGCGGGGTGAAGAGCTATATCCAGAGCGGGAATATTGTGTTCGCGGCGAATGGATCAGCCGACGCGGTGGCGCGGAAGCTGGCGGCGGAGTTTGCCGCGACGTTCGGGGTCGCGGCGAAGCCGATGGTCGTGGACGCCAAACGGTGGGGACAGTTTGTGCGGGGGAATCCTTATGCGAAGCTGGCCGCACAGAATCCCAACGTTGTGCACGCGGGGATTTGCGCGGGCGGGCCGGATGAGAAGGCGTTGAACGCGCTGCTGGGCAGGACCGGGGGAAGCGAGGCGTTCACCGTTGGCAAGGGGATCGTTTATCTGCACGCGCCCGATGGATTCGGAAGATCGACATTCGCCGCGGGGATGGAGCGGGCCGGCGGCGTGGCGATGACGGTCCGCAATTGGCGGACGGTGGCGGCGCTGTGGGAGATGGCGAAGTCTTATGTTTAGGAAGTGCGGGAACAACTGCCAAGATAGACCCCCCACCCCAACCCTCCCCCGGAGTACCAGGGGAGGGGAAATGAGAAGGATATAGGAATCATCCGCGAATCTTGAACCGGTCCAGAATTTCTCGCGCCGCTGGCGTCTGGTCGGCGGTTCCCGCGGCGGCGATGTATCCATCCGGCCGCACGAGATAAAACGCGTCGCGCTTCAGGCCGGCTTCGTCGCAGTCGTTGGTCCAGGGGAACTCGTGCAATTCCAATCCGTAATCCTTCGACAGTTGCGAGACGGCGGCGTCGGCTTTGCCGTAGACGTGCATTTGCCAGGCGAGGCTCTGGAGCTTGTCGAAGTTGGCCAGGTCTTCGATCCAGGGCAGGCGATCGCCGCCGGACAGGTCACCCACCTTGCCGGCGCTCAGGTCGCTGTGCGGATAATGGATGCGCGTCTGCGAGACCAGGCGGAACTGCGCCTTGCGCACGGCCGACCAGCCCAGCAGAAGCGGCGCGACGTGCGGGAGCAGCAGCGTTCGGAACATTTCCGCCGTCCAGCCTTTGCCCACCATGGCCTGGAAAAGCTTGTCGGTCGTGGCGACGAGGGATTTGGCGAAGCCGATGCGCTCCGACTCGTAACTGTCCAGGATGGGCGGCGCGGCGCATCCGGCGGCGACGGCGGCGAGCTTCCAGGCCAGGTTGATCGCGTCGCCGATTCCCGTGTTCATCCCCTGTCCACCGGCGGGACTGTGAATGTGCGCGGCATCGCCCACGACAAACGCCCGCCCCACCGAAAAGCGATCGGTCACGCGGTGATGCACGCGGTACTTGGAGAACCAGTTCACCTTGGCGACTTTCAGGCCGATGTTCGCCTCGACGGATTGGCGGACGTCCTCGTATCCGATCTGGTCTTTGCCGGCCGATTCGGGGGGCACGATGCCGATCAGGCGGAACGCGCCTTTGCGCGGCAGCGGGAAAATGAGATACAACGTTTCCTTGCCGAAGGAGAGATTCAAATCCTCGTTGGCCGTGGGTCCTTTTCCTTCCACATCGGCGACGAAAAATAATTCCTCGTACGTCCCGCCCTCGAAGCTCAGACCCAGACCCTGACGCACCACACTGTGCGCCCCGTCGCAGCCGCACAAATATGTCGCGGGGCAGGTTTCCGTCCGACCATCCTTCCTCAACGTCGCCTCGATGCCGTCATCGGTTTGATGGAATTGAACCAGCTCCGTCTTCCATTCGATTTCAACGCCAAGGCTCGTCAGCTTATTGACGAGGAATCGCTCATGCTCATCCTGCGGATAGCTCAGTGCGAACGGATACGGGCTGATCTTCGTGCCGATGTCGCCGAACTTGACGGTGGCGATTTCCGCATCCCCCTGGCGGAGGTGAATCTGCTTCAGGCGCAATCCAGCGGCGACGATATCCTCGGCGAATCCAAGCTGGCGATAGAATTCCAGCGTCCGGGCCTGGACGACCATGGCGCGAGAAGCCTGCCCGGGCCCTTCAGCTTTGTCCACGATTCGAAAGCGCGTGCCCGTGCGCGCCAGCCAGACGGCCAGCACCAGGCCGGTTGGACCCGCGCCAACGATCAGCACTGGATGTTTTTGCGACATGTCCGCTTCAAACCGCCGCTCGCCGCGGGCGCACGCGCCGCATCGCCAGCAATCCGGCGCCACCCAGCAAAAGCGCCCACCGGGAAGGCTCAGGAACGAGCGTGACCAGGATGCCGTTGGGGTTGATCAGGCCGGTGATCAGCGTGGCATTAACCACCACCGCCGTTCCGGAGCTGACGTTGTATTCGGCAACGACATCGTTGCCCGCGTCGACGATGTAGAGATTCGATCCGAATATCGTCATGGAGGTCGGGTGCCTCAGTCCACTGCTGATGAACGAGGGACTCAAGCTGTTGCCGGTGGTGGCGTCAAATTCGCTGACCACGCCGGTGGACTCGTTGGCGACGAACAAATCGTTTCCGAAAATGGCGATGGCAAAATTCGAACTCAATCCCGTGAGCGAGAAGCCCGGCACCGCATTGCCGGTGGTCAGGTTGTAGTCGCCAACGGATCCGCCTACGGAATTGGTGACATATAAACTAGTTCCCGAGATCGCGATCTCGGCCGGACCGGACAGTCCGGTGATAAATTGATTTTTGATCACCGCGCCGGTGACGGCGTTGTAATTGTTGATGTCACTGCCAGGGGAAACGCCAAAGTTCCCAACGTATAAATTGGTTCCGGAAACGCCAACGCCCAGTGGTTCATTCATGTCGGCCGTGGCAAAGGAGGCGGTTCCGGAGCCGGTGCTGGCGCTGTATTGGCCGACGGTGGCGTCGCTGAAGTTCGTGACATACAAATTCCCACCAGAAATCGCCATGTTGTCCGGGTCATTGAGATCCGAGATGAACGACGTATTGGACGACGTGATCACGCCTCCCGATTCGTTATATTGGCCGATCTGCCCACTCTGGACCGAGACGAATACCGTCTGTCCATGAGCGGCCTGCGGGAAGAACCAGTATGTCATCGAAACGGCGGGCGCCATCATCGGCAGCAGCCGATGAACCTGGCGCAAGGATTGTCTGTTCATAGCAATTCTCCTCACCTTTTTTCTCTTCCCACATCCGCCCCGGCGTGACAACGTTGCCCACCACTTTTGACTATACAGATAATTCGGATTCTTGCTATCTGGGTTCCGTCCTTTTCCCGCTCCCCGCGCGCCAACGCGCGAAAACCTGCTGCTTGACGGACTGTTCCGCCGCTTCGATGATGCGATCATGCCGGTAACTTTGAGCTGGGAACAGGTTGCCCTGCGATTGCTGTTGACGGTGGTGGCCGGGGCGGCGATTGGGTTCAATCGCACCGAGCGCGGACGGTCGGCGGGATTGCGGACGATGATGCTGGTCTGCCTGGCCGCGTCGGTCTCCATGATCCAGGCCAACCTGCTGATGAACTCCGTGGGCAAGGCGTCCAATTCCTTCGTCGTGCTGGACCTGATGCGGTTTCCGCTGGGCGTCCTGACGGGCGTGGGGTTCATCGGGGCCGGGGCGATCCTCAGAAAGGGGAGGCTGGTCGCGGGATTGACCACGGCGGCGACGTTGTGGTTCGTCACGATGATCGGACTATGCATGGGCGGTGGGCAGATCGGGTTGGGATCGGCGGCGACGGTGCTGGGGGTCGTCGTTCTCTGGGGACTCAAGTGGGTGGAGCTGAACCTGCGGCAGGAGCAACATGCCACGCTGTTGATGATCGCGATGAACGATGGCCCGGACCAGAGCCAGCTCCACGCGACGCTGGCGCCCGCGGGATATAAAATCGGATGGTGCGATGTATCACATCTGAACCAGACGCAGCGTCGGCGGGTGCGATGCCACATCACCTGGCGCGGCTATCCCAAGGACCGGCGGACGCCGGCGTTCCTGGAGGAATTGGCACAACGGCCGGGCGTGCTGAAGGTAGCGTGGAAGCCGCGAAATTTGTAGCCGCATTAAAAGGCAACTTCGCCACAGATGGGGCAGGGATGAACACAGATAAAACGGTAAAGTTGCGTTTTTTATCTGGGGCAATCAGTGTCCCATCTGTGGCTCATTTCTTCTTGAGCAACCGCGTCATGCGATCGGGCAGGGGAATTTGAAATGTCTCGCGCCGGCCGGTGCGCGGATGGTTCAGTTGCAGCTGGATCGCCGCGAGCATCAAGCCGGCGGGATCTTTCATGCCACCATAAAGAGTATCGCCGACAATTGGTGATCCGTGTCCGGCCAGATGGGCACGGATCTGGTGCTTGCGCCCCGTGCGCAACGTGACGCGCAGATGGGCCAGATCGCCGACGACCTGGAGGGTTTCGTATTCCGTGACGGCCTGCTGGCCCTTACCCGCGAGGCGTGTGCGGTGTACGGTCCCATCGACATGCTCCACCAGCGTGCTATCGATCCGTCCGCGCGGTGGCCTGGGCGGCGGGGAGACGATGGCGGCATACACGCGCCCGGCGGATCGCTCGAAGAATTGCCGCTTGAGCGATTCATACGCCGCGCGCGTCTTGGAGAAAACAAGCAGGCCGGATGCTTCACGATCGAGGCGATGGATCAATCCCACCCTGGCGGCGTGATCGGCGACGAGATATTTCCGCACTGCCGCCAGCGCCGTTGGGCGCCGCTCGCGCGGGACGGTGCTGGTGAGCAGGCCCGGCGGCTTGTCGATCACGAGGATGTCGGCGTCCTCGAAGATGATTGCGAAGTCCGGATCGTCGCTCGCCCGCCGTAGCGACTCGACCAGCACGACATCCGTGCGCTCGATCGTCTGCTTGAGCCGGCGCGCGCGACTACCATTCACCTTCACCCGGCCAATCTGCACCATGCCCTTGAGCGTTTGCCGGCTGGCGGTGGGAAACAATTCGGTCAGGCGGTCCAGAAGAATCATATTCGGGACCTTTGAATCACCCGAAGACGTGGCCACTGAAGTGACCATGCCGCTTAGATATCACGGATCGAAAATGTTTGTTCAGAGGTCCCATTTCTCAGAGCATCGGACCGGCGTTGTTCAGAAACTGGATGATGGCGGTGATTTCCTGCGGGTCTTCCAATCCATCGGCGGTGGTCTGCGGCGACCAGAGGTGCATCTTGGGTTGGCTGGCGGCATCGTAGAGTTTCTGCCCCAACTCGAACGGGATGATCGGATCGCGCCGGCCGTGCACGAACAGGATCGGCCGCGGCGCCACGGCCTGTGCGTCGACGGCGGGCGCGAAGGCGCTCAGGTTCACACCGGTTTGCAAGCACGCCATCGGCAAGCCGATATGCTCGTCCAGCCATTGCAACGGCGGGATGAAATACGCGCTGCCGGCCGACGCGGTGAGCGCATCGAAGCGGTTGAATCCCCCGCAGACGACCAGCGAGGCGATGGCCTGGCCATCGGGCCCCGGATCGGCGGCGGCGCCCAGCAGCGCGGCGGAACCGGTCTCGACACCGATGCCCACAATCCGCTGCGCGTCCGGTGCTTCGTGCTCGCGCAGCCATCGCACGGCGCCCAGCACGTCATAGCGCTCGATATCGCCAAAGCTGACCACGTGACCCTGGCTGTAACCGTGTCCGCGGAAATCGAAGGAGAGCAGGTTAAATCCGGCTTCCTGCAATTGCTCGCAGAGCATGGGATATGCATCCAGCGCGGCATGGGGCCCGGGACAGATAATGGCGGTCTGGCGGCCCCAGAGCGGGGAAGCGCCATTGGGCGCCGACGTTGCCGGGCGCCAAAGGCCGACCAAGCGCAGGCCGTCCTGCGATTCGAATTCGATTTGCCTGCTGGCCGGATCGATAGCGCCCTGGTCCATGGGGACGACGACACCGGGCCGGTACGTCGCCGCCGCCGCCATCATGTAGGGAAGTCCGATGATGAATACGGCGAGGACGCGGACGGCATACGCCGCCAGCCGCCGATCCGCTCGCAGCCACGATCCCCGCCCCACCGCCAGGGAGATTCGAGTCAGTTGGTCGGCGGCCATATCGAGCAGTTTGAGCAGGCAAAGCAGGCTGGCGGCCCAATAGCAGGTGAGCGCCATTTGCGGAATCGGCACGCTCCCGCCCAGCCAGACGCCGTAGATGATTGATGCGCATATTCCAAGGATGAGCCATCGCGCCAGCATGATGCGCAGGGCCCTGTAGCGTCGCCGAGTGGAGCGGCTGAGCAGCACCAGCGCGATCGCGGCGGGCGGGGCGGCCAGGTAAAACGCCATCATCAGGCGATGGACCCACATAAGCATGCGATGGACAGTTATAACATGCGGCGAATATGGCAAGGCAGGGCGTGGCGATTGTATGATATCCGCCGCGCCGGCTGAACGCCGACATGGTGGTCTCCGACGCTCCGGCCAACATATATCCGACAGGAGAAACCGATGAGGGTTCCAGTGCGGCGGTGGCGTTCACACATTCCGAAAATGATGGTTTTCGCCGTCGCGGTGATGGCCGCGACGGCGTGGATGGCGGGGTGCCGCAAGTCGGGATCGCCGGGCGAAACCGGTGTCGGGGCGACCACGACGACATCGCCGGCCACGCTGAACATCGCCGTCATTCCCAAGGGGACAACGCACGTTTACTGGCGCGCCGTTCACGCCGGCGCGGATACCGCTGCCCATGATTTCAATGTCAACATCGTCTGGAAAGGACCGGTGCTGGAAAACGACCGAGCGCAGCAGATCGCCATCGTCGAGCAGTTCGTCAGCGAGGGGATCGACGGCATCGTCGTCGCCCCGCTGGATAACGTCGCGCTGAAGCGGCCCATCGACGATGCGATGGCCAAGCATATCCCGGTGGTGATTTTCGACTCGTCCCTGCAAGGCGATGTCGGCAAGGATTTCGTCAGCTTCGTGGCCACCGATAACAAACATGGCGGCGAGATGGCCGGCGACGAGCTGGCACGGCTGCTTAACAACAAGGGCAAGATTGTTCTGCTGCGTTACGGTGAAGGGTCGGCCAGCACGCTGGATCGCGAGGCGGGGTTTCTCGACGCCATCGCCAAGCATTCGGACATGCAGATGCTGGTGCAGAACCGCTACGCCGGTCCGACTTCCGGTGATGCCCAGAACACCGCCCTGGAAATGGCCGATCAGCTTCGCCAGGCGGACGGGGTTTTCGCCTCCAACGAATCGGCCGCCACGGGAATGCTGCTGGCCTTGCGCAAGCTGGGACTGAACGGCAAGGTGAAATTCGTCGGTTTCGATTCATCGGACAAGCTGATCGAAGGCCTGAACGACGGCGACATCGATGCGCTGGTGCTGCAGAATCCCAAGATGATGGCCTACCTGGCGATTCAGCAGTGCGTGAACGCGCTGCACAGTCAGCCGGTGACGGCGCACATCGACAGCGGCGCCGGCCTGCTGACGCGGGAGAACATGAACACCCCGGAGATGCAGAAGTTGCTGGAGGTCAAGTGATCGAGCCGTCCGGGGCTGAACAGAAAGCGCGGCTGGTGATGAAGGGCGTGGCCAAGTCCTTCGGCGCCACGCGGGCGCTGGCCGGTGTCGATCTGGTCGTCGCGCCGGGGCAGGTGCTGGCGCTAGTGGGTGAAAACGGCGCCGGCAAAAGCACCCTCATGAAAATTCTTTCCGGCGCTTATCAGCCCGATGCCGGGCAGATGTGGCTGGACGGCCAGCCGTATCGCCCGCGCGATCCCAACGAAGCCCGCCGCGCCGGTGTGGCGATGATCTACCAGGAATTGGCGCAGTGCCCGCACCTGTCGGTGACGGAAAATATCCTGCTGGGATGCGAGCTGACCACCGGTCCGCTGGTGCGGCGCTCGGCCCAGCGTGCGGCGGCGGCCAATGCGCTGGCCAGGGTGGGGCGGCCGGATATCTCCCCGGATGCACAAGTGTCGCGGCTGGGAATTGCCGAGCGCCAGCTCGTGGAGATCGCCCGCGCGGTGGCGGTCGGCTGCCGGGTGCTGGTGTTGGATGAGCCGACCAGCAGCCTCCCCAAGCGGGATGCGCAGCACCTGTTCGAGCTGGTTCGCCGCCTCCGTGCCGAGGGCCATGCCATCGTTTACATCTCGCACTTCATCGAAGAAGCGAAGGACCTGACCGACCGCTACACGGTGCTGCGCGACGGCCGCAGCGTCGGCGGTGGGATGACCAGCGATGCCACCGAGGCGCAGATCATCGCGCTGATGGTCGGGCGCGAGGTGGAAAAGTTATATCCGCGCTCGCCGCGCCAGGCCGGGGACGTGGTGCTGGACGTGAGCGAACTGCAGTCCTGGGATAGCAAGTGCCACGACGCGTCGCTGACGCTGCGCCGCGGCGAGGTGCTGGGAATCGCCGGGCTGGTCGGCTCGGGACGAACCGAATTGCTGCGCGCCATCTTCGGATTGGATCGCATCAAATCGGGGCAGGTGAAGGCGATGGCGTATATCGGCCCGGCGTCGCCGGCGCGGCGATGGGATTCGGGAATCGGAATGCTCAGCGAGGATCGCAAGGCCGAGGGGCTGGCGGTTGATCTGAGCATCGCCGACAACCTCACGCTGGCGAGCCTGGGCCCATTCGTGTTGCCCGGCCGCCAGCAGCGGCAGGTGCGCGGGTGGATCGATCGCCTGAGCATCCGCTGCCGCACGCCGACGCAGCCGGTGCGCGATCTATCCGGTGGGAATCAGCAGAAGGTGGCGCTGGCGCGGCTGCTGCATCATGATGTGGACGTGCTCCTGCTGGACGAACCGACGCGTGGCATCGACGTCGGATCCAAGGCCCAGATTTACCAGCTCATCGACGAGCTGGCCTGCAAGGGAAAAGCGGTGCTGATGGTCAGCAGTTATCTGCCCGAGCTGCTGGGCGTGTGCGACCGCATCGCGGTGATGTGCAAGGGACGCCTGGGAGCCGCCAGGCCGGTGGATCAGACTGACGAGCACCAGATCATGCAGGAAGCGACGGCGGTTGCTGCCCGGAGGATCGCGTCATGACCGCCAGCGCGACGCAATCCGCGCCCGTCACCGCCGCCGCCGGGAGGATCAGCTGGATCGGAACGATCCTGAAGCTTGGCCCGGTGCTGGGCCTGCTGTTTGTGCTCGGCCTGTTTTCCGTTCTGACTCCCAAGACCTTCGACACGACGAATAATCTCCAGCTTATGCTGGAGCAAACCGCCGTCGTGGGAACGGCGGCGCTGGGGATGACGCTGGTGATCGTCTCCGGCGGAATCGATCTGTCCGTCGGCGCCAACATCGCGCTGGGCACCGTCGTGATCGCGCAGTTGATCAATCACGGCTGGCCGGCGCTGCCGGCGGCGCTGGTGGGGATTCTCGCCTGCGGCACGGTTGGAGTCTTCATCGCCGTGATGGTCACGCAGGTGCGACTCAATTCTTTTATCGTGACGCTGGGACTCTGGGGCGGGTTACGCGCGGTCGCCAAGGAACTGGCGGACAACACCAGCGTCGTCTGTCCTGATTCCTGGCTGGATAAGCTATTGCAGCCTCTGGATAAAAGTCATGCATGGCTGGTCGTTCCGCCCGGCGTGTGGATTCTGATCATCGCGACGGTGCTCGTCGCCGCCGTGCTGCGATACACCCGCTTCGGCCGCCATGTCTTTGCGATCGGTTCCAACGAGCAGACCGCGCGGCTGTGCGGGGTGAAGGTGAACTACACCAAGTTGCTGATCTTCCTGATCGCCACGCTGCTGGTGGGTGTCGCGGGTGTGCTGCAATTTTCCTTTCTCACCATGGGCGATCCCACCACGGCCAATGGATATGAGCTGAACGTCATCGCCGCCGTGGTCATCGGCGGCGCCAGCCTGACCGGCGGTCAGGGCTCGGCGATCGGAAGCATCGTGGGCGCCCTGATGATGACCGCCGTCGCCATGGGCTGCACGCAGATGGGTTGGCCCAATTCGCGCCAGGAGATGGTCACCGGCGCCATCATCATCCTGGCCAGCGTGCTGGACCAGCTTCGCCATTGGCGACGGACGTGAACGATGATTTCCCCTCTCCCGGTACTCCGGGAGAGGGTCAGGGTGAGGGGAATTTAAATTCGATGAAAATCGCCAGGTTACTCAATGCGACCCTCACCCCTTCCCTCTCCCGGCGTACCGGGAGAGGGGGAAATACAAATACCGGCTTTCGACTTTGCATGCCGGCGATCGCGCTATTGATCCTGACGGCGGCGGCAAGCACGCGGGCGGACGCGCCCACGTCGCGGCCGGACTTGGGAAAGCCCACCCTTTACGTCGTCGGATACGCCCACCTCGACACGCAATGGCGCTGGACGTATCCCCAGACCATCCGCGAATACGTCCGCAACACGATGGTCGATAATTTTCCGCTGTTGGCGAAATATCCGGATTACGTTTTTAATTTCACCGGTGCGCGGCGATATCGGTTCATGAAGGAATATTTCCCGCGCGATTTTGCCCGCGTGCGGGAATGGGTGAAGGCGGGCCGCTGGTTTCCCTGCGGCAGCGCCGTCGATGAGTGCGACGCCAACTCCCCCTCCGCCGAATCGCTGGTGCGA
>Ga0182024_10017682_pt1 | contig 13349 bp, 12 predicted proteins | sample P32metaG_FD_120480 | JGI IMG/M metagenome (GOLD analysis project Ga0182024, IMG submission 120480) | Permafrost microbial communities from Stordalen Mire, Sweden - P3-2 metaG (Illumina Assembly) | ecosystem: Environmental > Terrestrial > Soil > Wetlands > Permafrost | place: Sweden: Stordalen...
AACAGCCTTCACTATATCGGATTCGACGTTCACAAAAAAGCCATCAGTTTCTGCGTCAAGACCGCCGCCGGCGAGATTGTGGAAGAAGGCAGCGTGCTGGCGCAACGCGAGGTCTTGCGGCAAATGGGCCTCGGTCCGTCCGCAACCGTGGCGCGGAGCCATGGAAGCGACCCTGTTCAGCGCTTGGATCTACGACACGCTGAAACCCTACGGCGAGCAGTTGGAGATGGCGCATCCCGCCAAGATGAAAGCCATCAGCGCGGGCAAGAAGAAGAGCGACGCCATCGATGCCCGCACTATCGCCGATCTGGTGCGCTGCAATCTTTTACCGGCGTGTTACGTGGCTCCGCCGCGCATTCGCGAACTGCGTCGCCTGCTGCGCTATCGCAGCCTGGTGGTGAGCGAAGCCGTACGCATGAAGAACAAGATGGCCGGACTGCTGATGGAAACCGGCGCTGTATACGTGAAAGAGAAATTACATCGCAAGAAATACTTCGCCACTCTGCTGGAAGAACTCGAAGAAGTGCCGGAATCGGTGATCGATCTGCTGCGTCTGAGTCGCGGTGCGCTGGAAATGTTCGAGAACACGCAGAAGCGGCTGGTCCGCGAGTTGCTCGCCGATCCCGAACTCACGCAACGCGTCGAGCGGTTGATGACCATTCCCGCGGTCGGAGAAATTACCGCTCTGACCTGGGCTCTGGAGGTCGGCGATCCTCAGCGTTTTCCCTCCTGCTCCGAGGCCATGAGTTATTGCGGGCTCACCGCCGCCTTGAAGTCCTCGGCGGGCAAGCAGCAACGCGGTCCCATCTCGAAACAGCGCAACCACTGGCTGCAAACCACGCTGATCGAGGTCGCCAAGCTGGCCCCGCGGTGGAATCCGCAACTGGCCGCGCTGCATGCCCGCGAGTTGGAACGTGGACACCGCAACCGTGCCACGCTCGCCGTGGCCCGCAAACTCGTTGCCTATCTGCTGGCTGTCGACAAGAGCGGCCAGCCCTTCCAGGTGCGCGCAGTTGCGGAGGTGCCAACACAAAAAGCTGCCTGAGAAGAAACAACTTTGAACCAAGCGGCGATCCACCGGCCGTTCCTCGCCAAGCTGGGGACTGGGCAGAGGAGTTGCGACTCCCGATGCTCCTTACCGTCTGTATCGAGGCCGGCCGGAAAACCCTAACTCATACTTCGTGGACCGGGCTCACGCCCGTTTCCCGCAAATGGATGTCTGGCCAAGCTGCTGCTTTGGCCGCGCTGAAGGATCGCTGGTTGTTCGCTAACTTAGTCGTTCCACACTCGCTTCGAGAGCTCATTCTTCCAAGCGCCAGGAGACCTCCGTCTCCTCTTGACTTTTACTTATCATGGATGTCCCCGCATTTATCCCTCAGTGGCTTAGGGCTTTCTGGGCATCCGCCCTGACCGACGGATTCGACGTTTGATTCGCGATGAGTTGCAAGGCAACCTCCGCCAGCGATCGGGCCTCGGCATCGTCCGAACTCAAGGTAGACGCGAGCGCTTCGACGGCCGCCTTGTTCCCAATCTGGGTCAACCTTAACGCCGCCGTCCGACGGAAAGCAGGATTCGCAAGAAGCCTCCCCCAGAGGGGTACGACCATGGGGTCGCTTACGAGCCTAAGGGCCGCCGCCGCAGCTAGGGCGTCCTGGGATGAGCCGGCGACTTGAATGCGTGCGAGCAGGCTTTCGGAGGATAACAGGAGTTGTCGTGTGTCCTTGGCGGAGACCTCAAGAACCACCGGAGACCCTCCGATGGGTCTGGCGCGCCCTCCAGTCTTACGGGAATCCCGCACCAGGACGTCGATTTCGTAGCGTCCAATTTGATCGAACGTGAACCATTCACTTAGCACGATTGTCTCGGAGTAGCGTCCGCCTGGTACTAGGTGGACGCTGCCGAAGAAGGTGGCTTCCCCTCCCGCCGTCACCCGCTTCCCCTCGCGCCGCGTTCCGTCGGGGCCGGTTATCCAAATCTTTAAGTTATCCCTGCCATCTCCCCCCAGATCAAGGTCTAGGTTTTCTGGGCTTTCATTTTCGATCCGTATCGTGGCAAGCACCGGCTCTTCTTGGCAGAGAACCGGCTTTTCGAGTTCAATCGAGACGCGGCTTTCTGTCGCCTGGGAGGCGCTGGATGAGACAAACCCGCAAACGAAGAAAAATGCGATGCAGCCAATCCTTGCTAAAGTTCTCACCCTACGAATGTATTTCATCTTTTAGTCCTTTGCTCAGGGAAGCAGATAGGTTGACGAAAACGAGACGCCAGTCTTCGAAATACTGAACACCCATTGGCCCTGAGAGTTCTGCATTACCTGGCGCGTTATCGTGAACGGGCCACCGAACTGAACCCAGGGGCCGTTATTGCAGGAGTACTGCTGTACTTGGTTAGCCTGGAAGGAGCTGTTCGAGTATGGCTTAACAAAGTTGAGGTTTTGAACCGTGTTGCTGTCGTACGCCCCGCCAGCAGTCGCTGGTCCAGGAACGGCAGTAGGATTTACGTATCCGGTACCGTTTTGGCTGGTCGGGGGCCATGGCGGGCTTGGGGGCCAATAACACACTTGGCCTGTGTTTGGTGCCGGACACCCGCTGTTGCCGGTGGTAGGATAAGTCACATATTCCTGCACCTGACACGCGCTTAGGTCCGACAGTTTGCCCGTGCTGGAGCCCCAAGTGTAGGTGACTCTAATATACCCGCCTCCCTCGTCCGTAGCGTTGGTCTGCTGAAAATTAACCGGAACCGCGGTTGCAGGCGTTACCTGAAAGTTCCCGGGGTTGCTCTGATTGCTCCCGCCATCCCCCGAAACGCTGTTGTTGGTCGCGACAATCTGTTGGGACCCCAACGGCGCGCCAGCGGCTATTGTGAATATGGCCGTGACAGTACTGTCATTCCTCGGGGTGCCGTATGCGACGGTGATCCCATTTAAGGCAACACCGTTTGGCCCGCTGATCGTTCCAGCTGACCCGAAGCCGCTCCCGCTGATCGTGACCGTCGGGTTTGTGCCAACCTGGCCGAAGCTGGGCGCAACGCCGGTAATTACCGGCGGCTGTACCGAGACCGGGGCGCTGAGATTAACGTTCTCAAAATACTCTGTGTTGCCGGAGCACTCCAATACCTCTCCCGAGGCGTTGGCGGTGGTGGTTCCCGCCGATACTCCCGTGACTTGGGCCTTCGTCGCCGTGGCAATGGCTGTGTTGCCGCTCCACCAGCTTGTCAGCTGACCAACAATATTCTCCGGGTCGCCGGTGCATTGATCGGTAGCCGTGGCTCCGATGTTGACGAACTGATCGATGTAAAGACTGTAGTCGCCGGGATCGAAGTCGGGGCCGTTCTGCGCGCAGCAATCCGGAGAGGGCGGCTGGGCCTGGAATCCCAATGTCTTATCCAGCGTCACCCCGCCGACGCTCAGGCTACCGCGACCGGAGCCCAAATCCTTCACCTCGTACGTGCCGTCGGTGAGATCGGCGGGCATCGTGTGACCTTTCCGGTCAGCGACGCGGTTGTGGATGAGTTCGGCGACGTTGATCAGAATCTGATCGCCGGGCTGGATGCTTTGCTTCATTTCATATGTTTTCTGGCCGTCATCATAATGCAGCGAGAGCAGTGCATCGGCGGGTTTTTGTCCGGAATTCGTAACAGAGATGATCTGGTTGCGATTCGCGTCGGAGCGCCACTCGCCTCCCGTGAAGTGGCCGGTGGCAGTTCCGGAGAACTCAGTGTCGATATGATAGCGGCCGATGTTGTCAGGGCTGGAAGCTACCGCGATCAGGTCGTCCGGCTGCGCGCTTGTAGTTATGGTGACAAGTGCCCAGTGGGCATTGTTTGGAATGCCCAACTGCTGTTGCATGGGGCCGATCTGCAATTGCTGCGTGGCAAACGGAGGCAGGTCGAGTGCCGGCAACAACACCTGACCTGTAGCGTAATCGCCGCGCCAGTTCAAAGTGATGTTCGCAGAAGTTTTGTTGGCGGTGGTGTTGCGCACGAAGATGGTTGGCTGCAGGGTGGTCCCGGCGGGCAAGGCCACTGTGGGGTCGGGGCTGCTCAGTGCCAGCATCGGAGCGCGCATCGTCCACTGCTTCGCATCGGTGCCGGTTCGCTCGCGGACGGTTGCATTTGGATCGCGCGGTGACATGGCTAAGACCTCCGAAAACTTGCTCCCCTCATCGTACATAAAGTGGACGCCGTTCAGGGCCGTCGAGGCTGGGACGTCCAACTTGATGCCGCCGTAGCTTCCGCTCAGGCCGGCTTTCTGCAGCAGATCGCTCACTGAAAAACGCAGCGTTCGATACGGGGCGAAGGGCAAGGATACGCTCCATTGCTTGCCGCTTGCGTCGAACAACGACAGGGTTGCGTTGATTTTTTTCGGCGAGCTGTTGCTGATCACGAGAACATCCTTTAAGCCGGGGCGGGGCTGCCACCAGATTCCTTCCAAGCTGCCGGGCTTGCTGCCGTCTGGCCGGATATCGCTCTGCGGCGCGGGGCGGGCTCTCATGGGAAACGCAATCGGCTCCCCTTGAATCGATGCCACCGCTGTCGCGTAGAGATTCATGGCGTTAAATGACGTAAAGCGAAATACGACGGATCCGTAGGAGTTCGGCTGGCTCAGCAGACCGGGTGAGTGCTTGAGCAGGCCTTCATTCACCCATACGGAAATCGAGGCGTTTCGATGGAATCGTTACGGTGTCGATTGGGATTTCTTCGCCTGAGGCCAGGCGCAGGACGGGCGTCACGGTTAGTGGTCCAGACGCCAGGTTGTTCTTCAGTTGAAGCTCGGTATCCCAGCCCGGCTCGGAGGTCCAGTAAGGCGCAAAGACTTCTTGCGGTTTAGGGCTCGGCTTTTCAGCATAGGCGGCAGAAACGGCGAAAACCGCTAGAAGCGTAAGAAGAAAAGCGGGTCGGGCAGTTGGCATGAGTCCTCACCGTTCGCACGGTTTTCCCTTGGCTCGGCCCGTGGTACTAATGAGCGCGCATGATCGCATATGTTTTAGGGGAGCGAAACAGATGCCTGTGGATTTTTACGAAAACCGAACAAGAAGGATGGGACGGCGCTGCTGGCTAGTTGCATGGACCCCGTCGTTGGGAGTCCTCGGTTGCCTCAGGATCCAGTGGCTGAGGTGACCATTTCCATTCTGCTGTTTTCTAGCCTCCCTCTGTGGTTAAATGCCTTCGGTGAAGATCGCCATCGACATTCGGCGGATGACCGAGTTCGGCGTGGGCACATACATCCGTAATGTCGTTCGAACTCTGGGACGGCTCGACCACGAGACCACGTACTTCCTCATTGGCTCTCCCGCGAAGGTTAAGGAAATCGGCTCGCTGCCGCCTAACTTTCATACCGTTCCACTCGCCGAGCCGGAGCGCTCGGTGAAGAGCTTTCTGGAATTTCGCGAGATTGTGCAGCGCCTGGAATGCGACCTGGTTCACATTCCGAATTTGTTTTCCGTGCCTCGCGCGCTGCCTTGTCCTTATGTGATGACGGTGCACGACATGCTGGAGCATTTGTCGCGCGCGCGGCAGCAGACCGGGTTTTGGGGGGCATGGCACTTTCAGTGGACGAAGCGCGTACTGCGGGGAGCGGCGCGCATTTTCGCGGTTTCAAACTTTACCAAGATTGAAATCGAGAAACTGTTCGGCATTCCTCCGCGACGGATTGAGGTTGTCTACAACGCGATTGACGAGCGCTTTCTTCATGGACACGCCACGGCTGCCGATCGCCAGTTGATCGCCGAGCGCTACCAGGTCAACTATCCCTTCCTACTCTATGCCGGAAGGATCAGTCCGCACAAGAATGTCGTGCGCATGATCGAGGCCTTCTCCGCGCTGAAAACAGAGCTGGAAAAAGAGCAGGCATTCCCCGATCTGAAGCTCATCATCATTGGAGACGACGTTTCCGGCAATCCCGACTTGCGGCGGACGGTGATCCGCAGCGGGGTGCAGAACGATGTGCGCTTTCTGGGCTTTGTGCCAATCGAAGTGCTGCGCACCTTTTACGACCAGGCGAAGATTTTTGTTTTTCCGTCGTTATACGAGGGGTTCGGCTTGCCGCCGCTGGAGGCGATGGCCCATGGCACTCCGGTTGTGACTTCAAACACTTCGTCACTGCCCGAGGTGGTTGGGAACGCGGCGGTCCTGGTCCATCCAGAGAATGTTTTCGAGATTATGCGGGCGCTGCACAGAGTTCTGATGGACCAGGCACTCCGCGAAAAGATGAAGGAACGCAGCTACCGGCAGGTCACCAAGTTTTCCTGGGAGAAATCAGTCCGCCGGATCATGGACGTATACGGGGAAGTCTTGAATGCGAAAGGCAATGAGGACTCTACCAGCCAGCCTGCGGACACGGGCAAGAAGACCTCGGCGGGAGTAGCGTAATTCGCGGGCCACGCCCATCAAGCCCAAACCTGACCAAAATCTACTTCAGCAAAGGTTGGCCCGGCGAAGCGATGGCGAGCTTCTGCAGCTTGGTGGTGATGCGAGTGCGGTCGGCGTCGTTCTGGGCCGAGGCGAGACGTTTGCGCAGGGTGGTGATCTTGTGCTGACGGGCGCGGCGACGGCGGATCTCTGGGCGGCGGCTGGGTGCTGACATGCAGTGGAACTCCTGAACTCAAAGTTGCAGCCCTGCGATTCTAACAGAATCCGCCCACCGATTGAGCCGCGCGAGAACTCAAGTCCCGCCGAAAAACTTCCGATAAGAACTCCATGCAGCAGGGCTTCCGGCAATTTGCTCGGAAAAACTTAGCGTCGATGTGCCAACATCAAGCGCAGTTAGAGTCCCGGCAAGCGCCGAAAAGGAACGAATGCCTGTAATGGGAGGAGTCTGCCCTTGAGTCAGCTCTATGATCTGAGACTGCTAATAGAAAGCACGATTAAGTCCAACGGGCAGGACGCCATGGACGTGAAAGGCAAGATTGGACTGCGCTCCGGCCGAATGCTCGCCTTTATCACTCCCACCACCGAGGATGACCCGGCGGCCGTCGCCAAGCTCAAGCAAGCTGTCAAAGACGTACTAAACATCAGCGCGTGAGGAGTGTTCCATGAGATGGAACTTAATTCGGACGAAAGTTTTGGCCGCATTGGCCGTCTGTCTGGTAGTGGGCGTTGGCGGCATCCTGGTTCTGATGCACTTTAGCTTCGCGCGGAATTCTCAGGCACTCGGGACGGAGTCCGTCAGCGGCGCGCAGAAGTTGTTCACGATTTTGGAGGCTCGAGAGACCAGTAAAATGGCGGCTGTCCGTGAGACGCTCCTGATGAACCCCGATGTACGCGCCGCTTTCGCTGCCAAGGATCGCAACCGCTTGCTCGATCTGACTGCGCCCCTGTATTCAAAGTTGAAGAGCGAAGGCATTACCAACTTGATGTTCCACACTCCCGAGCCCGACATGGCCGTTTTTCTTCGTCTGCACAACCCTGAAAAGTTTGGAGAGCAGTTCCGGCGCGTTTTTGTTGACCTGCTGTCGCACCTGCCGGAGTTTCAAGAGAAGCCGGAGCTTCAGGAGAAGTAGAGATTCAAAGAAGGAATGCGGCAGCCGGACCTGTAAGCCGAATTCTGTCCGCCGAATTGCTTCGGCGGGACGGTCATTCCTCTGGGCCACGCATCGCTGCGAGGCTCTAGCGACCTACCCGAAGGTTTGACGCACCGAGCCGGCACGTACCGGAACTTGATTCGTAAGAATCATTTCCCGGCTCCCTTCCTATTTGGTCTTGCTCCGTGTGTGGTTTGCCCTGCCCGCTGCATTACTGCCGCGGCGGTGCGCTCTTACCGCACCTTTTCACCCTTACCCACATCCGTGAAGATGCGGGCGGTATATTCTCTGTGGCACTTTCCGTCGAACGGACTTGAATCCGCCCTCCCGGACGTTATCCGGCACACCGCTCTGTGGAGTTCGGACTTTCCTCTCCCTGCGCCCGAAGACGCCGAAAGCGACCGTCCGGTCCAGCTGCCAACAGAACTATTATATCCCGGCCTCCGGCTCTCGGCTTCCGGCTTCCGGCTCCCGAACGAGCATTACTGCTTTAAAGCGATCTTGGCTGGTAGACTTAATCCGCTGAAAGATTGTCAGTGTCGAGGGCCGGAAGCCGAACGCCGGAAGCCGAATCATGAACATCGCCGAAGCCATTCGAATCGCACTGCAGTCGCTGTGGGTGAACAAGCTGCGCTCGGTGCTAACTCTGCTTGGCGTGGTAATCGGCGTCGCGGCCGTGATCGCTGTGGTTACGTTCGTATCCGGTATCAATGATTACGTGGCGCAGAAGGTTTTCAACCTGGGCGCGGATGTCTTTTTTATTTTCAAAGTTTCTCCCGCCGTCACCAACGTCGATCACTACCTCGAAGGCGAAAAGCGCAAAGACCTCACCATGGAGGACTACCAGGCGGTGGCCGAGGGCTGCCGCGATTGCAAATACATTGGCGCGGTCGTCCGCAACGAAAGCGGCAAGGTGAAGTATGCCGAGCAATCGATCAGCGATACGTCCGTGCGCGGAATTACGCCCTCGATGGCGCCCGTCTACGATCTGGACCTAAGCGCCGGGCGGATGCTGAACGAGACCGATCTGAACAATCGGTCTCCGGTCGCCGTGGTCGGCAACGACATCGTGGAGCACCTGATGGCGGGGACTGATCCGCTGGGCAAGGAGATCCGCATCGACGGATGGACCTACCAGGTAATCGGCGTCGGCACGAAGAAGGGCAAGACCCTGGGGCAGAGCGCCGACAACTACGTATTCATTCCCATTACCATGTTTCTCAAGCAGTATGGCGTGCACAAAAACAGCATCCGCATTTCAGGGAAAGCGGCAAGCGCCGGGCCGCTGCTCGACGAAGCCGTAGACGAGGCGCGCGCCGCTCTGCGAGCCAAACGCCACGATCCGCTGGGCGGCGACGACAGCTTTGACATCGAAACCAACGCGAGCTTGCTCGGCATCTGGACGAACTTCAGTCAGACATTTTTCATTGCGACCATCGGCATTGCGGCTATCTCGCTGGTGGTTGGCGGCATTGTGATCATGAACATTATGCTGGTATCGGTGACGGAGCGTACGCGCGAGATCGGCATTCGCAAGGCGCTCGGGGCGCGGCGCGAAGATGTGCTGCTGCAGTTTCTGATCGAATCGGTTACGCTTGCGCTTACCGGTGGCGCGCTGGGCGTGCTTTTGGGAGTGGGGATTGCACTGACAGTTACCGCACTGATCGGGATGCCTTCGTCGATCAAGCTGTGGGCCGTGGCGGCTGGACTGATCGTGTCGGCAAGCGTGGGGATGTTCTTCGGAGTCTACCCCGCGCGAAAAGCGGCAAAGCTCGATCCGATCGTGGCGTTACGGTTCGAAACGTAAAGAATTTGGCGATTGTGTGATCGGGTGATTTTGCCATTGAAAGCCTTTTTGTTGGTTGGACGTTAGGTTTTCAATCGCTAAGTCACCCAATCGCAAAATCACTCAATTCCCCATGATTCGTAAAGACGAATTCGGCGAGATTGTGCAGATGGCGACCGACACCATCCGCGGCAACAAGATGCGGTCGTCGCTGACCGTGCTTGGGATTGTGATTGGCGTCGCTATGGTCATCGGCGTTTCTTCGATCGGGCGCGGCCTCGATGACAATGTGCGCGATGTCGTTGCCAGCGTTGGCTCGAACGTAATCTTTGCTTATCATTTGCAGCCTTTCAGTTTTGGGCGCCTCAGCGAGGAAATGCGCACGCGCAAGAAACTGACATTCGAGGATGAGGAAGCGATGAAGCAACTGCCGCACGTAAAAGCGGTATGTGCTGGATTGCGCTTCTTCCGTCCTGAGCTCGGTGTCGGGACTTTCGCCGTGAAATATCAGGATCGGAAGGTCAAGAACACTATTCTCGAAGGCGATACCGCTTCCGTGAAAGATGTTTACGATCTGCCAATGGCCTCGGGAAGATGGTTCACCGATGCTGACGACGAGCGGCGCGCCACGGTTATCGTTCTCGGCCACGATACGGCAGAGGAGTTGTTTCCTCTGGAGAGTCCGTTGGGCAAAGAAATTAATATCGACGGCCGCTTGTTCGAGGTAGTCGGCACGGCAGCAAAGATCAAGTCTGTGTTTGGCGGCGGGAAGGATCCCAACGATAACCGGATTTTTTTCCCGCTGACCACGTTTAGAACGCTGCACCCGGAAATAAAGGACTACTGGCTGAGCGCGAAGGCCACGTCCCACGATGACGTACCCAAAGCCGTGGACGAGATTCGCGAACTGCTGCGGCGGCGGCGAAAAGTTCCGCCCGACCAGCCAGACAACTTTGTAGTGATGACCACGGATTCTCTTTCCGACTTTTGGAATCAGCTGACGGGCGCTCTATTCGTGGGCATGTTCGCGATTTCGAGCGTAGGCTTGATCGTCGGCGGCGTAGGCGTCATGAACGTTATGCTGGTGAGTGTTACCGAGAGAACGCGGGAGATTGGCGTACGCAAAGCAATCGGCGCCCGCAAACCGGATATTCTGCTGCAATTCACATTGGAAGCGATCATTCTCACCACCATCGGCGGCGTGATCGGTATTCTTCTTGGGGCATCGATCGTTTGGATCATTCCGTTAGTGTGGCCCTCGCTGCCCGCGCGCATGTCAATGTTCTGGACCGTCTTCGGCTTCGTTTCTGCAGCCGGAACCGGCCTCATCTTCGGCATCTATCCCGCATGGAAGGCAGCGAACCTGGATCCGATTGAGGCGCTGCGTTACGAGTAGTCTGGCCTCCGCGGTAGCGCCGTACTGACTGCATGATTCATTTCGTCCTCAGAATAGTTCAGATCATCGCGGTCGTCGGCGTAGCTTCCAGTTCAATCTATTATCTGGTTTGCCTTTGGAGCGCGTGGAAATTCTTAGGCGAGCGAAAGTTGGGCGAGGACACCCAGCCAACATCGGATTTGCCAGCCATCTCAATTCTTAAACCGCTCAAAGGGACCGATCCTGAAATCTACGAGAGCTTTCGCAGCCACTGCCTGCAGGACTATCCGGAATACGAAATCATCTTTGGCGTGAGCGACCCCAACGATCCCGCAGTCGAAAGCGTGAGAGCTTTACAGCGCGAATTTCCCAACCGAAGAATTCAGTTGGTGGTGAGCGAGAAGATTTTGGGCGCGAATGTGAAGGTCAGCAATCTCGCACAGATGTTGACGGAGGCGCGCTATGACCTTCTGATCGTCAACGACAGCGACATCCGCGTGGAGCCTGACTATCTGCACCGTGTCACCGCGCCGCTGTCTGACCCACGAGTCGGAATGGTTACTTGCCTTTACCGTGGAGTGGCGGGTCCGACGCTGGGATCGCGTCTTGAGGCGTTGGGCATCAGCACGGATTTTTGCCCGAGTGTGTTGGCCGCCCGGCAACTGGAGGGCGGCATTCGATTTGGGCTGGGTTCAACGCTGGCGTTCCGCCGCGCCGAACTGGAAAAGATCGGCGGCTTCACGTCATTCGTAGATTATCTGGCTGACGATTACGAACTGGGAAAGCGCATTGCCGGCCTGGGACTGACCGTGAGATTGTCGGAGGTTGTGGTTGAAACTTTTCTTCCTTCCTATCGCTGGCGGGAATTTTTCGCGCATCAACTGCGCTGGGCGCGCGGGGTGCGAGACGCGCGGGCTGGCGGTTATCTGGGCTTGATTTTCACGTTTGGTTTCTTTTGGTCTCTGGTCGGATTGGCGGCGGGTCGAGGAGCACTCTGGGCATGGAGTGGGCTGGCGCTCACGCTGCTTCTTCGCCTTGCAGTTGCTTCCGTCGTGGGCTGGAGCGTTTTGCGGGATGGCCAGATTATGAGAGATGCCTGGTTGATTCCGCTCCGTGACTTGATTGCGGTCGTAGTCTGGGCTGCTAGCCTCGGCGGTCACACCGTGACCTGGCGCGGCGACCGTTTTAGATTAAGAAATGGCAAGCTGACACGGATCTCGCCTTGAGGGCGCCACGCCGAGTTTAGTACGCCGTCAAATTCACTTCATCGAGCCAGACGTTATAAGGGTCGCCGTTCTTGTCCAAATCCATCTGGAAAGCGGTGTCGATTTCCTCCACGGTCCAATCCATCTGGTTGGGGTAAGTCGTGTTTACTTGATTGACTGTGCCATTAATCGTCAAAGTGTTGTAGAGCACACCGCCGGTGTTGGGATCCTGTTGCACATCCCAGATCAGGTGATTCCAAGTACTGGCCTGAAAGTCGCTATGCTGGCAGGGGATGGTGGTCGGCTGCCATCCGGTATCGGGCGCGTCATTCCAGATATCCCAAACGCCGTCTCCATTGAAATTGCACTCCGATCCCCACACCCATCGCTGCCCACCGTAAGTTTGATTGGTATCGAACTCCAGGGCCTGCGGAGCATTTGGATTGTCGATGTAGAAGTACAAGTCGTAGATGAAGTGGCTTACGTTATTGCCTCCGGCGACCGGGTTGAAGTAGAGCATGTTGCAATAGCCTGCGCAACCGGGCGGGGCCGCTGCGATGCTGAACTTTGTTGAGTTTCCATCCATCGCCGGCGAGGTTTGGTTCTGCGTCATGCTTGACGTTGGCGTTCCACCACCGGCGGCACAGATTTGGCCCGCGCGCCCGGAACCGGGCGGAAATAAGCCGCCACAGGACTGCCAGCCGGGCAAGGCTTGAATTCCAGTGATGGTTGTCTGGCCGTTGGTGTTTGGCGCCTGCGACGAAATCGTTATTGGAATCGGCGTCGCGGAGATATATCCCTGATTGTCCTCCGCATAAACGGTAATGGTGTGCGCGCCGGGAGCGGCGAATATTTGCGTGTCAATCGAACTGTCAAAAGTAAAGTAGACGGCCAGTTGATCGACGAAAACTCGCATGAAGAAAATTGGGTTCTTGGGCGTCGCGGATGCCACTACGTGAATTGGTGATGTGATTGTCGTCCCGCTGGTCGGGCCCGACACAGTCAGCGGAAAATCAGTCGCTCCACTCGCCCAGTCTGTGCCTTGCGGAGGCACTGCTGTTGGAGCGGGCAACGGGCTCGACGAAGGGCTCCAGGTGATCGCCACCGGTGGCACCGAAGGATAGGTCTGCGAGGGCGGGATTGGTGTGGGTGTCGGCGTTGGCGTTGACCTGCTTGTGCTGACGCCACAGCCAGCGAGAATAGTTATCGCGCCCAGAAGGCTTACAAACTGCAGTTTCCTGAAGACTTTCCAACGATTGCTGCAAAGCGATTCGACGGACACGGTCTCCCCCAGCTATCAAACGTTTAAATCAGTTCGGAGCCAGCGGGTGTGAGCGGCCGAGAGCTGGTACTGCGACCTGTGCGACGATGCGCCTCTATATTTATGCGTGAGGGCCGTCATAGCCACAATACGGAGACCACCGTACATTCAAGATGCAAAGGCCTGATTCGCATTACTGGAAGGA
>Ga0182024_10017683_pt1 | contig 13349 bp, 6 predicted proteins | sample P32metaG_FD_120480 | JGI IMG/M metagenome (GOLD analysis project Ga0182024, IMG submission 120480) | Permafrost microbial communities from Stordalen Mire, Sweden - P3-2 metaG (Illumina Assembly) | ecosystem: Environmental > Terrestrial > Soil > Wetlands > Permafrost | place: Sweden: Stordalen...
CCCCGTCTGCTTCGTTCTCGCTCCTCAACGACTCTTTCGGTTGAGTCGCTTCGTCGCGACGCCTCGCATACGGGGCATTTCCGACCCGCCGCGATCCCGACGAGTTTTCAGACAGGGCCTAGTAGGGGAGCCGAAGCTCACGGGCACGGCTTTCCATTCACTGTAACGTTCAACCAGCTCGTCGCTCCTGGAACCAGCCCACGGCTCACTATTGTCTAGGCCGGGCCTTGTCCGCTCCAGCGGCGCCACCGCGGCGTCGAGTCGACCTGCCTTGCCGAGTGCCACTCCCAGATTGCGATGGGCCTCAAAGTACCCAGGGCTCAGGCGGATCGCTTCGCCGAAGGCGGCGAAACACTCGTCCCACTGGCGGAGGTCGCCGAGGATGATGCCCAGGGTGTTGCGATAGCCCGCGGAACGCGTCGTCGCGGCGACTGCCCGCCGCGCTCAATCCAGCGCCGGCCCAAGCCGCCCCTGGGCGTGCGCCAGCACCGCCAGCAGGCGCAGCGCGCCCGGGTGCCCCGGCTCGGGCTCCAGGATCCGCCGGCAGACGGCCCCGCCTCCGCCTGGCGCCCGGCTCGAAAGTGCGCGAAGGCAAGGCGAAGGGGGTCTGCCGCCCATCGGGGTGAGTCGGGAGTCTCGAGTTCCGGGGCCATGGGGAGCAATGATAGCGTCTAACAACCCGGCGGTCCGATCGGCATTCCATTGCTTCCTTGCAGTTTCCAGCGCCCATGTACCCTCCGCGATACATGCTAAGTGAGAGCGGACAGCGCGACCATGGCCGGAGTCGGCGCGGGGAAACATATGTACGCCTGTAAATATTTATGGACCCGGACCATCGCACCGCTTCATCGGCAACCCCGCAAAGGCGTGGGCCCAAGATATTGTCACGATTGGGCGCGGCTTTTGGCCGGGGCGAGGCCCGGGGCGGTGCGCTCTTTCCACGAAAGATCACGAAAAATGAGCACCGCTTCTATCCATTCTCCGTCGCTTTCCGGCCAAAAATCCGGGAGCCCAGGTTGTTGAAAGTGGGCCGAAAATTTTTTTTCGGCTCGGGAGCCGCCGCGGGGGTGACGTGTGCCTGAGGTGGTAAAAAAACCTGCGAACCTGCGCAGCCTTCACGTTTGGCTCAAAACTGGCGATTTTTCGGCGATTTTGAGCCGAGGTTGCGCAACCGCCGGCTGCGCAACCTGCGCACGGCGGCGTCGAGATCACCACGAGCAAACATCCGGGGCTCCGCTCCGCTGCGCCCTCGGCTTGACCGCAACTTAATCAGGTTGAAGAACTACAGCACCTGGAAGTTCGTCCCCGCCGCCGGGACGACCCTCTTGGGGGCGCGGATCTTCCCGAATGCCCCGGCGTAGAAGCGCGTGCTGGCGTCGACGGGGTGCTTGAGGGAAATCGAGCCGATGCGGCTGGCGGCGGCGCCGATGACTGTGTCGTTGACGCTGCGGAGGACGCCGTCGGCCGGGTCGAGGCCGGCGCCGAATGTCGAGTTGGTGACGGCGCCGTTGATGGCGATCTTCCCGATAGCGCCGGCGGCGAAGGTGTCGGCGGCAGAGCCGGTCCCGCCTACAAGGTCGTCGGAGCCGAGGTTGGCGCCGGCCAGGACCGTCGCGCCGGTGGCGACGCCGGCGATCCTGATCGAGCCGATCGAGCCGGCGGCGGCGATGGTGCTGGTGCCGGCGCCGGTGATGCTGCCCAGCGTGACGGCACCGATGGAGCCGGGGATGAAGAGGGTGCCGGAGAGGTCGCCGGTGGGGGCGGAGAAGGCGTGCAGGGAGCCGTTGGAGCTGATGTTGCGCAGAGCGACGCGGCGGTTACCGCCGGCGGCTTTGACGCTGACCGCGGAGCGTGCCCCGGTGCCGGTGAGGACGAGGTCGATCTGGGTGCCGTTGTAGTAGGCGGTGCCGGAGCCGCCGCCTTTGAGTTCCAGGGTGACCTTGGTGCCGTTGGATTCGAGGAAGACGAGGTTTTTGTTCTTGCCGGCGATGGTGCCGAAGGTGCCGACGGTGCCGGAGCCGGGGACGTTGAGGCGGAGCAGGGGGGTCTGCGTGGCGGGGTTGGATTCGTTGGTGGTGCCGACGACGAGCTGGCCGGTGGCGGTGATGTCGCCGAAGGCGCGGAGGAAGATGTCGCCGATGTGCAGTGCCTGCGGGGCCAGCTCGCCCGGGACGGCGCGGACGATCGAGGCGGTGACGTCGACCGGAGCGGTGAACTGGCCTCCGACGCCGAACGTCGGGTCGAGCTGCCCGTTGGTGGTGAAGGCGGCGACGGCGACCTGCGGCGAGCCGCCGGCGTCGGTGGTGCCTATGGCGAAAATCTGCCCGGTGCCCTGCACCTGCACGGTGTCGGCATCGTCATCGCCGCCGAAGTCGGCGCTGGCGAGCCCACCGGTGCCGAAGCTGTTGTCCAGCGAGCCATCGGTATTGATGCGGACGACGCCGAAGTGCCCGCCGACCGTGTGCTTTGCCACCAAGATTTGCCCGTTGGGCTGGATGGCCAGACCTTCGGTGAAGTCCGGCGTGCCCAGGTCGGTGTTCACGTCCAGCTCGTTGAGCACGAGGGTGTTGCCGCCGGCAAAACCCTGGTCCTCCGCCCCGGCAGGAGTGAGAGAGAGAACGTCGACTTTGGTCCCGTCGGAGCCGGCGGCGATGATGTTGCCGTCCGGCTCGATGGCGACGGCGCCGACGACATCGCTCGCGCCGGCCACGCCGAACAGTGCCCGGCCGCCGGTCCCGAAGGTGGTGTCGAGGGTGCCGTTGGCGGTGAAGCGGGCAAAGGCGAATGCGCCGTTGGAGCTGCCGCCAAGAACGATCGAGCCGTCGGGGGCGATGGCGAAGCTGTAGGCGATGTCATCAGAAGACCCCAGCGACGTGGCGGCCAGTCCGCCGGTCCCGAATGAGTTGTCTGGTTTCCCATTGGCATCAAAGCACCAGACGGCGAACTCGCCGGCATGCGTGCCGGCGATGACGATCTGGCCGGCGGCGTTGAGCCCGATGGAGTAGGCGGCGTCGTTCTCGCCGGCGCTGCCGGTGATCACCTTGCCGCCGCTGCCGAAAGTCGGGTCGATTGAGCCGTCGGGGAGCAGCCGCTCGATGACGGCCTGCTCGCCGTCGTTGGAGGCGTCGCCCTGGTGCCCGGCGACGAGTAAATCGCCGTTGGGCAGGGAAACCGCGTCCTCCGCAGCAAACGGGGTTTCCACCGGGCTGCCGCCGTTGAATGTCGGGTCGACGGTCGGCGGGGGGGTCGGGATGTCGATGTTGAACGTCGCCGGCGCGGCGGTGGCGGGCAAGCCGTTGGTGTCCAGGACCTGGTTGGCGATGAGGGCGATCGTGTAGGTGCCGTTGTCGCCGGTCCCAAAGACGCCGCTGGGAGCGGCCACGGAGTAGGTGGCCGACACCGAGGCGGCATTGCCGCTGCTCGGTACGACACTGACGCCAGTGACGGTCAGCGCAGCGCCGCTGGGGCCGGTGACGGAAATGTTGCCGGCATTGATCGTCGAAGCGTTGATCGCGACGGCATCGGTATAAGTCACCGTGACCTGCACTGACGAAACCCCTATGCCGGCGACCTCGTCAGGCGGGGCGATGACAGCTGTCGGCGGCGTCGCGGGTGCGCCTATGTTGACCTGGAACGACGACGACGCGGCGGGAGCGAACAGGCCGTTGATGTCCTCGACCTGGTTGGCTTGCAGCGCGACCGTATAGGTGCCGTCACTCGCCTGCGAGAAGCCGCCGGCCGGCGCGGCGATGGTGTAGGTGGCGGTGACCTGCGTCGGCGAGCCGCTGGTCACGCTGGGCGTGACGCCGGAAACCGTCAATGGCGTCGGGTTGGTCACGCCTTGCTCGGTGACGACTATGTTGCCCGGCGCGATGGTAGCGAGGTTGATCCCGGCGGCATCGCTGTAAACGATGGTGACCGTTTCGGTAGGCTCAGCCGAAGTGACGGCGGGCGGCTGGTTGATCGCCGCGGCCGTCGGGCCGCCCAGGGTGACATTGAACGTGGCCGACGCGGGGCTGGCGACGGCCGCCAGGGCGTACGTGTCCAACACCGGCTGCCCGGAATTGAGCGCGATGTTGTAGACGCCGCTGCTGGTCGGCGTGAATGTCCCGGATGGGCCCTGGACCGAGTAGGTCGCGGTGAGCGTGGCGGCATTCCCGGTGCTGGGGCTGACGCTGACGCCGGTTACAATTAGCGCGCCGCTGGGGCCGGTGACGGTGATGTTGCCGTTATTGATGGTGCTGGCGTCGATCGCATCGTTGCCGCCGGCCGTAGCGGTGTAGACGACGGTGACGTTGACCGACGACGTGCCCGCGGCCGTCACGTTGCCCGGCGGGGTGACGCTCGCGGTGGGGACGGTCGCGCCCGGCGGCGGGATGTCAACCGCGAACGACCCGGAAGTCTGCGCCGCTTGATCCGCAAACGGATCGGCCACCTGGTTGGCCCCCAGGACGATGCTGTAGTTCCCGTCGTCGGCGGTTGTGAACACGCCCCCGGCATCCGGCGCAGCGACGGTGTAGACGGCGGTGACCTGCCCGGCCACGCCGTTGGACGGATTGAGCGTGACGCCCGTGACGGTCAGCACGGCACTCGTCGAAACGTTGGTGACGGTGATGTTGCCGGTATTGATGGTCGAAGGGTCGATGCCGGCGCTGTCGGTGAAGGTGACCGTGATGGCTTCGCTCGCCTGGCTGGTGGAGGTCACGTTGGCAGCCGAGATCGCCACGTTGGGGGGATTGCCGTTGGCGTCGTCCGGGCGAATGGCCGGGCTTGCCGATAGCAACACGCGCAGTTCCAACGGCTCGATGGCCGCCGAAACCGCTCGCCGGGTTTGTTCGCCAGCCCGCCAGGAGGGGGGACGCAGGACGAACGCCGACCCTAGGCCATTAAGACCCCGCCGAATAGTATTTTTCATGCTTTTGGGTGTGGATTGACCGCCATTGCGAAGCGTTACGAATGACTTCGCTGGGAGGAACTATACCTCAAAATCGCCGGGGCGTCTTGGCAGGGTCCGATAATCCAGGAAGCGCGAGGCGGCCTGAACCGCGCAAGTCGCGGCTTGAATTCGACTTCCGATCGCCCGTTTTTATCTCGTCAGGCCGACGGCGCAGCGTAGCGGAGCCTCGGATCGTTTCCCCATGCCGTCTTGCGCCCGCAGAAACATCCGGTGCTCCGCTACGCTGAGCATCCGGTCATTTCTCCTCGCCCTTCCCGGGCAGGTCGCCTGGCACCGTCGTTGGCGTTGCCTGCCTGGCAATGGTGCCGGCTTTGAGGTTGGCCAGCAGTTGCCCCTTCTTCTGTTCGGCCATGCGGCCGAAGAGGAGGGCGCCGGCATCGCTCAACACCGGGGCGGCGATCAATTGCTTCTGCGGGTTGCTGGCGGGACCGGTGATGCGGTACTGGTAGAGGAGCGAGCCGGCGGCACTTCGGAGGGCCCCCTGAACGACGCCGACGACGGCGCCGGCCACCTGGCCGACGATGGGCACTTTATCGATGGCGGCCTTGAGGTTGCCAATCGGGGTGGCGACCACTTGCAGGTCGAGCTGCTTGTCGAAGGTAATGGTGCCGGTCCCCTGGATGCCCAGGCTTGGCGAATTGACGGCGGCCTGCTCGAGGGTGATGACCCGGTTGGCGATGTGGAAGACGGCGGCGGCGTCGCAGACGCCGGGCTCCTTCTTGATCGTCTTGCCGGCGGCGGAGCGGCCTTCGAGGTCGCCGGCGATGAGGCTGACGATGGGGTCTTCCCAGTAGTCGGCACCGAGGATTTCGGCTTCGCCGACGGCGCGGAGGGTCTGGGTCGGTTTTTTCTTCCCGCCGCTGCCGTCAAGGGAAAAGGTGGCGTGGAGGTAGCCTTTGCCACCGCTGCGGGAGACCTGTCCGTCGCGTATGCCGAACATATTGCAGAGCGACGCGACGTTGATGTCGCGGAGCCAGGCCTCGCCCTGGAAATGAGCGGGCTCGGTGTCGCTGCGCGGCCTGACGTTCATGTGCAGGGAAACGTCGCCCTCCATGCAGCGGCCCTCCAAGATGGCGGGCTTGAGGCCGTCGGTTCCGATGACGATCCCGAGGTTGTCGAGGGTCACCTTGCCGCGGACTTTGGTGATGGGGACTTTGCGAGCGGTGACGGAAAGTGAGGCGGAGCCGTCAGAGGAGATGTCGAAGGCGAAGTCGTCGGCGGGCTTGGGCTTACCGGATTGCGGGACTCGGTAATTGAGAGTCAAGCGACCGTTGCCGACGGCGAACGTGCCTTGGGGGCGGAGTTCGGCCAAGACGTCCTGGATGCCCTTGGGGTAGACGGGAGCGGGCTGGTGGCAGGTGACGCTGCCGGTCATTTCTTCGACGCGGGTCTCGAGCTTCCAAAGCTGGCTCAGACTATCGGGGATGGGGATGCGTGCGCTGCTGAGAACGATGCGGTCGCCGCCGTAGTCGCCGGCCAAATCGCGGAGCGAAGCGGCGCCGTTGACGACGTGGATCTGTCCGCCGTCGATGTGCTCGATGGGCAGCGGGAAGGAGGCAATCTTGATGGCCAGGTCGCGTGGGAAGGCGAGGATTTCGTAGTGCGTGCCGGTCAGGGCTGAATGGTTGTCCTCGCCGGCAATTGGTCCCGAGGCGGCGGCGGTGAAATCGATCCTGCCGCGCAGCGGCGGTGCGTCGGCGGGGTTGGTGATGAGCGGAGCGGCCGGCAAAGCCGGCTGTGAAGTCGCCTGGGCGACGCCGGCGACGTGGCCGGCCAGTTGGGTCAGGTCCCACGCGCCGGCGGCGTGGTCGAGGCGGAGATCGCCGCTGTCGAGTTGCACGCCAACTCCACCGTAGGAGGCGTCGGCGGCGGCGAGTCGGACGTGGAGGCCGGGCGGCGCAGGGCCGGCGGGTTGCGTGGTCGCGGTGGGTTCGCTGTCGCAGAGGAGCTTGATGTGGGCCTTCTCGATCGGCCAGGGCAAGCCGGGCCATGCCGCGGCGGCATTGCTGACTTCGACGGTGCCGTCGAATGTGCTCAACTGCGGTGACTGGCACGGCAGGCGGCCTTTGCCGTGCAGGGCCAGGGCTCCGGCAAGGCCGAAACGCTTCGCCCAGTCCGATGCGGGCTGAGGCAAGGCAGTTTGGCCGACCGCCGGATCGAGCCGCACATCCAGCGCAATATCGTCAATCCCAATCAAGAGCTCATCCAGTTGAATGGACCCCCCGGCGTGCAGGTTGGTGAGGTCGTCGCGGGCGGACAGGTCAAAGTGCTGAGCGCCGCCGGGCGATGCCGGCGGATCTACCGAGAGGCTGATGTTCTTCACCGCCAGCTCCGGAACGTCCGGATGCATGCGGTACTGGTAAAACAGCGATCCGCCCTCGATGTTCAAGTGGCCCAGACGCACCCGGTCCGACCACTTCGCCGGCGGGGCCTGAGCGACGGGCGGGGCGTTGAGGCTCGGCGGCGGGCCGGCTGGCTGCTCCGTGGTCAGCAGATGCACCGACGGCCCGCGAGCCAGCAGGCTCTGGATGATGATCGGCTTCCCGCTGTGCGGGATGCCGGCGAGTGTCGCCTCGATTCGGTCGGCGCGGAACAACTCGATGCGCCCGCCCTGGCCGTCGCCTCGAACGATGCGGGCATTTCGCACGACGACGCCGTAAGGCGGACGCCAGGAAATGGATGCATCCTCCAACTGCGCGTTCAGGTTCGTACGGACCAATGCTTCGAGCTGCGATCGAATCGCATGGACGATCAGCAGGTACGCGACGCCTGACAAGATAAGAAGGAAGACAACGATGACAGCGACCATTCGCGGCCAGCGGAACATTCTGCGCGGTGGCGACGCAGGCGCCCCCGCGGGTTGAGGCACGTCGAGGGGTTGTGGGTCTGCTGCTGGCGCCTTGTCGCTCATCCTGCGGCGATATTAGCGACCCGGAGCGGTTCGCGGACCGGTGAAATTTTGGAGTGTCGCAAGGCGTATGGCCATTTTGTGTTGGGGAGTGGGTGCCATGGGCAAGTCGCTTGCCCATGGGGCCGGTCGCACATCTGCGCCAGCACGGGCAAGCGAGTACGCTTGCCCATGGCACCCCCCAAAAATTGGCTACACCCATCGCAAGACACTGGAGATGCAATCAATCAAACTTCAGGTTCCTCGCATAATCGATGCACTCGGTGACTTCCTTGAGATTGTCGTCCATGTGGTATTCGTATTCGACTGAGATATTCCCCTCGAAGCCCTGCCGCTTCAGCTCGGAAAGAATGTCCTTCACTTCCGAGATCCCAGTGCCCCATGGCACGTCGTGGCCGTCGGGCGAGAACTGGTTGAGGTCCTTGAGGTGGCTGCTCATGACCCGGCCTTCGAGGACCTTGAGGGCGTGCACCGGCTTGATGCCGGAGCGCACCCAGTGGCCGGTGTCGGCACACGATCCCATGCGCCGGTCGCGTCCGTCCACGAGTGAGAGGACGTAGTGGGGGTCCCAGAACTTGTAGCTTTCGTTCTTGGGCTGTTTGGGATGATCGTGGATGCCGAAGCGGATGTTGTGTTCCTTGACCAGGCTTTCGATGTCATCCATGTCGTCGGGGTGCGGTTCGCTGGTGACACCAATCAGGCCCATCTTCCTGGCGAACTTGAAGACCTGCCGCCATTCCTCCTTGCCGCGGACGGTGACGACGCCGTAGTTGACGGCCCGGATGTTCAGCTCGTTGAGCTTGGCCTGCACCTTCTCGATGACCGCCTCGGGCGAGGTATGGCCGAAAGTGACGGCCGGATGCTCCTTCTCCAGGCGCTGGCCGGGGAAGAACTCGATCACCTTGCCACCGGCGGCGGCGGTCTTCTCGATGGCTTCCAGGACAGTGAACTTGTTGAACGTCCAAGCCTGGCAGCCGATGGCGAAGCCGTTGATCTTGCAGTCGTCGGGGATGAGGGGCTTTTTCTCATCCTCGGCGGCAAAGAGGCGCGGGGCGGCCGTCAGCCCGATGGCCGCCGCCGCACCAAGCGACAGCGTGTCCATCATCATCCGCCGGCGGGATCGAAGTCGATCGTGGGATTGGTTCATGGGTATCTCCTTGCTTGTCATATGCAGAATCCTTGCAGCCGTTGAGCTTGCGAAAGGTAATTAAACGTGCTGGAGCACCTGTTCCAGCGCGATCTTGAACCAGGGCGTGTAATCCTGCGGGTGCCGCGCGACGTCCTCGCGGAGGTCGCTGGGGACCACCCATTTCCAATCATCGATCTCCTCGGGGTTGGGGCGGGGCTGACCATCGAACCGGCCGATCAGGACATGGTCGAATTCGTGTTCGGTCAAACCGCTGGCGGCATCGCTGGCCCGGTAGATGAAGCTGAACGCTTCGGCGAGCGGGACGTCGAAGCCGAACTCGCCATTCAGCCGGGACTGAGCCGCCTGCTCGATCGATTCGCCGGCATTGGGGTGACTGCAGCAGGCGTTGGTCCAAAGTCCGCCGAAGTGGTACTTCCGCCGGCTGCGCCGCTGCAGGAGCAGTTGGCCGGCGGTGTTGAAGACGAAAACCGAAAAGGCGCGGTGAAGCCGGCCGCCGTTCTGGTGGGCCTTCAATTTATCTTCGATGCCGATGGGCTGGTCGTTTTCGTCGACGAGGATGACTTGCTGGGCAGATGTAGCCAACGCGGGCCTCCGGGGGGAAAAAGTGAACCGTAGCTTACACTACTCCGACCCTTCCGTCGCCGGCGCGGTTTCCGGGCCGGCGATCATTATCTGCTCGAATTGGGGCGTTGCCCGCATGTGGAACTCCCCTGTGCCGCGGGTAATGAATAAGACCGGCAGGCCCAACTTCTGTGCCAGGGCGTAACCCTCGTCCGGCCCCATGACCATCAGCGCGGTGGCCATCGCGTCGGCGTAGGCGCCGGACGTGTCAGCAACTGTCACCGAGGCCGGGGCTTTGGTGGTGGGCTCGCCGGTGGCGGGGTCGATCTCATGGCTGTAGCGGCGGCCGTCCTTCTCGAAGAAATTACGGTAGTCGCCGGATGTAGAGAGGGAACCTTGGCGCAGGGCAACCCGGCAGAGCACCCGGCGGACGCCGGGCGTGGGCGTTTCGATGCCGACGCGCCAGGGCTGACCCAGCGGCGAGAGCCCCCGGGCGCGCATCTCGCCGCCGACGGCGATCAGATAGTCAGATGCACCCAATTCATCGAGCCTGCGGCCGACCAGCTCGGCTGCGTAGCCTTTGGCGATGGCGGACAGGTCTACATAGACCAGCGGATCGGCCTTGCGAACGGCTGGAGGCGCGAGGCGCACTTCGAGCAGGCGGTAGCCGACATGCCGGCGAGCCTCGGCGAGCATCGCCGGCGGCGGGATGGAGCCGAACGTTCCCGCCGGGTGCTCGGGGCCGAAGCCCCACAGGTTGACCAGGGGGCCGACGGTCACGTCGAAAGCGCCGCCGCTCTGCTGGCTGACATGTTGGGCCATGTCTACGACGGTGGCCAGGTCTTCGGGCACTGCGAACCAGTCGGTCGAGCGGGATTTGTTAAAGCGCGACAGGTCGGAATCCGGCTTGTATGTCGACATCTGACCGTCAACGCGGTAGAGCACTTCCTGCACCGCCGACTGGACTTGCTCGGCGGTGGTGGCGGGTGGAATGCGCGAGAGGCGGACGAGCCAGGTGGAGCCCATGGTGGGGCCGGAGAGGGCGATGGGGCCGGGAGGTAGCGAATGGGGCAGACGACTTGGTTCAGGAATCACATCGTGCATTAGGGTGTTCCGCCCGACGTACACTGCGGCGACGACGCCGACCGCGGTCAACGCGACGAGGAGAATACGGAACGGGCTGCGGCTACTCATTGCGGTTCTGCTGAGTGGTTGTCGATCACGAACGGCGGTCTTTATTCCCTCTCTCGGTACTCCGGAACTGGGTTAGGGGGGGGCAGAGTGGCCGCACGAAAACGGCAGTGCGTTGCTCGTCCCGGTTCCGTTGCCCTCCTGTCCCCTCTCCCGGTATCCCGGACCGGGTTAGGTTGAGGGTCTCTTCTTCCGCAGGAAAGAGAAGACCCTCACCCCTGCCCTCTCCCGGAGTACCGGGAGGGGGAGAAGATTCGCTGTCCAGCGCAACAAAGCGGCAGACGCAAGCGTCTTCGGAACCACCGCCGTTTCCCGGCATTTTCATCGGCCCGCCCCAGCCCTCCCCGGAGTGCCGGGGGGGGTGAAGGCGCGCGCCGCTGACAGCAATTTCCTGATTCCCAATAGCGGATTGATCGAATCTTCTTCATTCAGCATTCCACATTCAGCATTCAGCATTTCCTCTCATCCTATCAACCGCATGTGGAGCGGCTGATACCAGAAGTACAAAGCGATCACCCCCAGCACGATCACCCCCGCCGCCAAATCCCTTCTGCCGAACCGGTCGGCCTTTCCGTGCGAACGCACGAACGACAGGACCATCCCCGTCGGGCAGCCGAAGCGGCAGTAGGCCATCGGGACGAACGCGGCGGCCACGAGCCCGGCAACTGCGACTGCCATCGTGGCCGCCCCGGCATTGCGGACCAGGTAGGCGTCGAACGGCTCGATGCCGGCCAGGTCGAACGGGACGTGCAGCATGGTGACGAAGAGCACCAGGGCGATCAACAGCGGCGGCAGCCAGCGCAGGCCGTGGTCGAGGCCGCGGGGGAGTTTGGGGGGGCGTTTCATCCAGCGGTGTGTAAGTCGGCCGATGAGTTCCTGGGCGGCGCCGTGGGGGCAGATGTGCGAGCAGTAGACCTGCCGGCGCGTCGCCCACGGAACGATCAGCGCGGTCGCGGCCAGCAGGGCCAGGCCCGGTGCGGCACGCCAGGGGATGGCGGTGGCGGCCCAGCCGGCCAGGAGCGATTGGGCGAGGATCTGGCCGTTGATGAAACCGACGTAGCCGATGAGCACCACCTGGAACGACCGCCGCAGCCATGTCCTGCTGCGCAGGTGCGTGAAGCTGAAGAGCAGGGCCACGACGATCACGGCGGCCAGCGCGAAATCACCGGCGCGGAAGTGGATCGGCTCATGAGCGGCCGTCTCCGACGCCCTGGCGGCCAGGTTCGACTGCTCGAAGCGATGGCGGATGCCGTTGGCGATGCACATACTGGTCAGCGATGCGCCAGAGACGCCTTCGATCCCCGCGGCGCGGGGGTCGGTGCCGGCTATCTCGTCCCAGGTCTTGCCGTTCCACGTACCCATGAAGCCGTCGTCGGCGACGACGTCGGCCACGTGCTGCTTGGTGTCGCTGCTGTAGCGGACCTTGATGCCGACGACTTTGGGCTCCTGCTTGTCGGGGGTCAGGGCGACCAGCGTATCCGTCGGCCCGGAGTAGCCGATGATCTTGTCGGACATGGGGCTGGTGCGCAGGACGTAGCCGATTTGTTCGCCATGTCGGTCGAGGACCCACAGCCCCATGCGCTCGGACGGATCCACCGTGAGCCGGTCGGCGGCGGGGAAGAAGGCCCGGGCCTCTTCGATGCGGATAGGCCGGTCGCCGTCGATCCTCAGGCGGGATCCGTGCCGGCGGAGCAGCACCACTATGGTCACGATCACCGCAAGGCGATAAAGGCGGACGGCGATGGAGCCGACCCGGCGCCATACGCCGAGTGGCTTGACGCCGGTGCCGGGCTGGATCACGTTGAGGGAGGGCATCCGTTTGGGGGGCAAAGTTTGAACTTACGGTCGAGCTGGGACCCCGCTGTTGAGCGAGCGAAAGCCATTGTCAGTGGCTTCCGCGCTCTTCTCCCTCTCCCGGTACTCCGGGAGAGGGTTGGGGTGAGGGGCATTTCTTGTTTCGGACAGCGTTTTTGCGTAGAGACAGAAGACCCTCACCCTAACCCTCTCCCGGAGTACCGGGAGAGGGAAACAGACTCACAATTCCTTGCTGACCACCATTTTCTGACGCGCGAGAAACACCGCTTCACTGCGGTCGTCTCACTTCGCCGGCAGCACCTGCACGGCGTCGATCGCGACGTAGCCCTTGGTTCCGTTGTCGGTGACGGTCACCGCGCCAGGCCCACCGCCGTCGAAGCGGAAAACGCCCAGCGAGACGAAGCCGTGCTCCAGGTCGGGGGCTTTCTGCTCGTCTAAGGTGACCGTTTTCTGGCCGTCGGCGGATTCGATGGTCACCGGGACGTTGGGGGCTCGGTTCTGGTGGTTGCTGTAGGCGAAGCGGACTTCGTATGAGCCGGTGGTTGGGACTTTGAACTCGAAGCGGGCCGAATGGCTGCCTTTACCGGCGGAGTCGTTGGTGTAGTGGTAGGCGTTGCCGATGTAGCCTTTGACGCCGGTGCCAGCGTTCCATTCGCCGGTGAGCTTGGCATCGGCATCGTCAATGACGATGCCGGGGAGGGTCTTGGGGTCGATGCCGGGCTCGGAGGCAGGGGGGGCGGAGGCGTGCTTGGCGGGGGCGGGCTTGC
>Ga0182024_10017684_pt1 | contig 13348 bp, 12 predicted proteins | sample P32metaG_FD_120480 | JGI IMG/M metagenome (GOLD analysis project Ga0182024, IMG submission 120480) | Permafrost microbial communities from Stordalen Mire, Sweden - P3-2 metaG (Illumina Assembly) | ecosystem: Environmental > Terrestrial > Soil > Wetlands > Permafrost | place: Sweden: Stordalen...
GCTTGCTTGGGATCGTACTCAAAAAATCGTGACATGCTTTCTTGTCGCTTATCTCACCCCGAAAAACAAGTCCTAGCTATGACACAGACACCGTAGGGACGGAACAACGTAGCCCACCGCGGAAGCGGTGGGAACCGATCAGCAAACAGGGTTGCAAGCCCCGGCAGGGGCGGCACAAAGTATCCCGGGTAGGCCGCGGCAGCATCGCGAGCACCGTAAGGTGCTAATCGGGAACTGGCGCTAAAGCCTGACGCCGCGAGATTGTGTCGGGGCTCGAGCCAGCACAGGTCACCGAGAATGATGTCCAACACATACGGTATTTCTGAGCAAGATGAGCAAGAGATTCGAGCAAGAGACAAAACCTGCGTATATTGCCGTATTTTGATGAAGCAATCCCCTCATGCGATGGGCGCGTCCGGAGCAACTATAGAGCATTTCAATAACGAAGGACCTTTCGACAGAAAACAAAACGTGGCCATTTGCTGTCGACGGTGCAATTCCAGCAAAGCAACCATGAAGCTGTCCGCTTGGTTCAAGACGCCTTACTGTCGCGAGAAGAAAATAAACAAAGACACAGTCTTAAAACCAGTCAAGGAATTCATGCGATCGGAACGCTCTTTTTAGGGGCTGAAACGCTCCACGGCGGTGTGCGCCCCTCAAAATGCCCAACCCCGGCTTTGCCCGCAGCACTGTTGACCGGCATGAGATGATAAGAGTTTATGGTCGCTCTCCGAGCCCGCCCGCCCGTCTTGCTAGCGGGCCGCATCGCGCCCGTCCGACCCACCCAGCAAACGACGGGAATTCCCCAATCGGCAGCCAGTGCATCTTTCGAGCCTCAGACGCTGCTCGCTTGGTCTGCTCCTGGCACAAAGCGCACTTCTCCGCCCCACTGTTTTCAGCAAGTTACGCACTCTTTTTCTCGCACTCACAACTCTAACCATAGCCTTTTCAATACTTTCGGCACTCTTTCGCACAAGAGCAAAATGTTAAACCATTGCGTTTCTGTAACTTGCACGCTCTTTGCCGGCTCTTTTGCAAGAGTTCAATACTCAACTCCTTTCTTTTCAATCGCGTGCGCGCTCTTTCGTGAAAAGTGGGGGTGGCGCGTGAATTCAGTCTGTATCTGGACAGTCAACAAACTAGACTATCGTGACAACGACTCTGACATGCCCGCACACCTGGCAAAGACGGAAGGACTGTTAACCCGATGAGCGATTTCTTGCGAGAAAAGAACAACCAGCGACCCGGACTGCGCCAATTGCTGGCGGGCAAAGAACCGATTCTGGCCCCCGGCGCCTACGACGCTCTGACCGCGCGCATCATCGAGCAAGCCGGATTCCCCGCCGTCTACATGACCGGCTTCGGCACCTCGGCTTCCTTGCTCGGTCGGCCGGACGTCGGCCTTCTCACCATGACGCAGATGGTGGACAACGCGCGCCGCATCGCCCAGGCCGTCGACGTTCCGCTAATCTCCGACGCCGACACCGGCTACGGCAATCCGCTCAACGTCATCCGCACGGTGCAGGAGTACGAGCGAGCCGGCGTCGCCGCCATTCACATCGAAGACCAGATCATGCCCAAGAAATGCGGCCACATGGAAAACAAGCAGGTGATCCCCAGCGCGGAGATGGAAGAAAAAATCCGCGCCGCCACCGAAGCGCGCACCTCTCCCGATTTCTTGATCATCGCGCGCACCGACTCCCGCGCGGTCGAGGGCTTGGACAGCGCTCTGCGCCGCGCCCGCGCCTATCGCCAAGCGGGTGCGGACATCCTCTTTGTCGAGGCGCCGCAGAACGAAGACGAAGTAACCCAGGTGGCGCGAGCATTTCCGGACGTGCCGCTGCTCTTCAATTGGGCCGAGGGCGGCAAGACGCCGCCGCTGCCGCTGGCCCGGATACAAGAGCTGGGTTATCGTATCGTGATTTTTCCGATCGGCGCATTGATGGCAGCGGCAAATGCCGTGCGCGCGTTGGCCGCGGAGATTCGAGCCAACGGCACGCCCAGCCGCCTGCCGATGACGTTCAAGGAATTTAATGACCTGATCGGTCTGCCCGAGATTCAAAAAATCGAGCAGCGCTTTTCGGTGAAGTCGGGGCGCTCGCAGTAACCGTGCAAGGAATCGAATAGGGGGATCCGCAATGGATTTGGGACTCAAGGGAAAAGTAGCCGTAGTCACGGGTTCAACCGCCGGAATCGGCTTCGCCATCGCCGCCGAACTGGCCAAAGAAGGCGCAACGGTCGTGCTGAACGGCCGCACCCAGCCGCGCGTCTCAAGCGCCCTCGAACGGATCCGCCAAAGCGTCAAGAACGCCGACATTAGCGGCATCGCCGCCGATCTTGGCAACGCCGCCGGCGTCGCGTCCTTCATCAAGCAGGCGCCGGTTGCCGACGTCCTCATCAATAATCTTGGCATCTTCGAGGCCAAGCCCTTCGCGGAAATTCCCGACGCGGATTGGCTGCGCTTTTTCGAGGTCAACGTGCTGAGCGGAGTCCGCCTCACGCGGCAATATCTGCCCGCGATGCTCGGGAAAAATTGGGGCCGCATCATTTTCATCTCCAGCGAATCCGCCCAACAGATTCCCGCCGAAATGATTCACTACGGCATGACCAAGACCGCTCAGGTAGCGGTAGCGCGAGGCCTCGCCGAGTCCGTCGCCGGCACGGGGGTCACCGTGAATTCAATTCTCGTGGGCCCGACAGCATCCGAGGGCGTGGAGACTTTCGTCGAAGCGATTGCCAAACAAAAGGGCGTCACGAAAGCGGAGATCGAGAAACAGTTCTTCGCCTCCGTCCGCCCGTCCTCATTGCTGAAGCGCTTCGAGACGCCGGAAGAGATCGCCAGCGTGGTCGCCTTTGTCGCCAGCACGCAAGCCGCAACCATCCAAGGCGCGGCCGTGCGTGCGGACGGCGGGGTTGTTCGCAGTATTTTGTGAGGATATTTTTTGAAGCGGACGTTGTGAGCCGATGAGCCAATGAAATGACGCGAGTTGCCATTCTTGACGATTATCAGAACGTGGCCCTGCAGATGGCCGATTGGCAGAGCCTCGGCTCCGCGGTCGCCGTCGAGGTGTTTCACGACACGCTCAGCGATCAGGACGCCCTGGCTGAGAGACTGGGCGACTTCGAGATCGTCGTGGCCATGCGCGAACGCACACCTTTCCGCGGCCCATTGCTCGAACGGCTCGGCAAGCTGAAGCTTCTGATCACCACCGGCATGCGCAACGCTTCGATTGATCTGAAAGCCGCGGCGGAGCGCGGCGTCATCGTCTGCGGCACGGATGTTGTATCCTCCCCCACGGTCGAACTCACCTGGGGGCTGATCCTGGCGCTCGCCCGCCATATTTCGCGCGAGGATCAGGGAATGCGGAGCGGGCGCTGGCAAACCACCGTGGGTATTGGCCTGGAAGGCCGTGTTCTAGGCCTTCTCGGTCTCGGCAATCTAGGCAGCCGCGTGGCCGCGATTGGCAAAGCCTTTCAAATGCGCATGATCGCCTGGAGCGAAAACTTGACCGCGGAACGCGCGAACTCGCTGGGCGTGGAACGCGTCGAAAAAGAGGAGTTGTTCCGGCAAGCGGACTTTCTCTCCATTCACATGGTCCTGAGTAAGCGCAGCCGCGGCCTCGTCGATGCGCCCGAATTGGCCGCCATGAAGCCCATCGCTTACCTGATCAACACCTCGCGCGGCCCCATCGTCAACGAGAAAGCGCTCATCGCGGCGCTCGATAGCCACAAGATCGCAGGCGCGGCACTCGACGTCTATGACCAGGAACCATTGCCGGCCGATCATCCACTGCGGCGTTTAGACAACGTCGTCCTGACGCCGCACCTCGGATACGTCACCGTGGAGAATTATCGTGAGATGTACGCGCAGGCCATCGAGGACATCCGCGCCTTCCTCGACGGAAAGCCGCTGCGAATTATTTCAGCGCTTTACTGAAGCGCTCGGCTATTTCTCGCCGGAGACCTGGTTGAACTGTGCGGCTTCGGAGGCGGAGCAAATTTGCTCGCGGATGTCGAACCAGTCCGGACGAATTTGCAGAGGGAACTTGTTCAGCGCGACCCAGGGCTTGCTGTAATACTTCGGATCGATGATGGTCACGGACAGTTCAGTGAGATCGCTGTTCACGCGGTGGAAAGTTTCCTCCACCTTCAGCTCGTCGCTGTGCGGGCGGCCCACATTGTCAATCCATGTCCGTGGGTCCAAGCCGGCCGTTTCCACGACAAGCGTGGTGTCGTCGGTCCACTTGCCCACGGAGTATCCGTACCAGCGCGGTTCGTCAATCTCCTTGGGGAGTTCGCGCCCGTCGGTCCAGATATTGCGCCAGGCCTGGTCGTTCTGATAGATGACGACCACCTGCTTGGGCGTCTGGAAAAACTGAATGGCCTTCAGCGTGTTGAGTTCAACGCGCGGAAAACCCGCGGGGTCGCAGATGTTGAATGGATCGTTGTTTTCATTGATGGGAACTGCGCGCGGCCCGTTCCCCGGTTTGTTGGCCTCGTAGGCTGCTTTGCCTTCAGGAGTGAACGGCAAAACATGCTTCCCATCCTCCGGGAAATCCCGAGGACCGGTGGGGAAGACGCCAGACCGGTAAGGCAGCGGCTCCCAGATTCCAGTGAGATCGTGCTTGGGCGCCGGGCCCGGAACGTGATCCTTGGGCGTATTCGGCACCGGCTTCTGGTAGCCGTCCACCTCAAGTTCATAGGCCGGCTTTGTTGCGGGAGGATTCGTTTTATTTTGCGCGTGCGCGAGCGGCGCGAACGCCAACGCCACCAGCACAACGGACGGAGTCAGAAATCGCTTGAGCGGCATTTTTGCAATTCCTTTCGGTGGCGCAGGAAACGGCTGCCCTATTGTTTATCGGGCGACGGGGAGACTGTCGGGACGCCCGCGCCGCGGCCGACCTCGGCCAGTTCCTGGCCATTGGGGAGAAGAACCTTGGAAATGCGGCCGAGCGTCGGAGTGGTCTTGGAGATTCCCTGCAGGGTCACGGTGACTACGTCGCCCACCTTGAAAGACCTTGCCGTGACGCCATAGTCGATCAGGCTGCCCGGAGCGTTCCACTCGGCGATCCAATGCGTAACGGCGCCTTTGTCATCGGTGACGTCGAACTTGAGAAAGGTATGGGGATTGGTCCATAGCCACGACGTTACGGTGCCCTTCACGACGACGGTGCGATTGTCGTAGCCCACGTTTCCGTGGTGCGCGAACAGTGGGACGGAAACCGCCAAGAGGCCGAGGACTGCAATGAAGTTTAGCTGCATCAATTTTCGCACTGTTTCTTCTCCCTCAGAATCGTTTGGAGGCAGCATTTTACACCAAACTTGCAGCCACACCTATCATGAGATGAATTGCCGCTCGGTCGTTATCTGGGCTTGCCCTTGTGGCTCGGGTGTGTGGTCTTGTGGTTATTCTTGGGCTTCTTGCCTCTTTTGGGTTTCTTTGGTTTTGCAGCAGGTTGCGCGGCTGCTGGGCTTGCGGCCGCAGGCTTCGCGGCAAGCGGAGAAGCGGTCCAGAGAAATAGTCCTGCCGCCGCAATTGCCGCGAATCTCAAAGTTTTTCTCACGAACACCTCCCTGCGAAGAGACTACATGTTTACGTCTTTACCTCGACCGGGTCAGGGCCCCATTCTTGACCCCTTTCCGGCATTTCGCAACAGCAACTTTGCAATCTCGAAGCCAATCGGCTATCTCACAAGGACTACGGAACCCGCAGCGGCATGCCAAAATACCGCAGCCTGCCAAAGTATGGTATTAAAATGGTGCAGGGCTGGGTAGCTCAGTTGGTTAGAGCGTGGCACTCATAACGCCAAGGTCGAGGGTTCGAAACCCTCCCCAGCCACCAAATTCTTCCCGCCAATTTTCCTCCAGAACCAGGCTGCCGAGCGGCTAGGCATTTATCACGGTCGGCACGACCCAGCACTGTTCGCTGCGGCGTGGCGCTGCTAGCATGGTGTTTGGAGCGCCGAACCGGCGCCTGGATCATGCAAATGGACTTGTCCCAACGTGTTTTCCGCGCCATCGAGCGGCAGCGGATGTTCCGCGCCGGCGATCGGGTTGGCGTGGCCGTTTCGGGCGGCGCCGATTCTGTGGCCTTGCTCTTCCTGCTCGAAGCGTTGCGCGAGCGCCTGGGCATCGGACTGGCGATCTTGCATTTCAATCATCAATTGCGTGGCGCGGAATCGGATGCGGATGAACAGTTTGTCGCGGCACTGGCAGCCGAGCGCCAAATCGATTTTCTCGCCGACCGCGGAGACGTCGCCGGCGAGGCGCGCGCCCGTGGCTGGAATCTGGAAGACGGCGCGCGGCGGCTGCGTTACGCGTTTTTCTCATCCGCGGTTCAGGCGGGCCGTGTAACGCACGTTGGCGTAGCGCACAGCGCCGACGATCAGGCGGAAACTGTGCTGGGCCGGTTGGTCCGCGGGACTGGCCCGGCCGGGCTCGCCGCAATCTATCCGGTGAAGGGTCACGTGGTTCGGCCTCTGCTCGAGGTGCGGCGCGGCGAATTGCGTGAGTATCTCGAACACCGCAACCAGCCGTGGCGCGAGGACGCGTCGAATCTAGACACTACGCGACTGCGGGCCCGGCTCCGCCATCAGGTTCTTCCGGTCATCGAACGAGAGCTGCAGCCTGCAGTCGTGGCGCACCTGTGCCGGTTGGCACAAATGGCGCGCGAAGACGAAGCCTGCTGGGCCTCGCTGGCTGCTGAGCGCGCAGCGGTGTTGCTACGGCGCGAAGGGAACCGCTTAGGAATCCGCTGCGCTGATCTGCTGGCGCCTCTGCCGTGGGACGGCACTGGCGTGGGGACGGGGCCGGGCGGCGCGGCACAAATCGCCCTTACCAAGCGGCTGGTACGCCGCATCGTTGAGGAGTTGAAGGGCGACCGCTTACGGTTGACTTCGCGGCACGTAGATCAAGTAGTGCGCCTAGCCGCCGAGAGTTCGAGTGGGCACCGCACGCAACTGCCGGGCATCCTGGCCGAGCGCAGTTTTGAATGGCTTTGGTTTGAGTGTGCCGACCGCGAGCCGGACGCCAAAACGGAAGTGTGCTGCCAGGCTCGGCTGCGCCGAGAGACGAGAGCGTCCCGCCAGGCGGCCTCGCTCGGCGAGACATCGTCTTTCCCCGGTACGACAAACTTTTCACACGCCGTAGAGCTTGGAGGAACCGGAGAAACGGCGATCGTTGCAGTGCCCGAAATCGGCAAGTGGTTCAGACTGAAAGTGATTGACTGGCCTGCTTCGGCGAGCGACACTAATGTTCAGGGCCTTCTCGACCGGGACTCGCTTCGCTCGCCCTTGCTTCTCCGGAGTTGGCGTCCTGGTGATGGTTTTCGGCCTCAGGGTCGCCGGAATGTCCATAAGTTGAAGCAGCTTTTGCGCGCGGGCCATATCAGCGTGGGTGATCGAGTTGGCTGGCCAGTGCTAACGAGCGCTGGGGTGTTGGCCTGGAGCCGCGGATTTCCAGTCGCCGCGGAATTTGCCCCGCGGAAGGTTACTCGGGCTGGAGTGGAGATTACCGAGGAGGAGATGTGAAGGCGGAGCTTGAGACCGTCTATTCTCCGCAGCAACTGGCCAAATGCGTCCGCACGCTCGGCCGGGCCATCTCCCAGGATTATGAGGGGCGGACGGTGGACGTAGTTGTCATGCTGGACAACGCCTGCGTTTTCGCCGCTGATTTGTTGCGGAACATTTCGGGGCGGGTAGTTTGTCATTTCGTCCACGCGGAGATTCGGGACATCCAGTTCAATGGCCACGATCGCCGGGAGATTTATTTTGGCCGGGCGCCGCGTTTAGAGGATCGCGACGTGCTGTTGGTAGATGCGGTGCTGCAATCGGGGCTGACGCAGGACTATCTCTTGAAGCGTTTGCAGGAGAGCCGGCCGCGGACGCTGCGGCTGGCGGCGCTGTTCGATAAGCCTGACGAACGGCGCGTCAACTTGAAACCTGATTACTTTGGATTTGCCGCTGCATCTAAGTACATGGCGGGATATGGGCTGGCCGGCAGCCGCGGCTGGTATCGAAATCTACCGTATGTCGGTGTGCAACCGCGGCGCGCGCGAGGACGCGCGACGAGCCAGCGCGCCGCGCGGGTTGGGCGAGCGAGGTAAGACGTGAACTCAAGTTCCACAGCGAAAACAATTTTATTCTGGATGTTCATCGTTCTGCTGTGCGTCGTATTGTGGCGCATGGTGTCGGCCAGCGGGCAGTCCGCGCGCGAAGAGGAGCCCAGCTACAGCGACTTCATGGCGCAGGTCGAACGAGGCAACGTCCGGGAAGTCACGCTATACCTTTCTCCGAATAGCTATGACGTCGAGGGCGAATGGCGCGACCCTGCCAAGAAATTCCGCGTGACTGTTTTCAAGGAGTCGGCGACGGACCTGACCAAGGAGCTGCGCGACAAGGGCGTTCTGATCAATGTTAAAGAGGTGACGCGCGCCGATTGGGTAAACTTCCTGCTGACCGCAGCACCGATTTTCCTGCTGGTTGGTTTCTGGATCATCATGATGCGCCAGATGCAAGCCGGCGGAAACAAGGCGCTAAGCTTCGGCAAGTCGCGCGCCAGATTGCTGACCGCGCAGCAGAAGAAGGCCACGTTTAAGGACGTAGCCGGAATTGACGAAGCCAAGGAAGAGCTGCAGGAGATCATCGATTTCCTGAAGGACCCGCAGAAGTTCCAGAAACTGGGCGGGCGGATTCCCAAGGGCGTGCTGCTGGTCGGGCCTCCGGGCACCGGCAAAACGCTATTGGCCCGGGCTATCGCGGGCGAAGCCAATGTGCCTTTCTTCTCGATTTCCGGTTCGGATTTCGTGGAAATGTTCGTGGGCGTAGGCGCCAGCCGAGTGCGAGACCTATTCGAACAGGGCAAGAAAAACGCCCCGTGCATCATCTTCATCGATGAAATCGACGCCGTGGGCCGCCATCGTGGCGCCGGCCTGGGCGGCGGACACGACGAACGCGAGCAGACGCTGAACGCGTTGCTGGTCGAAATGGATGGATTTGAGTCAAACGAAGGCGTCATTCTAATCGCCGCCACCAACCGACCAGACGTACTTGATCCGGCGCTACTGCGGCCTGGTCGCTTTGACCGCCGCGTGGTGGTTCCGCGGCCGGACATCAAGGGCCGCGAGGAGATCCTTCGCGTGCACACGCGCAAGGTGCCACTCTCGGACGACGTGGATCTTTCCGTAATCGCCCGCGGCACTCCTGGATTTTCGGGCGCCGATTTGGCCAATCTAGTGAACGAGGCTGCTTTGTGGGCGGCGCGTCAGAACCGCAAACTCGTGTTCATGGCTGATTTCGAGATGTCCAAGGACAAAGTCCTGATGGGCGTCGAGCGCAAGTCCATGATCCTCTCCGACGAGGAAAAGAAGAACACGGCGTACCATGAAGCGGGGCACGCTTTGGTGGCGGCCAAGACCGAAGGCGCCGACCCGCTGCACAAAGTGACCATCATTCCTCGCGGCATGGCGTTGGGATTGACCATGCAACTGCCGATCGACGATAAGCACACCTATACCCGGGAATATCTCACCGGCACGCTGACCGTACTAATGGGCGGCCGTTCAGCCGAGGAGATTTTCCTCGGGCACATTACTACCGGCGCCGGCAACGACATCGAACGCGCCACCGACATCGCGCGCAAGATGGTCTGCGACTGGGGCATGAGCGATCTGGGTCCTCTGGCCTTCGGTAAGAAGGAAGAAGCGATCTTCCTGGGCCGCGAAATCGCCCAGCACCGTGACTACTCCGAGGACACCGCGATCAAGATCGATAATGAAGTTCGCAGGATCGTGACGACCGCGTACACGACCGCTCGGAACATCCTCGAAACCAACCGCGAAATTCTCGAGAGCATTGCGCAAGCCCTGCTCGAGCGCGAGGTGCTTGACGCGGTGGAGTTGCGGGCGCTTATGGAAGGCAGGCCGCTACCGGAGAAAGTTGCTCCGCCACCGCCAGGGCCGCCTTCGCAAGCGGTACCGAGCGTCGAGCCCAAACCCGCGCCGCGTCCGGAGTTGCGACCGGCGCCGGGATTCAGCAAGGGTTAATTCGCCTCTATCGCTGTCGTCCGTCTCGGTGACGTAACTTCTTCTGTGTAAAAAGAAAAGAGGGTGTAGGTTTTGTTGTGATGAGCAACAAAATCTCCCGACAAGGAGCCCTACACCCTATGAGACGGCACTATAGCACCGAGCAGTACGCTGTTTATAAACAGGAAGCGGCAGAAGAGTTGTGGGGCCAGATGCGCTGGCGTACGCAGCTGGCCTTGCAGCGGCGCCGCACAAACAGGGGCTTTAGCCACTGAAGTCCGTCGACTCCACCCCCGAAAACCGCCGCCGTGCCCGGTCGCCAGCACCACCAGCGCGAGAGAAACTTCCATCAGACTACCTGCGGCTTTATTTCCTCGGAGTGAGAATCTCGTCCAGACGCGCGGGCCCGCTGCCGTCGCGTTCAAACCGCGGGTAGCGCAGCCCGTCGTGGTAGTCGATTTTGACAGTGCGGAATCGATCGCCATTCTTGACCAGAAGTTCGATCGCGCCGCTGGTTTTCTGCGCGTCCTTGATCGCATTCCTCATCCGGTCAGCCTCAAACGCAATCCCGTTCACGGCAATCACCTGCGTGCCTACCGTCAGCCCGCTCTTGTACGCAGGTCCTTCCCAAAGCACATCCGTCACTCGGGCTTCCGCGGCGATCGTCATGCCCAGCGAATAGGTCAGGTCGGTCACTTTCCGCCGGGTTTCGGACTCCTTGAAATAATCCGTCGGTGTGTCCGTGTAAACCAACTTGTAGCCACCACGAGTGACGCCATCCAATGGTGCTCCCGGACCGTGGCCATCCAGCCGGGCGTGCAAAAACGCCGCCCAGTCATACGGCTGCACCGTGTTCAGCGCCTTCACCACATCGTCGAACACATAAGTCGACGGAACGTAACTCCCATTGTCGACGCCGAAAAAGAGACGTGCGAAATCGTCCAGAGATTTGGTGTCGCCGGATTTCTCGCGGATCAAAGTGTCTGCGTCCAGCCACATGAGCTGGCCTTCGGAGTAGTAATCCTCGCTGCGCTCCCAGCTTCGCCAGGGAAGCGGCCGTCGCATGGCGGTGATAGGGTCGTTGGTGGTGTCCTGAAGCGCCCGCCACTCGCGGCCGACGCGGTGATCGTAGAGCGCTGCTGTCGCTGCAATGGCGTCGAGCGCTTGCTGCTTGGTGAGCAATCCCGAGCGCGCCGCCAGAACGAAGCCCCAATACTGCGTTTGACCTTCGTAGACCCACAGCAAACTGTCGCGCATGGGTACGTTGAAGTTCGGCGTCCACAGGTCTGCCGGACGCCGGAACTTGCCGTTCCACGAGTGCGTGTATTCGTGCGGCAGCAGATCGCGGCTATCGGCGTTCTTGTCCCATTCGGTGAAGTAGGTCGGAACCGTGCCGTTTTCGCTGGACCGGTGATGCTCCAGGCCGATGCCGCCCATCTGGTCGGTGAGCGCCAGCAGGATGTCGTAATGATCGTAGTGGTGCGAGCCGTAAAGTTTGTAGGCCTGCTGCACCAGCGCGCGATGCGCCTCCAGTTGCTCCGGCTTCATCTCCAGCAGATCCGCGCGATCCGCCACGATATCCTAATGCACGGGTACGGAGCCGCCCGGGTCGAGGTCCACGCGCTTGAAATAGCGCCCAGCGAACATCGGCGAATCCACCAGCGTATCCAGCGAAACCGTCTTGAACGTCGTGACGCCGCCCTTGCTTGCGTCAGTCTCCAGCGCCGTTGCGAATTGCCATCCTTCGGGCAATTGCACGCTCGGCTCGACCATGATCTGCCGCGCAAAATATCCCGCGGGATAGAGAACCACTGCGTTCCACTGCACATTCAGCATGTCCGGCGTGATCATCACGCGGCCTTGGGCGCCATCCACGGGCGAGACAAACTGGAAATTCACGTCGAGGCTGGTCGCGCCCGCGGGCACGTTCACATGGAACGCAAACACATTCACCGGATCGCGCGTCCATTCCACGCGCGCGCCGTTGGCGGAAATCACCAGACCTGCAACCGCATCGATTCGTCCCGACGGGGAATGATTGCCTGGCAGCCACTGCGGATACAGAAGCACGGTGGGCTCGCCGCCACGCACCGGAATGGTCTCGCGAACCGTGAAGATGTGCCGCTCAAGATCGCTGGCGTCCACGCTCAGACGAATCGCCCCAGGGTACGGAGTATCCTTCGGCGCGGCAATCTCCGCCGGCATGGGCAAAGGTTGCGGCCCTGCCAACTGCGCGAAAGCGCCGCCGCTCAGCACCAGAGCACACAAGACCGGGAGAATACCCCTGAATGGTTTTCTCGCACGCATACCGCACCCCACGAAAGTATATTCAGAATTTGCATTTTCGCAGCACGAGCAGAGACGATGCTACACCAGCAAGCATGGGCCGATGCCAGGTTTTTTCTTCACGCGGCCCTCTCAAACCGACGTCGTTTTGTGACCGAGAAAGATAATGTGGTGAGGGCCGCCCTGTTTCAGCCGGCCGCGCACGCGCTCCACCTCAACGGCGAATTTGCCATAGCGCAAACGCTTCTCGAATTTGTTGTCCGCTCGGGCCGACCACACGGCCAGCACCCCATCTGTCTTGAGAGCCGCGCGAGCGGCGGCGATTCCCCGGTCATCGTAAAGCCAGGAATTGCCCGACGCCGTAAACGCGGTCGGGCCATTGTCCACGTCGAGAATCACGGCGTCGAACTTGTCATGGCTGGACCTGAGTGTGACGGCGACGTCACACATCTCAATGCGCACGCGCTTATCCTTCAGCGGGTATCCCGCAAGTGGCCCGAGTGGGCCACGGTTCCATTCCACGACGGCGGGCACCAACTCCGCGACCACGATGATCGCATCCGGCGGAAGAACGTCGAGCGTCGCGCGCAGCGTGAAACCCATGCCGAGGCCGCCGACGAGCACGCAGGGCTCCTCGATCGTCCGCACTCGGCGGCAAGCGAACGCAGCCAGCGCTTCTTCCGAGCCGTGCATACCGCTGGACATCAGGCTTCTGCCGTTGGCCAGTATTGTGTATTCCCTGTCGCGGCGCGTCAGCCTCAGGGTGGTTCCGTCGGCAGTGACCGTCTCGCCGAGCAATTCCAGGTGTTTCACGTGCGTGATTTTCCCGGGAAAGAAGAGACGCCGAGCATGCTTTCCCTACAGCACTCCCGCGCGCGCTGCCCTGCGCCGCGACGCCCACTTGAGCGCGCGGTACACCGGATAGCTCGCAGCAAGAACAATGAATGTCAGCGGCGTGTTCTCCCGATCAGACGCCAGCGCCCCCACCAGGAATACGATCGAGGCCGCCAGAGCCAGAGACGTCGTCCACGGATAGCCCCA
>Ga0182024_10017685_pt1 | contig 13348 bp, 9 predicted proteins | sample P32metaG_FD_120480 | JGI IMG/M metagenome (GOLD analysis project Ga0182024, IMG submission 120480) | Permafrost microbial communities from Stordalen Mire, Sweden - P3-2 metaG (Illumina Assembly) | ecosystem: Environmental > Terrestrial > Soil > Wetlands > Permafrost | place: Sweden: Stordalen...
CCGAAAGAAATACAATGGGCGCATAGGCGAGGAATTTCAATTTTTGACGGACCATCGGCTCGTAATCCGCGAGCAGCTTGCTCGGACTCGTTCCTGCCTGCTTCCCGCCCGCCTTCGTTTCTCTGACGGCTTTTTCCCGGAATGCTTCGAGGGCAAGGTCCCACTTGTTCATGGCGATGATCACGGAGCAGCCCGACTGCTCGGCGTAGCTCGCAATGGTCGCGTCATGCGAAGTGACGCCCACCGAAGCGTCGGCTACCAAGATCGCAACATCGGCGTGTTCGAGATGCCTTCGGGCCATAATGACGCTCAATTTTTCCGCGATGAGTTTTGTTTTGCCTTTGCGGCGAATTCCCGCGGTATCGAGGAATCGGTACATCTTGCCGTTGCGCTCGACAACCTTATCGACTGCGTCGCGAGTGGTACCGGGCTCCGGAGAGACGATGGAGCGTTCCGAACCAACCAGCTGATTGAGCAACGTTGACTTGCCCACATTTGGCCGCCCGATGATCGCGATATTGAGGTAACGCTCGGCCCCGGGCGCCTCGCCCCGCGGAAGCTCTGCCGTAATGGCGTCCAACAGCGTGTCGACGCCAAAACCATGCTCGGCGGAAATAGGGAAAACTTCATCCCCGAGTTCATAGAATGGCGCCGTGAGTTCCGCCTGCTTAGGCGAATCCACCTTATTCACCGCGAGGATGGGCGGCTTGCCCGCCCGGCGCAAAAGCTGGGCCAGTTCGGCATCGAGCGGCACTAATCCTTCCCGCCCATCGACGATTTGCACCACGCGCGTGGCATTTTCAATCGCGACTCGCGCCTGCCGCAGAATTTCACCGGGTATCCCGGCCTTGTCTTCCGGCACGATTCCGCCCGTATCTACCACCTCGAACGCGCGCCCTTCCCATTCGGCAGTGCCATAGATACGGTCTCGCGTGATTCCGGGCTCGTTGGTGACGATCGAACGGCGCGTGCCCGTCAGACGATTGAAGAGCGTCGATTTGCCGACGTTGGGACGCCCTACGATAACGATCGATGGCAATGTTTCGGTCATATTGGAATCTTGCCGCTCCGGGCGGGAGAACTAACCTATCACAGGAAGTCCGCTTTCAACATCGGACGTTAATTTGTAACGGCGATTGGCCGGCTAAATCAAGGAAGCCCTGTATTCTTTTAACTCACACGATTTGCTACGCTTCAAAAGCCTGACTATCTGATCTTTGCGGCTTTTTGTTTCCGAGTTCACGAAGCCGTACCGACTTTCCGAAAGCGATGAGAGCCACTCTGAGTCGAATGCGGTGCCTTGCGACGTTCCTCACAATTTTCCTGGCGATCACATTGAGCACGGCGGCCCGGCAATCCAGCCCGGCAATTCCTGATTCCACTCAATCGGGTGAAACGCCGCCGTCCGACACATCCGCGAAACCATCCCTGCTGACGCCACTAAAGCATGAGGACAAAAGCACCATTTATGTGCCGATTACGCCCCGCCAGCGTCTCCAATGGTTCCTGACCAACACCATTGGACCTCCGCATCTAGCCGGCGGCGTGATCACATCGGCGTTTGGAACGGCGGTCGACCGGCCGAAAGAATATGGGCCCGGTTGGGCCGGATTTGGCGACCGTTACGGCATGCGATTGACCGGCATTGTTACCGGAAATGCGATGGAAGCAAGTATCGGGACCTTGTGGGGGGAAGACCCCCGCTATTTTCGCGTGCCGGATCAGCCTTTTAAGGCGCGCGTGCGCAATATCGTAAAGCTCACCTTCCTCACCCGCCGCGCCGACGGCAGCTTTTCGCCTGCCTACGCACGCTACATCGCAGACTCCGGGAACAACTTTCTCTCGAACGAGTGGCGAGTGGACAGCGAGGCCAACAATCACGATGCCGTTCTCCGCACGTTCGAAGGCTTTGCGGGGCGAATGGCGAGCAACGCGTTCGAGGAGTTCTGGCCGGACGTGAAGGCCCGCGTTTTTCACAAGAGCCCATAGCGCGTTTGACTGAGCTTTGCCGAGTCAACGTACGTGCTCGACAGTCGGCTTACAAAAACAAGGCAGTCAGGATACGTGCCGATTCATTCCCCGTCCGCTTGGGAAATTGCGCATCACTTCAGTAGACTGCATTGAGCGCCCTGACGATGTTCTCGGATCGCACAAACTGGAACCTTGAAGCCAACCGTCTGAGCGAAACCCTCGCTCGCCACCGCGCCGGCGGAAAACCTCTGCTGGACCTCACCGCGTCAAACCCTACCCAATGCGGCTTCGATTACGACGGTTCGGCGCTGCTGCAAGCGCTCTGCAATCCGGCGGCGCTCGCTTACGAACCTGATCCTCGGGGCCTCGAAATCGCAAGGCGGGCGGTGGCTGCATACTATTCCGAGCGCGGCAAAGAAGTTCCGCTCGACGAAATAATTCTCACGACGAGTACGAGCGAGGCTTATTCATTCGCGTTTCGCGCCCTCTGCAATCCCGGCGACGAATTGTTGATTCCCGCGCCGAGTTACCCGCTATTTAGTTTTTTGGCCGATATTCAGGACGTCAAGCTCTCGCGCTATCCGCTCGTCTATGACCACGGCTGGCAGATTGATTTTCATGCGCTCGAGCAGGCCATCACCGGCCGGACGCGCGGTGTGATCGTGGTTCATCCCAATAATCCCACGGGCCATTTCACCAAATCCGCGGAAATATCCCGGCTGAACCGGATTTGTTCAGCGCGGGCAATGGCGATTATTGCGGATGAAGTGTTTCTCGATTTCTCGCTTTCAAAAGAGAGGCCTGCCGGCTTTGTGGGGAACACCGGAGCCCTCACTTTTGCCATGAGCGGGCTCTCCAAAATTTCAGGGTTGCCGCAGATGAAGGCGGCGTGGCTGGTCACCAGCGGCCCGGAATTGTTGAAAAAAGAAGCCCTCGGCCGCCTCGATATGATCGCGGATACGTATCTTTCGATGAACGCTCCCGTGCAGCTCGCGATGCCGGTATTCCTCGAACAGCATCGCGCATTTCAGAAGCAGTTGTTGCTGAGAGTCGGCCAAAATCTGGCGGAACTCGATCGCCGGCTGGCGGGGCAAAAATCGTGCAGCCGGTTGGACGTGGAGGGCGGCTGGTATGCCGTGCTTCGCGTGCCCGTCACGCGGTCGGATGAAGATCTCGCCATCGAGTTGCTGGAGTCAAAGAATGTTTACCTGCACCCGGGCCATTTCTACGATTTTCCCTCGGATGGCTACTTGGTCGTGAGTTTGATTACGCCACTCCCGACTTTTGCCGAAGGGATTCGCGATCTGCTTTCTATGTTTTGAAATCAACGCATTCGCTCAGGATTTGCAAACACGCGGCTCATGCCGGGATACTCATTGCACCTGATTGACAGAACTGGAACAGGTCGTGAATTCTACAAGCAGGACGCAGGCGATCGCTGTTTGTTTTTCGCAAAAGAGGAAGTAGGCTGATGCGATGCCGGATGGACGCCGCGGCAAAATCGAGAAAGACAGGGCGGATTGCCTTTTCTGCCGGATCGTCGCGCGCGAACTCGAAGCGCGGATCGTGTTTGAGGACGCAATATCAATCGCCTTCCTCGATCACCGTCCGCTTTTCCCGGGGCACTGTCTCTTGATTCCCAGGACGCACTTTGAAACCCTGTCGGATTTGCCCAGCGACCTCGTCGGTCCTCTATTCTTAAACGCCCAACGGTTGGCTGAAACGGTGCAGCGAGTGATGAAGGCGGAAGGTACCTTCGTGGGCATCAATAATACGGTGAGCCAGAGTGTCCCGCATTTTCACGTTCATATCGTCCCGCGGCGGCGGAAAGACGGCCTTCGCGGATTCTTCTGGCCCCGCCGGCCATATACGAGTGAAGATGAAAGCGCCGCCGTGCAGCGCGCCCTGCATTCCGAATTGGAGAAATGAGCGGAATTGGCAACATGAAAGGAATGAGATCCTGCTTCCATGCGCCGCCTACAATGGGAATTAACTAGTCGCATGGTTCGTAACGAAACGTTTCACGTCCACTTTTGTTGCGAGGTGACATTATGCCCCTGAAAGAATACCGGAAGAAAAGGCACTTCCCCGCCACTCCCGAACCGGCAGGCGAATCGAGCACGAAGATCAAACCGCGCCCTCAGCTCATCTACGTAGTGCAGAAACATCGAGCCTCGCACCTGCACTATGATTTTCGCCTGGAGTGGAAGGGCGTCCTTCTTTCCTGGGCGGTTCCCAAGGGACCCTCGCTCGATCCCTCCATCAAGCGCCTGGCCATGCAGGTGGAAGATCATCCCATCGAGTACGCCGATTTTGAGGGCGTGATCCCCGAGGGCGGGTATGGCGGAGGAACCGTGATGGTGTGGGATCAAGGTTACTGGACGCCTGAGCAGCCGGATGTCGACGGCGCGCTGAAAAAGGGCGATCTGAAATTCACGCTGCAAGGCAAAAAGCTCAGGGGTTCCTGGGTGCTTGTGCGCACTCGCGGGTTCGGAAGTAAGCCCTCCTGGCTTCTGATCAAGCATCGCGATCAGTTCGCGAGCACGAAAGATATCACGGAAGAAGAGCCGTATTCGGCCGTCAGTCACCGGCTGCTTGCCGACATCGCCCGCCAAGGGCGTGGCAACGTGGAAAAAGCCGCGACAGGCGACCCGGCGGTGAAGCCAAAGCGCGCCAAGAGAGCACAAGCAAGCTGATGCATCAGCATGTAAGGCACGAAAGGGCTGCTTCACCGCAACGTAACGAATCCGAGATGACGATTCCCAGCCGCAACCGAATCCCCTTCCGCGTCCAGCCGATGCTCGCTACGCTCGTGGCCAAACCTTTTCATCGAGAGGGCTGGGTGTATGAAGAAAAATACGATGGCGACCGGATGCTCGCTTATAAAGAGGGCGGCCGCGTTCAGTTGCTCAGCCGCAACGCGATAGACCGAACGGAGCGCTTTCCAAAAATCGCCGCCGCAATCCTGGGTCTTCGCCCGGTAACGTTGTTGCTCGATGGCGAAATAGTTGTGTTTGATAAAAACGGCGTATCAAGATTTCAGCTTCTGCAAAAAGGCAAAGGTGAGCCGGTTTACGCCGTGTTCGATTGCCTCTATGAGAACGGAAAAGATTTGCGGCAACTGCCGCTTTCCGCGCGCCGCGCCATCATGGAAAAAGCGGTTGGCATGAACGCACGGCTGAAACCATCCCGACGGCTCGCTTCAAACGGCATCGACGCCTACCGCGAAGCAAAGCGCAAAGGATTTGAAGGATTGGTCGCCAAGGACTCCTCGGCACCCTATTTCGAAGGGCGCTCAACGTCATGGCTGAAAGTGAAAGTGCGCCAGGAAGATGAATTTGTGATCGTGGGTTATACAGAACCATCCGGCTCGCGCAAATATTTTGGCGCCCTCCTGCTGGCCGTTTACGATACCGGCAAACTTCGCTACGTGGGAAAGGTTGGAACGGGATTCGACCAGAAAACCCTCGCTTCGCTCTACGGTGAGTTTAAGCCCTGCCGGAAAAAGGAGCCCGCACTGCTGAATCCCCCTCGCGAAAAGCACGTGACGTTCGTCGCTCCCCGGCTCGTGGCGCAGATTTCCTTTCAGGAATGGACCTCGGATCAAAAATTGCGGCAACCCGTCTTCCTGGGCCTTCGCGACGATAAGCGCCCCGACGATGTGCGGATGCCGAAGACAATCGCATGAGCCCCAAAAAAGTTTCCAATCCAGAACCCGCAAAACTTCCGGTTTCCATTTCCAATCCGGACAAAGTCTTTTGGCCGGACGAACGTTACACGAAGCTTGATCTAGCCAAGTTCTACGAAATGGTTTTTCCGAGGCTGCAACCCTATGTGAAGGATCGCATGCTAACCCTCGAAAGGTGTCCCGACGGGTTGCTCGGGCAGTGCTTTTACCAGAAAGAAATGCCGAAGGGGATGCCTCCCGGCACGCCGGCGAAGCGCATCGCCCATTCAAGCGGTTCCAGGAAATCCACTAATTACGTTGTAGGCGGCTCGCTGATCACGCAACTCGCCCTCGTGAACTTGGGCTGTATTCCCGTGCATGTGATGGCCACGCGCGCGGCCTCGCCCCGAAAGCCCGATTGGCTCTGCTTCGATCTGGACCCCGAATCGGGAAAATTCGGCGACGCGGCTGCCGCCGCGCTCTACGTCAAAGAAGCATTGGACACGATGAAATTGATTTCCTTCGTCAAGACGTCCGGAAGCCGCGGCATTCACGTCTTCGTGCCTCTGCGGTTGGGCCCGGATGCGGATGAGGTGCTCGCGTTCGCCGAGGATTTCGCGAAGCGCGTGGCCGCCGCGCATCCGAAAGAGCTCACCGTGGAGCATTCCATCGCCGCGCGCAAAGGGCGAGTCTATCTGGACCCGTTCCGCAACGGCTTCGCGCAAACGGTCGTTGCGCCATATTCCGTACGACGCCGCCCCAAAGCCCCCGTTTCCACACCGCTGAGATGGTCGGAAGTGAAAGCCGGCCTCGATCCTTCCGATTTCAACATCGGCAATTTTGCCAAACGGCTCAAACGCGGCGATCCCTGGGAAGAGTTTTTTCAGAACCGGCAATCGCTGAAGGATGCGGGCAAAAAATTAAAAAGGCTCTGAACGGAACTATTTTCCCCGCAGCAGAAGAATCACGTCGAGCAGCACCAGAATCGCCACCGCCACCTCGATGGCAAACGAACGCGCCTCGTTGAATTGATCGATCATCACGTCATATAGCTCGCCGACGGTGCGCAGTTTCTCATCCACAAGATTGCGGTAATCGGGAACGCCCATTCGCGTGGACGCCAGCCGATAGAGCCGCGCGTAATAAACGTCGCTCACGAATTTAATGGCGTTATCGACTCGCTCGGTAAGCTCCATCACGTCCAGGCGAATCGTATTGAACCGTCTCGCGTCGCGCGGCACGCTCCAGCGCGAAAAAAGGACGTTTCTCCTTCGTTCGAGGGCATCATACACATCCGAAAGCAATTGCGTCATCAGGCCGTCGTAATAGCGAAACTCGAGAAGCTGCATTTTGGCGTATTCGAGGACGAGGTTCGTCGCGGCGGCGTCTTCCGACCGGTCGTACACCAGGGCCGCGGACGAGCCGAGCACGACCAAATCCGTGGTGTAGTAGGAAAGGCTCGCTTCCAGTAAATTTTCCGAGATACCGGAAGATAAGGGAGCCGTCTCGCCACGAACGAGTTGCGCGATCTCTTGTCCGTGCTCGGCAAGTAAGTCGGTAGCGTTCGGCTGCCCGTTTCCATCCGGGCCGATCCCCTCGAGGTTAACAACGAGGTATGTCTCGTTGAGCCAGTCTGTGTTGGGCCGGATCACCGCCGGGCTAACCCGTTCCATGTGCTCGCGCAGCATGTCCCGAGCATGGGGCTCGACATCGACCGCATCCGTCCATCGCGCCGTTTGCGCGAGCAGAGTGTGCCAGTCGCATCCGAACGGAACTTCGAACTGCACCACCACCACCGCAAATGAATAATATTTTATCGAGCAGATAACCTTCTCGCCCGTCGCTAGCGTGATGGGCTGCGCAGGCTCCACAATCGGAGCGGGTTCAAAGCGAATATATTCGGGTGTTCGCCGGGGAAAGACGCGCTTCACGGGGCCGCCACGCGTACCCAGCAACTCAAGAAGCTTCTCCACGTCGATGGCTTCGGCCACGTCGTAAAGAAAGAGAATGCGGAAGCAACCGCGCAGGAGCATACCGTGTTCTATCATTGATTCCGGGAAATTGATCGCACGGAAGTTGATCCGCCGGAAACCAGCGGCGCTAGGAAGGTGGGTGGATGATTTTTTCCGTCAGCGCTATCTGCGTGACGGATAAGACGACGCTGCTCTCCGTGGGAGTGGGAATTCCGTCGCGTAGCGTTACGGTTCTTCCTGAGATCGCGGGTGCGCGCTCGCCGGGGACAATGATTCCAACCAGGTTCAGCGGATCAGCCGCCGAGATCGTTACGTGTTCTCCCGAAGGCGGGCGCCTGCGCATCGCGCGAAGCGATTCCACCGCCTCCGGCAACGCGAATTGTTCGCCCAAAAACCCGCTCACGAAACGCCCGCCGCGCACTTCTCCCCGATCTTCCATGCGCCGCAGCGTGATAAGGACTTCCCGCCAGCGCGGTACATTGCTCTCTCGTTCCAGCAGGTCGCGGAAGACGACTCCGTAGCGCCTCAGAAGCATCGCGCAGGTCGACTCCAGCACTTTCGCCTGTTCGGGCGTCTCGTCGGCGAATAGCAGCGACCATCTTCCGGCGCTGTGCCGCGGACGGGCGCTTCGCGCGTTCCCTTGGCCGGCGCGCCGTCTCGGGTCGATCAGCGAACGCAAATTATCAAACCCATCGGCCGTGATCAGTCCCGCGGCCACCAGTTCCCACAGCGCCATTTCCACTTCGGATTTCAATTTTCCAGTGCCGCGCACGATATCCGAAAAAAATGACGCGCCCCTTTGTGTCAGAAATTTCAGCGTCTCGCGCGCAGCGTGGCTCAGTCCCCGAGGTTCGCCGGGCTTTGCGTCGGCGTGCCGCGAAGTCATCCAGTCGGCGTCTTCGCGCACGAAAAAAGTGATCGGAGCGGCGCTGGTGGGCACAACGCGCCGCCTGCTGCCCTCGTTCGCATCAACGTCGTCGAGAGTCGCCGGATGCGGTGAAAGCCGCCCCCATCCAACAATCCCCGTCAGGCAAAGCCGGTCCAGAATTTTCGGATCATACTCGGCAATGCGGCTGGGGAGAATATGCCGTTCCCAGGCCGTTGCCGGAGCTTCGAATCCCTGCAATTGCCGGAGCGCTTCGAGCGTGCCGCGCTCGCTGAAAAGCTTGGTGCCGTCGGCGACGTGTTGCCAACGAAGCAGCCACCGCATGAATTGCGCGGCGTTGACCGGCTCAATCTCGCTCCGCAGTCTTCCAACCGTGAGTTTGTGAATTCGAGCCAGCAAACGCCGGTCGCACCATTCGCCTTCGGAATTTGGAGCGTCGGTAAATCGCCCGCGAAGCACGGAGCCGTTGCTTTCAAGACGCGACAGCGCCCGCTCGATGTCCGCTTGCGCCAAGCCCAGCGAATCGCCAAGCGCGCTCGCCGTGACGGGACCCGTGTGCGCCAGCCAACCGCCAACGAGAGCGAACAGCGCGTCGTCACGCCCGATTCGCTCTCCAATATCAGGCGCCGGCTCGAACTCGGCGCCCGCAAAGATGGACGCGAATGCTTTGCGTTTCTCGGTTGACACCCAATAAGCACGATTCCCGGCCGCCGCGCGTCCGGCTCGCTTCGCAGCGGCCAATTCATCGAAATAACCTCTCCACGGCGCGAGAGCGTCGGCGGAAGCCGCGCTCGGCCCAAGCCCGAGTTCCATAGAATCCGGCAGCGCGACCAGCGTATTTAAAGCATCGTGCAGTTCATCGGCATTCCGGACATCCGGCCAAGCGGCCGACCGTACTTCCGCGATGGCCTCCGGATCGAGGCGGCCCACTTCCGTCAGCACAGACTCCGGCAAGCTGCGGCGCATTTCCACCGCCCGCGCTCTTCGTTCCTCGAGAGGAGCATCGTCCAGGTACGCGTACGGATTGGCATTGAGAATTTCATGCGAGAATTGCGACGGCACCGGAGTGTCCACGGCCACGCACTCGATTTCGCCCTGCTCCATCCGTTGCAGAACCTCGCGAAGTCCCTCGGCGTCGATCGCTTCCGTCATCGCGTCCCGCATTGCTTCGCGAGCTAGAGGATGATCGGGAATCGCGATGTCGCCTTCGATATTTTCCTGGCACGCCAGCGCTTCCGGGAACACGGCCGCGAGCAAATCATCCGAGCGCATGCGCTGAAGATTGGGCGGCACTTTCTTGCCGCTCATGAAGCGGAGCAGCGCCAGCGACCGGCCGGCCACCCAGCGCCAGCGTGTCGCGAATATGGGCGACGCCAGCACCGCTTGTTCGAGCAACGGCTGCACCGAGGCGGAATTCAGGTAGTGAAAAACGTCCGACAAAGGAAAGCTGTGCCGTTCGCCAAGGGAAATATTCAGGCCGTTATCGGTGGCGGCGGCCTGCAGTTCAAAATTGAATGACCGGCAGAACCGTTTTCGCAGCGCCAGGCCCCATGCTTTGTTGATGCGCGCTCCGAACGGAGCGTGAATCACGAGCTGCATTCCGCCGCTTTCATCGAAAAAACGCTCCGCAACGATGGTTTTCTGCGTGGGAACCGCGCGAAGTACGGCGCGGCCCGCGACAATATATTCCACGGCTTGCTCGGCGCCTGAATCATTCAGACCGCACTCTGTTTTCAGCCAGTCGAGCGCGGAGTTCCAGTCAGCGGATTTCTGCAACGGCGCGCCTGGATTCAACGAAGGCGCGAGAGAATCAATCGTCGCCCTCACGGCGGCCACCGATTCAGAAAGCTCAAGGGTGCGGCCCGGCGCTTCGCCTCGCCAGAAAGGGACGTTCGGCGGCGCTCCGTGTGCATCTTCCACCTGTACCGAACCCGCCCGCACGTTGCGAATCCTCCACGAAGTGTTTCCGAGAAGAAAAATGTCTCCGCGCAGGCTCTCGACGGCAAAATCCTCGTCGACGGTCCCCACCGTAATGCGTTCGGGTTCCGCGATTACGGGATAGAGAGCGCTGTCCGGGATCGCCCCGCCGCTTGTGATGGCGGCCAGCCGGCTGCCGCGGCGCCCCCGCAGCATGCCATTCACGCGGTCGCGATGAAGGTACGCGCCGTAACGCCCGCGCCGCGCCGAAATTCCATCGGAAAGCATTGTGACGATGCTTTCGAAATCGGAGCGCGAGAGATCGCGATACGGGTACGCGCGGCGCACTATCGCGAACAGCTCGTCTTCGCTCCAATCTTCCGCGGCGCATGCCGCAACAATCTGCTGCGCCAGAACATCCAGCGGCGCTTCCGGAATTTGGATGCGATCCAATTCGCCTCGCCGCACCGAGTGAACCAGCGCGGCGCATTCGAGAAGTTCGTCTCGCGTGGTCGCAAAGATGCGGCCCTTCGGCACGGCGCCGCGCCAGTGGCCGGCGCGTCCCACGCGCTGCAGAAACACGGAAATCGATCGCGGCGAGCCAACATGGCACACAAGATCAACGCTGCCGATGTCGATTCCAAGCTCGAGCGATGCCGTGGCCACCAGCGCGCGCAGCTCACCGCCTTTCAACTTCGTCTCCACCGCCAGCCGCCGCTGTCGCGACAAGCTCCCGTGGTGCGACGCCACAGCCTCATCGCCCAGCACGCGCCGCAGATTGTGCGCAACGCGCTCCGCCAATCGCCTCGTATTCACGAACACGAGAGTCGAACGGTGCCGGCAGACCAACTCTCCGATGCGTTTGTAAATTTCCTCCCACATCTCGTTCGAGGCCACGGGTCCGAGTTCGCTCGCGGGAACTTCCACCGCAAGATCAAGCCGCCGGTCCGAGGGAATCCGCACGACCGCCGGCGCGGGCCGCGCGCCGCTGCTCCCGGCCAGAAACTGCGCGATGAGCTCGATGGGTTTTTGCGTCGCGGACAAACCGATGCGAGTGGGCGGCTGCCCCGTCAGCGCATCAAGCCGCTCGAGCGAAAGCGCCAGATGCGCGCCTCGCTTGTCGTCGGCGATGGCGTGAATTTCATCCACGATCACCGTTTTCACGCTGCGCAGCATTTCTCTGGCCTTGCCCGCCGTCAGCAATATGAAAAGCGATTCCGGCGTTGTCACCAGAATGTGAGGCGGGCGCCTCAGCATCGCCTGCCGCTCGTGCATCAACGTATCGCCGGTGCGGACGGCCGTCCGGATCGCCGGCATCAGCAGACCCTTCTCACCGGCCAGTTGGATGATCCCCGCGAGCGGCAATTCCAGATTTTTGCGGATGTCGTTGCTCAACGCTTTCAGCGGTGAGACGTATAGAACTTCCGTGCGATCTTCGAGTTCGCCCGCCAGTGACCGGCGCACCAGCCGGTCAATACACGCTAGAAATGCCGCCAGCGTCTTGCCCGAGCCCGTCGGCGCGCAAATCAAAGTCGATTCCCCGGCCAGGATGTGCGGCCAGCCCTGTTCCTGAGGCTCGGTTGGCGTGCCGAACGTCACGCAAAACCACTCCCGGACGACCGGATGCGCCCATTCCAGGGAAGGCAGAAGCACGGAATTGGAAGATTGATCCATTTTACCGGAAGGCCGTCGAACGTCGCTTGCCGCCCGGGGAAATTGACGCCAGCGACGAAAGCACCCTATCTAATTTTGAACGAGTCGCCGCCGGGAATCAAATTACGGGCAGAAGAGGCCGTGATGAGGTTTCAATGAACGCGTTGTATGTCCGCGCAACGAGCAGAACTGAGTCGTCAATCACCCGGCCGCATCGAAAGAGCCAGGAGATGCCGCTCCCAACCGTTCATCTCGCGCCGGGCCGTGGCTTCACCGGACTCTGCACGGTTCAGAACGAGCGGCAGATGGCGGCACGCTTCCCGCACGATCAAATCGACCTCCGCCGTATCGGGATAGAGCTCTGAATTCCGGCGCACCGTTTCTGCGTGGAAGTCCTTCTCATTGCGAAAGCCCGCGACCGCCAGGCACGAAAACGCCCACCAGAACTGGCCTTCGAGAACATTTTTATCTTGCATTGGTTCCTCCTGAGCGCCGGTATCGGGCGCGCCGGCCGGTGAATCGGCGCATTGATTACGTTCTGCGTAGCAGCTAAACTGCCGACGGAAAAACGTGTCTGGGTCTAGGACCGCTTTCCGCGAAGCACAATCGTCCCCCGAAAGAGCCCGGGGTTAGTGCTTCTGCTCTGTGACTGACTGCGTCACGACAGACGGCGCCGCGGCGTGCAGCCCTGACCCGAACCCCTGCCTTATCAGTTTGAAAATTGTGCGCCGATTCTCGAGTATCGATTTCACCCATGCGAAGCGGCCCATTTGCGGAAAATAAATTCCCCGGAAACAGAGGCGCGCAATAAGAATGTTGATGCGATAACCCAGCGGCTTGTGGTTCAGAGATTCCACCGCCTTTTCGATTGCTTCCGGACTGTAAGAGTTCGCCCATCCGATTCGCACCTCGTCATGGGCTTCCTCGACGCTCATTTTCAACGGCGTATGCGCCATTGCAAACGGTATGAACTCTTGCCAGTGCTTCGGACGCGTGAGCCGCCCCGCTGCTTCCAGCCTTTTGTAGAGCGGAGTCGCCGGCAGCGGAGTCAGCAAGCCGAAGATCGGCAGCCCCGCGGGCCAGCTGCGAATTTCCTTCAAAGTGCGCTCGGCCACGCCCGGCGTGTCATTATCCATGCCGAAGATGAAGGACGTGATTGCGTACACGTTGCGCTGCGCGAGCCGGTCGAGCACCACGGCATACTCGCCCGGCTTGTTGAAGCCTTTCTTTACGTCGGCAAGGTTGGCCGGATCGATCGATTCCATTCCGATGAATATCCAC
>Ga0182024_10017686_pt1 | contig 13347 bp, 15 predicted proteins | sample P32metaG_FD_120480 | JGI IMG/M metagenome (GOLD analysis project Ga0182024, IMG submission 120480) | Permafrost microbial communities from Stordalen Mire, Sweden - P3-2 metaG (Illumina Assembly) | ecosystem: Environmental > Terrestrial > Soil > Wetlands > Permafrost | place: Sweden: Stordalen...
AGGACCACGCCGGCCCGGGCCAGGTCGAACAGGCGCAGCAGCCGGAGGGCCCGGAGCGGCCGGAGCAACGGCAGGACCACCACTGCGAGATCGACCAGATGATGGGTGACGAACCATTTACGGGCCGGGACCAGGTACAGCCGGACCAGGTATTCGGCCACGTACACCGCCCACACGCCGAAGTCGATCAGGTTGAAACTGCGGTCGACGCTGGCCGGGAGGTGCATCACGAGCGGGAGCACCAGCACGAGCAGCCACAGCACCGCCAGGAGGGTCAGCGGCAGGTCGGTGGCGGCCGAGAAGCGGTCGTACGCGCTCTGGGACCGGGCCAGCGCGGACACCTGCCGGAACGCCACTCCGCCCCCATCCGGCTCCCCGTAATGATCAGATCACCCTAAGTGTTTCCCGCTTCGCGGCCTGCTACCCCGGTGAACCGGGCGCTGGGCCCGCCGCGCAGCTGCCCGGGCGGGAGCTTCCGGCCGCATACCACGAGCGCGAGATCCTGGGCCGAGCCGGACACGGGCTCTCCCGACCCGAACGACCAGTCGAGGTCGTCGGCCCGCAATTGCACCCCGCCGAGATCGCTGCCGAAGAACCGGACCGACTTGGCGGCGGAGATGCCGTCCAGGACGATCGCGAGGCGTTCGGGGGGAACCCGGCGGCCGAGGCCCAGGGCCACGGTGATGTCGAGCCCGTGAATCACGTCGTGGGTCAGCGCGCCCTGATAGCCGCCGCCGGGCGGCTTCCACGCATTGTTTTCGTTGTCCCGCAGGGCCGCGGCCAGCTGGCCGGGCGGGGCCGCCGCGTCGCGGCGGGCGCAGCGGTCGGCCATCCGGTTGAAGCTCCCGCGCGACCTGATCATCTCGGCCGCGAACCGCGGGGGCCGGTACCGGAACGGCATCGTGATGTGCGCGACGACTTCGCGGACCCGCCACCCGGCACACAGCGTCGGTGCGTCCCACGCCTCCGCCGGCAGGCCCGCCAGCACCGCGGCCAGCTCCCGGCGCTCCCCGGCGATCAGCGTGGTGATGTCCGCGGCCGGCGCGTCGGCGGCGGTCATCGCGGCGGCTCCGTGCCGGGGCCGCCAGCGCGGGCGGTGAGGGCCGCGAGGTACCGGGCGAAGCGGTCCAGCGAGGTAAGGAAGCCCGCCTGGGCCTCCGGGGACCGGAACGCGTCAGGCACCCGGACCTGGCGGATCTCGACCCCGGTGCGGGCGCCGAGGTCAGTGAAGGTCACGGTCACCGTCATCCCGGAGTGGGACTCGGTCCACACGAGCCGTTCCGGCTCCACCACCTCGTCGAACACCGCCCGCGTGGGATAACGGCTGCCATCGGCATCATTGATCATCACCGTCTCGAACGGTCCGCCCGGCCGCGCGTCCACCGTGATGTGCCCGACCGGGGCGCTGGTCCCGGCCGGGCCCCAGAAGTGGGTCAGGTGCTCTGGCTGGGTCATGCACTGGAACACGAGCTCGCGAGGGGCCTCGAAGACCCTGGTGAAGACGAGTTCAGCCGGTCCCGCCGTGGTGTCGCTCATTGCCGGATCCTTTCGTTCGCAGGTGCCGGGCCGGCTGCGGAGGCAGGCCCGGGGCCGTCATCCGGGGCGCGCTGGATTTCGTGCAGGTGGGCGTCGAGCTTGTCGAACCGCTCAGCCCAGATCCGGCGGTGGTCGTCGATCCACGCGGCGGCCGGATCGAGCGCCCCGGCCTCGAGATGGCAGGGCCGGAACTGGGCCCGCCGGGTCCGCGAGATGAGCCCGCAGCGCTCGAGCACCTTCAGGTGCTTGGAGATCCCGGGCAGGGTCAGGTCGAAGGGCGCGGCGAGCTCGTTCACCGTGGCATCGCCCTGCGCCAGCCGGGCCACGATGGCCCGGCGGGTCGGATCCGCCAGGGCCGTGAAGGTGGCATCGAGCTGATCCTGCGCCACTGCCATCTGGACCCTCCCGCACGCGTCGATCCCTGAACCCTATTTGACCACTCGGTTAATTAGCTGTCAAGTTAACTAACGGGCCCGGCGTCAGGGCGCGGCCAGGTCTCCACCATCCACCCGCTCATGTTCTCCCCAGGCGGGCCGGCTGTACCGTGCCGTCATGGCTATCTCGTTCAATGCGGAGACGCTCAGGCTGCTGGATGGGCGCAATTACGCGGTCCTCGCCACCATCAACCGCGACGGGAGCCCGCACAGCTCCGCGATGTGGGTCGGCCGCGACGGGGATGACCTGGTGTTCTCCACCCTGGAAGGACGCGTGAAGCACCGCAACATGCTCCGCGACCCGCGGGTCAGTGTCAGCGTGCTGGACTCCGCGGACCCGGAGAATTACGTGGAGCTCCGCGGCCGGGTGACGATGACCCCCGACCCGGACCGGCTGCTGCACATCCAGCTGTCCCACAAGTACGACGGCACCGATCCGGGCCCGGACGCGCCGGGTAGGCACCGCGTGATCGTCCGGATGGCGGTGGAGAAGGTGGCCGGGCAGGCCGCATAACCCATGATCACCTACGAGTGGCGCGGGCCATTCACCAGCAGCGAGGCCGGCGCACTGCACGAGGAGGCCTTCGGTGGCGGCGGCGTCGCGGACTGGCGGGCCCAGGTGGAACGCCACAGCCTGGGGTGGGTATGCGCGCGGGATGGCGGGGATCTCGCCGGGTTCGTGAACGTCGCGTGGGATGGAGGCGTCCACGCCTTCATCGTCGACACCGTGGTCGCCGCCGGGACGCGGCGGCGGGGAATCGGCGCCGGGCTCGTAGCCGTCGCGGTCCGGGAAGCACGCCGGGCGGGCTGCGAGTGGCTGCACGTCGATTTCGACGAGCACCTGCGCCCCTTCTACGTCAGCGGCTGCGGATTCACCCCCGCACCGGCCGGCCTCATCGCCCTGTGAACCGCGAGGTCAGTTAACCCCCCGCGGGTAATGGGGTGCGGGTTCAGCGCAGCAGGTCAGCGACCGCGGCGATGCCGGGCTCGACCGCGCGCTCGCTGACATTCCCGAAGCCGAGCACGAGCTGCGGAGGAGCGCCCGCGGGGGTCGCCCGCTGCGGGCCCATCCCGTACAGGCCAACCTGGCGCTGCCGCGCGGAGGTGACGACGGCCTGCTCGTCAGCCGAGTCGGGCAGATGGGCTACGGCGTGGAATCCGGCGGCCAGCCCGGACAGCGTGACCCAGGGCGCGTGCGTGGCCAGGGAATCGATCAGCAGGCCCCGCCGCCGGGCGTAGAGCGCGCGCATGTGCCGCAGGTGCCGGTCGTACCGGCCGGATTCGAGCAGCGCAGCCACCACGAGCTGGTCCAGCCCGGACGAGCCGCGGTCGCTGACCCGTTTTTCCGCCGCGACGGCGTCGATCAGCGGCGGCGGCACCAGCACCCAGCCGAGCCTGACGGCGGGGGCCAGCGACTTGCTCACCGTGCCGATGGCAAAGACACGGTCCGGCGCGAGCCCCTGCAGCACGCCGACGGGCTCCCGGTCGTAGCGGAACTCGGAATCGTAATCATCCTCGACCACGAACCCGTCCGTGCGGGCGGCCCATTCCACCAGCGCGTGCCGCCGCTTGGCCGCGAGGACGACGCCGGTAGGCGACTGGTGCGCCGGCGTCACCACGACGACCTGGGCGCCACTCGCCCCGAGGGCGGCGACGTCCAGGCCGAGCCGGTCGACGGGCACGTGCACCACATCGAGGCCCGACGCCCGGGCGGCCCGCGCGCTATCGCTGGCGGTCAGGTCCCCGTGGCCGGGGTCTTCCAGCGCGACACACCGCACGCCCAGCTGTGTAAGGGCCCGGAGCGCCAGGTTGAGCCCCTGGGCGTATCCGGTGCAGATGACGATGCGCTCAGGGTCGGCGGCGGCAGCGCGCACGCGGCCCAGGTACGCGGCGACTACCTGGCGCAGCACCGCGCTGCCCCGCGGGTCGCCGTAGTCGAGGTCGGGCGTGGGCACGCTGCGGCACGCCTCGCGGGTCGCCCACACCCAGTCGCCGCGCGGGAAGCTCGCCAGGTCCGGCACGCCGGACCGGAAGTCGGCGATCAGCCGCGGCGGCGGGACCGGCCGCGGCGGCGGGCTGGCCGGAGCCGGGCGGGCACCGGACGCAACCCGGGTCGCCGAACCGACCCGGCTGGTCAGGTACCCCTCGGCCAGCAGCTGGTTGTAGCACTCCTGCACCAGCCCGCGGGAGACGCCCAGCTCGCTGGCGAGCTCCCGCGATGAGGGCAGCCGCTCACCGCCCCGCAGGCGGCCGCTCCTGATCGCGTCGCGAAGACCGGCCTCGAGCTGCGAGCGGAGCGGCTGCCCGCACCCGCGGTCGAGCTGGAGCAGCAATTCCGGCCCCAAACCGGACCACTGAATAGCCATTAAATTGGACCTTATCAGTGATCCGGTTGGCGCCTATGGTCACGTACATGAGCACTACGACCCAGACCGGGCACCCCGGGCCCGCCGCATCCACCGGGCCGTCGGGCCGCCAGGCGCCGCGCGCCCGGCTGATCAGCGGCCGCCTCGCCCTGGCGCTCCTGTCCTCCTTCGGCGCGCTCACCAGCTTCTACCTGCTGCTGTCGGTGACACCGATGTACGCCGTGTCGGCAGGCGCCGGAAGCGCCGAGGCCGGCGTGGTGACCGGCTCGCTCATGCTGGCCACCGTCCTGGCCGAGTTCGCCTCAGCCAGGCTGATGAGGCGTTATGGCTACCGCAGGGTGTTCGGCGCGGGGGCGCTGCTGCTCGGCGGGCCGGCTCTGGCCCTGCTGGGCCCGCACAGCGTGATCGCGATCGTCGCGGTCAGCATCGCCCGCGGCGTCGGCTTCGGCCTCAATACCGTCGTCATCGGGGCCCTGGTGGCCACCGCGCTGCCCCCGGGCCGGCGCGGCGAGGGGATCGGCCTGGCCGGAGTCGTCGCCTGCCTGCCCGCGATCGTGGCGCTGCCGTCTGGCGTCTGGCTGGCCGAGAACGCCGGTTACCCAGTGGTCATAGTGATCACGGCGGCCAGCGCCCTGGCCCCGCTGGCGGCAATCCCGTGGCTGACCAGTCCGGCTGATCATCAGGCGGAAGCGGACCCGGGTACGGCACAGCCGGCCGGCCTGCTCGCCAGCCTGCGATCCGGCGGCCAGCTGCGGCCGTCCCTCGTCTTCGCGGCCACGACCGTCTCGGCTGGCGTGGTCGCCGCATTCCTGCCGCTCGCGGCCGGCGTGTCCGGCGGCGTCGCCGCCCTCGGGTTGCTCGTGCAGGCCGTCGCCTCGACGGCGAGCCGCTGGTGGGCCGGGCGCCACGGTGACCGGCACGGCCACGCCGGCCTGCTGGTCCCGGGGCTGGCGACCGCCGCCGCGGGGATGACCCTCCTGATCTGGGTAACCGCCCCCATCGCCCTGATCACGGGCATGTGCCTGTTCGGGATCGGCTTCGGGATCAGCCAGAATGCAACCTTCGCGCTGATGATCGACCGCGCGCCGGTCTCCGGCTACGGCACCGCCAGCGCCCTGTGGAATCTGGCCTACGACGCCGGATACGGAGCCGGTCCTGCCGTGTTCGGCGTCTTCGTCGTTTACACCGGCTACCCGGCGGCCTTCGCCCTCACCGGGATGCTGATGCTCGCCGCGCTCGGCCCAGCCATACGTGACCGCACCGCCAACGGCGGCGACTGAGGACATGGTCGTCCCGTGCCGTGACCTTCGCCGGCGCGCTCCGCGACCTGCGCCATGAGCCATCTCTGGTTCCAGGTATCACTTGTGCCTGGATCAGCTGGCCTGCCACCAGGCAGCGTGGACACCATGAACGATTCCACTGCACTCGTCACCGGCGCCAACAAGGGCATCGGCAAGGAAATTGCCCGGCAGCTCGCGGCGGCCGGGTTCACGGTGTACGTCGGCTCCCGCGACCCGGAGCGCGGCCAGCGGGCCGTTGACGAGATCGGCGGCGGAGCCCGGCTCCTAGTGCTCGACGTGACCGAGGCCAAGAGCATCACCGACGCCACGCGGCAGGTCGAAGACCTCGACGTCCTGGTCAACAACGCCGGCATCATGGTTGACGGCCGGACGCCACCCGAGGCGGACGTGGACAGCTTCCGTCGGACGTACGAGACGAACGTGTTCGCGGTCCTCGCGGTCACGAACGCCTTCCTGCCAGCGTTGCGGCGTTCCGCGCGGCCCCGGATCGTGAACATCTCGAGCGGGACCGCGTCGCTGACCTGGAGTACCGGCCCGGACCGGCAGTTCTCCGGGGGCGGGGGCGCCGCGTACCGCTCGTCCAAGACGGCCCTGAACGCGCTGACCGTGTTCTACGCCCAGGCCCTGGCCGGCGAGGGCTTCCGGGTGAACGCGCTCGCGCCCGGGCTGCGGAGGACCGACCTTAACGCGCGGGCCGCCGCCAGCGACGGGGATCCGGCCGAGGCGGCCGCGGGTGCCGTCCGGCTGGCCCTGCTCCCCGACGACGGCCCTACCGGCGAGTTCTTCTCCTGGGACGGGACCCCCGTGCCCTGGTGAGCACGCTCCCTGGTAAGGACGCTCCCTGGTGAGCACGGTGCCCTGGTCAGCACAGTGCCGTAAGCCACGGGCCGCCCTCGCTGGCATGATGCCGGGAGGCGGCGGAGAGGCGGGGCGGAATGAGCGCAGTGTTCGAGCATCAGGTCGACGTCAGGTGGCGGGACACGGACGCCCTGGGCCACGTCAACCACGCGGTGTTCCTGACCTACCTCGAGGAGGGCCGGGATGCGTTCTTCATGCAGGCGTTCGGCGGCGAGCCGGACTACGTGGTGGCCCGGATCGAGGTCGACCTGCGCGCGGAGGTCCGCCACCCGCAGCGGCGGGTCACGGTCCGCCTCGAGGTGGAGCAGCTCGGCACCACGAGCCTGACCACCCGCGAAACGATCCTCACGGCGTCCGGGGAGGTCGCCGCGCAGGCCCGGGTCGTCACCGTCCGGTGGGACCCGCGGGCCCGCAAGCCCACCCCGTTCACCGAGTCCGAACGGGCCCGGCTCTCGGCCGCCCTGGCCGGCTGACCGCACCCCGGGGCGCTTATCCCCCGAGCCGCGCCTCGCGGCGCAGCAGGCCGGGCAGGTCCTCAGGGGCTGGCGACACCCCGCTGAGTCCCCGCGCCGAGAACCACCGGCCTACGTTGGCGGCGTCCCGGTCCAGGAACTCCGGGCCCTGCGGGTTGGCGATCACGTCCACGACCTGGGGCAGGTCGATCATGATCAGCCTGCCCTGGTGGACCAGCAGGTTGTACGCGGACAGGTCGCCGTGGGCCAGCCCGCGGGCGGCCAGGACGGCCAGCGCCGCCACCAGCTGGTCCCACAGGTCCGCCAGCTCGGCGCCCTCCGGGCGGATCTCGGCCAGCCGCGGCGCGGCGGTGCCGTCGGGCTCCCCGATGAACTCCAGCAGCAGCTCGGTGCCGAGCACCTGGACCGGGTACGGCACCGGCACCCCGGAGCAGTGCAGCTGGACCAGGGCGGCGAACTCGGCATTCGCCCACTGCCGGGCGATCATCTGCCGCCCGGCCGCGGTCCGCTGGGCCATCGCGCGGGTGTCCCGGGATTCGCGGACCCGCCGTCCTTCCAGGTAGGCGCTGTCACGCTGGAACATCCGGTGGCCGGCGTCCCGGTACCGCTTGGCGGCCAGCAGGCAGGAGCGCCCGCCGGGCACGCCGCGGCGCAGCAGGAAGACGTCGGCCTCCTTGCCGGTCTTCAGGATCCCCAGCTCGGTATCGACCGCGGCCAGGTCGGTGACCAGCCAGCCCGGGTAGGGCTCGGGGCCCCGCTCGCCCGCGGTGGACTGGTCCCAGGTGGACCACCTGTCCCCCTCGGGCAGGCCGTCGACCGCGTCGAGGGCGTCCAGGGCGGGCAGCGCGGCGCGGTGCCCGCTGCGCTTGGCAAAGGTGGGTTCGTCGTCGTCAAATCGCCACTTGCGGCGGCGGAAGGCAGGGTCTGGCACGGGTGGTGCTCCTCAGGCTGGCGGTGACGGAGGGCATGGCGAACTGTGAAACGGGCGCACACATCGACGTCCCTCCTTCCGCTCGGCCGGCATCGCCGGCTCTGGCCTGTCCGCCCGAGGCTGCCAGCCCCGGCCGGGCACGGCAACCGAATTTCCGGCCGGCGGCTTCCCGCCTGGCGTCCCGCTCCCGCGCATGCGAGAGTTCAGCGAACGGACCGTTATTTATCTCTCCAACGGTTCGTATCGGACTGCTGCTGCTCGCCGAGTCAGGTCGTTCAATGAGGAAGGGCTGACCCCGATGGTGGATGTGCACGGAACCTGCGACGCGAGATTCGGACCGGTCCGGGACACGCTCACCGCGCAACTCGACTCCGGTAACGAGACCGGCGCGAGCATCGCGGTGGACGTCGACGGCCGGACGGTCGTGGACATCTGGGGCGGCTGGTGCGATCCCGGGCGGGGCCGGCCGTGGGCGGAGAACACGATCACCAACGTGTGGTCCACCACCAAGACCGTCACCAACCTGGCCGCCCTGATGCTCGCCGACCGGGGCCAGCTCGACCCGTACTCGCCGGTGGCCAAGTACTGGCCCGAGTTCGCCGAGAACGGCAAGGAGCGCATCGAGGTCCGGCACATCCTCAGCCACACGTCGGGCGTGTCCGGCTGGGAGGCCCCGTTCACCACGCAGGACATGTACGACACCGATGGCGCCACCCGCCGGCTCGCCGCCCAGGCCCCCTGGTGGGAACCGGGCACCGCGTCGGGTTATCACGCGCAGAACCAGGGCCACCTGGTCGGCGAGCTGGTCCGCCGGGTCAGCGGCCAGCCGCTGAAGGCCTTCGTGGCCGGGGAGATCGCCGGGCCGCTCGGCGCCGACTTCCAGATCGGCGCGGCCGAAGCGGACTGGGACCGGATCGCGCCCGTCACGCCGCCGCCCCCGCTGCCGTTCGACCTGGCGAGCATGGACCCGGAAAGCCCCGTGTACAAAACGTTCACCGGGCCAGTGGCCGACGCCGCGGCGGCGAACACCGCAGCCTGGCGGCAGGCCGAGCTGGGCGCGCTCAACGGCCACGGGAACGCCCGCTCGGTGGCCCGCATGCTGCGGGCCGTCGCCCTGGACGGCGTGGCCGGCGGGGTGCGGCTGCTGTCGCCGGACGCCATCGGGCTGATCTTCGACGAGCAGAGCCACGGCCCGGATCTCGTCCTCGGCCTGCCGCTGCGCTTCGGGATCGGCTACGCGCTGCCCGAGACCGAGACCGTGCCCTACGTGCCGCAGGGCCGGGCCTGCTACTGGGGCGGCTGGGGCGGCTCAGTGATCCTCATGGACCTCGACCGCCGCACCACGATCAGCTACATGATGAACAAGATGGCGCCCGGCATCATCGGGTCGGACCGCTCCGAGGCGTACGTGCGCGTGATCCAGGACTGCCTGGGCTGAACCGGGCAGCGCCCAGCCCGGCCAGTCTCGATCCTCAGCGGTCCTTGAGGTAGGCGTCCGCGAGCTTCGGGGGCGCGGAGGCCAGCCAGCCGTCGGTGATCGCGTCCCGCAGGGCCTTACCCGGAACGTCCGGCAGCTTGATGAGCACCGCGGAGTAGCCGTCGAAGTGCGGGATCGTGAAGAACGCGTCCCGGTTCGCGGCCAGGACGGCCTCCTTCTCGCCGGGGTCACCGACGCGGACGGCGAGGATCGGGCCCCCGGGCGGCGTCTCGTCGCCGAACCGCTTGATGTCCGCCTTGCTGAATGGCCGTTCCCAGGCGAAGGCCTTGCCGGCCACGAACCACGTCCGGTTGCCGTGACGCTCATTCTCGGTCACCTCGGGCAGAGCGAGGGCAAGCTGGGCTACGTCGTCGAAGGTCGCCACGGGCCCACCGTACGTGCGCGCGCCCCTGCGGCGCCGGCCCCGTGCCCGTGCCGGTGCCGGTCCCGGTGCCGTGATCAGGGGGCGGCCGTGCTGGTGATCAGCGCAGCGGGTCGAACGGGGCGAGGTCGATGCCCGGGTCCAGGCCGAGGGCGGCCCGGGCGGCAATGCTCCCCGCGTAGGGCCCCATGGTGAGCCCTTCCGCGCCCAGGCCGGTGGCGACGAACAGCCCGGGCACGCCGGCCACCGGGCCGAGCAGCGGCCGGGTGTCCGGGCCTGCCGGGCGGAAGCCCACCCGGGTTTCCAGGTAGGTCGCGGCATCGAGGCCGGGCGCCACGGCCAGGGCCCGCGCGAGCACGTCCGCCAGGCCTGCCGCGGTCACCCGGTAGTCGAACCCGGCATCCGGCTCCCGGGTGGCCCCGGCGACCACCCGGGAGTCATCGAACGCGAGGAGGTAGTGCCCGCTGTCCGCGGGCAGCACCACGGGCCACTGTCCCGTGCTGGCCGGGGCCAGCGAGAGGTGCACGATCTGGCCCCGCTGCGGGGTGACCCGGACAACGACGCCGGCCGGCTCCACGAAGGACGGCGTCCACGCGCCGGTAGCAGCCACGACGGCATCGGCCTCGATCAGGTCACCGTCGGCCAGCACGCCGCTCACCCGGCCGCCGCGGCAGGCGAGCCCGGCGTGGCCCCGCACGACCGTGGCGCCTGCCCGGCGTGCGGCCCTGATCAGGGCGCCGGTGACCTTGCGCCCGTCCACCCGGGCGGCCCCCGGGATGTGCACCGCAGGCAGGTCCGGGCGCAGCGGCGGGAACAGCTCCTGCGCCCGGGCCGCGGTCAGGACCTGGATGTCGCCCATCTCGGGGTGGCCGGCGTGCCGGGCCTCCAGCCCCGCCCTGGCGTGGTCCAGCTGATCCTCATCATCGGCCACGATGAGGGCCCCGGCCTGGCGGTAGGAGATGTCCGCCTCCCCCAGCCCGGCGAGTTCCCCGACGAGCGCGGGGTAGGCCCGGGCGGCGGCGCAGGCGAAGGCGTATCCGGCCGGATCATCCAGGCCGGCGGTCCAGGGGCAGATGATCCCCGCGCCCGCCGCGGTCGCCTGGCCAGGCCGGCCCGCGTCGATGAGAGTGACCTGCGCGCCCAGGCCGGCCGCCACGTAGGCGCAGGCGCTGCCCACGATCCCGGAGCCTGCCACCACCAGCCGCATGCGATTCCTCCTCCCGGCACGCTATCGGCCGGAAGGCCTCCCGGGTGCCGCGGGCGGATGCGGGGCAGGCTCACAGCGCCGGGGCCGGAGGCCGCCCATGCGAGGGATAACGGTCGTCGAACAACAGCAGCCACGCCACGTTGAAACCCAGGAATAGCAGAAGGGTCAGCAGTATGGCCTCGGTGCGCAGAGCGTCCAATCCGCCCACAAAGGCCAGCCCCCCGATAAGAACGTAAAGCAGAATGCCAGCGATGTAAGCGGCCAGGCCCAGCTGATCCGGGCGGGCCGGGGCCCCGGCGCCGGCCGCCCCGGGCCGGCCGGACGCGGCCTCCCGGACCGGATAGCCCCGGACCGTGGCCAGCACGATCGCCCCGCCGAGCGCGACGATGGCGAACGACGTCCGCCAGAACGCGGAATCGCCCGGATTGACCAGGGCCAGCAGGCTCATGATGCCCGGCAGGGCGAAGTGCAGCGCGACGCCATATGCCCGCCGGCGGTGCACCGCGCTTCCCTGCCAATCACGCAGGCGGACCTGCACGATGACCAGCCACAGCCCTAGCAGCGCGAAACACGCCGGTGAAAAGGCTCCATAAAAGACATCCAGCATGCAACTTCCCCTCCCGTCACCCGGACCCCAGGCAATGGAGCCGGATCCGGGTGCCCATTGCCGCCATGATCGGACAGGAATGCCGTGAGCGCCAGCCCATTCCGGGGGCTATCAGCGAAGCAGGAATAGTGGTATGCCGCCGCGGTGGCCCGCGCACCCGCCTGGGCAGGGCGGCCCTCACCGCCACCCGGCGCACCTGCGGCGCACCCGGACGTGACAGAACACGGCCAGTCCGGCGGCGGTTATCTCGCCTCCGGCGGGGCGGCAGGCTGGACGAGGCCGGGCCAGCCTGCAGCCACAGGCCGGCCGTCAGGTATTTTCGCGGCCACCATTCCCGGCCGCCGTTTCGGCGGCGCTACCGGGCGGCCCCGGCTTAGGTCAAGAAGCCATTACCGCACCCGCCCAGGCCCGGCAATTAAGCTGAGCGGGCTGGAGCCGGCGTCAGCCGAGGACGCGCCGCCGCATCATCGGGTTCTTCGGCACTCACCTGAGCTGACTCAGTACGTGGCCCGGCCGCCGCTCAGGTCGTACACGGCGCCGGTCGAGAAGCTGCATTTGTCCGAGGCCAGCCAGGCCACCAGTTCCGCGACCTCGTCGGGCCGCCCCAGCCTGCGCATCGGGATGAGGCTGGTCATGTATTCGAGCACCTCAGGCGTGTTGGCCGCGTTCATGGGCGTCTCGATGACCGCGGGCGCGATCGCGTTGACCAGGACGCCGCTGGTGGCCAGTTCCTTGCCCAGCGACTTGGTCAGCCCGATCACGGCGGCCTTGGAGGCCGAGTAGGCCCCGAGGCGGGGGTTGCCATCCTTCCCGGCCATGCTGGCCAGGTTGACGATCCGGCCCCAGCCCCGGTCCCGCATGCCCGGCACGACGGCCCGGCACATGTGGAACGTGCCGGTCACGTTCACCGCGAACGTCGCGGCCCACTCGTCGTCGCTGACCTCCCAGAGCACCTTGTTCGGGCCGACGATCCCGGCCGAGTTGACCAGGATGTCCACGGGGCCGATCCCGGCCAGGGCCGCGGTGACCGCGGCGGCGTCGGTGACGTCGGCCACCACGTCCGCGTCCCCCGACACGTCCAGGGTGACCACGGTGATCCCGTCCTGGGCGAGCCGCTCCGCGCTGGCGCGGCCGATGCCGCTGGCTCCCCCGGTGATGACGGCCGTACGGTCCATGGTCTTCCCTTCCGTAGGGGTCAGCGCGGTCACGTTAGGATCGCAGCGTCCGGCGCGCGGGCCACTTCCGCCAGGGCCGCCGCCCGGACCCGGGAGGGCGGGGCATGCGAGCGTTCGTGCTCACCGGCCCGGGCCAGTTCACCGTGGCCGAGGTCGCGCCCCCGGTGGCCGGGCCCGGCCAGGTGGTGGTGGACGTCGAGAGGGCCGGCGTGTGCGGGACCGACGTCGAGTTCTTCACCGGCCACATGGCGTACCTGCATCAAGGCCACGCGACGTACCCTATGCGGCTCGGGCACGAATGGTGCGGCGCGGTGTCCGCGGTCGGCGAGGGGGTGGATCCGGCCTGGGCGGGCCAGCGGGTCACCGGCGACACCATGCTCGGCTGTGGCCACTGCCCCCGGTGCCGGACCGGGCGGCAGCACGTCTGCGAGGACCGCTTCGAGATCGGTGTCCGCGGCGGCTGGCCTGGCGCCCTCGCGGAGCAGCTGCCGGTGCCGGTCACGGCGCTGCGTGCGCTGCCGGACAGTGTTGGCCCGGTGGCCGGGGCGATGGTCGAGCCGGGCGGCAGCGCCCTGCGGGCCGTCCAGGCCGCCGGCCTGG
>Ga0182024_10017687_pt1 | contig 13347 bp, 12 predicted proteins | sample P32metaG_FD_120480 | JGI IMG/M metagenome (GOLD analysis project Ga0182024, IMG submission 120480) | Permafrost microbial communities from Stordalen Mire, Sweden - P3-2 metaG (Illumina Assembly) | ecosystem: Environmental > Terrestrial > Soil > Wetlands > Permafrost | place: Sweden: Stordalen...
GAAAATCCCGTGCCGGTCATGGTGCGGATGACGATGGGCACATGGGTCTGCCCGCCGGACATGAAGCGCAGTTTCGCGGCATGATTCACGATCATGTCCATTGCCACGGTGGTAAAATTCATCAGCATGATCTCGGCCACTGGCTTGTAACCCCGCAGCGCGGCGCCGATGGCGGCGCCGATGATGGCCTGCTCGGAAATCGGGGTGGAACGCACGCGGTTTCCAAATCTTGTCGATAGGCCGCGCGTCACGCCGACTACGCCCCCTTCTTCCGGGTCGGCAACGTCCTCGCCAAGCACCAGAACTTTTTCGTCCGCCTCCATGGCGTCTGCCAAAGCCTGGTTGACGGCCTGCAGGACATTCATCTGCGCCTTCGGCTGGGTCACTGATCCGTCCATCACGCAATTTCCTCGGCAAATACGTCGCGTTTAAGTTCATCGAGGGAGGGGAATTCACTCGCCAGGGCAAACTCCACCGCCTCATCAAGATCCGCCTCGATCTTTGCTTCCAGGCCGGCCAGTTCCGCCTCCGTGGCAATGCCATCGGCGACAAGGTGGCTTCGGAAAATCGGCAGCGGGTCCGCCGCGATGGCGGCTTTTTTCTGTGCCTGGTCCATGTATTTATCGGCATCGCCGAAGACGTGACCAAAAAAACGAAAGGTCATCGCTTCGATCAATGTCGGGCCTTCGCCGGCGCGGGCGCGTTCCACCGCCTCGCGCGCCACCGCATACATCTCAAACACGTCATTGCCGTTTACCCTTATGCCGGGCATGTCGTAGCCCACGGCACGGTCGGCGATCTGTTTCGCGGAGGTCGCTTTCGCGTAGGTGGTGTGTTCGGCGTATTGATTGTTCTGGCAAACGAAAATCACCGGCAGCTTCCACACCGCGGCAAGGTTCAACGCCTCATGAAAGGCGCCGATATTCGAAGCGCCATCGCCGAAATACGCCACGGTCACGCGGCCGTCTCCGGTGAGTTGTGAGATCCAGGCCAGGCCATTGGCGATCGGCATGGAGGAACCAACAATGCCCGTCGTCACCATCACGCCGGAAGCCGGATGCGTAATATGCATCGGGCCGCCTTTGCCCTTGCTGGTGCCGGTAATCTTGCCGGCCAGCTCCGCCCACAGCAATTTCAGCGGCACGCCCTTCGCCAGCATGTCATGCGTGCCGCGATAGATGGTGCAGATATAATCCTCATCCTTGAGATTTACGGAGAGGGCGCTGGGGATCACTTCCTGTCCGCGCGGTGAATAATACGGCATCACCAGCCGGCCGGAACGGATGACCTTGCGGCTGCGTTCGTCATTGGCTTTGATCAAGGCCATGCGTCGGTAAATTTCAAGCTGGGTCGGTGCGTCGGGGGTGTAGGCGTTTTTCATGATTGGCTTCCGTTGCTGACCGTATCCGTCGCATTGCTCTGGCACGGAAAATCCCGCTGGTCATGAGGTTCACTGGAGGATATCGCGTCTGTGAACATTTGATTCGCCGGCTCGACGCTGCCGCGGCGAGGCGTTCAACATCCGCGATATCGCAATAAGGTTAGCGGGAACCATGACCGAAACTGATCTGTCGCTGCGGCTCGATCGTTTCGAGGAGTGTAACGGAAACCGGGCCATTGCCTACCGGGTCTGCAGCAACGAACACATTGTCGAAGGTGAAGTGCCCGAATTGCCGCGAAAAAAACGATCTTTCCTATCTTCGGCCACTCGCGCCGGTATCTGCATAATCTTTCGGGGCGGTTAACCCCTTAAACCACCTCGAACAGCGCGGCGGCGCCCATGCCGCCGCCGATGCACATGGTGACGACGGCATGTTTGACCTTGCGGCGCTTGCCTTCGATCAAGGCGTGGCCGGTTAGGCGGGAGCCGGACATGCCGAAAGGGTGGCCGATGGCGATGGCGCCGCCATTGACGTTGAGTTTGTCGTTGGGGATACCCAGTTGGTCGCGGCAGTAGATGACCTGCGAGGCGAAGGCTTCGTTCAGCTCCCATAGGTCGATATCTTTGACAGTGAGGTTGAAGCGTTTCAGCAGCTTGGGCACGGCGAAGATTGGGCCAATGCCCATTTCATCCGGTTCGCAGCCGGCGATGGCGAAACCTTTGTAGAGGCCGAGGATGGGGATGCCGCGGCGGGCGGCGGCGTCCGCGTCCATCACGGCGCATACGCTGGCGCCGTCGGAGAGTTGGCTGGCATTTCCAGCGGTTACAAACCCGTCCGGTCTTACGGTTTTGAGCTTGGCGAGGGCGTCCAGCGTGGTGCCGGGGCGGTTGCATTCGTCCTTTACCAGCGAGACCTCTTCCTGGCCGGAAATGGCGCCGGATTTGTCGAGCAGATTTTTGATCGTCGTGATCGGAACGATCTCGTCGTCGAATTTGCCTGTGTTCTGGCCGATTTCCGTGCGGCGCTGACTTTCCGCGGCGTAGATGTCCTGGGCTTCCCGGCTGATGTTGTAGCGCCGGGCGACATTATCGCCGGTATCGATCATCGGGATATAGATTTCAGGTTTGGTCTTCAGCAGCCATTCATCCTTGGCACGGAAATTATTGCGGTGCGGGTCGACCAGCGAAACCGTCTCCACCCCGCCGGCGATATAGATGCCGCCTTCACCGGCGCGGATGCGCTGGGCGGCGAAAGCGATGGTCTGCAGGCCGGAGGCGCATTTGCGGTCCAGCGTGACCCCGGCGACGGTAACCGGCAGCCCGGCGCGCAAGGCAGCCTGGCGCGCGATATTGGAGCCGACGGCGCCTTCCGCGCGGGCGGTGCCCAGCAGCACGTCCTCGATTTCCGCCGGGTCCAGCCCGGCGCGGGCGATGGCGGCGGTGATGACATGCGCACCCATGGCAGCGCCGTGGATATTGTTGAGTGCGCCCCGATGTGCCTTGCCGATCGGCGTGCGCGCCGTGGCCACGATTGCGGCTTCGTTCATGCTGTTGGTCCTCGTTCCGTGTCCGCAACCCTGCGGCTCCACATCGTGATAGGTAATCAGCGTGCCGCCGCTACGCCATGGCGGGCGCATCTCCATCATAAACGCGATACCCGCGCCGTCGCGTTGACCCTGGGTTCAGTTTGCGGAATGTCGATGCGGTGCAAAGGAGTTCTGGGCGATGGTCCTGTCCGTCGATATCGAAAACGCCACCGCGATCGTCACCTTGAACCGACCGGAGAAAAAGAACGCCATCACCATGGAGATGCGCATCCAGCTCTGGCAGGCATTTGAGGATATCGCCGAGAACGACGAGGTTCGGGCGGTGATTCTGACCGGTGCGGGCAGCGATTTCTGCGCTGGCATGGATGTCGGCGAGATGGGCGGCGGCGGGGTGCCGGGTTCGATGATGCGCATGCGCCGTCTGCATCGCATTGGCCGGGCCATCCATAATCTTAAAAAACCGGTGATCGCGGCGGTATCCGGTGTGTGCGTGGGGGTGGGGTGGAGCTACGCACTTTGCTGCGACCTGGTCATCGCTTCCGAGACGGCGAGGTTTGCGCAGATTTTCCGGCAGATCGCCCTGGCGCCGGATGGCGGTGCCGTCTGGCTGCTGTCGCAGCAGTTGGGGCAGATGCGGGCCAAGGAGATCGTGTATTCCGGCCGCATGGTGAAGGCCGAGGAGGCGCTGAAGCTTGGCCTGGTGCTGGAGGTTTTGCCGGTGGCGGCGTTGCTGGCCCGCGCCAAGGAACTGGCCGCCGCTTTCGCATCCGGCCCCAGCCTGGCCCTGGCGCAGGCCAAGCGGCAGTTCCAACTGGCGCCGACGCAGAGCTATGACGATTTTCTTGAACATGAGTTTTCCATGCAGCCGCTGATGAGCCGCACGGAGGATCACCATGAGGGAATCACCGCATTCAAGGAACGGCGCCCCCCGGAATTCAAAGGCAAGTAGCGTGGCGCTTCCACATCCCGAGGAAGAATGGCGCGGTCATCTGGCCGAGGGCCGCCTCATGATCCAGCGCAGCGCCACAACCGGAGCATATGTGTTTTACCCGCGCGTTCTGGCACCCGATACGGGACTCGAGGACCTGCAATGGGTGGAAGCGGCGGGGGAGGGGGTGATCCACGCCATGACCATCGTGCGGCGCAAGCCGCCGGAGCCGGATTACAATGTCGTGCTGGTCGATTTGCAGGAGGGCGTGCGGCTGATGAGCCGCGTGGTGGATTGCCCGAACGAGGCGCTGGCGATCGGTCAAAAAGTCAAAGCCCGGATTGATGATTTGGAGGGCCAGAAAATTCTGGTGTTCGTGCCGGCATGAACGGACAAGGTTTTCCGCGCGGAAAGGCCGCGATTATTGGCGCTGCTACCTACGGGATCGGCCGCTGCCCAGGCATCTCCGCGTTGGACATGGCAGCCCATGCCGGGATTTTGGCGCTGCTTGATGCCGGGCTGCGTTTGCGGGATGTGGATGCGCTTTATACTTCCGCGCCCTATGAGGCCCTGGGCGGCATGGAGCTGGCGGAATATTATCGCATCCAGCCGAAAATCACCGATTGCAACCGTACGGGTGGCTCCGCATTCGAAATCTACCTGCAACAGGCGGCGCTGGCGCTGGATGCCGGGCTGATCGACTGCGCATTGATCGTATATGGCTCCAACCCGGCCAGTCGTCCGCCGGCGGGGGTTGGCATGACCAAACAATCGCCCTGGGAGGCGCCTTACCGCCCGTTGGCCCCGGCTTCATCCTACGCGCTGGCCGCCAGCCGGCATATGCACCAATACGGCACCACGCGCCGGCAATTGGCGGAGGTGGCCGTGGCGGCGCGGAAATGGGCGCAGCTCAATCCCGAAGCGGCGATGCGGGAGGATCTGACGATCGACCAGGTGCTTGCGGCGCGGATGCTGTCCGATCCGCTCACCGTGCGCGATTGCTGCCTGTTCAACGATGGCGCCGCCGCCGTGGTTGTCACAAGGGCGGACCGTGCCCGCGATGGCGCGAAACCGCCGGTCTATGTGCTTGGCGCGGCCTCGGTGGTGACGCATCGGGAAATCTCCTCGATGCCCGATCTGACCGTGACCGGTGCGGCGATCTCGGGTCGCCAGGCTTTCGCGCAAGCCGGTGTCACCCCAGGCGAGATCGATCTCGCGATGCTGTATGACGCCTTCACCATCACCCCTATTCTTTTCCTGGAAGATCTGGGTTTTTGTCCGAAGGGTGAAGGCGGGCGGTTTGTCGAGGATGGCGCAATTGCGCCGGGCGGCAAGCTTGCCGTCAATACCAATGGCGGCGGACTTTCTTGCGTGCATCCAGGCATGTACGGGCTTTTTCTGTTGGTCGAGGCCACGCGGCAGCTCCGCGGTGAAGCCGGGGCGCGGCAGCTGAATTCGCCGCAGCTTGGCATCGCCCATGGCAATGGCGGAGTGCTGTCCAGCCAGGCCACCGTCATTCTGGGTACCGCCGCCACATGCTGACATGGATCGCCCATACTGCGCGCATATGCGTTATCGTTCACCTCCGGGTTGTGGAGGCGCCTGATTCATGCGCGAATTTTGCCTCGCCGGTAAACATAAATGGCTGTTTGAGAAACCTGCTTCTGAGAAATTCTCCCAAGTCTTGACTGGAAACTTCGCCATGACGACCGCCACCGCCGCCATCAAACGCATCCCGCTCACGCCACATTTCGGCTTTGAAATTCAGGGCGCGGATTTGTCCCAGAAGCTGGATGCGGACACAAAACAAGCCATCAACGATGCCTGGATTGACGGTGGCATTCTGCTGTTCCGCGGCGCCGGCCGGTCGGACGAAATCCACATGCGCCTTTCGGAAGTGTTCGGACAGATGGAACCAGCGGCGACCGCCGATATGAACCGGCCGGACAACCCCTATCTGATGACCTTGCTATACGACCCCGAGGACACAAAACCGACATTTCAGACCAATTACGTCGTCGATGGCATTGTTCGCGCCGGTTGGCTGGGCTGGCACTGGGACCAGAGCTTTATGCCCACCATCGTGCGCGGTGCGGTGCTGCGGATGGTGGAGCCGGCGGCGCGCATGGGCGAGACCGGGTTGATCGACGCGATCAGCGCCTATGACCGCCTCTCGCCATCGCAGAAACAGCGCATCGAAGGGCTGGAAGTCGTCTATGAATTCAACCCGGATTTTTGCACGGGTCAGTTCGGCTTCCCGAAGGACATCCAGAAGCAGGCACGGCCGGGCGGATCAACGCTCGGCAAGACTTATGATTTCCCCCCCGTGGTGCATCCGCTGGTTATCACCCAGCCGGAAACCGGACGCAAAGTGCTGAAACTCTCGCCGATGCATGCCCGCTACGTGCTGGGTATGGACAAGGCGCAGAGTGATGCCTTGCTTGAAGAGATCGCCGAGCATCTCGTCAACCCGGAATTCGCTTATTTTCATCAATGGGACCAGGACGACATGGTGGTCTGGGATAACTGGCGCGTTATCCATTCCGCCAACGGCGTACCGTTGGAGTGCCGCCGTCACGCCGTGCGCACCACGATCATGGGCGACTACAAGGTGGGCCGCTATCTCGATCCCAACCTCGACCGGGATCGTAAAATCAAGCGCATCATTGATTGATTGCGGATAGAGCGATCAGGATCACCGATGCCCAAGCCCCAGCAATATCGCGGCCGCCTGTTCGGCAAGGTCGCCATCGTCACCGGCGCCGGTAGCCAAGGCGAGGGAAGCGGCGTCGGGACGGGCAAGGCCATCGCCATTGTTTTTGCCGGCGAAGGCGCGAAAATCTGTCTTGTCGATCGTGACGCGGCGCGCGCGGAGGCGACACGCGCCGCCATCGTGGCCGAAGGCGGAGAAGCTTTCGTTGCTGTCGGAGACGTGACGCAGGATGCCGATTGCGCGGGATTCGTTGCCGAAACCGTTACGCGTTATGGCGGCGTGGATGTGCTTGTGAATAATGTCGGTATCGCGAGCGGCCAAACCCGGTTGGAGAAGCTCAACGCCGAAGATTGGGATCGCGTGATCGCCGTCAATCTTAAAAGCGCCGTGTTGATGAGCCGTCATGCCATTCCGGAAATGGTCAGGAGACAGGGGGGCGCGATCGTGAACATTGCCTCGATCGCTGCGCTGCGTGGTTTCGGCGGTGGTGTCGCGTATGGTCCTTCCAAGGCCGCGATGATCGCGCTGACGCGGGATCTCGCTGTAATGTATGGACGCGACAATATCCGTGTGAATACGGTGGCGCCCGGCCATATTTTTACGCCGCTCTCGGAAGGTCTGCTCGGCGACGATGCCCGCGCAATACGCCGCAAGGCCGGGCCACTCGGCATTGAAGGCGATGGCTGGGATGTTGCGGCCGCCACATTGTTTCTGGCCGGAGATGAGGCGCGCTTTATCACGGCTTCCTGCCTCGCCGTGGATGGCGGCGTGACGGAAACCGGTTCCCTTGCCGCCTATGGGATGATCACAGGTTGATCTGGCGGCCACGCGACTTATCGCATATGCGAATGGCGGAGTTGATTTGTTTATAGTTGTTGGAAAACAAGCGCAGAAATGCAATTCCTGTCATCAGGGCCCGCTGCAAGATAACGGCGATGGATTGCTGACAGGCAAAGGCTTTGGCCAGCGGTCTGTATATGAAAATGGCCCGGAAGCGATCACCACAAAGGTTTGAGGAATATGATGGATAATTACGAATCAAAGATCACTGCCTTTGCGTGGCCGGGTAAGCGTCAGATCGAGGAAGTCAGCTGGCAGCCGCCGGCCGGCACGCGGATCATTTCCGTCGATGATCACGGCATTGAGCAGATGCGTCTTTGGGAGGAACGGCTGCCGGAAGTGGATAAACATCGTGCTCCGAAAATCTGGCGTGGCGACGACAATAAATTTCATTTCGAGGTGAATGGCCGCAATTTCGACGTGCCGGGCCTCGACAGTGAATTGAGCGAAGGGCGTCCCTCGATGTGGGATGTCGAAGAGCGGTTGAAGGACATGGATGCCGAGGGTATCGACACCTCGCTTATCTTTCATGCGCGCGCGATGTCGCTGGTTGCCCTTGAAGACAAGGCCTTCTTCACGAAATGCATCGACGTTTATAACGAGTGGCTCGCCGAATATTGCGCCCGAGACCCGAAACGTCTGGTTGGCGTTGCCATTCTGCCGACGATTTATAATCCGGAAGCCTCGCGCGATTATATCCAGAAGATCAAGGCGCTTGGCCTGAAGGCGCTGGAGATTCCCTCGGCGCCGCGTAACCTGCCTTATAACGCGAAAGCCATGGAACCGATGTGGGCGGCAATCGCGGAATCAGGTATTCCGGTATCCTTTCATGTCGGCGCCTATATGGAATTCCGGGGTCAGGGTGCGATTGGTGCGAATCTGACCAAGAATCTTGGACCCTATCGTCCGTTATGGTCATTGCTTGCCTTTTCCGGCATTCTTGAGCGTAATCCGGAATTGAAAATTGTGTTTTGCGAGGGCGGGTTCGGCTGGGTGCCGTGGACTCTGCAGGATGCGGATAATGTGTACCGTTCCTATGAAACGGAAATGCGTCCGAAGCTTGCCAATCTTCCGAGCTTTTATTTCCGCCGGCAATGTTATGGTGCATTCATGAACGACCCGGTGGGGGTTCATGTCGGCCATCATTACGGATTTGCCGATAATATGGTCTGGTCCTCGGATTATCCGCATGGGGAGACGACGTTTGGTTCGACCCAACGGATCATCAAGGAAATTTTTGACGAGATGGGCGATGCGGACGCCACGAAAGTTGTTGGCGGCAATGCTGCCAGGCTTTGGGATCTATAATTTCAGGTCGGTTCCGAACGAAGCCATGAAATTAGAATTATAAAGACGGGAGGCGGCGTCATAGAAAAAATAGATCTGACCGGACAGGTTGCGGTTGTCACCGGCGCCGGTGGCGGGTTGGGAAGCGCGTTCTGCCGAATTCTGGCAGCGCGCGGAGCGCGTGTCGTCGTCAATGATCTGGGTGGCAATACCGCCGGTGAAGGAAATTCCGTCAGCTTTGCCTACAGCGTGGTTGAAGAAATTCAAAGCACTGGCGGCGAGGCGGTTGCAAATTACGACAGCGTGGCCACCGAGGTTGGCGGTAACGCGATTATCCAGGCCGCGCTCGACAATTTCGGGCGGTTGGATATTGTCATCAGCAATGCTGGAAATCAGCGCAACGGCCGCTTTGGCGAACTTACCGAAGCTGACATTGATGCCGTATACGCGGTGCATGTGAAGGGAACCTTCTTCGTTGCGCAGCCCGCCTATCGTGTGATGTGCAAGCAGAATTATGGGCGTATTCTGCTCGTGAGTTCGCAATCTGGCATATTCGGCAACCCCATCCGGGGCAATTACGGTTCTGCCAAAACGGCCATGATCGGGCTGATGAATGTCATCGCGCAGGAAGCCCCGCCTGGCGTGGCCGTGAATTGCCTGTTTCCCAACGCGGTCGGCGGCAGACTGGGGGGAAAACCGGGCGATGTCCGCCCGGATATGGATTTTCTTGTGGCCGCGGGCCAGCGTTCCAAACATTATATGGATGGCATGCAACCCAGTTTTGTTGCAGCGCTCGCCACCTATATGGTCAGCCCGCAATGCAGTACCTCGCAGAACATGTACTCGGTACTCGGCGGCAAATATTCGCGCATTTTTACGGGGCTGACGGAAGGTTGGTATTGCCCTGGAAGCACGGCGCCATCGCCGGAGGACATTCTGGCGCAATTGCCACTGATCGATGATCGCAGCAATTACGTCTTGCCGCGAAGCGGGCTGGATGAGATGGACACGGTACTGGCGGCACAAGAGAAATTGGCGCGATCAACGGCCTAGCGTGATATATTTAGGTTAAATCAGCAGGTAGCCGCTTTTTGAAAAAAGCGGCGCAAAAACTTCTGTTACTCTGAATCCGGGATTTTTGAACGCCCGAGGCCCAGATTCAAAAAAGTCTTTTCAGTCCTTTGCAGGCGGCTACCCTTCTTCAGAAAAAGAACTTCTTCCTTAGCTTTTCAAAACCTGTTTACGCAGCAGGAATTTCTGTGCCTTGCCCAAGGCTGTCTTCGGGATTTCATCCACGATAAACAGATGCCGTGGTGCTTTGAAATTCGCCAGGCGCTCGCGCGTCCAGGAAGTCAACTCTTCCAGTGTGAGGCTTTTTGTCGGGGCGAGTACGACGCAGGCGCCTACGGCCTCGCCCATGCGTGCGTCCGGTACGGAGATGATGGCGACTTCCGCGATGGCTGGATGCTGGCGTAACACCGCCTCGATCTCGGCCGGGTAGGCATTAAAGCCGCCGACAATGACAACATCCTTGATCCGGTCGAATATCCGCAAATTGCCATCCGGGCCGATACAGCCGACATCGCCGGTATGCAGCCAGCCATCTTCGTCCACGGTTTTTGCCGTTGCCCCGGGGTCTTCAAAATAGCCCTGCATGACGTTCGGGCCACGGACAAGTAGCTCTCCGCTCTCGCCGGATGCGACGCTATTGCCTTCGCTGTCGATGAAACGCAGTTCGGTGCCAGGCAAAGGTTTGCCTAATGTTCGGGCGATTGTCTCCGCATCGTCTCCGGGCCGGCATACGCTTACCAAGGCCGTAGATTCGGTGAGGCCGAAGCTGGTGAGAAACAAATGGAATTTCAGCTCGTGGTATGCGGCCTCGATCAACGCGACGGGAACATTGGACGAGCCCGTATGGCCGACGCGTAATGAGGATAAATCGTAAGCTGCGCGGTCTTTATGTTCCAATAGCGAGGTGAAGATAGTCGGCGGTCCCATCAATACGGTGATCTTATCGCGCGCGATTCGCTGCATCACCTGTTGCGTCTCGAATACCGCCATGGGGTGCACCGTAACGCCGCCGAGCAGGCCGGATACCCAGCCGGCGCGGTAGCCGAAGGAATGGAAGAACGGATTGATGATCAGTTCGCGGTCGCCCCGGCGCAGATCGTTCGCCTGATTCCAAAGCGAAACCATCCAGATCGCCTGACCGTGGCTGTGCATCGCGCCTTTCGGGTTGCCGGTGGTGCCGCTGGTGAACAGGGTATCGGCGATATCCTTTGGCTTCACCTGCAGCCTGCGTGCGACGAGTTCGGCCAGTGTTGCCTGCGTCGTGAGGAAGTTCTCCCATCCGAGCACAAGGCCGCCTGCAGCCGTGCCGCCAAACAGGACGATGTTCTGCAAAGCAGGCAACCCGGCAACGGGTGTGTCTATACCCGTTCCGCCATAGGAATCCTGCAGCATGCGCACATAATCCGCGCCGAGAAACGGAATTGTGGTGCACAGAATTCTGGCGCGCGTGCGTTCCAGAATATAGCCGGCTTCGCTGCCGCGAAAGCGCGTGTTGATGGGCACCATGATCGCGCCGATCATCTGCGCCCCGCAGCACGCTATGATCCATTCGCAGCTATTGGGCGCCCAGATCGCGATGCGATCGCCAAACGCCGTACCGGCGGCCAGAAATGCACGGGCGGCCTGCTCCACGCGGGACGCGAAATCCCGGAAGCTGATCGCTTCGCCCGTTTCGCTGACCAGAAAAATATCGCCGCCATAGGTTTCGGCGGCCCACCCCACGAGTTCGGGCATCGTATGGTTGAGCTCATCGATCCAGGGGAAAGCGGTTTCTGTCATGGCTCCGGCTTATGCCAGCAACGCCCGGGCGGCAAAGCCCGGCGGGGTAATATCATAACAGCGATTGCGTTGCTTCACGCATAACCTCGCATGGCGCGGTAGGTAGCGTAGCGTGCCAGAAGGTCAGCGGTTTTGACTCCGAAATCCTCCGGCGTGAAGCGCTGCAGCGTGGTGGATTGGCGCGGATGGGCGTTGAGCCAGCTTTGCATCGATGCTTCGACCGGGGCTGTCAGGGGCAGGCCGAAATGCGCATAGATTGCCTTTACCGCGCCTAATTGATTCCGTATGAAATCGGAAAATTCCAGGTCGAATACCGGCTTTTTCAATCGCCCCCGCGCCGCCTGCGCGCGCTCGAGCGCGGTGGCCCAAAATTGCGTCTCGCGCCGTCCCACGGCGTATGGGTCGCTCTGCGTGCCCTCGAACAGCCGGCGTGCCGCGGCGATCAGGTTGGCGACGGAAGGGATCGCCTGGAGCGGGTCGCGATGGGTCTGGACGATCATCGCATCGGGAAACACGTTTAGCACCGCATCCATTGCCAGCAGGTCTGTGGGGTTTTTAAGAAGCCAGCGTTTTTCGGGCTCGTTGGCGCCGATGAGCTGCAGGTTTTTCGCAAAACGCCGGTAGTGGGGCGTTTCATCCTGACGTTGATACCAGGCGTCATAGGTTGGGATGTTCCACTGCGACGGCAGCATGTTGTTGGCGAAGCTCTGTGGCAACAGGAAAATGGATTCCTCAACCTCATCCGCCGCCATCATGTGATCGGCCTTCATCTCCGGGGAGGACTCGATCATCCCCTCGAGTACGCCGGCGGCTTTCCGGTAGGTGACGTTGCCGGCCCATTCCGTCCTTGGCGGCCGCGGTTGCGGTGCGCGGGTGAGCCAATGCTCCAATCCCTGGAATTGCGGGTCCATTGAAAGAAGCTTGTGCAAGGCCGTGGTGCCGGAGCGCACAATTCCGGTGATGATCAGCGGCGCGGTGATCGGCCGTTCCAGAATCCGTGGGTGTCGCTGCCAGCCTGCTTGCGAAAACAGCCGGCTGACCAGCAGCATTTCGATGAAACCGGCGGTCATGGCATCGCCCTTGGGAGAGAGAATGGCTTCCTCATCCAGGCAGCGCAGAAACAGGTCCAGACCTTCGGAATAATCATCCTGCCCGAAATCAGTTAGCCCGCTGCTGGTGCAGGCGGTGCGGAAAAATGCCGGTTTGCGTGCCTGAAAGCTGAATTTTTGCGTGGCGGCGCTCATGCCCACGGGTCCACCTGCACCTTGGTATCATTTGACCCGGTTCGCAGTTCCTCGAAGAGATCCGGCAACGCATCGAGGCCCACGGTTTTGGTGACCATCAGCCGTGGTTCCAGATGGCCGGCCGCCAATACATCGGTGCAGAATTGAAATTCCGCAAGCGTGTAGCCGAAGGAGAACATCATGTGCAGCTGTTTCCATGTGGCGAATGAGGGCAGGATCGGGTCTGGGGCGGCGCAAAAACCCATTGAAACGATCAAACCGTTGGGGCGCGCATGTTGGGTGGCTTTGCCAAGCATTCCCACCACGCCGGCGGCTTCCAGCACGACATCCGGCGGTCCGCCCAGCACGGCTGCCACGCGGGCGGCCTCTTCCTCTCCGAATTGCACGAAGCCATTCGCGCCGAGCTGCAGCGCCATCTCCGCGCGCCGCGCCGACCGCGAGGCCCCGGCGATTTTGCCCGCGCCCAATTGCCGGGCCCAGAAGATGGCGGCGAGGCCGACCGCGCCGGCCCCCAATACCAGCACGCGCGCACCGGGCTGCAGCTGGGCCATGCTGAC
>Ga0182024_10017688_pt1 | contig 13346 bp, 12 predicted proteins | sample P32metaG_FD_120480 | JGI IMG/M metagenome (GOLD analysis project Ga0182024, IMG submission 120480) | Permafrost microbial communities from Stordalen Mire, Sweden - P3-2 metaG (Illumina Assembly) | ecosystem: Environmental > Terrestrial > Soil > Wetlands > Permafrost | place: Sweden: Stordalen...
GAATTGAATAAAAGGATTTACTAGCCGGATCAAGAACATGACAAATCCGCATTCACAACAATTTGAATTGCCCGACGATTTCCTGGGCTTTTCACGGGAGAAACTTCTGGAGCAATATTGGCCCCGTCTGCGCGGCTGCGTCGAGTCCTTGACGGACGAGCAAATATGGTGGCGGCCGAACGACGCCAGCAACAGCATTGGGAATTTGATTTTGCATTTGAATGGAAATGTCAGGCAATGGCTCGTTTCGTCCTTCAACCGGATGGAAGACAAACGCGACAGGCCCGCGGAATTTTCCGAGCGGCGAATGATTCCCGCGACTGAGTTGCTTGAGAAGCTCGGTGCAACCATGCAGGAAGCGTCAGAGGTTCTCGCGCGATTCACGGAAGCCGATTTGTTAACTTCTTTCCAAATCCAGGGCTATACGGTCACCGGTTTGCGCGCGATTTACCAGGTGGTGGAACATTTCGGAATGCACTACGGGCAGATTGTTTTTATCACCAAGCTTGTACGCGCACGTGATCTGGGTTTTTATCGCGAATTGGATAAGACTGGCCGACTTCCCTGAATTCCTCGGAGCTGAGCCTCGCGACGCCTTGATGTACGTGCTTCGACGTAAAAATAATTGTGTCCAAAGTAGGCGGGGCATACGATGTAGATACTAAATGGCTGAACCAGAAATCCCCGTATTGAATCCGGGCGCCGATGGACCTCAACGCCCGAGCAACCTCCGCATTCTTTGGGATCGCCTGAAGGAACATCCACTTGCGCGTGTTGGTCCGGGGCTGATCACAGGTGTCGCGGATGATGACCCCAGCGGCATCGCCACCTATTCGCAGGCGGGCGCGCAATTCGGCCTCAACATGCTTTGGACGATGCCGCTGTGCTTTCCTTTGATGTCCGCCGTGCAATCCATGTGCGCGGATATTGGGCGCGTGACGGGAAAAGGACTCGCCGCCAATATCAAGAGCACGTTTTCGCCGGCGATTCTTCGCGCGGTTGTGCTTCTCCTGCTGGTGGCCAACACGCTCAACATCGCCGCCGACGTTGCCGCGATTGGCGAAGTCGGGCAACTCGTCACCGGCATCAATCGTCACTTCATGACGCTGCTCTTCGTGATTGGCACGCTACTGCTGCAAATTTTTATTCCCTATCATCGTTACGTTGTGTATTTGAAATGGCTGACGCTTTCTTTGTTGGCATACGCAGCGGTCCTGTTCACGATTCATGTGCCATGGAGCCAAGTGGCGCTACGCACGGTTTGGCCAAAGTTCACTCCCAATTCGACAGCCGCTGCCGTGGTGGTCGGCGTCTTCGGCACGACCATCAGTCCCTACCTCTTTTTTTGGCAGGCATCCGAAGAGGTTGAAGATATGCAGGAACCGCCGTTCGTCCCGCCGCTCGTGCTCGACGCCAGCGCGGCACCCAAGGAACTGCGCCGCATCCGTTGGGACACCTGGACCGGCATGTTTTACTCGGACCTCTCGGCTTATTTTATTATCTTGGCAACCGCCCTCACGCTGCACGTCGCGGGAATTACGAGTGTCGATACGGCAGCGCAAGCCGCCAGCGCGCTTCGGCCCCTCGCCGGCAACTTCGCCTATCTGCTTTTCGCGGTTGGTATTTTGGGTGTGGGCCTGATCGGCGTGCCCGTGCTAGCCGGGTCCGCCGCCTACGCCCTTTGCGAAGCGATGGATTGGAAATGGGGACTTGGACGCACAGCAACCGATGCCCGAGGATTTTACGGCGTCATAGCCGTGAGCGTGCTCGCAGGCCTTGTGATTCAGTACTCGCCGATCAGTCCGATGAAAGCACTGTTCTGGAGCGCGGTCATCAACGGTGTTGTCGCCGTTCCCTTGATGATCGTAATTATTTTGCTGGTTTCAAAAAGGGCGGTGATGGGAGATTACACGGCAAGCCGCCCGATTATCATTCTTGCCTGGATCGCAACGCTGGTTATGGGCCTGGCCGCCGTGCGCATGTTTATTCCCGGCTAGGACTTTCCATTCTTCCGCAAAATGCTGCATACCGCGCGATCCACACCCACTGTTATGCCTCTTATTTCCGTTGTCACGACAAAAATGAAGGAAGGAATCCTAAATGCACGCAATATCAGCAAGCACGCGCTGATTTTGAAATTCAGGAACGTTTATCTTATGGGGAACTTTGCCGACCGATAGCAATCTGGTTCAATTCTTCGCATATCACCCAGATTCCCTTGGACACGTTATTTTTTTGTGGATGTCTTTCATTACAGGGCTGGCGATATTTTTCTCAAGTCGTTTTCGCGGATTGAAACTTGGCGTCAAGTTCGCCATGCTATTCGCTACAACACTCCTTTTTTACGTCGTGCTGAAGTGAACGTAATTGTCTTCCAGGACGGAAGACTCGCAAGCTTCTTAGATCATACGAACCCACTTCGAGTCTGTCTTCATACGGAGACATTTTCCGAGCGATTTCGCATCAATCATATTCAGGCCGCTGAAATCAGTAGAGTTATTTAGCCGTCCGATTTGTCCTCGATTTGCAATGGATATGGGGATATGTCTTCTTTTCAGCAATCGCGGCTCTCGCAGAGTGATGGCGCGCCCTTTTCCATGGTCGATTTCTACGCGAAGGGGGAGCCATGTTCGAGGGGAAACTAGTTTTTGCGGCGGGCAATTTCGCCGACTACAACATATTTCTTTATGATTTGAATTCCCAAAAACTCACGCAGCTGACCTGTGACAACTTCTGGAACGATTACCCGCGATTTTCGCCAGACGCGAGCAAGATTGCGTTTGCCACCACGCGCAGCGGAAAACAGGAAATCTGGCTGATGAATGCGGACGGCAGCGATGCCAAGTCAATTACGGCCGAATTGAAATGGGCTGATTTCCCCACATGGTCGCCCGATGGAAGCGAAATCGCTTTTGTTTCCAACGAATATTTTCAAATGGATATTTTTACGCTGCACCTTGAAACGGGCAAGTTGAGGCGCTTGACCAGCAGTGATAGCGCCGATTTCTATCCAGATTGGTCTCCCGATGGAAAGACCATCGCCTTTTCGTCCGAGCGCGGAGTCAATCAGGATATTTACACGGTGGATGTGGAAACGCTCGAGGAAAAAAGAATTACCACGCAACCCGGCCCGGACACTTCGCCGGCGTTTAGTCCGAATGGAACAACAATCGCCTTTGTTTCCCAGCGCCCGGATCAGAATGGAGCGTTTGAATTCACGCGGGATTTAATGGATTTTTTCTACGGGAAAGATGATCTGGACATCTGGACGGTCGATCTCGCGAGCGGCCAAGTGAAGCAGATGACCGCCAATCGCGGCGTGGACCGAAATGTCCGCTGGTCTCCCGACGGCAAGGTACTCGTGTATACCAGTTCTTCAGTCGACAAGGCGGACGCGCGAATCACGTTTTGCGAATGTGACACCGACAAAATCACGACGCTGCAAATCGACGAAAGCAGCATCAAGCGCGACCGCGACCAAGCTTTTCGCGAAGACATGAACAGGCCATTGCCCGCGGACTTGCCGCCGTACGAGGAAAGCAAATCAGACAAGCTGCTGGAAAAAATGGGAGAACGCACAATTGGAGTGGCAAGCCGCATCACTCCCGAGGTGTTAAAGAATCGTCTCATCAAATTCGGGCAGGCTTATGGACAGAAATGCGAGCAGTTTGAGATCGATCGTATCAATCCGACCACCACACGTTATCTCGACTGGAAATAATTCGAGAGATGAGGAGATTTATTTATGGCTGACGATCAGGTATTTTCGATCAAGATGAAAGACGCGCTCGACATGGCCACACGGAGCTTTGAGGCCGAGAGCAGCGAGGGCTACGGCATTCTGGGCGAGCAGATGGAAGAACTGGAAACCATGGCGATCGAGTATTTACATGATCACGAAGATTGCAAGGCCATTGTGAAGAAGCTCGAACTCGGCGATCCGCTCACGCCCGATGAAGTGGAGACCGTAAAACAATTCGTGGTCGGCGACGCCTATGATTATTTGAAGTATGACGACAACTTCGATCGCAGCAAGGCGGAACTGAAACGAGTGCTCGACGAAATCCGCGAATTGCAGTCGAAGCCCCTTGATCTCGATGAAATCATGCACTTGGGCGTGTTGTGCAAGGAAGCCAGCAGCGCCGCCAAGCCCACCGCCTACTACATGGAGCAAAAAGAACGAGTCCGCAAATTTGAAGAGGCAACGCGCGGCGGCATCGACCGCGAATCCGCCAGAATTCTTGCAGGCATCCTCAGACGCGTTTAGATTTTGCGACGTCTGAGGAAATCCTATCGCTTCGGTTGCGCATTTGGATTCAACAAGCATTGCTGATTTGAGATTTGTTCCCAAACTCAGCAATTCAAAATCGTTGATTTAGCCCTTCTGCAACACGCTGCGCAATTCCCGGATGTCCTTCACCTTTTCCAAGCCAAGAATTTTATCGATCAGCGTGGTGCAGCTTGCTTTGCCGAGGACCGGCTCGACGAGGTCGCGGCATTTCTGGACGACTTCCTCGCGCGTCATCGGATTATCGACGGTGCCGCGCACGTCGGCAACGTGCTCGGAGTATTTCGTTCCGTCATTCATGGTGATCTCGACGATGGCTTGGCGCGCGGGCTCCATTTTCTCGAGCTCTGCGTCCGGAACGAGTTGCACTTTGGCGCGAACAGCCAGAACGGCAGGATCCTTCATGCGCGGTTTGTCATGCGCGGCTTTGAAGGAAGCGGTTTTATCGATGAGCATCACGGCGATCATGTGCTGCAGGCAGATGTCCGGCATCTCGCGGTTGTCGACGACGCGCGCTTCGCTATTGGCCTCGCGCACAACGATCGACTTCACAGCGTCGGGATTGATGGTGTGCTTTTGCAAAATATTGTACATGCAATCGAGCGGCGCCTGAATCGGCGAGCCAACCGTCCATTTCTTGATGTTGGTGCGCGCAATTTCGTAGCGCTCGCCCAACTGCGAGACAAGTTCCTCTTTATTGGCCGTGGGCGCATAGGCGTCGAAGTAATTGTCCACGCCCGAAAAAATGTCATCGAGGCCGTCAAAGCCTGCATGAACCACGAGGGCTGATGTGACTCCATTGCGTGCGTTCATTCCCGCAAACACGAATGCTTTTTCGATGTGCTCGGTATCGCGATTCCATGCGCCGATGCCCGAGGATTGCTGCGAGGTGTAATCCAGGAGCCAGCGCATCTGCTGCGCGTTCAGGTCCGCCGCGCAACCCGCCGCAGCCGCCGAGCCGAACACGCTGGAGATGGCGTGCGTGCTCTTGTGGCTGCGGTTGCGGAAATCGAGCGCGCCAAAGCTGATGGTCATGCGCGGGCCAATATCATAGCCCAGCGTCACGGCGCGCAGGAAGCGCGTGCCATCGATGCCAAATTTTTCTCCCGCCGCGAGCGTCGCGGGGACGACGGCGCAGCCCGGATGCGATTGCGAGAATTCGTTGGAATCATCCGTCTCATCGGAATGGGCCAGCATGCCGTTAACGAACGCCGCCTCGGGCGGAGTCGCCGTCATTTTTGAAGCGACAATCGTCGCGGTCTTGTCCGTATTGAAATCACGCGCGTAATTAAATGCGGCGCGGGCCGGAGGCAGGTCCGATCCGGAAATCATGGCGGCAAATGTGTCGAGGATATGTTGCTTGGCCTTTTCCACCACTTCATCGGGGAGCGTGCGACCACCGGCTTCGCTCATGTAGGCGCTGAGCTTGGCCATAACAGGGCTGATACCAGCGTCAGCGGCAAACATGCCGCTGGGAACGGCCAGCGCCGCAGCGGTCCACCCGGCGCTCTGAAGAAGAGTGCGGCGACTCAAGTTTCCTTGCACACCCGTCGGAGGAATGTGGTTATTTAGGCGATTACGCATGATGGTTTCTCCCGCGAAATCCTAACACGGCGGCGGCGGTTGACGGAAGATGTGTTGGCAGGGTTGTTTACTTCGGATGTGCGTGCAGATTCAGGGTCCTACTTTTGCAATGCGATTTTTCTTTAACGGAGCGACTCACTCCTTTTCGCGGAAAAACCCCGCCTCGGGAGAGGCGGGCAGCTTTTCGCATTCTGGAACCGCTTTCCGCGGGATTTCCAAGCTTCCCATGCGCAAATTTAAATTTCGTCTATAATCGCTGAGAGCCGAGGCTGCAACTCAGACATTTCATCATCCATGCGATATCTCATCATTAGCGATATTCATGCCAATCTCACCGCGCTCCATGCGTGTCTTGACGCCGTAAACGGGCGATGGGATCGCGCGTTTTGCCTGGGCGATCTCGTGGATTATGGGCCCGATCCAAACGAAGTGACGGAGTTCATCAAAAAACTTGCGCCCACGATTATCCGTGGCAATCACGATAAAGCGGTCGCGGGAATTATCGATCTGGAAGATTTTAATCCGATCGCGCGAGTCGCGGCGCAATGGACGCGCACGCAAATGCATCCGGCCAATCTGGAATATATTTCGCAATTGCCAGCGGGCCCCATTTCCCCGGATGGCATCACCATAGTGCATGGATCGTACGAAGATGAGGATGAATACGTGTTCGTCCCCGGACAAGCCATGGGCGGACTGATGGAATCGCCCACCGACGTTACTTTTTTTGGGCATACTCACTATCAAGGCGGCTTTTCTTACCGCGAGGGGCAAATTGGCATGATTCAACTTCGCCCGGATCACGGAGCGAATTTTGCGGCGCTTCGAATGGAAGCCGGGACGCGCTATTTGCTGAATCCAGGCTCCATCGGCCAGCCGAGAGACGGAGATCCGCGAGCCGCGTTTGTCATCGCGGATTTGGAGCATCACGTCGTTGAATTTTGGCGCGTGCCGTATGATATAGCTGCTGTTCAGAAACGCATGGAAAAAGCGGGGCTGCCTTTTCCGCTAGTCGAGCGCCTTGGCGCTGGGCGGTAAATTGAGTTTGCATGGAGCGCCCGCCTTCAGGCGGGCATGTGTTTGAATCCACGGTGCCCGCCTGAAGGCGGGCGTTACAAAGCTATGCACAGGCCAAACACTTGCAGCATTTAAGGCAGCGCATCAGGAACGAAAGAGAAACAGGAGGGTTTCCGATTTGATCCCCGCAGAAGAACGCAGCCGGTTGCCGGTCGCATTCCTGGTCGGAATTGTCGTCGTTGCAATCCTTGTCAGCGGAGCGGTTCTCTACAGCCGCTATGCCGCGCCCGCTATTTCCGAAGATGACCGTCCCGTGACGTATGCTCCTGAGGCAAAAGCCTATGCTCCGCAAATTCATTTTCTTGAGCCGAAGATGAGCCGCGCGGCGAATTTCCTGAACCAGGAAGTGACCTATGTTTTCTGCACGGTGGAAAATGGAGGTGACAAAAAAATTCACCAGATTGAAATCACCGTGGAATTCCATGATCCCTTTCATCAGGTCATTCTTCGCGATAAGCAGCGCCTGTTTCTGGCGACGGCTCCGCCATTCATGCCCGGCCAGCAAAGAGACGTTCAGATCCCCTACGAACACATCCCTCCGCAGTGGGACCAGGTTTTCCCGTCCATCGTCGTAAGCGGCCTTGAATTTAAATAATAGCCCACCCCAACCTCATGCATCTGTCACGAAAAATGACTTCCTCTTTTCCGTCTCCTATTCAATAATGCGCGGCAATGGAGTTGGCCGCCGATTTACGCCGGGCACTCGATGGGCTATGCGCCATCGGCGCGCCCGAGGTGCGCGAAAACGGGGAAAAGTTGTCTGGGCTGGCCGGGGTGCAATACGAAGTCACCGCGCAGGGAGACGCTGCGTTGCTGCATTTGTGGAGCGCCCAGCAATCTCTGGTGCGCCGAGTCTTGCGTGTCGCTGAACAATCAACCGATCGCGTCGTCCTGGAAGTCAGCCGTCTTGGATTTTCGAGGAACGCCCAGATAGAATTTGTCGCCGTCGCAGCGCCGCGCGAACCGCATCGCATCGAACGCGAACAGTTTTCAACCAGATTTCGCAGACTTTTAACGGATCACTTCCCCGACGAGGTCGTGGAATCGCTGGTCACTTCCGCCGACCTGCACCATTCCATTTCCGGGTCTTACACGCGCGCCATGGTTCGCCGCGGCTCAGAAGCTTATGCGGTCCTGGGTGCGTCGCCGAACGAAGACGCCGCGACGATTGACGGCATTCTGACATTTGGGCTGATCTGGCTGCAACATACACGCGACCGCGCACGGCGGTGTTCGGTGCATGGATTACGACTGTTCCTGCCCAAGGGATCTTCCCTCACTACGGCGCATCGCATGGCCGCTCTCGCGTCACCGAATGAAGTGGAATTGTATGAATATGAACCGCTGTATTGGCGCGTTCGGCGGATCGCCCGTTCGGACGCCGGAAATTTGGCTTCGTGGATTGTTCCTCGCCGAGAAATCGAGCAGGCCATTGCCGCCGCCATGCCCGTGGCGGAGCGTATCCGGCGTCTCGCGCCTGACGCCATTCGCCTGGGCGCAGTTGCGGGAAACCAGGATGTAACCCTGCGCTTTCGCGGCATCGAGTTCGCTCGCTGGCGTATGGGCGCCATGTGGTACGGCCTAGGCGATCGCCAAAGCATTTTGACGCCTGAGAAATGGTCCAGCCTCGAAACACTTGTCCGCCAACTGGAGACGAACCGGCATATGCTCGCTTCGGATACCAAGCATCGCCTGTACCGCGGTCAGCCCGAGCGATGGCTCGAAACCCTGGTCATCGCCGACCCGGGAAGGATTGACGCGCGTCTTGACCCGCGGCATATTTACGCCCAAGTCCCCGCATTTTCTGCTAGCGAGCGCGGAATTATCGATTTGCTTGGGGTTACGCGGGACGGCCGGCTGGCCGTGATCGAGCTCAAAGCATCCGAAGATATCCATTTGGTAATGCAGGCGGTGGATTACTGGCTGCGAGTCCGTTTCCATCACGATCAGGACGATTTTCGCAGGTTTGGATATTTCCCGGAAGTCCCCTTGAACAAAAAACCACCTCTTCTTTATCTGGTGGCTCCCGGATTCCGGTTTCATCCTTCCATAGATATCGTATTACGATACTTATCCCCGGAAATCGAGGTCTTCCGCGTGGCCCTGGCCGAGAACTGGCGCAAGGGCCTGCATGTCGTTTTCAGGCAGTGAAAATGCCTTTATTACAGGAGTGTTACAACTCTGCAAGGTGAAATGGGCGTAAAAAAAGAGAAGCAGCTTTGGACTAGCCATCGCTGCTTCCCGGGGTGTGTCCTTGAAGTGGTTTGTCTAGTTAGACGCACCAAATATGAAATGGTTGCTCACATTAGAAAAATTTTAGATTTTTTGTATTTTTCAAAATTGCAGGAAACCAGAAGGAAATGCAGAACTACATTCAAGCCTTAGTAAAATAAATACTTGCGCCATTTTTCATCTTTATTGCCGATCAGGCGCATCAGCTGCCGGGACGTGTGGAGGGTAAATGGCCGCGGCCGCCGAGCCAAAGCAATCCCGGCTTCCTCGGGAGTCCGGTCCCCTTTTCGGTTATTGCACTGGTAACAGCAGGCTACCAGGTTCTCCCACGACGATCGGCCGCCGCGAGACCGGGGCATCACATGGTCCAGCGTGAGCTCGGACGCAGGGAGGATACACCTGCAGAACTGGCAGGTATTGCGGTCCCGCAACAGGATGTTTTTGCGCGAAAGGGCGCGAGTCTGCTGGGGAATGTGCCGATATGCCAGCAGCCGGATGACGGACGGGACTGCGACGGACCGCGATGCCGAATGCACTCTCGTGTGGTTAATCTCCTCGGCCTGGGCAACTCCCTTCAGCATGAGGACCATGGCGCGGCGGACGGCAGTAACGTTGATTGGCTCAAAGGTAGCGTTCAGGACGAGGACTGGCTCTTGCATGATGGCAGGCTTGCAAACGGCAGGCGGAATCCCCCCAGGCGGGCGCGACTCGCCTCGGACTTCCGGCGGGTGCTTTGGCCGGGGTGGCCTTCCGATTTGGCCCGGTGGTTTCATTCCCCAAAGTCTTGGTCTTGCAAGCCGGCTTCTGGAGCCGGGGACAATGGTAATGCTCTCGCAACGGTCAAACCAACCACTCGGGCGGCTCCAGCCCCTTTGAGGGCCCGGGAGCAGGCATCTAATGTGGCCCCGGTGGTAAATACATCATCTACCAGTAAAACCCGTAGCTTGTCAACCTGAGCGGCATCGTGTGGGGCGTACGCGCCACGTACCGTTTCCCATCGTTCACGAAGGGTCAGGCGAAGGTGATTGGGCCGCGGGCGCGTGCGGACTAACAAATAGGACCGAAAAGGGATGCCCAGAAGACGCGCCAAGGGCTTGGCAATAAGCTCGGCTTGATTATATCCCCTTTCCCGAAACCTTGCACGATCCAGCGGCACCGGGACAACGGCATCGGCGGCAAAGTCTTCAGAATTCTTTTCAATTAGATCGGCAAGAGCCTTGGCAAACCAGGCTCCCAACGGAGCCACATTCCCATATTTAAGCAGCAGGATGGCTCGGGACATTCGAGGCGTGTAGTCGCCCAAGCTGCGCGCCATATCAAAGGCATAGACTCCGCTGCGGCAAATGTGACAAAGAGGGCGTGAAATTCCTTCGACCACCGCTGTCGAAACGATAGGCCGGCCGCACTGGGAGCAAAGTGGTTCTCGCAGCGGCTGTTTAATGGCCTCGATGCATTCGTGGCAAAACGGGATTCGGCTGCCGGTGTCCAGGATGCGATTGCAAATCCGGCAGGGCGCAGGAAAAACGAGCGAGGCAAGCGCCTCACACATTCCGCGAATCCGCGAGCGAACCGCATCGGCGGCCTTGGGCACAGTGCGCCAAGCCTACCGCGTCCGAGGATGGGAAGAAAGTAAAATCTGGCACGATTCGTGACAAGGAATTTAGTAGCACAGGCTTCAGCCTGTGGAATTTAGCGCTTGCATGGACTAAAACCCACAGGCTGAAGCCTGCGCTACTAAAGTTGCAAACCATTTGGGCGATTTAGTGGCGAATAATTACAATGCGGAATGCAGGTCTCGAAGACTACAGCAGCCCCTGCTCGTGCTTCTCCGCGCAACTCACGCAGTGCCGCGCCCAGGGCACGGCTTCCAACCGCTTTTGTTGCAGTTCCTCTTCGCACTCGACGCAAATGCCATACGTTCCGGCCTTGATCCGGACCAGCGCCCCATCGACCAGAGACAATAAATTCCGGTCCACATTTGTCAGCCCAAACAAGAATTCCTTGGTATAGGAATTCGCAGCCTTGTCCGCCAGATCAACCGTCGGATCGTCGTCCGCGGTGCGGCCTTCTTCCTCGGTGCGCGCAATGGACTTAATCAGTTCTTCGCGCCGAGTCTGCAATTTTTTCTTGTAATATTCCAGACGCTTTTTATCCATAATCGGGCCCCACCATTCACCCCAATGCGGCTAACGCAAACGGGTGATTGTAGGCCCGCTCTTCCTAACTGTCAAGGAAGCGGGTCTTAACCGGAGATTCGAAGCGAATTGGCCTCGAGGTTTTTGTGTGACACCCAAATTTGACTACCTTGACGTCATACGCAGACAAACCTGAAAACAAGGGAGGATGTCCGACAAGAAAATCTTGCAAACAATTTGGCCTTGAGATTTCGAAAATTAAGAGAGACGTCCCGCCAAGTCAGCTCACGGGAAATTACAATTTAAGGCTGCAGAAAAGGCCGGATAGGCGGAGAGAAAGAGCTATTTCAGAGACGCAAGTATTCACTATATATTTACCTTCCCAATGATTGACGTCCCGTTGAATTGCTGTTAAAAACCTTCTGTCCCTGTTTCGTAGCAGGCGTTCCCAATCATCTTCACAGGTGAGTATTAGTATGATTATGACCAGGTCCATTCGATCGGGCGCTCTGACTTTTCGCGCAAATACATGGTTCCGCGGTCTGCCAAAGACTTGCGCGGCATTCGTGGCCATTCTGGTCCTTTTTCCCACCATTGCACCTGCGCAAAGTGCAGTACCTCTTATTACAGTTGCCACCGATCAGAGCGCGCTTAACCTCTCCAACCAGTTTGGCGTTCCGGCCGCAGAGGCCATCAATCAAGCTGGCGATTTTGCGTTTGTAGGAAACGGCGATACCGCCTTATTTTTGCGGCCCGCAGGAGCATCTGCCGCCACTCGACTTCTTCAAATAGATGACGAACTTCCGAATTTCCCGGGCAGTCAGATCCAATCGATAGGGCCGGAACTTGGACTCAATTCTTCCCGAACCCTATTTTTTGAAGCAAGGTTCACCGGCGCGGACGGACTAACCCATTCTGCACTAATGACCTATGCGGGCACGTCCTACCGGACTGTTGTGACCTCCGATAGTTTTGTACCCAATTCGAACAGCAGTACTTACGGGATCAATCTTGAACCCGGCAGCATCGACGATAGTGGGGATGTGAATTTTTTGGCTGTACCCACTGGAATTAATTCGCTCGTTTATTACATCGCTCCTGCTGGATTTGCGACAGTTTTTCGGATTGCCGGCTCGACAGATACTCCGCCGGCCTCCTGCACTTGGTGTACGACTTCGGGTATTTCCTCAGGAAATTTTTATACGGGAGTTCCCGTTGGTAGCGGAACTCTAGTTAGCTTTTTACCAGCGTACGTTCCGAAACTGAATGCGCAGGGGCAGATGCTCTTAGGTCTCTGGGGAGGCCTTTTCCTTGGCGGAAAAGATGGCAGCTTTACCCTGGTACCTATGGCTACCTCGGGAGGATGCAGTCCGCAACCCGCCGCCAATCTAATTCCAAATGCATTGTACGGAGGGACCGCATTTCTTAATAACAGCGGGATGGTCGTTTTTACGAACCCCCCAAATATACCGAGTGCCGCCATTTGCGTCGCCATGCCGGCATCGTCGGGAACAGAGCCTCCGCCGCCAACGCCACTCATTACCGCTGGAGATGCTGCGCCTGCAAGCGTCGGTGGCGGAACAGTGATCTCACCGGTTGCTCTTGGGTTAGACGATTCGGGGGACGTCGTATTTCAATCCCCGATTTCTGGAAGCACGGTAACGACCATTGCTCTCCTGCGATATCAGGCCTCGGCAGGGCAGTCAAATCTCGTCGCCTACAATTGCGAACCGGCCCCTGGCACTTCTGGAGGATTCTTCTCACTGAATCCGTGTCCTGCTTCCTCCAGCTCTGGAATCATTATTTACAATCCTTCCACTGGCCCATTTTCTGGAATATCCATGGCGAATGATGGGACCGTTAGTTTCAATTCTGCATTGACGACCGGCGGGGGCGCGATTTACAGGCAGAAACCAGGCACCTCCGCGCCAGAATTTATTTCGCTCGCCAACAATGGAATTCCGGCGATTGTAGAATCCGGCGGAACTATTGTTTTTATAAGCGTTTCTTCCATCAATGTTCAATCGGAA
>Ga0182024_10017689_pt1 | contig 13346 bp, 12 predicted proteins | sample P32metaG_FD_120480 | JGI IMG/M metagenome (GOLD analysis project Ga0182024, IMG submission 120480) | Permafrost microbial communities from Stordalen Mire, Sweden - P3-2 metaG (Illumina Assembly) | ecosystem: Environmental > Terrestrial > Soil > Wetlands > Permafrost | place: Sweden: Stordalen...
ACCGTTAGTCCTTGTTCCGGTGTGTCCACGGTCCGCTCCGTGGACACACTTGAAGGTATCCACCGAACTCATCTTCGTCGACTAGTCTGGTTTTGCAAACACGGTGAGATCCGGACGCTTACTGTTGTTATACAGCATGGCCAATTTATTGAGCATCCTGGCCACCCCGAGGCTCGTAGGTCATAGGTCGCGGGATTGTTCTTCATCAGTTCTCGGTAAATCGCGAGCGCCTCGAGAAAATCTTGCTCCGCTTTTTTCGACTGTTTTGCGTTTTCCAAGGGAGCGGCGCTCGCTACCGTTTTTCCTCGATGGTACCGAAATGTTAGTTGTCTAAATCTGGCCTTAGGCTTTGATTAACGTAGTATTTTCGGATTTTTAATTGACCCTGGGTTGTGTGAAGGAGTATATGGATCACACGCTAAACTAAGCGCGGTTCGCCGATGCTGGGGCGCAGTGGCCAAACGATCCGAGATGTTGATCTGTTGCCAGGCTAGGAGATAGACATGAAGGCAAAGAAGGTATTATCTATCGGTATTGCCGCAGCCGTCGCTTTGTTATTAGGAGCTTCGCTGACCAGAATGAAGGCTGCCCAATCAAAGAGTGAGCAGGTTCATATCGACGGCGACGATATCGGCGGAGTGGTGACGAGCGCGAAGGGACCGGAAGCCGGCGTCTGGGTCATTGCGCAAACGAGCTCCTTGCCTACAAACTTCGTGAAGATCGTGGTCACCGATGATAAGGGCCGCTATGTAGTGCCTGACCTTCCCAAAGCCGACTACAAGGTATGGGTTCGCGGCTACGGCCTAGTGGATTCCCAGCCTGTACAGACCGAAGTGGGCAAGATTGTAAATCTGACCGCAGAACTTGCGCCAGATCTGCGTGCGGCGGCGCAATACTTCCCAGCTGACTACTGGTATTCACTGCTCCAACTGCCGCCCAAAAGTGACTTCCCGGGTACGGGTTATAACGGGAATGGTATTTCGGCGGGGATGAAGAGTCAGGACCAGTGGATAGACTTGGCGAAGAACAATGGCTGTGAGGTATGCCATGCGCTGGGCGACAAGGCGACCAGGGAGCTTCCCACTAACCTCGGGCATTTCGATTCGTCAGTGGCCGCGTGGGACCGACGTTTGAGCGGCGCCCAAATTGGCCCTGAAATGGGAGGATACCTGGAGCGATTTGGTCGACAACGTGCGATCTCTATGTACGCGAATTGGACCGATCGTATCACTGCTGGGGAGCTTCCGCCGGTACCGCCCCGGCCGGAAGGAGTGGAGCGAAATGTCGTCATAACTGAATGGGATTGGGGTGGGCCCAAGGAGTATTTTCACGACGTGATATCAACTGACAGACGCAACCCCATGGTAAACGCCAACGGCCTCGTTTATGGGGCCCATGAGGTCAGCTCGGATTTCATAAGTACGGTGGATCCGGTGCACAACACGGTGGGCCAAATACCGGTACCCCTTGGTGATCCAAATATCCCCTATGCGTACTCCCAAACGGTGGTGGTGCCATCCCCCACTTGGGGAACTGAGCCTAACTGGACCGCGAGGGCTAAAGTGCACAGCATAGTGATGGACGGCAAAGGACGAGTTTGGGGTGCAGCCTCAATTCGGGCGTCAGCTACACCGGCCTTTTGTCGGCAGGGCTCCAGTAACCCGTCGGCGGGTTTGTTTCCAGTTGAGAAGAGCGAGAGACAGATTTTTGTGTATGATCCAAGGACCAAGCAATTCACTCTGATTGACACGTGTTCTGCCTCACTTCACCTGCAGTTTGCCGAGGATTCCAACAACACGCTATGGTTCAGTGGCCCCCCAGCCGTAGTCGTTGGCTGGCTCAACACAAACGCGTTCGACGATACACATGATGCAGAGAAGTCACAGGGCTGGACTCCGCTCGTGCTGGACACTAACGGCAACGGCCATAGAGACGCATATGGGGGGGGGGACCAACCAGTTGACCCCACTAAGGACATGCAGATCCAGGGTTTCTTCTACGGTGTGAACCCGAGTCCGATTGATGGTTCCGTCTGGGGGTCTTTACCACCTTCGGCAACTCGCTTCCCCGGTGCGATCGTTCGGCTCAACCCGGGATCGACCCCCCCAGGTACCGCGCTAGCGGAAATCTATCAGCCGCCATGGAACAACCCGAAAGCAAAAGTTCAGGGGTTCGGACCGCGCGGGTTGGATATCGACAGGAATGGAGTTGTATGGACGCCCCTCTCGAGCGGTCATTTTGCCAGTTTCGACAGGCGTAAGTGCAAGGGACCCCTCAACGGCCCCGAGGCGACGGGTCAGCAGTGTCCTGAAGGCTGGACGCTTTATCCGGTTCCCGGGCCTTCATTCAAAGGCACGGAATCGGGCAGCGCGGACTCCAGCTATTACGCTTGGGTGGATCAGTTTGACACCTTCGGATTAGGTGAAAACGTGCCGATTGCCACCGGCAATGGATCTGGATCGCTGTTGGCCGTATTGCCAGCCAGCGGGAAATTCGTCACCCTCCGCGTCCCCTATCCGATGGGATTTTATGCCAAGAATATGGATGGTCGGATCGACGATCCGAAGACTGGTTGGAAGGGCAAGGGACTGTGGTCGAGTTACGCCACCCGCACGCCGCAGCACATTGAAGGTGGCAAGGGAACGACGAGCAAGCTCGTGCATTTCCAACTTCGCCCCGACCCCTTGGCGAACTGAACTTTCGCGAGAACCCGATTGTAGAGTGATCATTGGATGTGCTGGAGTTACATGTTTGAGTCATTTCTAAACTAAATTCAATAAGTAACATCACCGACTTCGACTTGAGTGAGCTCTGTTTTCGTCCATAAATGTTGTCGGCATTTTAGATCGAGCTGGACCAAACGCAAGACTGTTTGCTCCTGCAAAGGCATTGCGAGATCTCATCGTCGTGGTAATGAGCCGAGCGAAAAACAACGGAGAGCATATGAGGATGAAAATGTTCTTGACAGGCAAAGTACGCCACTCAAGTGGCCATAAAGTGCTGCTGCTTTTCGCGGTTGGTTTCTTCTGTGTGCTCGTCACAAAGAGCCAAGACGATTCGGTAAAGCATCCGGTAGTGCAACATGAAATAAAGTTTAATGAACCGGCGGTAGTGATTCCCGGGAGCGCTGCGGTCGCCTTCAACGAGTGGACTATACCGACACATAACTCGATGGCTCATGATCCACTCGCTGCGCCGGACGGTTCTGTTTGGTACACGGGTTTTCAGACCAACCAAGTAGGCAGGCTGGACCCACAGACTGGCGAATTCAAGGAATACCCCTTGAAGACTCCGGATTCCAAGCCCCATGGATTGGTCGCCGATAAGGAAGGCAACATCTGGTTCACAGCGGAGTGGGCAGGCTACCTCGGTAAGCTCGACCCCAGAACAGGCGAGATTACCGAATATCACATGCCGGATCCCAAAGCCTTGGATCCCCATACTCCCTTATTTGACCAAAAGGGAAATCTTTGGTTCACTCTGCAACACTCTGACATGCTGGGGAAAATGAACACAGCGACTGGAACAATTAAGTTGGCGACTGTGCCCACACCTGACGCGCGACCCTACGGCATGGTGGTGAATTCGAAAGGTGTTCCCTTCTTTGTCGAATTCAACAGCAACAAGCTCGCCAGCATTGATCCGGAAACAATGGAGATTCGTGAGTATGTCTTACCGAATCCAGGCGCCCGTCCTCGACGCATTGCCATTACTCCCGACGATGTTCTCTGGTACACGGACTATGTGCGCGGATACCTAGGCCGGTTCGATCCCAAAACCGGAAAGGCGACGGAGTGGCCCTCTCCGAGCGGGCCAAAGTCTCAGCCGTACGGGATTGCGGCTACAGGAAGAAGCATTTGGTATAGCGAATCAGGGACAGACAAAGCTACGCTCGTGCGGTTTGACACCGAGACGTTGAAGTTCCAAAGCTGGGTTATCCCGTCTTCTGACGGAGGCATCGTCCGCAACATGATGCCCTCCAAGAACGGCGATTTGTGGCTAGCTTGCAGCGCTCCTCTTGGAAAGGGTATTAATCTCATAGTGCAAGCGATCGTAAAGAAAACCTAAAGCTGCGCCATTAAAGGGTGCCGTCCCCTGTACGGAAGGTGTATCTTGTTCCCGTCAGGCCTGGGAGTGGCGGTGCCGTGCATGGGCAAAGGCGCGTCCCGAGCGGGAAGGGTTTCAAAATGCGAAGAAGCCTTGTGAGCTCAATCGCTGTGCTAGCCGCAGCACTGGCCTCGCCAGCCATTTTGTTGTCTCAAACGCCCAGTCAGCAATCGGAAACGGAAAGAACAAGAGCTGTGACCTCTGGGGTTCACCATGACCTGTCTGGCGTTTGGATTTATAGCAATGGGTTTCCCAGAGGTCAAGGCCTTTACGGTAGCCCCAGCAAAGATGCCCCCTCTATGACGCCTTGGGCACAGACGAGATATGACGCCGCGAAGCCTGGGTACGGCCCCCGAGCCGTCGCTGATGGGAACGATCCCGTTTTGCGGTGTAACCCGGCTGGTCTGCCGCGCGCGCTATATTATCCCAATCAGGACCCACATGAAATCGTTCAGACTCGCGACAGGGTATTTATGTTCTTCGAACGCGATCACCTTTGGCGCCAAATCTGGACGGATGGTAGAGGACATCCCAAGGATTTGGTGTCCACGTGGCTGGGGGATTCGATCGGCAAGTGGGAAGGCGACACGTTCGTCGTCGACACAGTCGATTTTAACGACAAGAGCTGGCTTGATTCTTATGGCCATCCGCATAGTGAACAGCTGCACTTGGTGGAGCGCTACCGACGCATGGACCACGAGACGTTGACCATGCAACTCGTCATTGACGATCCGAAGGCGTATACAGCGACCTGGGTGAGTGATACGAAAATCTACAAATTACTGTCAAAAGACAAGGCTGTGCTCGGAGAATTTTTCTGCATACCAGACGAAGAAGACTCTTTTACGAAGAAATTTCGAGAGCCCGCTGCTGGCGAGAAGTGATCGCTCATATAATTGACAGATCACGGATGCGAGTTAACACGCTTACATTAGGTCTAAAGACTTTATGAGGACGATGTTCGCACTTTTTGGGCTTCTCATCGTTTCATCGCCAGGCTTCGCGCACCACGGGTCGGCGGCATACGAAGCGAAATTGACCACCTTGAAGGGAACTGTAACGGATTTCCAGGTTATGAATCCCCATTCCGAAATTTCCTTCGATGTGAGGGACGCCACGGGCAAACCCGCAAAATGGATCGGCGAGGCAGGTAGTGTGACTACCATGTCCAGGAACGGTTGGACCAGGAATATGCTTAAGCCAGGGGATCAGATAACCGTCACGGGTAATCGCGTGAAAAACGGCTCAAACATCATGCGCCTCTCGAAAATCGTGTTGCCAAACGGCAAAGAATTTTTCTTAGAGCGTGCCGAGGACTACTCAGATCAATGAGCTTTTATTAAACGCATAGTCCCAAACTAGTCGAAGGCTGGAGTCTGAAATACTAGTCGAAACCTGCAATCGCTTGATCGGGTTGACCCTCGCAGCGGTGACACTCGTCTCCTCGCCCCTTGTACTGGCTCAGACGTCTCAGCAATCGGGGGCGACAACGGCTCGGATGGCGGGCTCTGGGGCGGATTTGACGGGAGTTTGGAGGCGATTAGGGCGCCCGCCTGACAGAACCCGTCGCTATACCAATTTCGAATTAACGTTGTCCTTGCCCACTCAAGGGCTCGCAATGACGCCCTGGGGAGAGTCGGAATTCAAGGCCAACAAGCCCAACGTTGGACCGAACGCAGTACTGTTAGCAGATACAAACGACCCAGACACTAAATGCTTTCCGCCGGGCGTACCGCGGATCTATCTGGAGCGGCGAGAACCATTCGAGATCCTTCAGATTGCTGGGCGGGTGGTCATGATCTTCGAATATGATCACTTTGTGCGGCAGATCTATGTGGATGGGCACCGGCATCCCAAGGATCCGACTCCTACTTGGATGGGGGATTCGATTGGCAGGTGGGAAGGAAATACACTCATCGTCGATACAGTTGGATTTAACGACAAGACCTGGCTTGATTACGCAGGCCATCCGCACAGCGACGCTCTTCACGTTGTCGAGCGCCTCCGGCGTGTGGACCATGACACCCTAGAGATTGACGTTACGATCGACGATCCGAAAACGTATACGAAGCCGTGGGGAGGCCGGATGTTTTTCGAGCTAAAGCCGAGTTGGATCCTGGGGGAAGTGGTATGCGAGGACAATGGCAGCTTCCTGGACCTTCAAAAAAGGATTGAGGTCAAGAAGTAGGCTGACTACTTCGCCGTTACCGAGGCCCTGATGCGAAGTTGTTCCCCACCCAACATCCCATGCTGATTGACGAGAGCCCCCGAAAATCAGCTGGACTTTGCGCTCGAAGAGGCAGTTTTGAAAGGTTTCCTCGGGCTGTTGTGTGATCCGCTCACCCTGCCCTCCTTTATCGGTACTGATTTGCCATCCGGAAACGCTCCCACCGCCGACACAGTTGTTTGTGCCCACAAAGAGGAATGGTGGACACACAGGATCAAGCTCTTCAGGAGCGGTGTAGCGGTGTCAAGAACGAAGCTCCTTTTTGGTGATTGAGTCCTGCTATTCAGAACCGGAAGGCTTACTTTTATTTATTCCGCTGTACATTGTTGCCCAGTCGTGAAATGTGGTGGAAACGTCCCGCTGATAGACGCGCGGATTGGACTTTGCCAGGCCCCATCGGATTACGAGTGCCTCGCGGAACGCCTGTTCCGCTTCCTTCACCCGCTGCGTCTTTCCATACAAATTGGCAAGGTTGTTCAACGTTCCCGCAACCAACGGCTGATAGGCACCTGCATTAATATTCGCCAACTCTCTGTATAGAGTCAGCGCGTCCCTGAAATTCTGCTCTGCCTCCTTCGGTCGCTCCGTGTCGTTATACAGCATGGCCAATTTATTGAGCGTCCTGGCCACCCAAGGTTCGTAGGTCGCGGGATTGTTCTTCATCAGTTCTCGGTAAATCGCGAGCGCCTCGAGAAAATCTTGCTCCGCTTTTTTCGGCTGTTTTGCGATGCTATAAAGGTCAGCCAGGGCATACAGGCTGTCCGCAACTTCGGACTGATAAGTGATCAGGTGCGCCCACACCAACTCGCGGCGGATTGACAGCGACTCCTGAAACGCCTGTTCAGCTGCTTTCATCCGATTGGTCTGGAGATAGAGGTCTCCGAAAATCTGCAGCGTCGTTGCGAGAACAGGTTGATAGGTAGCTGCATCATCATCGACCCTGTCTCGGCAGATTACTTGAGCTTCCTGCAAAGTCGTCTCCGCCTCGTCGATCCGTTGCGTTCGACTATAGAGAACAGCCAAGCGATTGAGCACAGCGACCACATGCGACTGGTAAACAGCCGGATTGCCTCCCGCCATGTTGCGAGCGATTCTCAGTGCGTTCTGATAAGCTTGCGCCGCGTCATTTGGGCGTTCCATATCGGCGTACAAATTGCCCAAATTCGTCAACGTTTCAACAAGGTTAGGTTGGAAAGCTGCTGGATTAGCCTTCGCCATGTCCCGGGTTATAGCTAGTCCATCCTGGTAGGAATTCGCTGCTTCTTCCATCCGGCCACTGTAACGGTACAGTTTGCCTAAGCTGTTCAAGGTTCTCGGTATATATTTCTCGTAATCGGGCGAGGCCTTCGCTAAGCCTCGATAGATCGCGAGCGATTGTGTGTATGCCTTTTCAGCATCATTTGTACGCTGAATCTTCCCATACAGACCCGCCAAGTTACCAAGTTCTCCTGCAAAATCACGTTTGTCAGTCGCCAGTTGGGTAGGCGGGCGGCCCCGAAGTTCGAAAGCATGCTCGTAGACTTCCACCGCCTTAGCCACCTGATTTTGTCGCGCTAACGCCATTCCATAGGCAAAGCCGTATTCAGCATACCCCGGCCTATAGGAGTATGCTTTCTCATAGAACGGCACCGCCTTCGCTGTCTGCAACTGCAAGTCGTATAATCGCGCCCGGCTATAATTGTTCCTCGCAGCTTCGTCCGGTTTTTGTTCACCTTGCCGAAACAATTCGTCGAGTTGCGCTGCGGCTTGCTCCAGATCCCCCTCGCGAAGCAAATCACCTGCTTTCTTGAGCGATACCGCGTTTGTTGGGTTCTCCTCCATTCGCTTAGTCAATTCCGCATAGCCATTCGCCCAATCCTCGATGACCTGCACCTTCTCGGCAAGCTGCGAATCCTTTGCATCAATCATTGCCTGGAGGTGTTTCCTCGCCTTTGGAAACCTTGCTAGAAACTCGTTGATCGTTGCCGTCGTATCGGGTGCAATTCCCAGGCAGCCATTGCCACGGAACTGCAGAATCACTTTCCGTTCGACATCCTCCACTCTTGGATCGCATGTGCCGTACGACACGAGCCGAGAAGCTGTGTGTACCTTTACTTGAGAAGGAACCTCAGGTTGGCTGCACGCGGATTGCGACAACAACAACAGAAAGAGCAGCAAATTTCGCTTCACTCCCACCGAAAGTCTCAAGCTCCTTCTCCCTCGTGGGCTGCGACAAGTTACCCGTGGCTGCGTCATCGTTTAGATTATTTGGCGGGTTCTTCTGAGTGTCCAATTACTCCTCCGGACATTCCCGCCGCCTTTTCGTAGTCAGCATATTTGCCGTTATCCTCACAGATGTCTTCTAAAAGCTCCCACCCCGCCTTTAACCTGAAGACTCTCTGTCCGGTCCAAGGCTTGGTATACGCCTTCGGGTCGTCGATCGTGAAATTGTCCTCCAAAGTGTCATAATCAACGCGCCGGAAGCGCTCCACTAGGCGCAACTCGTCGCTGTGCGGATGACCTACCCGGTCGATCCAGGTCCTATCGTTAAAACCGATCGTGTCGACAACCAATGTATTCCGCTCCCACCTGCCGATCGAGTGCCCCATCCACGTCGAATCCAGATCGTTGGGATGCTCTCGCCCATCCGTATATATTGTCCGGAAAAAATGATTGAACTCAAAGAGCACGATCACTCGGCCAGTGATCTGAATGATCTGCATTGGATGGGGCTCAAGGTAGATTCGTGGCACTCCGGGCGGCAAACAGATCAAACCTGGGTCGTTCGGATGCGGCGATCCGTTAGCTCCAAACGTGGGCCTGTTGGCCTTTAATTTCGCCTCGCCCCAGGTCGTCATGGGAGGATTCTGCATCTTCAAGCCAAATGGATCGGACGGAACAAAACTATTGATTGTAGGCCTTGGCGGAGACCAAACTCCTGACAGATCCGGTGTAGAGCCCGCCGCCCGAGGCTTCGCCGCTCTCGGCTCCTCAGCGCTCTGAGCGCGCAGAACGCACGAGGAGACAAGCGCGACCACCAGTGCAAGGATAGAACCCAGTAACCGGTTTCGCATCTCGAACCTCGTCACGGTTTCAGAATGCCGCCCTCTACTCCGCCCGGCTATCAGAATAACGGCAGCCAATTCAACCACACCGTTTCAATCAAGTCCATCCGCCATCGAGTTCCGGCGGCCGTTAACTCGCGGCTATACCAAAAGCATCACAACAAATGTGGGAAGGCGTATCCTCGAAGTCCGCGATTTGTGCGACGGCTGCTTAGATCAAAAGGGACGAGGCGACCTTCGGCGTCGACCGTTCAGCTCCCTCACTTAGTCTCCGGGGTCCTTCATATTGAGCTCTCGGCCATTGGACACGATCTTAAGGGGATGGATGATGTACGAACCTTGCTTCGCAGGATTACCGGTAATAGTCACCTCGTCGCCCGTCTTAAGTGTTTTGCTGTTCCAGCCACCCTTCCTTACCATTACGTTCGGAGTAGCCAGTTCACCTCCCCAATGTTGGACATCACCGTTATCGTCCTTCACATCGAAATAAAGTTGCACATGAGGATTGACAAACTCAAAATCCGTAACAATTCCCATCACCGTAACCGTCTTCGTCGCGTCGTACGCTGAAAACCCGTGATGTGCGAACACCGGTCCTGAGAGCATCACGAGACCAATGGCGACAGCTGAAAAGGTTGCAAGCTTAAGCGTCACGGTATACCTCCGACTTCGCTGACCGAAATGCCATCACCTCGTCCAAAAGACGAGTTTTCGAGGGAACGAAATCAGCCAACCTTGCACAGCTCACAACTTGTTCAGACCTTCGGTTAGCTCGATGGTTGTTCCCCAGGGATCAGTGAGTTCCACACTCGCATAGTCCTTGTGGCGCGTCTTGCTGTAGGGCTGATCGAACTTCACGCCGCTTGCTTCCAGTTTCTTGATGAAAGCCTCTAGGTTCTCCACCTCGAATCCGATGTGGTCCAGCGCTCGTCCTTTGGTGGGCACAGGCGGATCAGTGGATTTTGAAAACTTTAGGTTCACGCCCGGAAGGTTGCCGGCCCTAATAGGGTCCCCTGGCCCAACGTGAACCGGATCCAAAAATGGTTTAGCGCCAAACATTTTAGCGTACCAAGCTTGAATTTCTACCACGGAGGATTCCGGCACAAAGAAGTGAATGTGGTCGCACGCGATCGATCCAGTAAGGGGCGACGCCGCTGGTACGTCTGACATGCCTAACGCCGCAGTACTTTTTCCCGAATTTAGAATCTCGATTTTCACATTATCGGGAGAATAAATATAACCAAAATTCAACCCATCTCCCTTGGTCATTCCAGCATCCGGGTCCATTTTCACGCCAGCAGCTCTCAATTTCGCCACGAACTGCTCGCCGTTAGGCACGTGGAACCCGATGTGGGCCACGGTTGTGCCGACCGTGCCACCCGACGGTTCGCCCTTCTTCAAAAAGACAAAGACACCAGAGAATTTGATAACATCAGCTCCGTCCACTTTGATAGGTGTACCGCCCATGAGTATCCAGAACTCTTTCGCTGCGTCCATGTCCCGCACAATTGTATACAAATGCCCCATCGCCACACCCGCATCATTGGGAGCAAGCACTTGTGCCTGGGAAGCAGCCAAAGGCCACAGCACGATAAGACTCAGAACGGAAATAAATCCTTTCATCAGTGGCTCCTCGTTTAAAGATCGTCTAATTGCTCTTGGCGTGAATAAGCCGAATAGATAGACGTTTCCGTCTCTCCAAATGCGGCCTCAACATGCTACCAACGCCATCGATCGACCCGAGTCTAGACGACCCGAGCGGCGTCATGACAGATGATGCGTCGCCTTGAGACAATCTGATTTACCGTCGCAGTGTTCGTCGGTTGCCGTCCACAATACCCACTCGGCCATGCTGGCGCTAGGCCGTCCCTTTCTGGTCTGTAAGCGCCTCCTTCGCACGCTTGTCACCCGAAGAAAGTCCCACCTGCTTGGACGATTCGCTGGGGAAGGCGTTCGCGATTTCCCGGACGACATATCTACCTAACGCTAAGTAGAGTCCGTGAGCATGTCTAATCAGCATAAACGTAAGGCGCCGCTCTCCGTTTTTCAAGCGCGAAACAGGTTGTCCAAACGCATGCTGGAACTCTACAGCTGGTCGGGCTAGGGATCGCCTTCTTTATTCTAGCCAAAGAGAATCGAGCTTGGTCTCGGCCCGCGAAATCGGAAGGGGTATGAGCGAAAGAGAAATGGCACGAGCGTCAGTCTTATATGACTCGCGCCGCCCCAAACTATAGGAACATCAGCCCGGCGTAGCAGGTTCAGTGTCGAGACCATGCCTTGAAGGCATTAGGAACAAGCCCCACTATGTTTGTCTTCAGCTCGTTCCCAATCTGCTCCAGAAAACCCTCCACGCCACTCTCTTCAATGGCCTTGAAGGTGACACCGTTGACTCCCGGTGCCCCGTCGTTCCTCGCCGCCATCAAATAGGCTTCGCGAAGCGTTTCCATTCTGCAGACGTGGACATATATTCCCCAGAAACGATGGCCCGGTTCAGCCTTTGCCTTGATGTATAGACTCCTCCTCCAGGTCTTTGCAAGCTCCTGGGTGCTTTTGTCATGTCACCCTTGCCTTCCATCTCGTTGGAGTCCTTACAAACAGCAGGGTCTCTTCGCTCCCCGGACATTACCCGGTTCTTCGCTACTACTGCCCCCCCGCCACCCTCTCGTCTTGCCCTGATTTCCCGGTGTTTCCGGTTATACAGTAGCTTTGCTCCGCGATATTCTCCGCAGGACGAGGAGGGCTTCTCCAGTTGCTCTACGGGCCCTTGTCACCGTGCTGCCTCTAACACCCCGCCGAAGTGGCTCGCCGCATCAGTCAGCTGCGACGATCCATGCTGTCATCGCCTAAGGAAAGTAGGCTGGGCCTTCGGTTGTAAACAGATTTCGAGGCCACCTGTGAGTTCACTTTCGTTGCGGCCCGGTCACTCGCTCCCTATCGAAACATAGCTTTGTCGAGAGGCTTCAGAGGTTCAGTTTCCTTCCCCCTGCTCTCCGCGCTACAAGGCTTCTGACTCTTGCTTTGGTGGGCTTAGTCCCACTGAACATGTCACCCTTATCAGTCAAGATATCCCGCCGTGTTACTTCAGCGGGCTCTCTCTCCTTTCCTGGACACACTTTCCTTCGCCGCTCACCACCACGTCCGTTAGAACGCAGCAGCGGAACGTGATTTGAGTCCTACTCCTGCAAGTCGGTTCGAGGGGCCTACCCTCATCAACCGTAGAGTTACGCAAATCGTTTCGCTCTTACGAGCGTCACGTTTTGCTCGTGGCGCAATCAGAAGATGAGCTTCAACGCAAACTGTATTTGTCGGCTGGCAGTTGACGTCGCATCGATCGCGCTAGCCCCACCGGGTACCGATCCGTCTTGATTGAAGATCGTGCTGTTGTCGATCGGCGGTTGGAGATTGGTATGGTTAAGCACATTGAAAAACTCTGCGCGGAACTGCACTTTCAAGTTCTCTTTGATATTAGTATCCTTGATCAGCGAAAAATCGAAATTCAACAAGCCAGGCCCATAGATTTCATTGCGACCACCGTCACCGAGCCGATTCGAGCAGGTGCCGCTTAGAACCGGATTGCCAGGACCGCCAGGCTGAAATGGCACACATTCCGCTGCGATAGCAGGGGTGGCCACCGGCAGGGCGAAGCATTGTAGCTTGATATAATTGTTCACGTTGCCCGGGTTCACGAGAGAATCGCACCCCGGGCCCCGGAGACGGTCCGGGTAGGCAATTGTAGCGGTATCAGTCAGCCCAAGCGGATCGCCCCCGATAAGAGGAGTAAAAGGCAGCCCGCTCCTGACCTGTAAAATCCCCCCAACCTGCCATCCGCGACCCATCCACGCTACAGGACCGTGGAAGGAACTTGGAGTTGGGATCATCCAAAGGTAATTGATTACCAAATTGTGGGTAGCGTTACCGTCGGACGGTCCGCGGCGGTATGCTGGTAAAAAAGGGAACAGCGCAGGAAG
>Ga0182024_10017690_pt1 | contig 13346 bp, 11 predicted proteins | sample P32metaG_FD_120480 | JGI IMG/M metagenome (GOLD analysis project Ga0182024, IMG submission 120480) | Permafrost microbial communities from Stordalen Mire, Sweden - P3-2 metaG (Illumina Assembly) | ecosystem: Environmental > Terrestrial > Soil > Wetlands > Permafrost | place: Sweden: Stordalen...
TATGACGCGGTCGACGAAATTCAGCGTGTAGACCGCTACCAGCATGCCCAAGGCATAGCGCGCATAGACGATCGGTACTTTGTCGGCCGCGGGCACGCCGGGCAGCTATGACTTGACGAGTCGGATGACAGCCGACCATCGAGCCCTACCAGGATGCCGTGGATTCGGGTCGGGAAACAGCGTGAATGGCCGTAGTGGCCAGGGCAGCCGGTGAAACAGTGCCGCCGCGCGAAACAGCGACTGAATATCCAGCGCCCGCCAGGCCATTGCTTCGAAGAACGCCACGCCGCTCTCGGGCCCAAAGATCATCGGCGCGTTGGCCAGATGTGAACCCATCGAGCCGCGCATCAGTTGCAGAAGACCGGGACTCGCCAGATCGAACACCCACCAGCGGACAGCCGGCAGGCGCCTCAGATCCTCGGCCAGGCTCACGACCACGCGCTCCTCGAGATACAGCAGCAGACCTTCCGTGATCACGAGCGAGCTGGAAGATCGGGCAGTGACCTCATCGAGCAGCGCCGTCCGTGCTGCGGCATCCGCCAGATCGACGCAGCGCCGCGACAGGCGGCACCGCGGCTGCTCGCCGCCCAGCAGACGCTGTTTCTCCTCGATCATCGCTGGCAGATCGATCTCGATCCACTGCAGCGTTGGCGGCAGGGTCATGCGATACGGACGCGAATCGAGGCCAGCCGCCAGGTTCACGATGCAATCGCAGCCATCCGCGACGCAAGCGAGGATCAATTGGTCGATCAGGTGGGTGCGAACGATCAGCGGCCAGCCGCTGCGCGCCTGTCGCGGCATCAGCCGGGCGATAGCCTGTCCATGCTCACCTGCAAGCCGTTCGGCGAAGGGATCCCGAAACAAGGCATCGGGCCGAGCGGTCTCCCAGGCTCGATAGGCCGCCACCCAACGGGCCGTATCCGATACGTTGGTTACCAATGGCTGGCTCATGCGCGCAGGATACACCCGAAGGTAAAACGGCATGGTAACGTTACCTATGCCCAGCCCTCCGATGTCCCTTCAGGCAGGCGGCGCATCCCGCCGCGCCAGAGCTGCGAGTCGCAAAGTACGCAAACGACGCTCTCGACTGGCGCGCCTGTGGCCGAGTGCTCGGCTGCGCAAGCGATGGTGGCGAGCAATCCGGCGCACCTCCGCGGTCACACAGGTGGTGATTCTCTGCGCCGCAATTCTGATGCTATGGCTCGCGGTCAACTGGATCTATCAGGTCGTCCGCAAACCCTCGGAGCTGTTTTTCCCGGTCAGCGCGACCCTGTACAAGACGCCGAACGAAACCTGGCTGGTATACGCACCGCTGTTCAAACGCTATTCCACCAGCGTAATGACCCCGACGCTGCTGGCGGCGATCGCGCAGGTGGAGGGTTCCGGGAACCCGGTGGCTCGTACCTACTGGCGCTGGTCGTGGACTCGTCAGCCGTTCGAGATATACCGTCCGGCCTCGAGTTCGGTCGGCATGTATCAGATGACCGATGGCACTTTTGCCGAGGCTCGACGTTACTGCATTCACGATCACGCGGTGGTCGAGGACGGGCCGTGGAATCATTGGCGTTCGTGCTGGTTCAACGGCCTGTACGCGCGAGTCGTGCCTGGTGACGCCGTGGAGCTGACAGCTGCGTACCTCGATCGCAGCGTCGCAACGATTCTCGAACGGCATCGAATGAGCTCGACGACGCTTACCCGCAAGCAGCAGCTCGCGACCTTGGTCCACTTGTGCGGGGCTGGCGCGGGAGACGAATTCGCGCTGCGCGGGCTGCATCTGTCCGAGGGGCAACGCTGCGGAGACCAGGATGTCCACCGCTATCTGGCACGCGTGCAGGCAATGCAAGCCGAGTTCGAGCGGCTAATGGCCTCTAGATGACCTTGCCCAGTCGACGGATGCCCTCCCTGACCTGATCCTCGCTGAGACGCGAATAGCCCAGCATGAAGCCGGGGCGCGAGGCTTGCCTGACGTAGTAGGCGGACAGGCCATATATGCCCACTCCATAGGTTCGGGCCCGTGCAATCACGCCTGCCTCGGTTACACGTTCGCGGGGCCAAAGTACGACATGGGCGCCGGCGCCGTCGCCGGTCAATTCGACGCGATCCTTCAGATGTTTATCAATGGCATCGAGCAGAGCCTCGCGCCGCGCAGCGTTCCGGCGCCGCAGCAGTCGCAGATGCCGGCCGTACGCACCGCTGGAAATGAATTCCGCCAGCGTCTGCTGCTCGAGATGCGGGGTATGGCGGTCACATAGCCACTTCGCGGCGGTCAGTGCCGGTACCAGGCTCGACGGTGCCACCAGATAACCGATGCGCAGCGACGAGAATACTGTGCGCGAAAACGTGCCGACGTAGATGACTCGTGAATCCGCGTCTAGGCCCTGCAGGGATTCCAGTGGCTGACCTTCGTAGCGGAATTCGCCGTCGTAGTCATCTTCGACCACGACCGCGTTCCGGCGCCGCGCCCAGTCGAGCAGTGCGATGCGTCGTTCCAGCGGCAAAGTTGCACCAGTCGGAAACTGGTGCGAGGGCGTCACGAATACCGTACGAGCGGTCGGCGGCAAGCGCGCGGGATCGAGGCCGTAACGATCGACGGCCACCGGCAGCAGCCGCGCGCCCGCGGCGCGCAGTACTTCCGAACTCCCCTGATAGGCGGGATCTTCGATGGCGACGACATCACCTCGCTCGATCAACACTCGGGTGATCAAATCGAGCGCCTGCTGCGATCCGTTGACGACGATTATGCGTGACGGATCGCACTGCACCGCCCGCGATCGCCGCAGGTGCACGCAGATGGCTGCGCGCAAAGCTTCATTGCCGCCGGCGGCTCCGTAGTCGAGCTCCGAAGGCGGCGCCCTGCGCGCGCAACGCAACAGCAGTCGATTCCACACCGAAAATGGAAAGCTCGCGATTTCGCTGCCGTAGGCGAAGTCGAACGGCAACGATCTCTGCCCACGCACGCTGAACCGCGAGCCCGCTTCGGCGGCCGATGAGCCGAAGCGCGAGAGCTGCAATGGGTTGGCTCTCGCCGAAGACGTACTGCGGATGCGGCTCAGTCCATGGGACACATACGTCCCCGACCCGGCTCGTCCGATCACAAAGCCTTCCGCCAGCAACTGCTCGTAGGCCAACACCACCAGCGTCCGCGATACGCTCTGCTGCTGAGCCAGTTCCCGCGTCGAAGGCAGTCTGCTTTGCGCAGCAAATGCCCCCGACAGAATCGCCGCTCTCAGGCCCAGATAGAGCCGCTTCGACAACGTCTCCCCCGGCGGGCCAAGTGGTATTACGAACTGCACAGAAAGTGGTCCTTTTGGTCAGCCACATCATGCGCCACACTGGAGCTGGCGAATAGGGACAGTCACGCGGGAGCGCATTATGAATCCGATAGGAGTCACCGAACGTACTGAATTGCAGAGACTGCCCGAGCGCGGTTCACGCGATCCGGAGATCATCCATGCAGTGCTCGATGCCGCTTTCCTGGCGCACGTAGGCTTTGTTAGCGATCGTCAGCCGTTCGTGATCCCGACGCTGTACGGCCGCGACGGTGATACGCTGTACCTGCACGGTTCCGCGGCCAGTCGCACGCTAGGCGTGGTCGAGAGGGGTATCGCCACCTGCATAACGGTCACGATCGTCGATGGGCTGGTGCTGGCGCGTTCCGCATTTCATCATTCCATCAACTACCGCTCGGTAGTGGCGTTTGGCACGGCACACGCTATCAGCGAGCCGGCCCGCAAGACCCGAGCCTTGCGCGTGATTTCCGAGCACCTGCTAGCCGGCCGCTGGAATGACGTTCGCGGTCCCACCCGGCAGGAACTGGCGGCAACATCAGTTCTGGAGTTCTCGATCGAGGAGGCGTCGGTCAAGATTCGCCGTGGGCCGCCGAAGGATGACGAGGAAGACTACGCTCGGTCAACCTGGGCTGGCGTCGTGCCTCTGAGCGTGGCTGCCAGACCGCCGGTGCCGGATCCGAGGCTTGCTGCGGGCACTGAACTCCCGGCGTATCTCAGCACCGTCCGGGATACCTGGATCAACGCATCCATGAACCCATAACCGGATTGGCGTGCCAGTCTTGAGCTACCGGTGCTGCATATGCCGTGCGCTGATTTTCTGACCGATGGCGCTCGGCGTAGAATGCATCGCCTCCGCGCACCTGAGGAAAGAACGATGTCACGCCCGCCGTTGCCGCCGTTCACCGCCGAAACCGCGGCGATCAAAGCCAGGAAGGCCGAGGACGCCTGGAATTCGCGCGACCCGGTCGCGGTTTCGTTGGCATACTCCGCAGACAGCCGATGGCGTAACCGCGCGGAGTTTTTCGCCGGGCGCGCCGATATTGTCGCGTTCCTGGCGCGCAAGTGGGCCAGAGAGCTCGACTACCGCCTCATCAAAGAGGTCTGGGCATTCCAGGGTGATCGCATCGCGGTTCGATTCGCCTACGAGTGGCACGACGACAGCGGGCAATACTTCCGTTCCTATGGCAATGAGAACTGGGAGTTCGATGCCGAGGGGCTGATGCGAATTCGCATTGCGAGCATCAATGATCTGCCAATCAGGGACAGCGACCGTAAGTACCACTGGCCGCTCGGACGACGTCCCGACGAACATCCTGGCTTGAGCGCCCTGGGGTTGTAGGTTATCGGCTAACCGACAATCCTGGCTGGCACTTTACGTGCTGTGCCTTGGCGTGCTCATGATCGTTCTCGATACCAGGTCGTGACGGTGGCGCTGCCATCCATTCAGGCGAATCTTGGTTTCACTGCGCCATCGCTGATTTGGGTGCTGCATGGCTGCATGCTGACTTTTGGAGGTTTCCTGCTGCTCGGCGGGGGATGAACGCTGTCAGAGCCCTCAACGCCGGTTACCACCTTGCCTTTGCAGGGGGTTCGGTTCTCACGGCGATTGCAGGCCTTTCGGGCGCCCTGCTGGTTCGGTGCAAGCCGTAAAGGTCGCGAGTCGCCCGCGCCGGGGAGGGTGCGCAATTGCGCCCAAGCGGCTAATATATTGACCAATAACGATAAATTCGTCCGCTTGGAGAATAGCATGCGCACCTTGCTAAGGATTGCGTCCGCCTCGAGAGCCTGCGCCACGAGCCTGCTATTGTGCTACAGCGGTACTGCTGCCGCGGATCCGCCGACCGATACCGTGGCTCCCACGGGCAGCTTCTTTTCGTCGCTGAAGCAGGCTCTGAAGCAGGACCTCAACTATGAAGTGGTCCGTGGGCACTTCGATGTGGGCTCGCCGCCTGATACACACCGATTCTATTGCCTGGTGGATACCCGGACGGGCAGGAACGAAGATTACGGCGTGGGGGGCGATCCGTTCCTGCGAGCGGACGGAATGACTGGCATCAAGGCTGGGGCCGTGTCACCCGCCAGCTGTGATAAGGCGGAAAAGCAAGGTATGTTGATCACTACGGGCTACGTGGTGAATCTCGGCTCCAAAGCGGCCAATAAACCAGCGTCGCTGCCAAAGCAGACGGCAGAACTCAACAGGAATGCCGTTACGCCTGAAAAGATCGACGTCGCGGGCGTGAAACTTGGGATGTCGCCGGATCAGGTGCGAGCGGTCCTGAAGTCAAAAACGCTGTCCAACCACTATGAATCGATGGAAGCGTTAGGTGGCGCGCATTCGAACAATGGCGGGCGCTTTGTGAATGTGATCGCAGCCTGGAGTGCGACACCCCAGGAGGGAGAATCTTTCGAAGTCATGTTCACTCCTATACCCGGCAGGGAGCGGGTCATGGCCATTGTCCACTCGGTGGCCTATTCAACCGACACCGCAGTGGCCGCGATGGCCGTCCAGACGGGCCTCGAGAGCAAGTACGGCGGATATGCGGTGGGAGAGGAACTACCGGAGTCACCTACTTGGCGTCTGCAGATCGGTGGCAATGTGCTGACCGGTGATTCCTGCAACGGCCGGAGTGTCTTTGGGGGCCTCGGAAAGGCCGACTTCAGCACGCCGGCGCGACAGAATCTTGCGCTGAAGACGACAGCTGACGAATTTCGAAACGAAATCGAGCAATGCGGAGTTGCGATCGTCACCGAAGATCAATCCATGGCAAACGGCCATGAGTCTCGCCGGGACGGCCTCATTGCGCGCTTTACGGTGAGCGCCTACAGCCCGGCAATCGCGCTCGATGGCGCTTCGGCGGCGTTGCAGCTGCTGCAAACAGCCGGGAATTCCGGCGGCACGCCGCCACCGGCGAGCACCAAGGATTCTTCCCCACCCAATCTCTGATCGGCAGGTGACTGCCGGTCATAAGGACGTCAGTGCTGGGCTGGGAAACTGCGCAGATCTTCGGATTGTCTGCGCTCATCTGTTGCCTCACCCTGTTGCTGCTACCGGTTCGACCAAGGACCGTGGCGGCGCCTACACTTTCGCTTCATCGACATGAGATTTTCGGCTGGCTTGCCCTGATCGCGACGATAGCTCACGTCGCGGTTCTGCTGGTCGTCGATCATCAGGTCGTCGAACATCTGAGGCTGACAGCACCGCCATACGAATGGGCAGGCGTTCTCGCGCTGTTGCTGGTGATAGTACTTGCGCCACTTTCGACCGGCACAATGCGTCGACTATTGTGGTCGAGGCACCGGAGTTTTCAGGCTGTCCACGTCGGCGTCAGTTGTGTTCTGGTGCCGCTCATCGCGGTACACGTCATCACATCCAGCCACTTTGTCCATGGCACCCTCCGCGTAGCGGTGTACGTGGCGATATCGGTCACAGCGCTGCTGGCGCTGCTGCGGGCACGAAACAACCCGCACCCGACCGCGAATCGGCCAGGTTTCCTGAGCCGCAGGGTCTTTGGCCGCCATGCGCGCAAGATTGTTGCACTGGTTGGAGCCTGCTGCCTGGCTACCATGGTGCTGCTCGACGCACGAGCTTCAATGGTCTTGCGCGAGCCCTTCTTGGCTCGAGCTAGCCCCTTGAAGGTGGACTTTCCTCACGACAAACATCGCGAGGTGAACTGCGTCGAGTGTCATCACAATTTTATCGATCGAAGCGGCAGCGGTGGATGCTTTGGTTGCCATCGAAGCGCCCGGATCGAACTGCGCGTCGGCGCGGAAGCCCGCTTCCACGATTTCTGCTTGGGGTGCCATCGCGATCCGCCTCCGGCCTTCGAACACCATGGGCCGGTGACCGGGTGCGCGACCTGCCACTTGCCGAATAGCCGACCTGGAGCGGTGTTTCAGCGCTAAGGCGGTGGCCGTTGCGATCGCTCGCCTTGGCCTGGTAAAGCGCGACGTCGGCATGCTGCATCAGGACATCGGCGGTGGTTCCGTCGTCGGAGTAGGTGCTAATTCCGATGCTCAATTGGACCCGAATTGTGACATTGTGGAGCGCCATCGGCTCGTTGACCGCGGTCCGGATCCGCCGCGCGGAGTACCGCTCCACCCGGTTGAGCATCAGGCAGAGCAGTGCGATCAGCACCGCTCCAAGAGCCTGTATCAGCAGCCCGAGTGCCTGAACGTTTTCAAAGAGGGCGGTCATTCCTCACCAACGACCCTCAATCAGGCGACCGATGGCGTGGATCCCCATCGCCACGAGATCCAGTCGCGGAGCGACGCCGCCACCGTCGGAGGCAGGCGCACCGGCCAGTAGCAGCCGGTCGCCCAGTTGCGCCGTTGGTGCCGACCGCTCCGGCTTATGGAGCTGCATTCCCTGCGCCGCGTGTCCAAGCGCCTCTGGAGAGGCTCCGGGTTGCCCACGGCTTTCTGTCTGCGCCCACATCCGCAGTGCCTTTTCCACCGCCTCAGGATCCAGAAAGGAGAGAGCCGCGTGACAGTACTTGCACTCGGTGTCGTGTTCCAAATCGATGGGTGCGCCGCACTCTGAGCATTTGATCTGGCGCACCTGCGCGCGCACGCGCTGGATTTCTACCGCCGTCAGACTGCGAACGAATTGCTTCTCCCGCAGAAACTGCAGGAAGGGTGTGAATCGTCCGTCCTCGCGTGGACATCTGAAATAGGAAAACCTGCCGGACTTGCTGAAGTCGAAGCTCAAGGCAAGTGCGTTGCCACAGCGTGGGCACGCCAGCCGGCTTGCCACCGGCCGACGAGCGTCGTCGCGGTGGGCATAGATTTCCTTGAACAGCTCGATAACCGCGGCAGGGGCCAGCTGCACACTCTCCAGATGATCAAACCAGATGGCGGCGCAGCCAAAGCAAAGATCTATCCGCACCGTGCCATGGTCGTGTCGTTCGAGGTCCCGGGACTGCATCGGCTGATGGCAGCTCGGGCAGGCGATCGCGGGCGAAGCATCGATGTGGGACATGGCTGGCAACTCTGCAGGCGCGACGATTAGCAACTGACCGAAGAATAAACCACATTCCGACGACCCAAAGTGGATCCAGCCGGCAATTTCGGGGATAAAAGTGCTCGATCCTGCCATCGGCCGACCAGCGCAGAACCCGAAGCCCGAGCACTTGGATTCCGCGCGCGCCTTGATTCGATACAGCACAGGGGCCGGCGGCCGCCCTATGTCGTGAAGCGGCTTCCGTAGGATGTCCGCCCCAAGATACATCTTTGGGCTTACACTCATTAGCGAGCAATGATCGCAATGCGCCACAACCTGTTGGCGCAAAATCCAGCGGTCTTTGATTGGGTCCAGCCGACGTTTGCAGTCAACCCAAGACGTGAAAGTGTTTCAACTGCGCTTTTTTCTGGTCGGGCTGCCGTGCCTCCGCGCACGTCAATCCGCCAATGATTCGAGGTGGTACGCATGAGCGATTACCTGGCACGACTGTTCTCCGCAGATGGCTTCATGCCGCACGGCATGTGCTATCTCTGGCAGCCAGGATTGATCGGATTGCATGTCGCTTCCGATGCCCTGACCGCCCTCGCCTACTTCTCGATTTCTTTTACCTTGCTATATTTTGTTCGTCGGCGACAAGATATCGGCTTCAACTGGATCATAGTCTGCTTCGCAGTCTTCATTGTGGCGTGTGGCGCCACGCACCTGATGGACATCTGGGTCATATGGCAACCGTCCTACTGGCTGAGCGGCGGCGTCAAGGCCATTACTGCCGGGGCGTCGGTCGGCACTGCGATTCTGCTGTTGAAACTCGTGCCGGTCGCAGTGCGCATGCCCAGTCCGGAGGCATTCCGCAAGGTCCATGACGCGCTTCGAACCGAGACGGCGCGCGGGCAATTAGCAGCCATTGTCGAGTCATCCGACGACGCCATCGTCGGCAACTCCACCCAAGGGGTCATCACCAGTTGGAATTCGGGAGCGGCAAAAATATTCGGCTATACCGCTGACGAGGCGATTGGACAGCCCACGACGATGCTTTTCCCGCCCGAGCGGATCGCCGAAGAGACCGAGATACTGGCACAGGTCCGGCGCGGCGACAGTGTGCAGCATATTGAGACCACTCGGGTACGCAAGAACGGTACCATGGTTGATGTGTCCATGACGATTTCGCCCGTCAAGGACGACAGTGGGGCGATCGTTGGAGCTTCCAAGATTGCCCGAGATATCACCGAGCGCCGACAAGCCGAGCAGAGGCTGACGGCGCAACTGGCACGCCTGGATCTCCTGAATCAGATCACTCGGGCAATCGGCCACCGCCAGGACTTGCAGAGCATCTACCGGGTGGTGATCAGGGCGCTCGAGGATCACCTACCGATCGCCTTCGGCTGTATCTGCGAATACCAGGCGGCGCAACAGCGACTTACCGTGGCGTGCCTTGGGCTCGAGAGCCAGGCAGTGGCGCAGGAGTTGGGATTGACCGAGCAGACTGCGATTTCCGTCGACTCTGACGGATTAGCTCGCTGTATTGATGCTCAGCTCGTCTATGAGCCCGATACCAGCCTGCTGCCGTTTACATTTCCCAGGAGACTCAGTGCCGGGGGCTTGCGTTCCCTGGTCGCCGCGCCGCTGCAGGTGGAGGGTCAGGTCTTTGGAGTGCTGATCGCTGCACGCCGTCAAGCCGACAGCTTCAGCAGCGGTGAGTGCGAATTTATCAAGCAGGTCAGCGAGCATGTGGCGCTCGCGGCTCATCAGGCGCAACTTTTTACGGCTTTGCAGGTTGCCTATGACGAGTTGAAACAGAACCAGCAAGCGGTCGCGCAGCAGGAGCGGCTGCGCGTCATGGGCCAGATGGCGAGTGGTATCGCCCACGACATTAATAACGCGCTGACTCCGGCATCGCTTTATTGCCAGATGTTGCTGGAGAATCACTCCGGCCTCAACGCCAGGGACCGTGAATACACGATCATCATACAGCGAGCCATTGACGACGTTGCGCAAAGCGTGGCGCGCATGAAGGAATTCTACCGTCCACGCGATTCGGACAGTCTGCACCAATCGATTGACATCAATCGAGTGATCGAGCAGGTGATCGAACTGACGCGGGCCCGATGGCAGACGATTCCTCGGGAGCGCGGCGTTACAGTGGAGATGCAGACTGAACTTGCATCGGATCTGCCACCGGTACTGGGCAGTGAAGCGGAGATTCGCGATGCCCTTGTGAATGTTGTTCTCAATGCCGTGGATGCGATGCCCAAGGGCGGGCGCATCGTTTTTCGGTCGCGTGTCATCGATGCTCATGGAATCAGTGTCGAGGTAATCGACACAGGATCGGGCATGGACGAGGCGACGCGGGCGCGATGTCTGGAACCATTCTTTACGACCAAGGGCGAGCGCGGCAGTGGCCTGGGGCTATCCATGGTGTACGGGATGGTAGAACGTCACGCGGCGGCCATTGATATCGAGAGCCAGGTTGGCCGGGGAACTCAAGTAGCAATCACCTTCCCTGTGATTGTCGGCGCAAACGGACAGCCGAGCCGCCAGCCAGTCGGAGTACTTCGGCCCACGCGTGCACTGCGGCTGTTGTTGGTCGACGACGATCCCATTCTACTGCGGTCACTGAGTGATGTACTACGGCACGATGGCCATCAGGCCATCACGGCCAATGGTGGTCAGCAGGGTCTGGAGGCCTTCAGGTTGGCGCAACAGAGTGGCGAGGTGTTTGACGCTGTCATCACGGACCTGGGGATGCCGCAGCTCGATGGTCGAGCGGTGGCAATTGCGATCAAGTCCCTGGCTCCAACGGTTCCCGTCATCCTCCTCACCGGCTGGGGACACCGGTTGGTGGCCGAGCAGGACACTCCGCCAGGCGTGGACCGTGTTCTGAGCAAGCCCCCGAAGCTCGAGCCGCTGCGTGCGGCCCTTGCGGAACTGGTTGGTCCCAAGGATTGAGCGTGCCTGAGCCTGGCCGACTGCCAAACCGATTGCTGATCGTCGATGATGAATCGACGCTGGTGATCGCATTGTCTCGTGCCCTGGAGGGCGCGGGCTATCCAACCACGAGCGCGGCATCCGGGTCCGAAGCGCTGGCCCTATTGCGTGCTGCGATCTCCGACGGCGTAGGTGGGTTCGATGCCCTGATCACCGATCTCAAGATGCCGGAAATGGACGGCATCGCACTGTTGCGCGCCGCGCAGGAGCTCGATCGCCATCTCGTTGCTATTGTGATGACGGGGCGCGGCACAATCGACACGGCGATCGAGGCGATGAAGAGTGGTGCCACTGACTTTATTCTCAAACCGTTCAATCTGACCGCCATCATGCCGGTGTTGAAACGAGCCCTTACGATCCGACAGCTTCAGCTCCAGAATGCGGCGCTTCTCAAGCGTGTCATGGAGCACGCGGCCGAACTCGAAATCGCCAATCGTGCCTTACAGGACACCAACAACGAGCTCGATGCCTTTACATCTACCCTGTCTCATGATGTGCGCGCGCCGCTTGGCAACATGGTGGCGCTCGCGGACGTCCTCATCTCAGAGACTGACGGACCCCTGGCGGATAAGCAGAAGGAATACCTGCATGATATTCGCGATAGCGGGGTGACGCTCATCAACCTGGCCGATGATCTGTTGCGCTTCTCACGCCTGAGCCATGAAAGCCTTCAAAGGGAAGAGGTGAACGTCGCCGAACTGGTGCATGAGGTCGTGGACGATCTGGCGGGTCTGGGGCGGAATCAAGGCATCGAATTGCGCGTCGGCGAGCTTCCGGCCGTATCGGCCGACCGCGCACTCCTGAAGCAGGTGTTTGTGAATCTGTTGTCCAACGCCTACAAATTTACCCGTCGCGCACCACATCCGGTGATCGAGATAAGCGGCGAAAGCGGCCCCTCAGGCTGCCTGTATCGGGTGCGTGATAACGGTGCGGGATTCGACATGACTCAGGCTGCGAAGCTGTTCAATCTATTTGGCCGCCTTCATAGCGCGCAGGAGTTTGAAGGCACCGGCGTAGGTCTCTCCATCGTCCAGCGTATCGTAGAGCGACACGGGGGGGTCATTTCGGCGACTGCTGAAGTGGGCAAAGGAGCTCAGTTCGTTTTTACGCTGCCCGAGTCATAAAGGCGAAAGTCGGCGGCACGGTTGTCCTACGTAAGGATGCCGTTGGGCTGATCGCCGACTACTTCGCATGATTGCGATGCGGTTTTAGCTTCTTGGGCCGGGAGCGCTCCCGCCGCTCGACCATGGCTGCGGCCAGCGGCCGTCCCTTGACGCGCACCCGCTGCAGGCGCTCAAGCGCTTCCTGGGGCATGCCAGCGGGCAGCCGAACGAAGCTGTGATCGTCCTGGATATCGATGCCGTTGATCTGCAAGCCATCCAGGTCCGCCTCATTGGCAATGGCGCCGACGATATTGCCCGGCTGCACGCCATGGACCCGGCCGACTTCCAGTCGATAGGTTTCCTGGGGCCCAAAGCGCGCACCCTTGCGACCCGGGTGGCGAGGCCGTTCGGATGCTGCGGGACGCGCCCGCTCCGCCCGATCCCCGTTTGCGCCGGCAGGTACAGCGGGTTCGCCATCGGTGCGTTTGCTGCTCAGGATCAGGGGTGTCCTGCCCTGTGCCAGGCTGGCGAGAGCTGCCGCGACATCAACAATATCCGCGCCGCTCTCGCGAGCGAACTCCTCCACGACCGCGCGGTAGGCGGTGGCGGCGCCGGCACTCAGGGCCCCTGCCATCCGCTCCTTGAATTTTACGATGCGGCGCTGGTTGACGTCGTCGAGGGTCGGCAGATTCATGGTGTCGATCGGCTGTCGTGTCGCGCGTTCGATGGCCCGCAGCATGTTGCGTTCCCGCGGCGCGATGAACAGGATCGCTTCGCCGTTGCGGCCGGCCCTTCCCGTGCGGCCGATGCGATGCACATACGATTCCGTGTCGTGGGGCACATCGAAATTCACCACATGACTGATCCGTTCAACGTCCAAGCCGCGTGCGGCGACATCCGTGGCCACGAGGATGTCGATGGCGCCAGACTTCAGCTGCGCGATGGTTCGCTCGCGTTGCGATTGCTGGATGTCGCCATTGAGCGCCCCAGCGGCAAAACCGCGCGCCA
>Ga0182024_10017691_pt1 | contig 13346 bp, 20 predicted proteins | sample P32metaG_FD_120480 | JGI IMG/M metagenome (GOLD analysis project Ga0182024, IMG submission 120480) | Permafrost microbial communities from Stordalen Mire, Sweden - P3-2 metaG (Illumina Assembly) | ecosystem: Environmental > Terrestrial > Soil > Wetlands > Permafrost | place: Sweden: Stordalen...
CAACCCATTCGTGCCTTCAGGCGCTCGATGTCCTTCTGTGGCGCGCGCGAGGCGTACGCGAGCGTGGTGTCGCGGGCGTTCAGATGGGCCAGGTGGGCGACCTGATCGGCGCCCAGGGAGCAGGGCAGGCGTGCTCGGGCCAGCCGAATACCCCGGGCTCGAAGAAGGCGCGATAGACGATCAACTGACGGCGGCCCTCGAACAATTCGAGCAGGCTTACCTTGCCCTTGGGTCCGTCGAACTCGTACTTCTTGTCCACAGCCAGCCAAGGCATCCGCCGGCGTTCGGCGGCCAGCGCGTCACGGGAGCGGGTCAAGGCCTTTTCCTTCACGAGGAGCTGCTGGCGCGCTGCCTCCCACTCTTGCTGCGACACGATCGGGGGTGTGTTCATCGCGAGATGCCCTTTCCCTTGTTCCTTGTCTCTCTCTTTGCTTGTTGCCATCTTATTTCTCCTTTGTTTTCTGAAACAGACCGAGACGATTCGTTTTGAAATGCTCCTTCTACACCTTCAGCAGATTGAGCCGGGCTGCGAGCCACTGTTCGCGTGTCCCGGACTGGGGTGTCGTCATCGCCCTTGTCTCCTTGCTTCCGGTGCTCTTCCATCCGCTTCTTTCTGGTTGGGGTGCCCTTTGCCGGTAGCAATCAAGCTGCGCAAGCTACCGTTTATATAGGAGCCCCATGCGTTTGAACAGACATTGAAGCATTCGTACTCGGGAACTAAGCCGCGGTGGGTGAATCTGATTTCCGTCTTATTACCTTTTTTCGAGACTTCAAAAACGATGTCCGTCCCCTTCCACTCGTTCTTGTCTTTAGTGAAATTAAAATAGTGGTCCACAACACGCCAAACGACTTTCTTGCCGGGGATTACTTCCGTCATCTTCATTTTGCAGCGATGCACATCTTTGTAATGATACGTAAATTCGTCGTCGAGTTTGTCGCGGCTGCCTTCAATTTCTTCTGACCACCATCCACGAACATTCTTGATGGCAGCGAAGGCTTCTTGCGGAGTTTGCTCCACCATCAAGGTGGTGCTGAAATTTTGATCGTTCATCGTCTTTCTCCTTTTTTTGGTCATCGTTTTTTTCCTTCCTGTCGTGCCATCACCTTGCCGGGGCTCGCGCCAATCCTCGAGCCCCTTGTCGAGCGGGCTGTGCGATGGATGCACCGCGTCGCTCCCCTTGCTTATGATTTGACGGGCTCTGCTGGTACGAACGGCGCGTACTGGCGCTCGAGCGACTTGGCGACGCCGTTGCGCCAGCCCTCCGCCAAAGACTGTGACATGGGATCGGGGAAGATCTCCTCCTCCTTGGCCTCCAATCCGTCCAGGATGCCTTTCGCGACGGACTCCGGAGTGCTCTTCGGAATTTCGAAGCCGCGGGTCATATCGGTGTCCACCGGACCAGCCAGGACGGCATGAACGCTCACGCCCCGCCCAGCCAGGAGGGCACGCAGCGCTTGCGTCATGGAGAACGCGGCGGCCTTTGAGATCGAGTAGGAAGAAATGATCGGCAAGGGGGCCAGGGCCAGCGCCGAAAGAACGTTGACGATGGCTCCACGAGAACGAGTCAGTAAGGGCAGGAAAGCCTGGGTCACGCCATACGTGCCAAACAGATTGACGGCGAGTTGCCGTTCGAGCGAAGTGCGATCGCTCAGGTCATCGTAAAGCGCTATGCCGGCGTTATTGATGAGGATGTCGAGAGATTCGACCTTCTCTACAGCTCCCTGAATCTGCGCAGCGCTCGTCACATCCAGGGTCAAGGGCGTGACGCGCCCATCCGATTTCACCAAAGGCTGGCGCGAACCGGCATACACCCGCTTCGCCCCTCTCCTCAAGGCTTCTTCGACCAGCGCCTTCCCTATCCCGCGATTGGCCCCGGTGACTAAAACTGCTTTGTTTGCGATTGTCATATTCCCTCCTTTTTTTTGGCGCGAAGCTTAATAGCGCCTCTATAGGGGTGACGGGTGGAGGGAGTTCATTTCGACAACGCAACCAAAAAAATCAGCCCCGTCTTTGCAGGAGGAACTGTCTCACTGCCGGATCCTCGGCTAGACCGATGGCCCGCTCAAAAGCATCCCCGGCCTCAGGTGTTTTCCTCAGCCTTTGCAGCAGATGAGCGCGAACCGCCCAGTAGGGCTGATAAGCGGAGACATCGTCCGGATCGAGCCCATCCAGCACCGCCAGCCCTGCCTCAGGTCCATTCGCGTCGCCAACTGCCGCGGCGTACCCAGTTAGAGTGCCGAGCGTCGGGGAGATACGGATCAGCTGTTCGTAGAACATCACGATCGCAGCCCACTCGGTCCGGCCTCTACGCGCCCGCTCCGCGTGTACCGACTGAATCGCGGCCTCAAGCTGAAACCGGCCGGTGCGACCGAGTTTCGCTGCTTCGGCCAGATGCCGTTCCGCCTCTTCGATCAATGGCAGAGACCATAGTTGGGAATCTTGCTCCAAGAGGGGAACGAACCGGCCGTCCGGCCCCCGCCGTGCCGCCCTGCGGGCTTCGCAGTGCAGCATGAGTGCCAGCAGACCGCGAACCTCTGCTTCCCGGGGCATTAGCTCCAGAAGGACCCGTGCCAGCCAGATGGCTTCCTCGGCCAGATCCCGGCCGCGCTGGTCCACACCCGCCATGTCATCCCAGCCGAGTCCGAATGCGGCATAAATAGCTTCCAGCACCGCGTCGAGCCTCTGCGGCAGGTCACGCTCTTGCGGGACTTCAAAGCGAATTCCACCGTCGCGGATCTTGGTCTTGGCGCGCACCAGGCGCTGCCCCATGGTCGTCGGTGAGACCAGGAAGGCGTGGGCAATACGCACTGCATCCAGGCCCAGTACGGTCTGCAGCATGAGGGGAGTATGCATGCCCGGATCGATCGCCGGGTGGGCGCATACGAAGAGGAGTTTCAATCTTTCATCTCGATATTCGGTCGTCATGGGAACCTCCATAACTCCTTCTTTAAGCAGCATGATGGTTGGCTCGCTGGCCAACGCTACCTGCTGATGACGCATATGATCGATGAGCGAATGTCGCGCCGTTGTCAGCAGCCATGCCTCCGGATTATTTGGCAGGCCATCCCGCGGCCAAGCCGTGAGTGCCGATACCAATGCGTTGCTGAGGGCGTCCTCAGAGCTGGCTACGTCGCGCGTGTGCGAGGAAAGGTAGGCCACCAGACGCCCGTAAGACTCGCGTGCCACTCGCTCAATCGCACGATGCGTGTCCTCCTGACTGCTCCCGTTCATCCTGTGACCCGGCGCAAATATTCAGGGGAAACAGGACGGACTTCCACGGCGCCGATCGCGGCGGCCGGGCAGCGCGCTGCCCAATCGAGCGCCTCGTCAAGCGAAGGGAGTTCCAGGATCGTGAATCCTCCCAGTTGCTCTTTGCTATCCGCGATGGGGCCATCCTGTACGCGCCGCTTTCCGTCCTTAAGTCGCACCGTTGTCCCAGTCTCGGGAGCTTGAAGTGGGTTGCCACCAACGTAGACGCCGGCTTCGACCAGTGCCTTGTGGTACGCCCGCCAGGCGCCGAGGTAAGGATCGTTTTCATCGCTATTCCGTGCCGCAAAAGCTACTGGTGATTCGTAGACTAGCAGGGCGAATTGCATGGCATATTCTCCTTTTGGAACTATTTTGAGCGTCTTTATGCTCCTGATTGTATGACGGATGAAAGGCAGCCCATTCGACAGATTTCAGGAAATCTCGAGAAATTTCAAGCAGTCATTAGCGAATTTGACGGACGCCGTCGCGGGTTGTGCCCGGATCACGGCCAAACCGGAAGTTGAATTAAGGTCAATTGGACGTTGTGCCCTCATCCGGCCCGCATGGGATGGGGGGAAGATGGCACCACGAAGATTCTCTTCGGTGTAATCGGGCTAATCCGTTGCTGCGGTGCTTGTGATCGCCAGTGCAATGTCTTCTTGCGCTTCAAGCTTGGCGGCGTCAATTGATTGGGAATACAGGTCAAGCGTTGTGGTCACCTTCGCGTGACGCAAAAGCCCCTGAATCGTCTTTACGTCCTTGCCCCGGCTAACCAAAAACGTCGCCAGGCTATGACGAAAGTTATGGAATCCGAATCTTTGACCACGTTCCAATCGAATGCCGACCTTGAGGGCGGCGGGGCGAATCTTGTCTGCCGCCATGATGCCCGCGCTCAGCGGAGTCTTGCCCTTCAGCTTCAAGGACGGGAATACCCAGTCGTTTGATTTCGGATACGGGCTATTTTGATTCCAGCCCCGAAGAGCATCGGCCAGTAGGTCGCCAAGAGGAACCGGAGCGGCTGAGCCTTCCGTCTTCAATTGCTCAACAATGTCTTTCTCCACCCAGACTCGCCGCAGATGAATCATCCGCCGCTTGTAATCAAGGTCACCCCACTTCAAACCGAGTGCCTCGCTTATTCGGAGCCCCGTCACGGCTACAAGAAACACCAGTATCCGGTACGGGTCGTCCAACTCCATCATGATGCGGAAGGCCTGTTCGGGGCTGACGATCACTGCTTTGTAGTTGGACTTTGAGGATTGCGTCACGAACCCTACCGGATTTCCCTCACCCGTCATCGGCAGCATGCGGGATTTCTGCCCCTGGCGATACACTACGTTCATAACACGGCGAATTTTTTCTTTCGTCGGATTCGCGAGCGCAAGTGCGCCGAGCCATTCCTCTATTTCGTCGGGGTTGATTTCGAGAGCGAAGCTGCCGCTCCAGCGCGGGAGCAGTATATGCGCGGTGATGGACTGGGTCGTGATGCCAAGCTTGTTGAAGCCCTTCTTGCGATAGTTCTCGACCAACTCCGCAAACGTGACTCGGCCAATGCCGTTCTGACCATCGTTGGCTGCGAGGTGCCTGCGTTCGACTTCGGCCCAGGCGTCCTTTTCGCGTGGAAACCGCGACACTGGTCCAAGAGTCACGGTGTTCTCAACACGTTTCCCGGTTTCGGGCTTGTCCTTATAGTAGTGGAAAACCCAAGTCCATCCGTTCCGCTTACTGACGTGTTTGGTCAACCAACCTTTTTGGCGCTGCTGCCCCATAACCGACCCCTAATCAGCCGCCCGACGGACGACCGGGCGGGGTCGAACCATACGCGCTGTCTCTTCGGAAATAAACCCAGATTATTTCTCCCCTGCGATTGCCGCTGCAATTTCGCTCAGACGGAACAGCCGAGTTGGTCTTGGGCCGTGACCGATTGGGTGCGAAGGCAATTGGCCCGCTCGGGCTAAATCAAGAACGCGACGCCGCGTGAGTGATAGGAACTTCGCGGCTTCGTCGGCGTCAACAAACGCTTCTGGTGTTTCTGGGTTCATTTTCGTACTCCGAAGGTTTAATACTACGGAGCACCAAGGCACAGTCATTATCAGTGACAAGCGTCGTACCGCGCATTGAGGGGAACATGATCTGGCGTGATTCGAAAAGTGCTCTGGTCTTGTGTGATCGGCGCAGGCGCTTACCGGGCGTTCTGCTTGGCCGCCAGTGGCGGGTTGATTCGGACGAACTGGTACTATTCATTCGCCGCAGGACGACGTAACCCAGACTTTTCAATTTCCCACACGACCGGAAATTGCTCGGGGCCGAATCGTACGGGTTCGGTCCGGAGAAGCCAACCCAGATTTTCGCGGTGAGGCGATTGCGGTTGCGAGTTCACTCAACCGGAACCGCCAAACACGCCGGGAACCGTCGCCGATTGGATGGCCGGGCAGATGGCCTGCCCGAGCCAGATCGAGAACCTGATAGAGGAACATGAGGATGCAGAGCATTCGCTTCCCCATAACGGCAACGGAGGTTCGCACAGCACGCTGACTGTGTCCCCCGACTCAGAAATCAAAAAGCTGGATGAAGGCGAACTCAAAGCGGCGATCAAGTCCTCTTAATGACGATCCAGGAATGACCAACCATTACGGGCCGGGGAGCTTAAACGCTCTCCGGTCCTTTTTCTTTGTCCAAACTAGCGGATTCCGCTACTTTGTTAACTACTTAGCTAGCTCCAAACCAAAATACTATTACCTTCCGCCTTCCCGCCCCTGAAACTTTCATCATGAGGGAAGACACGAATGTGAGCTATAGCTATGACAAAGATTTCCTCTCCAAACAGGAAGCGGACGCCCTGCTCGCGGTGAGCAAATCCCTCCCAAACGATAGGCCGTTAACCAAAATGAGCGGCTATAAGCACCGTCTTCGCCGTTTACAGATGCCATGCTATTCCCTCAATCCCGATTTACGAGGTTCCCCAAACGAGAAGACGAATCAATGGATGTTGCACTTAGACGATGCTCCACCAGAGGTTAAGGCTCTGGCCGAGAAACTGACCGCACTAGCAGGTAAGCCCTTGAACTATTTCTCGTTCGTCGGTTATGCGGACGAAAAGGACCACATCAACTGGCATCAACATAATGAAGACAGGAACAGGGACGCGCAAACATTCATAGTTTCCTTGGGCGATGTCCGCACGTTCGGCATCCGTCCGCAGGATTGTAAGGACAAAAGTCAATGGGTCTTGCTACAGCCCGCTCACGGCTCACTCATTATTCTGCCCGATTCGTTTAACAACACCCATGAGCACGCGATTCTGGATGACAAGGAGCCAAAGGGTCTGAGAATTTCCATCAACACGAAGCATGAGGAATCTGGTGACTACTACGTGCCTAAGGAATTTTGTCACGGTGATCCAGCGGTTCGTCCGCCATTCGAGCGTGAACCGGGTCCGCCACGCATCTACTGCCAACGCATCGACTGCGCCTATCCCGATGACGCCGTCAACGTTGACCGCAAGACGATATTCGGGAACCACGAGAGACTTAACGGTGCGGAGTGGCTTGCCTATGTAGCCGCCAAGATGCAGTCACCGGAGTTCGCTGTCCAAGTCGAGGCACTACGGGGGAAGGATTTACTTTGTTGGTGCAGGCCGGAAGAGGAGTCGCGTTGCCACGCACGCGCATGGCTTGAACTAGCCAATAGAACTGTCATAGACCCTGAATTACTTGCACAATTTGAAGCCTGTTGGATACGAGGACGCGGATGGCGGCTGGAAACGGGCAGATTACTGTATCTCATTAAACCGGGGTGCGCATACGGTGATTGGAAAAAGTTTTGTGAGAAACATGATCTCCCCGTTAGGACCGCTGACGGCTGGATTCAGCAGTATAAAAAGGAAGCGGGAATTGGTTCCGAAACCCAATGGGAAGATGCCAATCCTCCCCTCCTTCCCGATTCCGAAGCCGACGAAATTAAGCAGGACATCGAAGAGGAGAAAGAAAAGCGCAAAGGAAGGACGCCCGAGCGTCACCGCACCGAATTAAATGTGAAACTGAAACAGCTAAATCCCAATCTGTTGGACCTTTATTATGAAGTCAACAAAAGGTCCCCTAAGATCGTGATGAAGCTGTGGTTTGAAACATTTTTCCGCATCATCGAAGAAGGGAAAGAGCCAGAAGTCCTCACCGTAGCAGATTTTGAAAATAAACCAGCGACGGAATCCGATCTCATAATCGTTAAGAATTGTGAGAAATGAAGAACCCGCCCTTATTTATTGGCAAGAACGCCGAACGCACCGATGCGGATAAGCTTGACGGTGAATTTGCCAACCCAGCACATTGCCAATATTTCATAGATTACGATAAAGAAGTGTGGGGAGAAGAGGGACTCGTAGCCCACCTAGTAACTGACTGTTTGGATGAAAAATTGGTTGAAGATACAGCCAAATTCTTCCGCACGGTTCATGGAGACGGCTCAAATAGGGGAGTGGGTGTTGGAAAAGGCGCGATGATGCCTACCGAACGCGGCGACAAAACTCTCGGCTTCACCCAAAGGGTACCCAAATCTATTATCGCGAAAATGCGCGAACGCGGTCAATACACGGACTTTCTCGGTTGGATGGACAAATCTAAAACAGGCGACCGTTTCGACTATTGCCGTGAAACGAATTGGTCACTTGAAGACCCAGAAGTTTTAGAAGCCGCCCGTCCCTTTGTTAAAGCAGTGGATGACGTCTACCGAAAATATTTACCAGAACACTGGCAGAAGCAGCGGGAATTCATGGATCGCGTACTACCTGATTTCAAATTCAACGATTCAGTGTATTCGACGGTTACGGTGAACAGGAACAAACGATTCATCTATCATCGAGATCGCTATGATTTTCGGGGAGGTATGGGGAACCTTGTGGTACTCGCTGGCGGTGACGATAGGGCCGGGGCGATAGTGATGCCCAGATACCGTGTAGCCTTCGCTCCGCGCCCTACAGATGTTTTGTTCATGAATGTACATGAATTACACGGGCACCTGCCGCTAATGGGGATAGAACGGCTCAGTGCGGTATTGTATGCGCGAGAGCACCTGGACGAGTGTGGAGTATACAAAGCGACGGATGATGGCCTCACGTTTGGCTCGGGACAACATGCGGGGTGAGGTATTCCTATCCGCGCGTGGATGCCCTGCGAGAAATTCCTGCCGCGATCCGGTTCATTTCAGCTGAACCTTTGCTAGAGAGCATGGCCGACATCAATCTCGATGGCTTCCATTGGTTAATAGCGGGCGGCGAATCCGGGTCGGGATTTCGTCCGATGCAAGATAGTTGGGCATTGGAGCTACGTGACGTGGGCGAACAGCGGGGAGTTGGTTTTCACTTTAAGCAGCATTCGGCATTCAAGCCCGGTCAGGGAGTGGAGTTGGATGGCAAGCTGCATCGCGAGCCTCCGCTTGTACAGATTGCTCGATAGCCGTCAAATCAAAGCTGCGGAGGTAATGCGGCCGGGCACTTTACAGCAACATCGCCCCGCGCATCGGAACGGCTCATTCAATCAAAATGAATTCGGGTGCCCCGGCGACCACAGTCGCCAGCGGCGTCCTTCCTACCTGTGGGCGGCGGTGTCTACCGTCGCAGCCCGTATTGGCGCGCGGGCCGTGGGTCTGGTGTAGCACCCGACTTCACTACGGGGACGATATTTTTTCATTCACTCATCAGCGATATTTCCGGAATCGCTTGTTCGTTGGTTTCCCATTTTTCCTCCCCAGTGTGTAACACCCAAAGGAGAAATCAATGAACAAGAAATTACAGAAGGCCCGGCTTGATGCCGCCCTAGTCACAGCCCTCGTAGAGGAATCGCACAAGTCCTATCTACAGCTCGCCCACGAGTTCGGCGTCAGCATTAACTACGTCACCGGAATCGTGCAGCGGAATAAGCTGACCCGCAAACGCGGGCGGGGGAGTCCGGCGTGGAAGTTAACGAGGGTGAGCTAGTCATGTCATTCAAATTCAACAACGCGGTCCAGAGGCTCCAGCCGCTATCCAACAAGGATACGCGGCTCATCATCTGGTACCTGGCCGATCATGCGAGTGACGCCGGGGTGGCGTATGCGAGCTATCCAAAACTTATGAGCCGTTGCCAGATCAAATCCCGCACGACGATCAACAACTCTCTCACCGAGTTGGAGTCTCTCGGTATTCTCAAGAAAAAGAAACGTCCAAACCAATGTCTGAAGTTCATTCTGAACCTGGATGTGATCAATAAACTCGGATTAATCGAGGTTAATTCAGAAGAATCGGAATTAAACGGTAGTACGTTGGGCAATACTTCCGATAGTACCTCTGACGATACGACCGAAGAGACTCCGTCAGTACGCGGGGCGATATTCTCGGGAGTATCGCGGGATACGTCCGGTAGTACGTCCGGCGATACCCTTTCCACCTGTTTACTCCCACTGGAAATAAATCCCCCTGTTCTCTCTCAATCTATCAATCCATTTGTAGCTGTCTCGACAGAGAAAGAGAAACCAGACGGATGGGATGATGATGAATGGAACGGACTATCCGATAACATGAAACTGTTTTGGAAAGCTCAACTGTCATCCGATGATTTAACCAGAAACGCAAGAGGTACCCTTTCTTCTATAACAGAGATCTTCTCTGACGATTGGAATCCGAGCTGCGAAAGATACCTTCCCGAGATTAAGAGACTCTGTGCAGCCGAAACCGATCCCGTTGTTTTCTTCAACAAGATCAGCCTGTTCATTGAATGGATGACGGGAAAGGGTTTGATAGACAGGATCGCTTCCGTTCCGGACTTCCTCCACCATTGGGAGAATCGTAGCGGTTCCGATAAAGGCCTCCGTCCTCAGTTTGAAGCCTTTTATCGCAGTTCCGACAAATCCGTAGATATGAAGAAGTTCAGGAAGACCACGGCCCGCGTTAAGAAGATGAATGAAGGTAATCTTGATGGCGATGAAATGGTGACCATAAAGGACGTTCAAGTGGATGAGCTATGAAACTCCATCCCTCTGTAGCCTAATATCTCAATGGCAAGCCACTCCCGGCCCGTGAGCCTATCCGAGTTCCCGTAATCGTTCAACGGAATTCACGATTCTGCCAGCCCCTACCCATCCGCTAACAGATTCGTTCCCCCTCTGAGCACGCCTGAGGCAGCGTTGACCATTTCAGAATGTGTGGCGGCTTGGTCTCGCCGCTTACGAGTATGGATCGCGACATTGCCCTAGCATAAGCGAACCTAGGCCAAGTCGGGCAGCTCCTCCCGCGGGATCAGCAGATGGATTGACCGAGCCTGTCCGGGCGTTCGCTCGATGAGGCCGCGTGCTTCGAGCGTCAAGATCATCTGGTGCACCGAAGGCGGAGAGACTCGAAAGTACTGCTGCATTTCGGCCTCCGAAGGCGCGTATCCGTGGATTTTGCTGTAGTAATAGATGAAAGCCATGTACTGGCCCTGTTTGTCCGTATAGGTTTTCTTCATCGTCTGGGGGAGGATTGTACGTCGAAACTGGTCGCCCGCCAGAATCGTTTCCTCTGAGAGCGCCTCTGTCCCTGCGTCCACCATTTCGCGGTGTGCTGCGGCTCAGTCTGGCCGTATTCGAGCACGGATCGTGACTGCGCTTTTACCCGCCGTCAGAACTTCCCAGTAGATTCCATATATGACTTGCGCCTGGCAGTACCCCGCTTCAAAGGAAGCCGACACCCGCTTGTGCGGTAATGAAGGTCATGCGTTTTGTACAGAGCACCAATTTATTGCTGACGTGTTGGAGGAGACCGAAGCCGTTACCCGTGAGATATACGACCAACGGGAAACGGCCCTCACCCAATGGAAGACACAAGTGCGACGGTTCCGTCTCCTCGTTGAACACGCCGACGAGCTTGCTCCTTCCGCTTTTTTGAAGAGAGTACACGAGACCCTGCCGGAACTCGGGAGAGCCGCTATGGCGGCGGTTGTCTACACCTACATCGGCAGCGCCCCGAAGGAGGACTGACATGAAGACGTTCGACAGCCAAAACAGACTTATTGGGGAAATCACCACGATCTTCACGGCAGACGGAAAAGTCATCACCACCAACACCGTCTACAACCCGACCAGCGGTCAGGCCATCTCTCAGCACATTTCCGTTCGCAACTCGCAGGGCAAGATCACAACCAAGAACACATTTGGCGGGAAGCTGCTGCCGTAAAGAGGACAAATGCCTTGCTTTTGGCTCTATCTCGCCTCTCGCACCTCACCCGAGCGTTTTTGCGACAAACCAGGGCATCCGTATTGCGCGGAACACCAGCGTGAAATGGATGCGATGGCACAAGCCGATAAGGACTGGGACGAAATCCTTGGGACTCACGAGGCCGTTTGCGAGGAATTGGAAGATGAGCAGAAGCTCTGCGCGGTGTGCAACCGTCGCCCGGTTCATACCGATTGCCCGGTCCATCCCGATTGTGTCTATTGTGCGGAATGCTGTGCGGATGACGCCTTGAACCTTCGGAGACCGCAAGCTTAGAGCGAAACCCGTGTCAATCCTACGCACGGAACGATATTTGACCCAAAGGACGGAGAAGCACATGGATACCATTGATATAAAAATTGATTTCCAATCGCCGCCACGCGAAACCCGGCAAGCAATTGAAAATAAGTTTGTGGAAAAAGCGACGCGTGCCGGAGCTATCAAGGCGCACGTATTGAAGAAAAAAGGGCATTGGACGTACGATGCGGAATTTGCAGACACGGAGAAAGCTGCGCTGTTTGCAGCGGGGCTGACCAATGCCATAGGTGCAGTACTCAAGGTTGAGATCAAGCCGAACAGCAACGATGCGGAAAACTGAATTTGGGTGCGAGAATCCGTCTGAAAGCTGGAGGGTGGTGCTTAAGATCAGGTGCGATGCCTTCGCGAGCTATGTGGAAGTTTCGCCCGGCCCATTAAGTACAACTACGATTCTTTCAATCAAACGCTGGCGCCTCCCCTTAAAGAACACCTCAAAACCACTCAGGTCGGTCATCACGCCGTCCAGAATATGTCGTGAAATATAATCCTTGCGGTCGTCCTCTTTCTTGTAAGTTTCTGCTATCCACTTGGCGGGCATCTGATCGTTCTTCGATTGATTGTCCGGCCCCTGGAGAAGCTGAAGATTGGAGAGGCGGTCCTTACTATCCTGTAGGCGTGCAATTTCTTCTTCGGAGAGGCCCATCTGTTTGAGTTTGCGGGCGTGAAATACAGCAGTGGGGAAAACATGGTCAATGTGAAACTGATTCCTGGTATCCACAAACGGAAAGAGCAATGTCAGCAAGCCGAACAAGTCGCGGGAACCGTATTTCATGTCAGCGAGTTCTTCAATCTCCTCGGGGCTGAACGTGAGGCTCTTTCCGCGAACGCGCATCTCGCGCTCAAGCGATTCATCTGGGAACTTCCCGTTGGCGTCCCGGATGACCTCCCTGAGCGCAGTGAGCAAAACGTCGAGACCGCTTCCCCATATGCCGGGTTTTATCAATGATCGGACGAGCCAGCGTTTAACAGTAGTGCGATCTTCGGCTTCCACTTTCGCTGTCAAATAACCGTCGTCGCACCGCCTCGTGTGCAGATAATAGGCGACCGGGAGGAGGGCGCTGTCGGCAGTTATGGTATCGCGGGACAATCCGAAACTTGCGATCAACCTGGCTGTCAGCCGCAGGGTTTCGGCGACTTGCGGCCAGTTAGATTCGAGCTTCTTCATATTGTTGCGATCAAAGTTCTCAACTTTGAATCCCACGCTTGCGATGTCGGAGAGCATCAATCCGGCCTTGAGGACAAAGTCCTTGGAGAAATTGAATCCGAGTCCTGTGACATTCAAGGCATCGACGAGGGTGTTGATCTCACTGCGTGCATCACGTTGTTCCCATTGCGCGGTGGCGATTGAAAGGAGAAGGTCGGAGTAGGAGAGTACCGTGCCCCCACTGTTGGTCCGTATGAAGATGTTGAGGACCTTTTCGATATCCTGGCTCTCTTTGTCAAGGACTGATTTCTTTAGACAGCGATTCTGAGAGTGTTTTATGCGACGGACGCATACAGTTTGGCGAATACCACAGGCGGCATGTTGAGCGCAGAATGAATCCGCGTGTTGTTATAGCC
>Ga0182024_10017692_pt1 | contig 13345 bp, 8 predicted proteins | sample P32metaG_FD_120480 | JGI IMG/M metagenome (GOLD analysis project Ga0182024, IMG submission 120480) | Permafrost microbial communities from Stordalen Mire, Sweden - P3-2 metaG (Illumina Assembly) | ecosystem: Environmental > Terrestrial > Soil > Wetlands > Permafrost | place: Sweden: Stordalen...
GTCGAGCATGGGGGTTTAGAGTCAGCCCGCCGCCGACCCGAGGAACTACCGCTCGGGTCGGACGTCACCGGCCCTTAATTGAAAACCGTGACACAGAGCCGGGGTTTCGACAGATGCCAGCTCGGAAAGCGTCCGATCCTGACCGCCCTTTGCTGGGAAACCCCGTCGGGAGTGGACGGTCCTCGCGGGCAAGTGTCCGATCGTGACCGTCCTTTACAGGAGCAGTCGGCACAGAAGCGACCGCCAACGTGCCGGCATCCGACCGCTTGGCGAAAGCCACAAGGGGACGCGCTCCGGCTGGCGGCGCGACTCGTCTGGGCGGGCGCCGCATCTCGGCGCCTTCGGCCGAGCGTGGATCCGGAACGGTCCGGACGTTCGTGTTCCCGCGGCCGCCCGCGCCGCTCACAAGCACCAGCTCGCCCGACTCGAGCAAGCTGATCCTGGCGCGTCGGTACGTCCGGTCCGCCACGCCGGCCGCCGCGCACAGCTGCTCAGTCGACAGGTCCCTGACGGCGCCGCCCGCGTCCGCGACCGCCGCCATCGTCGCGAGCAGCAGCCGCGCTGGGCCACGCGCCGCGCTGCCGCCCAGGACAGACTCGAACAGATCAACGTTGATCTCGCCCTCCCACCACGGCCGACATCGGCAAACGCCAGCGACACCACGCTCGACCGACCACGACCGGTGGCACGCTGATCGACAACGACCAGGCCGCGGGCCACCAGCTGCTCCCGCGCCTCCAAATACCTGCTTCGGCGGAGCCCGGCTCGAGCCGCAGCCGCCGGCGCGCCCGGCCGTGCGCGGTTCTCGCGGTCGGCGAAGCTCGTAAGCGACAGCGCGACCAGCCGCTCGCCGCAGGCCAGGTCGTCCCGCGCGAGCACGGCCGCGATCGCCTGCCGACTCACGGTCACCCTCCAGACCACCAGCAGGCAGCAGCGATCGCTGACGCCGTCGGATCCGTCCACGGCGTCGGTAGACTTCGCTCCTGTCCGTCCCAGGACCAGAGCTTCGGTTGTTGCCTCGATCCCCCTCAGCTGCGCCAGCAGCTGGCATGGGGGTCGCAGCCGGTAAGGGGCGAACACTCGGCGGCGACGGTTGTCCGCGCGGCCGAGCCCTCGGCTGTCAACCTCTCAAGTCCTCCCGGTCACCTCCTCGCGACGCTCGCGCCCCGAGGAGAACGCCGCGCCGGACACCGCCACGCCGCTGGTCCACGGAATGGTTCCGTGGACCACAACCACGACAAATCCCAGCAATCCACGACAATAAATCCGGACGCGGAGAGCGAGATCGGCCGCAAAACTCCCTGCAAATCGTCCCGGAATAGTTTTACGGAGCGCTCGCCTCACACGCGAGAGGTCGCTGGTTCGAGCCCAGCCGTGCCCATCAAGAAGGTGCTGCACGTCCCGAAGCTCTCGCGTTTTGTTCCCCGACCCCGCGCGAGGGGTCCAGCGCCAGTCCAGCACGGCCCCGCTGCCGGCGGCTGCGGGCGAAATCCGGGGGCGGCCGGGCGCCGGCATGAGCCCTACCCTGCGCGTGAAGCGTTCGCTACGGTCCGGGAGGGTTCGCGAACGGCGAGTTTTCGACTGCAGAGCGGCTCGCCAGCGGAACTTCTCGGCGGCGTTTCAGGCCGCTGCAGAGAGCCTCGCGCTCGCCCATCTGACGGGCGCGGGCGCTCGTTTCAGGTGCACTTCGACGACGAGTAGGGTGAGAGCGAGCAAGTTGTAGCAGGCGTGCACCACGAACACGGCCACCAGCCCGTCGAGCATGTATACCTGCACCAGGACGGCTCCGACCAGGGTGAGGTATAGCGTCATGCGAACGCTCACGCACGACAGGAGGTGAAACAGGCCGAACGCGAGCGCGCCCCAGAGCGCTCCTCTGACCCAGCTAGTGGTTCCGCTTCTGAAGATGACCTCCTCGATGAACGCCAGCAGCGGCATGCAGGCGCCGAGCATCAGCCAGTAGGGCGCCCACAGCCACTTGTTCTTCAATGGCAGCAGCATGAAGTTCGCCTTGACGTGCCACGGCGACCATTCAAGCCAGCGCCAGTCAAGCGCCTTGAGCTTCTGATTGAGCACCACCCCGAGCCCCAGCAGGCACGGCGCCAGCAGCACGTAGAAGATGTAATGGCCTGAGACCACAGCGCGCGTCAACAGCAGCCCCGCCGCCCAGGTCACCGGCATGCTAAGTAGATACGCTAACTGCGCCAGCAGGACGATGAACATCAGGTGCATCTTGTGCTTCTGCAGGGTTCTCATGACAGACCGCGTCTGAGTCGTCGAATCAGGGTGGGCCTCCCCGGCGCAAGCCCCGATCCTCCGCCGCCCTTCGCCCGGGAGGTCGTACTGTCGTCGAACGCGCCGTTTACGCCTCGGGCCCCCGCCACCACCACCGTAAGCGCCGCCGCCCGGTCCTTCAACATATTTCACCGTCCGTGGTCACGAGGTCGCATTCTGCTCACGCCGCCCGCTCTACGAGCGGAACGCCGTGATCGGTCGCAAAGCCCATTCCTCATCTGTTTCCTCCGGCCAACCTGGGAAATGATGGCGGTCGACGACACGAGTCGCGTCCCCCGCCACGGGTGATCTCCGGGTGAGTCGGACTGGCGATAGGGGGGATACTCGTCTCACCCCCCCGCTCAGGAACTCAGCGCGAGCGTCGCCGGGCGTCCGTGGAGTGTGATCACGCGAGACCTGCCCCGGCGTCGGCCCGCAGCGCGCTTCTCAGCGTCGACTATGACCGGACCGACGGCGGCTCGACAGCCGAGACCTGGTCAGCCTCGGTTTCGATGTCATCTGGATCTCTTTCGACACGTCGTCAACGGTTCGCTTTCGCTCGCCTTGTTGGCCCACACCTGACGCGCTGATGGCGCGCCACTTCCGCAACGGTCAGAACCCCGGCTCTTGACCGACGCACCTTGCGGTGGTTTGCGGCCTCCCCCCGCAGGGCGGCCGCGGAGGACCACCAGCCCTTTCGAGCTGGCCCCTCCATCTCCGATGCAGCTCTGCATCAGTCGATTGATCTTCTACATCGACTCTCCCTCCGCATTCGTGCTCGCACACCAGCCCGAGATCTACTTCTCGATCGTTCAGTGCAAGGCGCTGACCCCGAACGTCCTTCGCCTCGCTCGATCACCTGACCGATCGCCTCCTCGCGTTCGCCGAGCACTACCGCACGATCGCCCGCCCGTTCCAGTGGACCTTCACCCGCCACGACCTCAACCACGTCCTGGCCAAGATCGTCAACCGCGAGCCCAATCTCCAGCTCGCGGCCTAGCGATCAGAACTCCCGGACACCTCTACTGCCGCGCTCGAACAGCTCGGTGGTGCGGTCCCCGCCGGAGTCGACGTACCCGGGGGTGGCCTGCATCAGCCGTTGCGACGGGCTTCCGCGCTCGACGAGCGCCACCCGCACCTGCGCCGTGAGCTCCCCGCGCCCCGCGGGGGTCCCGGCCATCCAATCGAGATACAGAGCCTGATCGGGGCGGGAGAACGCGTCGATCGGATTCCCGGCCACGATCATGCCGCCGGCGAGCGCGACCTGCTCGTCGATCCCATCGCCGGCGAGCACCGGCGTCCCGTGCGCGAGCGCGAGTGCCTGCGCGAGCAGCGCACGGCTCGGACCCTGCGCAACAGGGCCGCGAACCACCGCGAACGCGATCAGCGTGACCGACACGACAGCCGCCACCGGGGCTAGCCCCTGCCAGGTCCGGTGCGGGTTGATCGTGCGCCCGGCGGGCGCCAGCAGGACGAACAGCAACCAGACTCCGGAGCGCCCGGCGTTGACGGTCATCGCCGCCAGCCCCAAGATCACCGCCAGTTCCCACAGCGCGGGACGGGCCCGCACGGCGCTGAAGCCAAGCGCGACGGCGGCAATGATCATGACGTCGTCGAGCGGCGCGCCGAGCGACAATGGCCCCCACTGGCCCTGTCCGCGCTGCGCCGCCACGTTGGTCAGGACGCCGCGGTAGTAGCTGACGGTGTCCAGGAGCACCGGGGTCAGGCACAGCGCGGCGATCGCCGAGGCTCCGACGCAGAGCGACAGCAGCGGCTGCTGGCGGGCGCGCGCCAGGAGCAGGTACGCGAGCACCACGGCCAGCCCCACGAGTGCCGCCCCGTGGAGGTTCGACCACAATGCCAGCAGCGGGACGACGAGCCAAATCTGCCGCGATGGCCGCCGTGCCTGCGCTCTCAGCAGCGCGATCACGACCGGCAGCAGGATCAGCGAGAACAGCTGCACGCGCGCGATCGCGAGGCTCGGAAGCGCCCCGACCCCCACGAGCAGGAGCGCGGCACAGGTTCCGACGGGGCCGGCCCCGCCGGCCACGGAGTCCCGCGCGAGAACCGTCAGCGCCACCACGAGGGCGATGAGCTGGGCGAGCATCAGCCCACGGTCTCCGAGCGTCTGTTCCAGTCCATTGAACGCCAGCTCCGCCAGCACGAGCGCGTTCGGCCACTGGCTCGTGGGATCCGCCGCGAACGGAACCCCAGCCGGGACCGAGCCCCGCTCCATGATCACGTGCCCGAGCGCCGCCAGCCACCGCGCATCGGCCCCGACGCTCGCCAGTAGCGCCGCGACGGCGACGATCAGCGCGACCGTCGCCGCGATCAGGATTCTGGAGGGCTGCGGTGGCATTCAACGCTCGTATCGCCCGCACCGGAGACCCTCTATCTAGACCTTCGTCTAGGTCGACCTACCTCATTGTCGTATCGGCGGTCGGCCCGGGACGACGATCCATCTCCCATGTCGTCATTGGCGCTTCCGCGCAGCGCTGCCCCGGCGCGTCCGGCTCGCCGGTCGCTCATCGACGAGTTCTCGCGCCGCGGCGTCGACGTTCTGCTCGGGATCGCGATGCTGATCCTCGCCGCGGGCTTGCTCGGCTTCCTGCCTTCCTCCTTCAACATCGACAGCTGGCTGGGCTTCGTGACCGGGCGCGAGATCTGGCAGAGCGGCCTGCCCCACCACGAGGTGCTGACGTCGATGTCGCACGGCATCACCTGGGTCGACCAGCAGTGGCTCGCGCAGCTCGCGATGTACGGGATCTATCTCCTCGGCGGCCTCGGGCTCGTCGGTCTGGTCAACATGGTGCTGATCGTGTCCGCGGTGGTGGGCGCAGTCGTGGGCGCACGGAAGCTCGGCGCCTCCCCGCAGGCGGTGCTGTGGGTCCTTCCCGTCTGTCTGTGGCTGATCATTCCCTCGCACGAGGTCCGCACGCAGGAGTTTGCGATGCCGCTGTTCGTCGCCACCGCGTACCTCCTCGCGACGGACAGCCGTGCCCCGTCACGTTGCGTGTATTGGTGCTTCCCGATCCTGCTCCTGTGGGGCAACCTCCACGGCAGCGTCACGCTGGGGGCGGTGCTCGTCGCCCTGCGCGGGGTCACGGTGGCCTGGGAGCGGCGGAACCTGCTGCTCCACTCGGCGCGCCACTGGCGGCGCCCGCTCGTCCTCGTGCTCGGCGCGGCGCTATGCCCGCTGGTGACGCCCTACGGAGTGGGCATCATCGCCTATTACCACACGATGCTCCTGGGCAGCTCGGTGATGACCAATGTGAGCGAATGGCAGCCGGTCACCTCGGTGGCCAAAGAGGCCGTCCCGTTCTTCGTCGCCGCGGCGATCGCCTTGTGGCTGTTCGGTCGCAACCCGTCGCGAACGACGCTGTGGGAGAAGCTCGCCGTCCTGGTGCTCATCGCAGCCGGCATTGACGTGATCCGGAACCTCCTCTTCTTCGGGCTGTTTGCGCTGATGGTGATGCCCGTGGCGCTCGCCTGGGGGGAGCACAGCGAGGGGAAGGCCGCGGCCCCCGGGCGGGGACCGATCAATGCGGCGCTGGCCGTCATTGCCGTAGCCGCGGTGGTGTTCATGTCGGCGGTGACGCTGATCCGGCCGGCTGCGACGATCGAGCTGAGCTTCCAGCGCACCGGGGTCCTGACGGCCGTCGAGCGGGCCACCCGGGCCGATCCGCCGATCAAGGTGCTGGCCGACGTCCGGTTCGCGGACTGGTTGCTGTGGCGTGACCCGGGGCTGAGTGGCCGGATCGCCAACGACGCCCGCTGGGAGCTGCTCACGCCGGCGCAGATGAACGGCCTGCAGGCGCTGTTCTCGGTGGTCGGCCCCAACTGGAAGCAGGCGGCGCGTGGATACCGGCTGATCGTGCTCGATACCAAGCACGACCCGGCGAGCGCGCAGGCGTTCAGCTCCGAGCCCGGCAGCCGCGTTCTCTACAGGGACGGCGAGCGTATCGTGATCCTCCGTAGCGCCCGCGCGGCGGCATGACCATGCGGCAGCTGATTCACCGGAGCCGCGACGAGCGCGGCGCTGTGTTCGTGATCGTGATCGTCACGATCGTGGCGCTGCTGGGAATGACGGCGCTGGCCGTCGACGTGTCATCGTGGTACCAGGTCCATCGCCAGGTTCAGTCGGCGGCGGACGCGGCCGCGCTCGCGGGAGCGCAGGGTCTGGCGCTGAAGGAGTCTCTGGCCACGGCGCAGGCCGACGCGACGACGTATGCGGCCGACAACATCCCCGGCGCCACGGTGACCTTCCCCACGGTGACTTCGCCCACGACCCAGATGGCGGTCAGGGTGACCAAGGTCGCTCCGGCCTTCTTCGGCAAGATCTTAGGCACCAGCTCCGCGACCGTGGGAGCCAGCGCGACGGCGGCGGAGACGTCCACGTCGACGGTCTGTGGGAACCCGGGGTCGACCTGCTACGCGATCTTCGCGATGGACAGCAACTGCACGAGCGGCCACTATGGCATCCAGTTCTCGGGCGGCGGTAACATGATCAACGGAGGTATTCTGTCCAACGGTTCCGTCTCGCCGGGCGGCGGTGGTTCCAGCTTTGGCCCCTCAACGTACGGGCCGTCGGCGTCCGGGTGCACGTGGCCTAAAGGAAGCGACGCCCACACCTCGGGACCCACGTCGGAGAGTGCGCTCATCACGACGTGGCCGATCGACTACTCGACTGACTTTCCGCCCTGCACCGGGGCGGCCTGCACCGGCCCGGGCGGCACGCCCAGCGCCTGCACTCAATCCAGCACCTCAACGTCGTGGACCCTGACTCCAGTGGCGGGCAATATCTACTGCGACGTCGGTAGCGGCGCGGGCGTCAGCGCGGGCAACCCGGCCACCTGGAACGGCGCGATCAGCTTCGGCGCGTGCGGATCGACCAGCAGCCCGCTGGTGGCCACATATGTCGCTGCAAGCGTGTCGATCACCGCCGGCGGCTGCGACCTGAAATCGTGCGGCTACTCCGCCGCCGGCTACACCGCGTCCTCTTGTAGTGCGGCCGCGCCGGCCACGGCCAACTATCCGCTCATGTACGCCGTCGGAACCAGCAGCGCGGCGATCAACGGCGGAGGGGGCGGGAGCTACTTCTACGGCGACCTGTTCGCGCCCGTCGGAGGGATCACGTTCAACGGCGGTGGCGACACGACCAGCTTTCTGGAGGGTATGGACGTGGTCTACAGCGGCGGGGGTCTGATCGGCGACGGCCCTTCGGATGCCGGGACCGGCTTCCCGTCGGGGTCGAGTTCCGAATCCTTGACCAGCTGATGCGAGCGCCCGGCATGAGTCGCATCGTGGCGGAAGGTGGCGTGACTCGAAAATCCGGACGTCGCGACAACTGGACCTTCACGGGCAAAGGGGACTCCACAGCGCGCGGTGTTCGGGCCCACGGTCAGCCGCTTGGGGGCCGACGTCTTGCCGCGTTAGCTTGGCAATTCGGGGTTGGCGCGGGTGTTGTGGCATCAGCGGTCGTGCTCACGATTGCCCTGGGGAAGAGCGGCGGGTTCCTGTTTGACTTCAACGGCGATCTCTACGGTGCGGGACAGGCGATCCTTCATGGCCATAATCCCTACGATCCCGGTTACCTCGCCGCGCTCGCAGCCACCAAGCGCGCTGGCGGGATCGTTCCGTCCGCGTTTGCGGTGCCTGTCTATCCCGCCCCGTTGCTGATCGCAGCGGTTCCGTTCAGCCTCCTCCCGCACTTGCTTTCGGGCCTGCTGTTCCTGGTCCTGATGGTCGGGGCGATGATCTCGGGCCTGAGGCTGCTGGGGGTCCGCGACTGGCGGTGTATCGCGCTCGCGCTCGCCTCGTGGCCGTTCCTGTTCGGGCTGGACGTCGGCGCTCTGGGCCCGGCAATCGTGCTCGGGATCGGCGTGGCGTGGCGTTTTCGCGCGCGGTCCTGGACACCGGCGATCGCGATCGCGTCTGTCGTGGTGGCGAAGCTGTTCCCCTGGACCCTGTTGGTCTGGCTGTTGGTGACCCGGCGCTTTCGCACGCTCGCGCTGGCGATCGTGATCGGTACCGTTAGCGTGGTCGCCGCCTGGGCGGTGATCGGCTTTGCCGGCATGAGCGAGTACCCCCGGATGCTGGCGAACCTCTCGTTCCTCGAACGTGGATCCGGCGTCTCGCTCGTGGCCCTGCTGCTCGGGGCCGGCGTTTCCGGTGCCGTGGCGGAGATCACGGCGCTGGCTGCGGCGGCGCTCATGCTGTGCCTCGCTTACCGGTTCGCGCGCCGTCCGGACGGGGGCCGGCGGGCCCTTGGCCTCGCCGTGATCGCCGCGTTGACCGCCTCACCGCTCGTGTGGGCGCACTACCTGGTGCTCTTGTTCGTCCCGATTGCGCTGTTCTCGCCGAGACTCTCGGCGATCTGGTTCGTTCCTTTGCTGTCCGATCTCCTAGCGAAGCCGAACACCCACAGTCTCATCCAGATGCTGTTCTGGATCTCGCTCGAGGCAGCGGTCGCGCTCTACATATGTTTTTCGCCGGCGGCGAGCGACCAGGGGCACGCAGCGCGCCAGGAGTTGCTGGCGCCTCTGTACGTCGGACGAATCGAGGCTAGTTGCGCTGACCGGGCTCAGAGCCGACACCAGATCACGGTCAAGCTGTTGGTGCGTACTGTCGATGCAAGGTGTGAAGGCTATGGCTGCTGCTGGCACCCTCACACTTGATCCCGTCCCCGCGACCGGAGCCAAGGCGGTCGCGGCATCGTCGGTAGCACCAAGCCGGAGCTCACGGGCGGTGCTCGGTGCCGCTGCGCTGATCGTCGTTGCCGGGGGAGCGATTCGGTTCGTCGCGCTGTCTACATCGATCTGGTTCGACGAATCCGTCTCGGTCAGAGATGTCAACGGCAGCTTCGGTCAGATGCTGCACAGGGTCGTCAACCACGAAGCCAGTCCGCCTTTCTACTTCATCTGCCTATGGATCTGGCGCCAGCTGGTCGGGAGCACCGCGGTCGATCTGAGGACTCTGTCAGCGCTGGCCGGAACGCTGACGATTGCCCTCGCGTTCTGCGTCGCCCGTCGACGCATCGGGCAGCGCGCCGCGCTGGTCCTGGCTGTCTGCGTGGCGGTGAGTCCGGTCCTCATCTACTACTCGACCGAGATGCGGATGTACGGCTTGCTCGTACTCATCACCGGGGTTGGCTTCGAAGCATTCCTCCGCTCCTCAGAAGCACCCAATTCCAGGAACTTGAGCCTGTGGGCCGGACCATCACTGCTCGCTGTCTGGACGCAGTATTACGCGGCGCTGGCAGTCGCGCCGGAGGCGGCGTGGCTGATCGCGCTGGCTTGGCAAAGACGTTCACGGTGGCGCGGAACACTCGTCGCTGTCGGAGGTGTCGCTGTAGGGGGACTCCCGCTGATCTACCTGATCCTCTACCAGGCGCGGCACGCCTGGGCGTACGGGGAACCGCTGGTGTCGTCGGCATGGCAACGAATCCCGCTGAGCATTCACTACAGCAGCAGTTTGGCGAGCGTCGCCGAAGAAGCCGTGGTCGGTCCAGGCGGACCAGCCAGAGCTCTGGTCACTGTGCTGACTGTCCTTATCGGCGTCGTCGCCGTTGGTCTTCTGCTGCGCCACCGACAAACCACCAAGGGCCAGCTGACCCGGGCGTTCTACTTGATCGCGCCGGCCCTACTGGCCGTCGAGGTTCTCGTCTACCTACACATTCTCGTGGAAGGGCGGTACCTGCTGCCACTGTGGCTGCCGGTTGGACTTGCGACGAGTTACGCGCTTGCCTCGGCAGGTCGACTGGGACTTGGGCTCACCGGCGTGCTGGTCTGCCTTTGGGCCGGGGTCGGGATGGTCAGCTTGGCGATTCCGAAGTTCGGCGCCCGGGATGACACGCTCGGTGCTGCCCGTAGCCTCGGGGTGGCAGCCACCGATCGGCTGATCGCTATCAACGAGCCGTGGGACGTTTTGCCCTTCGAGGAGTACCGACCGCAGACGATTGCGGACACTCGCTCGGTAGTGCGCGTTCGGGAGCTCGACGTCGTGGCTATGCCTTTGGGGGGCGAGCCGTTTCCTTCCGAGCATCAGCGACCGTCATCGCTCGGGGCCGGTGTGCGTCCCAAGGGGCTGCGGCTTGTGCAGGTAATTCGTGGCTCCACGTTCCTGGTCGAGCGCTTCGTCGCCTCGACGCCCGTGTCGATCCGCGTCGATGGTCAGGGAAGCGCGTTCACGGCCAGCTACTGGCGATTCCTTAACGAGCCTGCCGGCGGCCACATAGGGGCGCTGTAGATGCTCTCGACCGATCAGCGGCGACGCAATCGGCGTGCTCGCTCCGAGGCGGATCGAACTGCGAAGATGACACCGTCGACGCGGCCCTGGTGGCCACGGAGACCGCGTGCGACTTCGTCTGGATCGAGGATGTGTGCGATGCGTTCGTACGCGCGGCCTCGCCCCGACCTCGAGCACTCGGATCTAGTCCTGAACGTCGCCAGGGGGAGGCAGACCACGATGCGGTCGCTGGTCGCCACAGCGCGGGAGGTCTTCGATCTTCGGGGTGAACCTGAGTGGGGTGCCATGCAACGTCGGGCTTGGGACACGCCGGTGTGGGCCGGCGACCCGTCGACGGCCGTTGACGCAATCGCGTGGACGGCCGCGACGCCCCTTGAGTAGGGCCTGCGCACGGTCGCCTCGTGGATGCAAGCCGACCCGGCGCGGCGGACCCGCTACCTGGCGTCTGCTCCGCGGCCGGGCCCTCGGAGTCGAGCCGGCGCACCGCATAAGCGGTGTAGCCCAAGCAGTCGTCACCGGACCGCCCGCGCAATGAGACCTGACCGATCGACGCCAGCACCGCAATCAAAGGCGCGGCGAGCACCGCTCGGAGGCGCAGCCGGATTGCGCCCGGCTTGGCCTGCGGGACCGCGAATGAGATTACCGCCCCTAGAAGCTTGTGGCGGCGACGGTCCATTCGTTGCCTCGGCCGTGAACCACGACGTCTCCGAACCCGGCCTGTTCGAGCAAAACGCACAGCCCGGACGGCGTGAAGCGCCAGTAGTCGTGGGGTATGTAATGCCATCGGGCTGAGAACGGGACAGTGATGATCACGCTGCCTCCAGGCTTCAAGCACCTGAAGGCCTCGGCCAGGAACGCCGGAGGATCGAGCACGTGCTCGAGCGTCTCGGTTGCGAGTACGACGTCGGCCGTCGGTTACGGGCCAGTGGCTGCTGTCGCCGATCAGCCGGACACCGGGGGCCGTATATCCGAAATCCGCGTCGGCATGCCGAGTGTCCAGTCCCACGTAATCTGCGCGCTTCGGGAGGAGCCGGCGGTAAGGCTGCGCGCCGCAACCGACGTCGACCAGCGTTCCCGTGACCCCAGAGAGCGCCGGCTGCAGGTCGCGCCACAGCGACCCTGCTTGGAGGTCAACGAGCCGACGCGTCCACGCGATTACGCGCCCGCGGCGACCCGAAGTGAACGGTGGGGCTGCCAACGCTCGGACGTGCGCAACGCGAGGTTTTCACGGCTGGTGGCCATCATGCCGCCGCGGTTCGGCCGGATGGTTGATTGCTATGTCGAACGCGCAACCAGATGCTATACGGACTGGCCTGGAGCACGACACGGAAATCCCGCCGGACAACTGCGTTCGGCGCGCCGGAGTCGGCCCGGGCCTCTGGCCATATCTGCCGACGCCAAAACGGCACTGTCAGGTCATCGAGGACGAGCACGTCGGCACGGTTGAGGTCGTCGATCAATTGCCTCGTGAACAGCGGTGTGTCGTCACCCGGACCGAGCTCCAGGTAGAACCCGGCGGGCATCAGATCAGGAGCGAGAAAGTACAGCTCCGTCGGGGTGTAGAACGCCCAACGCAGGTCGGCCGGTGCGACCAACAGCCTCCGCCCAGGCGCGACGTGCGTGTCGAGCCAGTCCAGAACCGTCTGTAGCTGCTGGGCCTCCCCGGCCGAGCTTTCGGCAAAGCTGCGGCCGTCGTTAAGAACCACGAAGCCCTTGTCCGAGTAGGAGGCAACGGCGCTGAGTCCGATCGCGATCGCGCACAGCGCCGGAATTGCGGCGCTGGTGAAGCGCGATGGGGTGCCTCGAATGACAGCCCAGGGCAGCAGTCCCAAGCTCACCGGGCCGACGAACGCAAAGTGACCGCTGTCGGCGCGCTGGAACACCTGCGGCAGTATCAGGACACTGAGGACAGTCACGGCCAGCCAGCATCGCGTCACCGGGTTTGCTCCGAGTCGACGGCGCTCGTGGATCGCTGCGACGACGACGATGAAAGTGACGGCCGACAGGACGAGGAGGAATCCGAACCCCGTCGGAAATGGGTATCCGGACTCCGGCACTTCGTGGATACGGGCAACAACGCCGTAGGACCAGAAGCGTGACCAGCCGGCCGCGACCAGGGTCCAGGCGAGCGGCGACGCTCCCGCCGCGAGCCCCAACGTGAACGCCAACCTCGGTATCGCGCCCGCGGTCAGGACGAGCACCGCCGAGCTAAGGAGCGCTGCGACGCCGAGATCCGGTCTGGCACTCGCGGTGGCGCCGACGAGAAGGCCGGAACAGGCCCAGAGCGCCGTTGCGATCCTCGGGCGGTGATTCATCATCGCGGCCCGCGCACACCAAAGCCCCCACAGGAGGCATGCGAGCGCCAAGGACCAGCCATACGCGACCGGCACCTGCGGTGAGCCGACCGGAATGATCGCGAGCGTCGCAAAGCTGCCGCCGGCGACCGCCAACCTCGCTCCGAGCGGCCACAGGAGCGCAACGATCGCGAGGATTGTCGCGAGACGGTAAGCGACGCCGACGGCGCGCTCGACCGTCACGCTCGGGCCGAGCACCTGATAGGCGGCAGCGAGGGGGAGATATGTGCCCGGCCCGTACGAGCTTTGAAAGTTCCGGAACGGCACTTCGCCGTGCAGGATCAGCTCCGGGTATTCGAGCACGATGCCCTCGTCCATCGTCACGCCGGGGGCACGCCAGGAGCCGGCTAGGCCAACCAACAGCAGAGCGGACACGATGACGATCGCGCCAATTGACCGACGGTGCACGCTGAACAGGCCAGACCGCGGCTTGGCCCCGACGCGCGAGGTCCTCGTAACCACGGTGTTCA
>Ga0182024_10017693_pt1 | contig 13345 bp, 11 predicted proteins | sample P32metaG_FD_120480 | JGI IMG/M metagenome (GOLD analysis project Ga0182024, IMG submission 120480) | Permafrost microbial communities from Stordalen Mire, Sweden - P3-2 metaG (Illumina Assembly) | ecosystem: Environmental > Terrestrial > Soil > Wetlands > Permafrost | place: Sweden: Stordalen...
CCTCGCGGATCTCGACATCTCGGAGAAGCGGCTGCCCCAGGACGGGCGGATCGGCATCGTGATCGAGGGCCGGCGCATCGACATCAGGGTGGCGGTGATGCCGCTGGTGGCCGGTGAGTCCGCGGTGCTGCGAATCCTCGACGCCGGGCGCACACCGCTGTCGCTGGACGACCTCGGGATGAGCGCGCAGGACCGCCACCGGCTCGACGCTCCGCTGCTGCGCACGCACGGCGGGATTCTCGTGACCGGTCCGACGGGCTCGGGGAAGACGACCTCGCTCTACGCGATCATCGCCCTCGTCCGCTCTCCCGAGAAGACCTTGACGACGATCGAGGATCCGGTCGAATACCGGCTCTCCGGCGTCAACCAGATCCAGGTCTCCGAGCGGAGCGGTCTGACGTTCGCGACCGGCCTGCGAGCCATCGTCCGGGCCGATCCCGATGTGATCATGGTGGGCGAGATCCGCGATCGCGAGAGCGCCCATATCGCCGTTGAAGCTGCGCTCACCGGCCACCTCGTGCTGTCCACGCTGCATACCAACGACGCGCCGAGCGCACCGATGCGGCTTGTCGACATGGGGATCGAGCCCTACCTCGTGTCCTCAGCGATCAATTGCGTCATCGCTCAGCGGCTCGCGCGGCGCGTGTGCATGAGCTGCCGCCAGCCGACGACCGTGCCCGGCGAGCACGTCGGCCTGGGGGGCGGCGAGGCGGAGGTCTTCGAGTCCGTTGGCTGCGCGCGCTGTCGCCACACCGGCTATCGCGGACGCCTCGGGCTGTTCGAGATCCTCAACGTCACCGGCGAGATCCGCGCGCTGATCGTTGCCCGCGCGACCTCGCAGGAGATCGGGCGCGTCGCAGAGGAGCAGGGCATGCGCCGGCTGCGCGACGACGGGCTCGCCAAGGTCCGCGCAGGCGAGACGACGCTCGCCGAGATCGCACGCGTCCTCGGCTGATCCGCTCGCGCGGTCGTCCTCCGCGGACGGCGGCGGCGTGCCGGCGTGGCGGCTCCGCAGTGGGCTGTGGGATCAGCGAACGGCGGAGGCCATCCGGACGACGGCCTCACCGAGGATCTCGGCTGAGGTTGCGAGGTTGAGCCGGGCATGCCCCGCTCCTCCCGTGCCGAAGCTGGGCCCGGAGTTGAGCGCCACGCGCCCGCGCTTCAGGAACACTGCGGCAGGATCCTCGGGCAGCGTCAGTGCGCGGCAGTCGAGCCACGCAAGGTAGGTGCCCTGCGGCTGGCGGTAGCCGACCGACGGAAGGTGCTCGGCGAGCAGGTCGGCGAGCAGTCGTCGGTTGGCATCCAGGCCGCCGAGCAGCTCGTCGAGCCACTGCCAGCCGTGTCGCAGGGCCGCGACGTGCGCGATGATGCCGAGGTGGCTGCCGTGGCGGACCTCCTGCGGCAGCCTCGCGAGCTCCTCCGTCGCGCCGTTGCCGGCCACGGCGAGCGCAGCCTTCAGGCCGGCCAGGTTCCAGGCCTTGGACGCAGACAGCAACGCGAACGCGCGCTCGGTTCCCGCCAGCGACAGGTACGGGACGTGCGAGCTCTCGGAGTAGACGATCGGGGCGTGGATCTCATCGGCGACGACCCGGACGCGATGGCGGTCGGCAAGCTCGGCGACGGCTGAGAGCTCCGCACTCGTGTGCACGGTGCCGGTGGGGTTGTGCGGGCTGCACAGCAGGAACGCCGCGCGTCGTCCGCCGTGCGTGGCCTGGGAGAAGCCGGCGTCGAGCGCGGCCAGATCGATGCGGTGGTCGGCGTTCAGCGGCGCTTCGATCGCCTGACGATCCATGTGCTTGATGAAGCCGTAGAACGGCGGGTAAACCGGCGAGTTGATGACCACCGAGTCACCGCTGTCGGTGACCAGCTTGAGCACTTCGACGATCCCCATCATCACGTCCGGCACGTTCGCGCACGCGCCGACATCGATGTCCCAGCCCCACCTGCGAATCGCGAACTCGGCGAACGCCTCGGCATAGGCGGTGCCCTCCGGGTAGCCGGTGTCGCCGATCGCGAGCGCCTCGGTGAGCGCCTCGGCGATCGGCGCCGCGAGCGCAGTGTCCATCTCGGCAACCCAGAGCGGCAGCACATCGGGCGGGTACCGTCGCCACTTCATGCTGGTGCGCCGGCGCAGCTCGTCGAGCGACAGCCCGCCCAGGGGATTGGTCATCGACGGGCACGCTACATCGCAGGATCCCCGCGGCGCCGGCTCGTCCGAGCCGCGACCGATGCCGATCTGTTCGGCTGCTCGCAGCCGGGCGAGGGGCGGCCCGCCGGCGAGGTCGCCTCCGCGGCCACGTCGTCCCCCAGGACGACCTCGAGCGGCGGCAGCTCGTTGCTGTGCGCGACATGCCGGTAGAACGCGGCGCTGCGCTTGGGGATCCGCCGTTGGGTGTCGAAGTCGACGAACACGAGGCCGAACCGCTTCTGGTAGCCCCAGGCCCATTCGAAGTTGTCGTGCAGCGACCAGAAGAAGTAGCCGTCGAGCGGGACTCCGTCCTGGATCGCCCGCCACACCGCGTGCAGATGCCCGTGGAGGTACGCGACGCGCTCGAAGTCATCCACCTGCCCGTCGGGGTTCACGTAGTCCTCGGCGGCACAGCCGTTCTCGGTCACATACAGCGCGCAGCCTGGCGCCGTTTCGCCAGCGACCGCGACCAGCGTGTCGTAGAGGCCGTCCGGGTCGATCAGCCAGCCCATCGAGGTCCGCGGCAGGTGATCGGGCTTGCACGCGATCACACCGGGCCGACCGGCGACGGGGGTCTCGTCTCGACACAACTGCGCCCAGTCGCCGAGCTTCACGTAGTGCGGCGTGTAGTAGTTGATGCCCAGGAAGTCGATCGGTGCTCGGGCCAGCTCCATGTCTCCATCGTGGATCAGTGCCGCGGGCGGCAGCAGATGCTCGCGCGCGCTCGACGGGTAGCGCCCATGCAGTACCGGGTCGAGGAAGATCCGGTTCTGCTCGGCATCGGCGACCTTGGCGGCCTCCTCCGCCTCCTCGCCGATCGCTCGAACGGGGTGGATGTCGAGTGTGATCCCGAGGCGGGCGGCCGGCATCACGCTGCGCAGCCGCTCCAGCGCGAGCCCGTGGGCGAGCAGCAGATGGTGTGTCGCGGCTGCGGCCAGCGCGTCGTCGGTGTGGCCCGGGGCGTGCGTTCCGATCCGGTAGCCCTGGTGTGCGACGACCTGGGGCTCGTTGATCGTGATCCACATGGCGCCGACGTCCCCGATCGCCTCGGCGACGATCTGTGCGTAGTCGGCGAACCGCTGGGCGGTGTCGCGGTTGGCCCAGCCGCCAAGGTCCTCGAGCGACTGTGGCAGGTCCCAGTGGTAGAGCGTGATCGCCGGTGTGATGTTGCGGGCGCGCAGCCCGTCGACGAGCGACCGGTAAAAGTCGATGCCCGCTTGGTTGACGGCGCCACGGCCGGCGGGCTGGACGCGCGGCCATGCGACCGAGAAGCGGAATGCGCCGAGGCCGAGGCCGGCGATCAGGTCGAGGTCGTCTTCGGCGCGGTGATAGAAGTCACAGGCGATGTCGCCGGTGTCGCCGCCGCGCACCTTCCCGCGGGTGTGGCTGAATGTGTCCCACACCGACGTTCCGCGCCCGTCGGCGTGCACGGCACCCTCGATCTGGTAGGCCGAGCTGGCTGCGCCCCAGAGGAACCCGTCAGGAAACGCGCGCGCAACCCCGGCCGAGCCGTCGGCTCCGGTCGTTGTCATGTGATCTTGTCCTTTCGCGTTTTGGCTTTGTGGATGGCGCCGCAGCCCCGCTCCCGGAGGCAGGGAGCGGGGCGTTGGCACCTTTTGGTTGCGCGGTTAGGCGACTGGCTTGAGATGCAGCACGACGACCTCGTTGGTCGGCGTGTTCGGGCTACCTGACTCGTATGCGTTGGTCGGCGTCGGCCAGCCGCTGTAGCTCGACGTGTTGTACTCGTCGAACGCAGCGCCGTACACGGTCGGGATGACCGGTAGCTGGCTCGCAACGTACTGCTCGATCGGCGCGAGGGCCTTGAGCTGCCCCTTCGCCGAGGTCTGGCCGGCGAGCGCCAGCAGCTCCTTGTCGACCGTCGGGTTCTTCAGGCCTTCGAAGTCGCCGCTCGCGTTGCTCGTGTCGAGTGCGCTGTCCAGCCAACCGTCGTACTGGCCGTAGGGCACGATGTTCGTGTTGGACCAGTGGCTGGTCGCCGACCCGAACTTGCCGTCGGCGAGATCGGCATACCACGCGTTATCGGACAGGCCGTCGAAAGTGGCGTTGATGTGCGCCGCCTTCAGCTGGTTGGCCATGAGCTGATCGTCCAACGCATAGTCCGAGTAGTTGGACGGGTCGGTGATCGTGATCATGACCTGCTTGCCCTTCAGTGCGTAGAAGCCACCCTTGAGCGTGTAGCCGGCCGCCTTCAGCACGGCGTCCGCTGCCTTGGCGTTGGCGTGCGGCGACAGCGTGGCCGTCTTCACGCCGGATGCCACCAGGCTCGCGAAGTTCGGCAGCACAATGCCGCTGGCGTTCGTCGCGACCGGCTCGAGGCCGGCCTCACCCTGGCTGCTGATTGCGGTGCGGTCGATCGCCAGGCTGACTGCCTTGCGGACGGCCAGCTGGTTCATCGGCCAGCTGCGGAGGTTCGGCTCCAGGCTGTTCGTCTGCACCGGCGCGAACCACACGTGGTGGGTCGACGGGGACGTATTGACGAACCCTGCCTTCAGGCCGGTGATGAAGTTGCCGGCCCAGTCCAGCGAGTTGCCGTTGAGCGCTGACAGCACCGTCGCCGTATCGGCGAGCAGCGGGAAGTCAACCTCGCTCACCGCCGGGGGTCCGCCGCCGACGTTCCACGGGCCACCCCAGTAGTTCGGGTTGGCCTTGAGCGTGACGCCCGCGGTTGCGCTGAAGGTGTCCAGCTCGTACGGGCCGGAACCGATCGGGTTGATGTCGGTGAAGGTCGCTGGATCGCCGGACAGCACGCCCCAGACCGCCTGGGGGACGATGTACACCGAGCCGGCGACGTACTGCAGGTTCGTGTACTCCGACGCTGAGAACGAGACCGTCACGTCGTTTCCGGACGCGGTCGCGCCGGTGACCGGGATGCCGTTGGTGTTGGTGTCGGGGTACTTGACCAGCATGTTGTAGGTGAACGCGACATCGGCCGCTGTGAGCGCCGAGCCGTCGCTCCACTTCACGCCCTGGCGGATCGTGAACGTGATCGACTTGCCGCCGGGACCCCACTTGTAGCCGCTCGCGAGGAAGTCATACGGCTTGGTCAATGGCTTGGCTGCGTCGACCTGCAGCAGCGGCTCGTAGATCAGCGAGGTGGCGCCGACGGTGTTCGCCGCCGACGTGGACACGAACGGGTTGAAGTTGTCAGTCAGCGTCGTCTCCTGGCTGGACTCCATGGTCAGCGGCGACGACGCCGCGATGGCGCTCGATGCGCCCGGCAGCGCGAAGGTGGCGACGAGCGCCGCCGAGGCGCCGACCGCAGCCACTGCGGAGGCAATCAGCCTTCGCTTGTTGGACGTTTTGGGTTGCATGACGTGATGTACCTTTCTTTGGGCAGTACGAAGTGCGTTGCAAATGGCGCGTGTGCGGCACGCGCCCCGTTTGTCACCGCCCGGCGCGGCAAGTTCGCTTGTGGCGTCGGGCGGTCGGCAATCCGAGTCAGGTCTTCATCGGCACACTCCTCTCCTCGCCTGTCTCGGAGAGCAACTCCGGTGCCGCGACATCGAGTCGCCAGCAGGCCGCGGCCCGCTGCGAGTTGATCGGAAGCAAGGGCGGTGACTGCGTGCGGCAGCGGTCGTCGGCGAACGGGCAGCGGGGGCTGAACCGGCAGCCGACCGTCGTCGAGAGCGCGCTCCCCGCCCGGCGCACCGCGCCGGCGGACGCCGGCCGGGCGACGCTACGGTCGAGGCTGTCGGGGTCCGGCGAGGACGCCACGAGCAGTTGCGTGTAGGGGTGAGCGGGCTGCTGCGTGAGGTCCTCCGAGGGGCCGCGCTCGACGATCTCGCCTGCGTACATCACGAGCGTGTCGTCGGCGAAATAGCGCGCCGAGGCGATGTCGTGGGTGACGTAGAGCACGGCCAGCTCGAACTGCGAGCGCAGCTCGTCGATCAGGTCGAGCACCTCGAGGCGGATCGAGACGTCGAGCATCGAGACGGGCTCGTCGGCGAGCAGCACGCGCGGGCGCGCTGCCAGGGCACGCGCGATCGCGACGCGCTGCCGCTGGCCGCCGGACAGCTCGTGCGGGTACTTGGCGAGGAACTGCTCGGCCGGTGTCAGGCGCACGCGCTCGAGCAGGCGCTCGAGTTCGGCAGCGATCGCGTCCTTGCCCTTCGCGCGCTGGTGCAGGCGCACGGGCCGGCGCAGCGAGTAGCGCACGGTGTGCACCGGGTTCAGCGATGCGAACGGATCCTGGAAGATCATCTGCACCTCGCCCTTGTAGGAGCGGAAGGTGCGCCGCGCCCACGGGCGAACCTCCGCGCCGTCGAGCAGGATCTGCCCGCCGGTCGGGCGCTCCTGGCCGGCGAGCATTCGCGCGACCGTCGACTTGCCCGAGCCGCTCTCGCCGACGAGCGCCACCACGGCGCTGCGGTAGAGCCCGAATGACACATCGCGCACCGCCGAGAGCACGCTGCCACGCGGCCCGCGCGAGAGCCGGAAGTCCTTCGACAGCGCGTGCCCCTCGAGCACCAGCGGCCCACGTGCCGCGGCTGCCGGCAGGACCTCGGTCCGGGTCGGCGACGCGCTCACGACTCACTCCGCCCCGGCGCGGTCTTCGCCCCCGTGGGCGCCTGGGGCTGGCGAGTTCCGGTTGGCGGCTCCGGCACGACGAACGGACACGCGCTGAGATGGCCGGCGTCCGAGCCGCTGACCGGCCGGACCTGCATGTCGATGCTGCGACATGGCTCCGCGGCGTAGCGGCAGCGCGGCACGAAGGGGCAGCCCGGCGGCAGCGACCGCAGGTCCGGAGGCGTGCCCGGGATGCCCGCGAGCTCCCTGCGCGCCCCGTGGACACTCGGGAAGGATCCGAGCAACCCCCGCGTGTACGGATGCGCCGGTCGATTGTGGATCTGCTCGGCGCTGCCGACCTCGACGAGCTTGCCGGCGTACATCACGGCGATCCGGTCTGCGATCTCGAGCAGCAGCGAGAGGTCGTGCGTGATGAACAGGACCGCGAAGTGCAGGCGCTTCTGCAGCTCGACGATCTGCGCGAGGATCTCGCGCTGGACGACGACATCGAGCGCCGTCGTCGGCTCGTCCATGATCACGACCTCCGGATCCACGGCGAGCGCCATCGCGATCATCACCCGCTGGCGCATGCCGCCGGACAGCTCGTGCGGGTAGCTGCGCAGACGTTCGCGCGGGATGCCGACCAGGTCCAGCAGCGTCTCGAGCCGCTCCCGCTTCTCGTCCCGCTTGAGGTGGAGATGCGCGTCGAGCACGTCGCCGAGCTGGTCGCGCACGCGGAGCACCGGGTTCAGGGCGTTCATCGCGCTCTGAAAGACGATCGAGATCTCACGCCAGCGCAGCTTGCGCAGCTCCCGCGAGCCCTGGTCGAGGATCTCCACACCCTCCTTGGCGACGCGACTGCCGCGATAGATCACACTGCCGCCGGTGATCACCGCCGGCGGCCGCAGCAGGCGGCACGCACCGAGTGCCAGCGTCGACTTGCCCGAGCCGCTCTCGCCGGCGAGGCCGACCGTCTCGCCGGGCGCGAGCACGAGGTCCACGTGGTCGACGGCCTTGACCTCGGCGTCGCCGGCACGGTAGACGATCGACAGGTCGCGGATCTCGAGGACCGGCTCGCGCCCGGCGGGCGGCTGTTGCGGCGGCGATCCGTTGACAGCGGCGGTGGCCGGCGTCATGTCGCGGGCCCTCCGCGCTCGACGGGCGTCGGGTCGGTGGGTCGCCAGGCGCGCTGATGGCGCTTCCTGCGCCCCGAGGAGTCGCGCAGGCGCGGGTTGCCGAGCTCGTCGAGCCCGAAGTTCAGCAGCACGAGGCTCATCCCCAACAGCGCGGCGGCAAGCCCGGGCGGCACGTACCACCACCACGCTCCGATGTTGAACGCGTCCCCGTTCTGCGCCCAGAAGAGGATCGTGCCGAGATTCCAGGTGGAGAAGTTGGCGACGCCGATGAATGCGAGCGCCACCGAGGTGAGGATCGCGTAGAGGAACGTCCCGACGAAGTTCGCGGCGATCAGGCTGACCTCGTTCGGCAGGATCTCGAAGACGACGATCCGCCAGGTCCGCTCGCCGGTCTCGCGCGCCGCGGCGACGAAGTCGCGGCCCCGCAGCGTCAGGGTCTGGGCGCGGATCACCCGCGCACCCCATGACCAACCGAGTGCACTCAGCACGATCGCCGTCGGCAGATCGCCGCTGTGCGGGAGGTAGCCGAGCAGGACGATCAGCAGCGGCAGCGCCGGCAGGACGATGAACACGTTCATCAACAACGACAAGCCCTCGTCGGCGACGCCGCCGAGGAAGCCGGCCGTGAGGCCGGTGGCCATCGAGAGCGCCGTCGCGATCGAGGCGGTCAGCACTCCGAGCAGGACCGACGAGCGTAGCCCGACGAGCAGTTGCGAGAGGACATCCCCGCCCGTCGAGGTGGTTCCCAGCAGGTGGTGCAGGGTCGGGGCAGCCGGTCCGGTCGCGAGCGGGTTCGTCGCCGACGGGTCGTATGGCGCGATGGCCGGTCCGATGATCGCGATCAGCACGAACAGCGCGAGTATCGCGCCGCCGACCTTCGCCTTCGCCGGCATCGCGCGCAGGAACTGGCCGCGGCGGGGGACGACGGCTGTGCTCGCCGGAACGGTGACCGCGACCGCCATCAGAACGCCGCCCGCGTTCGCGTTCGCGGATCGGCGATCACGTAGATGACGTCGGCGAGCAGGCAGGCGAGCAGCACCGCGCCCGAGATCGCGAGGAAGATCCCCTGCATCACCGGGAAGTCATCCTGGGTGACCGCGTTGTACAGCGTGTAGCCGACCCCCGGGTAGGAGAACACGATCTCCATCACGAGTGCTCCGGCGATGACGAAGCCGATTGCCAGCGCGAAGCCGGCGATGTTCGGCAGGATCGCGTTGCGTGCCGCGTAGGTGAACATCACGCGGCGGGTCGACAGTCCCTTGGCCTCCGCGGCGAGCACGTAGTCCTCGCCGATCGTCGTGATCATCACGTTGCGCATCTGCAGCATCCAGCCGGCCATCGACGTGACGATGATCGTCGCCGCCGGCAGGATGCTGTGACTGAGCGCGCTGCTGATGAACGTGCCGTTGAAGCCGACGTGGTCGCCGAGCGCGTAGCCGCCGTAGCCCGGGAACAGGTGCCAGTCGTTGGAGAACAGCTGGATCGCCACCAGTGCGAGGAAGAAGTAGGGCGTCGCCTGCAGGAACGTGAACGCCGGCAGGAGCTGGTCGAACCGCCCGCCGCGTCGCCACCCGGCGAGGATCCCGAGCAGCGTCCCGACCACGAAGCTGACGACCGTCGCGCCGCCGACCAGCGCGATCGTCCAGGGGACCGTGGTCCCGAGCACGCTCGTCACGGTCGCGGGGTAGGCCGAGGTCGAGACGCCAAGGTTGCCGTGGAAGATCTGGCTCAGGTAGGCGCCGTACTGGTGCACCAGGCTGCCCTGGCGGCCGACGCCGAACTCGATGTCAAGCGCCCTCACCGCGGATGCCGTCAGCTGCGGATGCTGCGCCAGCATCGCCTCGACCGGGGTACCTGGGAGCACCCGCGGGATGAAGAAGTTGACCGTCACCGCGGCCCACGCAGCGACGGCATAGAACCCCAACCGGCGGATGATGAACTGCATTCCTCTCCTCCTGCTCCTCAAGCAGAGACCGCTGCGTCCAGGTTGCCACAGGCGGTACTTGTGGAAACGGTAACATGCTGTTTCGGGTCAGTCAAGTTCGGTGCTGACCTGTCTGCATTGGACGTCTCGCCTTGCCGCCGCGTTTCGGCTGCGACGACCGATTGCGAAGCGTGCGAACAAAAATCCTGTAACGTTTCAGATTGTGCTTAAATGAGGGCCGTGGCACGACACCCGGACAACGGTAACGGCAACGGACGCAGCGGCCGCGCGACGATTCGCCAGGTCGCCGAGCTCGCGGGCGTCTCGATCGCGACCGTATCGCGCGTCGTCAACGCCAGCGGATACGTGTCGGAGAAGACACGACGGTCCGTCGAGAGCGTGATCCGCGAGCACGGCTACACGGCGAACCGCAGCGCGCGGGGTCTGTCCGGTGGTCGAACGGGCCTCGTCGGCGTCACGCTGCCGAGGATTCACCCGGCCTATTTCTCGCTGATCGTCGCCGGGGTCGCTGAGGCGCTCTACGAGCACGACATGCGAATCGTCCTCTGCCCGACGCTCCACGAGCACGATCGCGAGGTCTCGCTGCTCGAGCGCCTGATGCACGGAACCACCGATTGCGGCCTGCTCGTGCTGCCGGAAGAGTCAAGCAGCGAGCTGCGAACGCTGATGACTCACGGCTACCGCTTTGTCGTCGTCGATCCGCGCAAACGGATCGACGAACGGGTTCCGACGGTTTCCGCGGCTCACTCCTCGGGTGCCGATCAGGCGACGAAACACCTGCTCGACCTCGGTCACCGCCGCATCGCCGCGATCACCGGGCCCCGCGGATGGATGGCGACTGAGGAGCGCCAGCGCGGGTATCACGGCGCGCTGGCGGCAGCCGGCGTGCTCCCGGACCCGCAGCTCGTCGTCGCGTCGAACTTCGACATCGACGGCGGACGCCGCGCCGCGGCGACGCTGCTCGAGCTCGACGATCCGCCGACCGCGATCTTTGCGTTCAACGATCCGCTCGCGATCGGTGCGATGCAGGCGGCCCAGGCCCGCGGTCTTCGCGTTCCCGCGGACCTTTCGATCGTCGGCTTCGACGACACCGCCGAGGCGGAGCTCGTCACCCCCGCGCTCACCACCGTACGCCAACCGCTCGCCGAGATGGGGCGGATGGCGGTCAGCCTGCTGACGCGCCTGCTCGAGAACCGCCCGTTCGAAGCGCTCCACGTCGAGCTCGCCACGCAGCTGATCGTTCGCGGCTCAACCGGCGCGCCGGCGAGCGGCTGATCGCGATCACGGCTGCGGTCCGGCGGCGCACGCCGCGGCGCGGGCGAGCAGCAGCTCCCGCTCTCGGACGTTTCGCGTGAGCTCCGCGGCACGCTCGAACTCGGCGCGCGCCTCGCCGAGACGGCCGAGCCTGGCGAGCAGGTCGCCGCGCACGCTCGGCAACAGGTGGTAGTGCTCGAGCGACGGCTCCGATCTCAGCGTATCGACGAGCTCGAGGCCGGTTGCCGGACCGAACGCCATCGCGAGCGCGACGGCGCGATTCAGCTCGACGACGGGGGACGGCGCGATTTGCGCAAGGGCGTCGTAGAGCGCGGCGATGCGTTGCCAGTCGGTCTCGACCGCGGTGCGCGCTCGCGCGTGGCAGGCCGCGATCGCGGCCTGGAGCGCGTAGGGACCAAGCGCGCCGCCGAGGTCCTGGGCACGCTCGAGCGCCGCGAGACCGCGACGGACGAGGAGCTGATCCCACCGCCCGCGGTCCTGCTCGAGCAGCAGGACCGGTGCGCCCGAGGGGTCGATCCGCGCGGCCGAGCGCGACGCCTGAATCTCCATCAACGCCGCGAGACCGTGCACCTCGGGCTCCGCGGGCACCAGCTCGGCCAGGATGCGGCCGAGACGGACTGCGTCCTCGCAGAGTGCGGGCCGCATCCAGTCGTCGCCGGCGGTCGCCGAGTAGCCCTCGTTGAAGATCAGGTACACGACCTCGAGCACGGCCGACAGACGGACCGCGAGCTCGCCACCGCGGGGGACCTCGAACGGGACGCGGGCCTCGGCGAGGGTGCGCTTCGCCCGGACGATCCGCTGGGCGACCGTCGAGACCGGGACGAGGAACGCCCGGGCGATCTCCTCCGTGGTCAGGCCCCCGAGCAGACGCAGCGTGAGCGCGACGCGGGCCTCGGTCGAGAGCGCCGGATGACACGTGGTGAAGATGAGTCGCAGGAGGTCGTCGCCGACGCCGTCGCCGTCGACGGCGGCGTCGAGGTCGGGCTCGTCGATCTCCAGCCGGGACTCGAGCGCGCGACCGAGCTCCGCGTGCTTGCGCTCGAGCACCGTCCTTCGACGCAGCAGGTCGATCGCACGGTGCTTGGCGGTGCCCATCAGCCAGGCGCCCGGGTTGTCCGGGACGCCTGACCGAGGCCACTGCTCGAGCGCGGCGACCAGCGCGTCCTGCGCGAGCTCTTCGGCGGCACCGACGTCGCGCACGATCCGCGCGAGACCGGCGATCAGCCGCGCCGACTCGATCCGCCAGACCGCGTCGATCGCGCGGTTGGTATCGGCACCGGCTGCCATCGACTCAGTGAACCATCACCCCTCGTGCGAGGCCCCTCGGCGCCGGCTAGGCGCCCGCCGCCGCCTGGACCTCGGGCGGGAAGTCCGACATCTCATAGACCTGGCGAACCTCGATCACGTCGCCGTCCGCCGCCGGGGCGCGCGACGCCCACTCGACAGCTTCTTCCTTGGACTTCGCCTGGATCAGCCAGTATCCGCCGACGATCTCCTTGGCCTCGGTGAAGGGCCCGTCGGTCACCGTGCCCCGACCGCCCGCGAACGAGACGCGCGCGCCCTTCGAGCTCGGGTGCAGCCCGTCGAGCGCGAGCAGGGCGCCGGCCTTCGTCAGGGCATCGTTGAACTTGCTCATCGCGGCGACCGCCTCGGCGCTGGGAGTCCAGTCCGCCTCGTCCCGGTGGCCGGGGATCATGATCATCATGAAACGCATCGTCGTGTCTCCTTCGCTTGCGGGTTCGAGCTGGGCCTGCGGACGATCTCGACCGCCTGCCTTCAACAGTGCGTCGAACGAAGCGGAGCGAAATCGACAGCCGGAGCGGCGCGCGAGCCTATCCGGCCCGCCGACACCGGTCAACGCCCGCAGCTGAGCCCGGCTTCGGTCCAGCGACACGATCGCCGGCACTCCGGCGACGATCAGTAGATCCCCGCAGGCGGTTCGGGTATCCGCCCCGATGGCGGGCGCGGCGCGCCAGCGTTAGATGATGGTCAGGTGAGTGCGATGACCCCGAAAGGCTCAGCAAGCGGCGCTCGCGTCGGCGATTGGGTACAGGCCCACGGGCTACCCGGGCAATCGTCACGCCGGGGACAGATCGTCGAGGTGCTCGGCGCCGCCGAGCATGAGCACTACCGTGTGCGCTGGGACGAGCAGCACGAGTCGCTCCTCTACCCGGCCGACGGCGTGGTCATCATCCCGCCGCACGACGCCCGCGCTCGCGCCTGACAGATCGCGCGTGCACGAGACCCCGTGGGCGGGTCCGACAGGTCCTCTAG
>Ga0182024_10017694_pt1 | contig 13345 bp, 11 predicted proteins | sample P32metaG_FD_120480 | JGI IMG/M metagenome (GOLD analysis project Ga0182024, IMG submission 120480) | Permafrost microbial communities from Stordalen Mire, Sweden - P3-2 metaG (Illumina Assembly) | ecosystem: Environmental > Terrestrial > Soil > Wetlands > Permafrost | place: Sweden: Stordalen...
AGCATCGCCGCGGTCACGATCGGGCCATCGTTGAACAACGCGACGTTGCGCAGCACGTTCTGCAATTCGCGCACGTTGCCGGGCCAGGAATAACGGGTCAGCGCGTCGACCGCCCCTGGTTCGAAGTCGGTGAAAATCTTGCCCTCTTCCTCGCCGTAGAGTGCAAGAAAATGGCGCGCCAGCGACACCACGTCACGGTCGCGCTCGCGCAAGGGCGGCATCGCGCAGGGCACGACGTGGAGGCGGTAGTAAAGGTCTTCGCGGAACCGGCCGGCCTGGACCTCGGTCCACGGATCGCGGTTGGTGGCGCACAGATAGCGCACATCGGAGCGTTCGACCTCGCCGGCGCCTACCTTGGTGAACTCACCCGATTGCAACACCCGCAACAGCTTGACCTGGAGCGCCAGATCCATCTCGCAGATCTCGTCGAGCAGCAGCGTGCCGCCGCGCGCCTGTGCAATGGCGCCTTCCCGCGTCGCCGTCGCTCCGGTGAAGGCGCCCTTGAGGTGGCCGAACATCTCGCTTTCCATCAACTCTTTCGGAATCGCGCCGCAATTCACCGCGACGAACGGCCCGTCGCGCCGCGGACTGAGCTGATGGAGCGCCTGCGCGCAGAGCTCCTTGCCGGTCCCGCTCTCCCCGGTGATGAAGACGGTCGCGCGGCTCTTTGCCGTGCTTTCGATCACGTTGTAGACCGCCCGCATCGGCAGTGAGGCGCCAATGAAGCCAAAAAATCGGCCGTTCTTGGCGATGTCGTTCGCGGCGGCGAGGTGTTCCAGGTGCCGACGTTCGAGTGCGTTTCTGGCCGTGACCAGGACTCGGTCCGGGGCAAACGGCTTGACAATGAAGTCGTAGGCGCCCTCGCGCATCGCTTCGACCGCGGTCTTGACCGAGCCATGCGCGGTCACGACGATCACCGTCGAAGGAAGGCCGCGCCTTTTGATCTCGCGCAGGATCTCGATGCCGTTGATGTCGGGCAGTTCGAGATCGAGGAGGACGACGTCTGGGACCGTCTCGCGCAGCACGTCAAGCGCACCGGCGCCGGTATCCGCGTCGATCAGCACGACATCGAGCCTCGCCAGCACCTCATGATAAAGGTGCAGAGTCGACGGCGTGTCCTCGACCAACAGCAAGCGCGCTTTCGCGGTCATTCGTCCTCCTTCAGCACGCGGCCATTGTGCCGGATCATGCTTTCGAATGACTTAAGACCCCGGCCAGCTAAAGCAGCATCGCGCCCGGCGCGCCGAGCACCGACCTGACGCCCGGGAGGAGGTGCCTCTGCTGGGAGGCAGTTGCGGCTGGAGTTAGTGCAACGCTGCTCGCAATAGCGGGAACAAACAGCGGTCGATGTAATAATGAAGGGCAATGCACCGATCCCCCGTCCACATCTTGTGGAGCAATCCCGGAAACCCGCCGGATTCCGTTGCCCGGGCGCTCGACATGGAGCCGCGGCATTTCAGCCGCGCGCTTCACAAGATCAAGGCGGCAAGCGACCTTTCCGGCACGGATCGCGTGATCATATATACTGATGGCTCGGTTAGGGATGATCAGGGCGAACCCCTTGGCAACCTCCATGACGAAGACTGACGCGCAGATGGACCGCAAGGCGTTCGTGACGCTGCGCTTCGCCGGCGACGATCTGGATCCGCGGGAGATCTCGGCGATCCTGCCCGTCGAGCCGACACGCGCCCATCGGAAAGGCGAGGAGTTCGTTTCCGGGCCGCACGCCGGGAAGCTGTGGGGGCGCACCGGGATCTGGTTTCTCGCCACAGACAACCTCGTGCCGAGCGACAACCTTGGCGACCATTTGGCCTTCTTGCGCGACCTGCTTTACCCGGAGCCGACTGATGCGGGTCGGATCACGAAGCTCCGCGACATTTTGCGACGGGCGCATTCTCACGTGCACATCACTTGCTTCTGGCGCGGCGACACCGGCGAAACCGCCCCGCGAATCCCGGGTTGGTTCGCCGCAGCCTCAAAACGCCTAGCCGCCGATATCGAAATCGATTTCGCGGTGCAAGATCGCGATAGGGTTCCAGAGACTGCGAAGGCCGTCGAATATGGCCAGCGACTGCTCAATGCCGCCATTGACCTTGTGGGTGACGCGAAGGTTGAACTCGACGATCAATGGGCACGTCACCCCCAGGTCGTGGCGCTGACCATCCTGTGTCGAAGCATCTGTAACTTTCGCGCATCGCTCCGTCTCGCGCAGGACGAACAGGTGGTCGAAGCGCGTGCGCTGGTGCGCTTGATGTACGAGAACGTGCTCTGGCTGAACATGGTCAAGCTGCGCGGCTCACAGTTCGTGGAGGAAATGCGGCAGGACGAGTTTGCCAACCGGAAGGCTTTGGCGCAGCTAACCATGAGATTGACCGGTAGGCATGGTGGTGATGTCAATGCGCCAGGTGCGCTCAAGCTCCGCTCCATTCTCAAGGATCTGCGGACAGACCATCCCGAGGCGAAGCAACTCCAAGCCCAGGCGATTGCTGCCGACGGCGAGCTTGAGATGATCTACTTCGAATACAGGAGGTTCTCGCTCGATGCCGTGCACTGCTCGGTGACCGCACTTGGGCGGCATCTATCTGGCAAGCACAGCGACGGCCGCTCGGAACTCACATTGAGCGTCATCGCCAACGCGTCACCGGAGGAGGTCCTTAACACCATCATGCACGCCAACCATGCCCTCCTCTGCGCCGCCGTTGGTGCCAATGAGCTTGTCCGGTGCGAGTCATCGAACACCGCACTCTCGGGTCTCTGGTCAGAATTTGAGGCTAGTGGTTGGCGGCAGTAGACGATTACCACCTCGGTCCTCAGGTCGCCGTCCACGACAAAAGAGGGCCGAGAACCACAGCATCCTGTGGCGCGACGCGCATGTAGCGCGACCACTCGTCGCCCGTCGAAGGTTCCGCCACTCTCGGTCACCCAAATTAAACGTTGGTCCAAGCCGCAGCGGTGTCAGCTTGATCGGTCGTAGACTCACCCCAATTCCGCCAGCCTCGGCAACACCTCGCGGCTGAACAGGCTGAGGTTGTCGACGGTGTCTTCGTGGCTGATGTAGCCGCCCTGGCCCATCATCAGGAGGTGGCCGAAGCCGCCGACGTGGTCATAGAACGCCTTTAATTGGTCGAAGACGTCGTCGGGGGTGCCGGCGAAGGAGAGGCCGGCGTCGACCGCTTCGGCGACCGTCATCGTGCGCGGGTTGATCGGGCGGCCGTCCTTGGTCTGGACGCGGGTCGCGCGGGCCGCCATGGCACCGCCGCCCTTCAGCATCTGCGCCGCGCCGGCGGCCGGGACATAGCCCGGCGGGTTGGCGAATTGCGGCGCGACGATGCCCGAGGTGCGGCTGTAGCCGAGGATCTGGTCGGCGCGGCGCCAGCCTTCCTCGCGGGTCTTGCCGACCCCGATCAGCGCCATATAGGCGAGCTTGTCAGGGGTCGGCTCGCGGCCGGCCTCGTGCGCCTTTCTGCGGTAGGCATCGAAGATCGCCGGCGTCCTGGCCCAGCCGGTGTTGAGGACGCCGATGGTGATCCCGCGCTCCGCCGCCTCGGCGGCGCTGCCCGTGCTGCCGACCGGCATCCACACCGGCGGATGCGGCTCCTGGTAGGGGCGCGGCCAGACATTGACCGAGCGGTAATGGAAGTGCGTCCCCTCCCAATTGAACGGACCGTCATGGCTGGTCATCGCCTTCAAGATCAGGTCGTGCGCCTCCCAGAAGCGCTCGGTCAGATCGGCCGGGTTGGTGTTGGCCGGCGAAATCTCGAACGGCACGCCCTTGACGAAGCCCATATCGAGCCGGCCGCGCGAGATGACGTCGATGATCGAATATTCCTCGGCGACGCGGATCGGATCGTTGCGGTTGCCGATCGGCATGCCGAGCGCGAGGAGGCGCACCTTCTTGGTTTCGCGCGCGAGGATCGCCATCGGGATCGTGCACACCGAATCGGCGCAGGTCGCCGTCGCGTGGTGCTCGTTGGTCATGATGTTGATGCCGAGCTCGTCGCACAGCGCCCATTCGTCGAGATAGCGGTGATAGAGGTCGGCGCCGATCGTCGGGTCGAAGAGGCGGTTGGGGATGATCACCCGATAGGAATCGCCGAGATGCTCCCAGGCCGGGTGATAGGCCATCTCGCTGAAATGCCAGACCTGCATGGCTTTGGCCTTCTTGCCCTTTTCTGTCATGGCCTGTCCTCCGAGGCGAAGCGTTCGATCAGCGCGGCGACCTTCTCGGGCTGTTCGATCTGCGGGTAATGCGCCGCCTGGGCGATCCGCTCGAAGCGCGCATTGGGGAGCGCGGCGGCGAGGCGCTCGCCATAAGCCGGCGTGACGATGCCGTCCTCCTCGCCCCACAGCACCAGCGCCGGGCGGGTGATGCGGTGCAGCCAGTGGGCAAGCGCGGGGTCGTGCATATAGGGCCGCCAGCCGTAAAGCGCGGTCGCCTCGCGGTCATGGGCGATGGCCAGGAGTTCGCTATCGTCGAGCATGGCATAATCGGGCACCACATGAACCGGCTCGACAAAGAGGCGGCCCAATACCTCTTCGGCCGGCAAGGCGTAGATGTCGGCGATGTCGCGCTCCTCGCGGCCACCGGGCTTGACCCCGAGCGCATCGATCAGCACGAGCCGGCCGAGGCGCGCCTCCGAGCGCACCGCGATCTCGAGCGCGAGCCAGCCGCCGAACGAGGAGCCGACCAGCAGCGTGTCGGTCAGAGCGAGGCGGTCGAGCAGGTCGAGATAGAGATAGGCGATGTCGTGCACGGTGCGGAACCACGAGGGGCGCGAGCTCGCGCCGAAACCGGGATGGCGCGGCGCCACGACCCGCCAGCGCCGCGCCAGCCGGTCGAGGAACGCGCTGTTCTGCGCGACATAGTCGCCGCCATGCAGAAACAACAGCGGCGGCCCGTTGCCGAGGATCGCCGTTTCGACTGCGATCCCGCCCAAATCGATGTGCTCCATCTTCCGCCTGCCTTGTCATTGCGAGCGCAGCGAAGCAATCTCATGACACCTGCGCTGACGAATCGAGATTGCTTCGTCGCTGCGTTCCTCGCAATGACATTCGAGGCTGAGACATGGGCCAGTTCGGAATCGGGCAGCCGGTCCGGCGTTTCGAGGATCGGCGCTTCCTGCGCGGCGAAGGGCGCTTCCAGAACGATGTCAACCTGCCCGGCCAGGCTCATGCCGTGGTGCTGCGCTCGCCGCATGCCCATGCCAGGATCCGCGCGCTCGACGCCGGGCCGGCGCTGGCGCTGCCGGGCGTCCTCGCGGTCTATACCGGCGACGACCTCGCCGCCGCCGGGTTCGGCACGATGGGGGTTCCGTTCCAGCGGAAGCGGCCGGACGGGTCGCCGATGTTCGCCCGTGCCCATCTCGGCCTCGCGCAGGGCACGGTGCGCTTTGTCGGCGAGCCGGTCGCGTTCGTCGTCGCCGCGAGCTTGGCCCAGGCGCGAGACGCCGCCGAGCTCGTCGAGATCGATTACGAGCTCCTGCAATCGGTCACCGACACCGCCGACGCGGCGGAGGCAAAGATCGCGGTGTGGGACGAGTGCCCGGACAACATCTCCAATTTGTTCGAGGCCGGCAATTTGGCGGCGACCGAGGCCGCCTTTGCGCAGGCCGCGCACATCGTCAGGCGGCGCTATGTGATCAGCCGGGTCTACGCGCATTTCCTGGAGCCGCGGGGCGCCATCGGCGTCTGGGACCCGGGCGAGGAGCGCTACACCCTCTATGCCGACGTGCAATACCCGCACCGGGTGCGCCAGGCGCTCGCCACCCGCATCTTCAAGATCCCGGAGAGTAGGATCCGGGTCATATCGGGCGATGTCGGCGGCGGGTTCGGCACCAAGGGCTGGCAATACCCCGAGCACCGCCTCGTCCTGTGGGCGGCCAAGCAATTGCGCCGGCCGGTCAAATGGACCTGCGAGCGGAGCGAAGCGATCCTCGCCGACGAGCACGCCCGCGACAACATCAGCGATGCCATGCTGGCGCTCGACAATGACGGAAAATTCCTGGCGCTCCGGGTCCGGACCTTCGCCAATGTCGGCGCCTATATCTCGTCCGAGCGCAACCTCTTGGCGACATTCGGCAATGTCGGGACGCTGACCGGCGTCTACGACATCCCGGCGGCCCACGTGGCGGTGCTCGCGGTGATGGCCAACACCAACGGCACCGCGCCCTACCGCGGCGCCGGCCGGCCGGAGGCGACCTACGTCATCGAGCGCCTCATCGACGATGCGGCGCGCGAGCTGCACGACGATCCCATTGAGCTGCGCCAGCGCAACATGATCCCCAACGCCAAGCTGCCGTACAAGACCGCGCTCGGCCTCAACTACGATTGCGGCGATTTTCTCGCCAACCAGGAAAAGGCGCTGGCGCTCGCGGACTGGGACGGCTTTCCGGCGCGCCGCGCGGAGGCGCGTGCGTATGGAAGGCTGCGCGGCATCGGCATCGCCAACCCGATCGAGAAATCCGCGGGGCCGGGCCAGGAATTCGCCGAGATCCGCTTTCACCCGAGCGGCAATTTGACCCTCCTCATGGGCAGCAAGAACCAGGGCCAGGGCCACGAGACGACGTTCAAACAGGTGCTCGCCGAGCGGCTCGGCATCGACCCCAATGAGGTGCAGTACATCGACGGCGACACCGACCGCGTCGCCTTCGGCATCGGCACCAACGGCTCGCGCTCGACGGTGATCGGCGGCTCGGCATTGTGGATGGCGGCCGACAAGATCATCGCCAAGGCGAAGAAGCTCGCCGCCCATCTGATGGAAGCGTCCGAAGCGGACATCGAGTTCGTCGTCGGCGACAACGGCGGCAATTTCACCGTCGCCGGCACCGACCGGCGGCTCGCCTTGAGCGAGGTCGCCAAGGCGGCGTTCCGCGCCAATAACCTGCCGCCCGGCCTCGAAGGCGGGCTCTACGAGACCGGCACCTTCGCGCCCATCGACTTCACCTACCCGAACGGCAGCCATGTCTGCGAAGTCGAGATCGACGCCGAAACCGGCGAACTCGACATCCTCAACTATGTCGTCGTGGATGATGTCGGCACGGTGGTGAATCCTGTGGGACTAAAGGGCCAGATCCACGGCGGCATCGCGCAGGGGCTCGGGCAGGCGGTCATGGAGCAGGTCGTCTACGACCGCGAGTCGGGCCAGATGCTGACCGGCAGCTTCATGGATTACGCGATGCCGCGCGCCGAGGATTTTCCGTATCTGAAGGTCGAGAGCAACCCGGTGCCGACCAAGCGCAATCCCCTGGGCGCCAAGGGCGCCGGCGAAGCCGGCACGGTCGGCGCCCTGCCCGCGATCGTCAACGCCGTGATGGACGCGCTCTCCCCGGTTGCGGTCAAGCACTTCGACATGCCCGCGACCAGCGCCCGCATCTGGCAAGCGATGACCGACGTGTACCGGGACGATTGAGGGCTCAGCAGGCGTAGGGCGGGTCGGTGAGCGCGGCTCCGGGATTCCGCGTAGGTTTTTAACGCTATTGGGTTTGGAACGGTCCTTGAATGGCCGTGTCTCCACTACAAATCCTATGCTAGGATTTCTCCAATGCCGCGGTCTCGCCCAACTGATCTTCCCGACTTCCGGCTTCCTCCGGTCGTCGAGGTGTATCTTTCTGTCCAGTTCGAGCCGATCGCCGGCTTTGATGCGACCGTGATGAGCGCCTGCTGCTCTGAGTTTGCTGCTAACTTCCCTAAGGTCCGGTATCAACAGCCGCTTGGCCATGACCTCGAGGTCTTTAGCCCCTCATCGTTAGCGCCGCCGGCTTTCCAATTCCAGATTGGTGGACCGCCCGACATTAGCGTGCGCTTGGCGCTAACGAGCGCCGATGGCGCCCGATTGCTGCAAATACAGTCGGATCGGCTAGTGCACAATTGGCGGCGCCAAGGAAGCGAGACCGACTACCCACGCTATGAGTCGATTCGGGAAGCCTTCGAGGGCCATGCCAGGACTTTTTTGGCGCTGGTCGCCCGGGCAGGCTTGGCCGATCCCGTGATCGACCAGTGTGAAATCAGCTATATCAATCGTATAGAAGCCCCGACGGATAGTGGGGGGTACGCAGGAGCTGGCCGCGTCTTTTCTCAATTGCGGCCGATAGATGGGCGTGATTCCCTTCCGAGGCTTGAGGATCTAGGGTTTCGAGCGAGATATGTTGTCGAAGATACGGACCATCCGCCGATCGCTCGACTTCATACGCTCGCGCAGCCAGAATTCAACGACGGCAGCGGTACACCCCCAGCCTTTCGGTTCAACTTGATGTCTCGCGGCCGCCCGCCCGTACCTACCCTCGACGGTTCTTTAAGCTTTTTCGACCTGGGTCGACGCACCATCGTCAACGCGTTCGCTGCGCTGACGACGCCCGAAATGCATCAGGTTTGGGGGCGCACCGATGTTGCTTGATGCTTCATTTGATGGCGCGGTGAGGGCTGATTAATTCGCTCTGCATCGGGCATTTGAGCGACCGGCCTACATAGAGCCCGCACCGCCGGTTGATCCTGCAATGACATCCGCGTTGCAGAAGGCGCCAGGATGGTGCGCTGAGGCAGAAAAGCGTCTGGCTTGGATATTGTCGTTGCCCGGAAATTGGGACGGCAACGGCGCTCGGCGGGTCGAGCATGAGACGGTTCGACGCGCATGGTCATTTCTGCGCGCGATTATGCCGGCTGATGCAGCGGCGCCGGACATCGGCCCGACCAAGGACGGCCAACTGCTACTTGAGTGGCACCGGCGGTCGGCCGATCTGGAAATCAGGATGCACCCTACCGGCGAGTTTGAGGTGGCCTTCGAGGATATCCGCGCGCCTGAACGAAGCTGGGATGACGTGGTCACCGTCGACATCGAGCGGGTCATCGACGCCGTCCGCGAGATTTCCGAGCGCGCCTGACGTGGTCCGACATTGCCCTTCGCCGATGATCCCACGATAGCGAATGCTGAGATCCTTCTCCGCCGCATCCCTTATCCCGCAGAGATCACACCTGATCCAAAGGCCAAACTGGGCATCCGACCCCGGTCGTCGGCGTTCGATCCCAACGCTGACGGATCGCCAATGTCGGTGCAGCGATTGTTGATCCTAAACCAGCTCGGCCTGAATCCAATCGACGTGATGCTGGCGGAATTTCCAGAGTGGGGGGTTGTTTCGTTTACCGCGGAACTGATCAGAGGATTTGGGAAAGGGGTGGCGTCGGACCCCAACGACGAAGATGACCAAGCGCACGCTATCATCGAGGATTTGACAAGCAGTCAAAAGCGACGGTAGTGGGTACATTTGATCCTGTTACAATCAACCTATCAGCCGCTCACCCATAGCGATCCGCGCAGCCACCTGCTCGGCTTCCCAATCCTCAATCACCGCAACCATATCCTCAAACGACCAAAGCGTCTTCGACACCCCCGCCGCCATCGCCGGGGTAATCCGAAGGCTTTGGTGGATACGCACGAAGTTGTAGTGCATGAAGTGGATTGCGACCGAATGGCCGTGGTTCTCGGCCTTTTTCGAGAAGCCGTTAGTTAGCCGGGTGAAGCGGCGCATCGACATGCGCATGGTCAGATTTTGCCGCTCGACGAAGCTTGTCGAAATATGGCGCGGGTCCGGCTTGCCGGTGCAGCAAAACGTCTTGGTTCCCTGTATCTGTGCCGGGCTGTAGCGGCCCGCAGGGTGCGGCGTCTCGCCATACAGCTTGATGAGCTGAGCGTAATCGACCTCGGCACCGAAGCCGGCTTCAATCGCCACAACGTAGCTCCGCAGCCCATCGGTCGTGACCTGCACCCGGCTGGCGAGCCGGCCAGAGAGATCGCACACAAATTCGGTCGCCGTCTCGCCGCTACGGTCGCCAATCCGCCAGGATGGGACCAGCTTGGTATCCGCGTCGATCGCGACCCACGTCCAAAGGTCGCCAGCCTCTTCTGGCGCGGCTTTGGCGAGCATGACGTTGCGCTGTTTCGCGTAGCAGAACGCCCAGATTTCATCGAGCTGCAACCGCTTGCATGTCAGATCGCGAAATGTCCGATCCTGATAGGCCGAGAACGCTTCGCCTGCGTCCTCCAACAGTCGGATGATCGTGTTTTTGCCCGCGCCGGTCATCCGAGAGATCGCGCGGATGCTGTTCCCCTCAACCATCGCCTTGAGGATTTGAACACGGCGGTCGCGAGGGAGCTTGTTCATGGCCCACTATAAGACCCAGATTGCTTATCGTCAAGCATGATAGGTCCATATACCGTTGAATTCTTCCAACGGCATCCCCACTGTGCTAGAGTCGGGGTGGCTGACCAGCTGGGGACTGGCGTCGATCCGCTTACCGAGCAGGCGATCTTAACCCATGTGAGCTACAGCCACCGCAGAGGGTACGAGGCTTCGGCCTTTGGCGCTCGGTTAGGTGTTATCAGCACCTGCCGAGCGCCCCCGCCCTCTGTTATCGCCAGGGCGGTTCAGGCGGCGTGTCGGTCTATTTGATCGTCATCGGCGTCATGCCGTCCTCCTACTCAGCGGCGTCTCGAAAAAGCCCAAGCTCATCCCTTGGGCCTTCTTCGCCACTCACGCCAGCGGCAGGCCGCTTGCCGTTAGGGACGAAGAACCAGTCGCGTCCGACGCGTGTAACGACGCCTTCCTTCAAAAGACGGTAAAGCGTCATGCCCACCGTCTTTTCGTGGACGGTGATCCCAAGCGACGCCAACTGTTGGCGTAGCGCTGATGCCCGAACCGGATTGGGGTATGCGCGCTGCGCAGCGTCGGCGACATGATCCTTCACTGTCCGCTTTGGTGGATCGATGGCCGCCGGCATCATTTCCAAGTTGGCAGGAGGCGGTTGCACATCCTGAAATTGTGCCTGCCTGTGCATCTCTTCGTTAAATTCGGACTGAAGATCGAATGAGAATAACGTAGCCATTCCCAGGAGTTGTGCGAATTGCTCATGAGCAGCCTTTTGGCGAGCCTGCCCTTCTTCGAGCATCGCTGTGCCTTGCGCAGCCATTCGCTCGCCCGATCCGTACTCGACCAGAATCTCTAGATATTTTTGCACGGCGGCTCGGATTGCCGACGCTCGCGCTTCCGACGCTCTGTCTTGCTGCTCAGCCATGATGCCGCTCTCCGCTCGACGGAAGAGCCAGTCTAGCGAAACGGTATCACGAAGGCAATATGATTGATGGGGCGCTGTTGGGGTACGATTCGTTACCCACGATTCCATCGCGAGGCGGCGGCTTTCTTGGCAATAGCAATGCGCTGTTCTGCCGTCAGCGCGGCTGCTCGCGCTTTTCCGCCCCTCTTTCCAAGCGAAGCTGCATGAGCGTCGCGATTGTCATCTTGCCGATCCTCGACCTGGCCGGTTGCGATATCGACGATCAGCTTCCCGAGCTGGATCGGGTCGCGCGGACGTTTGAGACGCTTGGTTGCCATGCCGCCAATATGGCACGATGCCGGGCATCCGAAAACCCGCCGTCAAGGCCGGACGCTATTGTAACAAGTGCGAATGTACCCACTACCAAAGCGACAAATCGCTAGGGCTTGCGAATGGTTGGTGCTGCCGGCGGCAATCAATCCGAGGGAGGAACAGCCCTAACCGGCCGGTTACACGCGGGAATTGCGGTGACAGGGAATTACGGTGACAGTTTACTTATAACTGTAGCGAACTGCTCAGGGCGCGGCCCAGGGGTCGACCAGCGTGAGCCCGCAGCCTTCGAAGTCGACGATGTTGCGCGTCGCGAGTGCGGCGCCGGCAGCCAAAGCCGTGGCGGCGATCTGCGCATCGAGCGTGTCGATGGGCCTCCCGGCGCGGCGGCGCATTATCAGGACCTCGGCGTAATGGGTCGCGGCCGGAGAGTCGAAGGGGAGCACGCGCTCGGCGAATGCGCCGGCGAACATCCGTTCCGCCGCCGTCGCGAGGGCCGTCTTCCGGCGCCCGGCCGGAACCAGGGCGATCCCATAAAGGATCTCGGCCCGGCTGATGCTGGTGGTGAACAGCGTCGATCGTCGTTGCTGCGCAAACCACTGATGTACGCGCGCGTCTGGCGGGGCTCGCATCAATTCCGACACGACCTTCGTATCAAGCACGATCATCGGCGAAAATTCGGTGGCGGCCTAACCGGGATCGGCGGGTGCGACTCCAATTCGATACCACCAAATGGCGCGAAATAACTCCAGATTTCGTCTGCGAGATTCGGCTCATGGATGTCGCTTTCAGCGCCGACGGCGGCGATGATGATCTGGCGTAATTCGGCCTCCATTGAGCGGCCATTGTGGGCGGCGCGCACACGCAGGCGCTTCTGCACCTGCGGATCAACGTTGCGAATGGTCAGAGTTGCCATCGACCCCTCCGCGTTTGGCGTGCTCGCAATGTAAGCATCGCTTGCAAAGCAGGCAATACCTTCGGGGTGTCAGGGCTGCAAACCCGGCATTGGCAAAACCCTTGCCAAAGGCGTTAAACTGTCGCCAGCGCATATAGCCCAAAGGAATGCACCATGCATTACAAGCGCATTTCGGCCGATTGCCATCTCGATATGCCGTGCATGCCGCCCGAGCTGTTCGTCGAGAACGCGAGGGCCGAATTGAAAGAGCGCATGCCCTATGTCGAGGAGGGGCCGGACGGGCCGCAATGGGTCGCCAGGAATGGCGCCAATTTCGGCCTGGTGAACGGGGTCGGGCCGGGTGGCGCCAAGCACGTCCCCGGGCAGAACGTGCGGGTCGACATCATGGCCGAGCACGGGCTCTATTCCGACGCCAAGAAGGGCAAGTTCCGCTGCCGCGATCCGCATCTGCGCTTGAAGGACATGGAGGAGGACGGCGTCGACGCCGAGGTCATCTACGGCGTTCTCGGCACCGCCTCAAAGCTCAACGACCAGGAAGCCTCCAACGAGGTGCTGCGCATCTACAACGACTGGCTGAAGGAATTCTGCAGCCATTATCCCGACCGCCATATCGGCCTCGCGTGCCTCCCCTACGGCAGCGTCGACGACGCGGTCAGCGAGGTTCATCGCGTCGCCAAGATGGGGCTGCGCGGCCTCGAACTGTCGTGCTCCTGGGACATGGAGCCGATGTGGCACCCGAGCTGGGAGCCGCTGTGGAAGGCGGTCAGCGAGGTCGATCTTCCACTTCACTTCCACACCTTCCCGACGACCCCGCCGCGCGCCCGCGAATTGACCGGGCAGGTGCGCCGCGCCGCGATGTTCACCGGCGTCTCGGCCTTCCAGATGGGCCTCGTCCACATCATGGCCGGGATGATGGGGGCCGGCGTTTTCGAACGCCATCCGCACCTGCGCATCGGCTTTGGCGAATCTGGCGTCGGCTGGATCCCCTATGCGCTGCACCGCATGGATTTCGAGTTCGAGGACCGCTTCCGCGACCTGATGAAGCTGAAGCCGAGC
>Ga0182024_10017695_pt1 | contig 13345 bp, 12 predicted proteins | sample P32metaG_FD_120480 | JGI IMG/M metagenome (GOLD analysis project Ga0182024, IMG submission 120480) | Permafrost microbial communities from Stordalen Mire, Sweden - P3-2 metaG (Illumina Assembly) | ecosystem: Environmental > Terrestrial > Soil > Wetlands > Permafrost | place: Sweden: Stordalen...
CCAGCCGATCTGCGCCGATCGGTGCCCGGCTGCCCGGAGGTCGGCGAGGCAGCGCCTGAGCAGCACGGTTCCGACACCGTGCTGCTGCTCAGACTCCAGCGTTCCCATCGGCCCGAACCAGGTCCGCCGGTTGCAGCCGTGACAGGCGAACGCTACGTAGGCGCCGTCGCGGGTGGCGACGTGGCAGCCCGGCGGGTCACGGGCGAACGCGAGCTTCGCCTCGGCCGCCCAGGGCAGGTCACCCCAGGGGCCCTGCTGTAGCCAGGCAGCGAGGTCTCCGGACTCGGCGGGCGCGGCCCGGCGGACGGTGATGCCCGTCGCGGCCAGCCGGTGCTCCCCGGTCTCGGTGTCCAGCGGCGCGGCGCCCAGGTCGACGGCCATGTTGACTTCCTCGCCGCAGCGCCGGTAGCCAGAGCGTTCCGCCAGGCAGGCCATCGCCGTGTAGCGCGGGTCAACCCCGGGCCACAACCACACCGGGGGACCCTGGCCCAGCGAGATCTCCGTAGCCCCGCCCGAGCGCAGCGCCTCCTCGACTGCGGCCAGCAGCCGCGTGCCGGTGCCGGCGCCGCGGGCCGCCGGGGCGACTGCGAGCAGGTCGACGTGCCCGCGCACCCCGCCGGGGTGCGGGCGCAATGCCCCGCACGCGATCCCCGTCACCGTCCCGGCCGCCTCGCTGACCAGCGCCACCTGTGTACCAGGCGAGGCCCGGAGAACCCTGGGCAGGTCGGCCGCGTCCGGATCGAGCGACAGCGACTCCTCGCACAGCACGCGGATACCCGCGGCATCGGCAAGGACAGCTGGCCGGATCACCACATGCGAACAGTAAGCCCCTCACCAGCGGCAGCTCAACACAAAAAGCAACTGCCGCTTAGCGGTATAAGACACTAGGGCAGGCTGGCCTGGTTGATATACGGGCAAGCCTGTGATCAAAATCAGTCAGTGTCCCAGCCCTTGAGATCGGAGCGTCGATGGCCGCCGGGACTGCCCTGCTGCTGGGCGCCGGGGCAGTCGCCGGGATCGTGGGGTCCGCCGGCGGAACCGCCTCGCTGATCTCCTACCCGGCGCTGCTGGCCGTGGGCATCCCGCCGCTGGCCGCCAACGTGACGAACGCCGTCGCTTTCGTGGCAGCATGGCCGGGCTCCGCGCTGGGCTCCCGGCCCGAGCTACGCGGGCAGGGACCATGGCTGCGGCGCTGGGCACCGCTCGCCGCGGCGGGCAGCGCCGCCGGCGCCACGCTGCTGCTATTCACCCCTGCCAAAACCTTCGGCCGGGTCGTGCCGTTCCTGCTCGCCTTCGCCGCGCTCGCCCTGCTTCTCCAGCCAAAGGTCACCGCATGGCTGGCACAACATCCCGCCAGCAACAGCCGGCTGCTCCTGCCCGGCGGACTGATCGCAGCATCTGCCTACGACGGTTACTGGGGCGCCGGGGCAGGCGTTATGACCCTCGCCCTGCTCATGATCACCATCGAGCAGCACCTCCCGCGATCCAACGCGCTCAAGAACATGCTCCTCGGGGTCGCCGACGTGACCTGCTGCGCCGTGTTCATCGTGTTCTGGCCCGTCGACTGGGCAGCCGCAGTGCCGATGGCCGCCGGCTTCCTGGCCGGAAGCATGATCGGGCCGTCCCTTACCAGGCACATACCCGGACACATACTGCGGTTATCGTAGCAATCGCCGGACTCGGGCTCGCCATCTACCTTTGGGCCGAAAGCTAGCGACTGCAATCTGCGGCAGTCCGGCCTGTACGATCCAGGTGCAGAAGCGCAGAAGCGCATTCTTATAGGGGGGGACCCGATGGCCGTACTGGTGAGGATGACCGTTGCCGGGATGGACGCAGCCACTTATGACCAGGTATCGACGCAACTTTTGCCTTTGATGGAGAAGCAGCCTGGTTTCATCATGCACGTCGCATATCCGAGCCCAGGCGGATTCTCCGTCGGTGAGGTCTGGGAAAGCCGGGGTCAGTACGAGAAATGGTTCAACGAGAACGTCAAGCCGAACGTGCCCGCTGAGATCCAGCAAGAGGTGATCGAACTCCACGCGGTCGCGCAGCCATAGGGCCCGGCCCCGGAACCGCCGATGGCGGCGGTCCGCTCTGGATCGCCGCCATCCGGGTTCAGCATCAGGCGTCAGCAGCCGCCAGCATTCGCTCGTCCGTCTTCGGGCCGTCCGCCTCCGCCAGGGCGACGCCGGGCTGGCGGCGTGGTGCGCGCAGCAGCAGCAGCAGGGCGTAGCCGACGACCGCCGCGCCGCAGGCGGTGAGGGCACCGGTTCCGCCGAGCACGCTGGTCAGCAGCGGGGCGATGAGCGAGCCGGCGACAATCCCGCCCAGCGAGGCGGGTAGCGCCAGGCCGTAGGCACGGCCGAACACCTCGGGCGACAGTGTCCGCTGCAGGCCGGTCTCGGTCAGGACCTCCACCAGGATGGCGCCAGCGCCGGTGACCGATACCAGGGCGATCGCCACCGCCGGCCAGTGCGCGACCGCCAGCAGCGGCATCGGCAGCCCGACGGCGGCCAGCGCGGTCAGCAGCACAGCGCGGGGATGCGGGCAGCGCAGCGCGCGGCTGGCCAGCGCGGTGCCCACCAGGCTGCCCGCGCCGATGCCGGCGAACAGGTACCCGTAGCCGTGCGTGCCCAGCCCGGTCTGGTGGGCGACCAGGATCAGCAGGACCGTCTGCATCCCGTAGACCAGGCTGCACATGATGTCGGCACCCACCAGCCGCAGCGCCTGCGGGTGCGAGCGCAGCACCGCCGCGCCCTTCGCCACGCCGCGCAGCAGCCCGTCCGGGCGCTCCTGCGACGGCCCGGGCCGGAAGGCCGCGCCGCCCGGGATGGCCAGCACGGCGAGGGCCGACAGCCCGAAGGTAGCCGCGTTCACTGCGAAGGCGAGAGCGGGTGATCCGAGCAGCAGCAGGACGCCGCCGAGGGCCGGGCCGGCGATGATGCCCACGCCCGCGACCGCGGACCGGGCCGCGTTGGCGCCGGGCAGGTCGGCGTCGGGGACCAGCCGGGGGGTGGTCGCCGAGACACAGGGCAGGTACGGGGTGGCCGCGACTGTCGCCGCTGCGGCGATCAGCGGGGCGATCATGATGGGCAGGCGTGCCGCCGCGATGAGCGCCAGGACCGCCATGAGCGCCAGCCGGATGAGATCGCAGGCCACCATCACGCGGCGGCGGTCGAACCGGTCGGCGATCACCCCGCCGAACGGTCCCAGCGCCACGATCGGTACCACCCGGGCTGCGGTGGTGACCCCCGCCCACAGCGGCGAGTGGGTGCGCTCGTAGACCAGGGCGATCAGGGCCAGGTTGTAGAGCCAGTCGCCGACCTGCGAGACGGCCAGTCCCGCCAGCAGGCGGCGGAATGCCGGGTAGCGCAATGACGCCCGCATCGTGCCGGCCGCCGCGTTTTGCATGTTCATCGGGCCCATCCCATTCCCCGTAGCTGTGTTACTTCCACAGTCGGGTTAAGGAGCAGGGCGGCGCATCGGCTGGCTGCCGTAGCGCGCAAGCCGCCAGCCCTCAGATCTGCCCGGGACCTCCTTAGGCTGCCCGGCCACCGCCGGTCGCGGCCCTTAGCCGTCTGCGCAGGACCTCTTAGTGCGCCAACGAGGCGGCCGGCGGCCGCTCCCGTCAGGCAGGGGACTGCACGATGCCGAGGCGGTGCGCTACCGCAGCGGCTTCCACCCGGCCGCTGACACCCAGCTTGGCCAGGATGTTGGATACATGCACGCTCGCGGTCTTGGCGCTGATGAACAGGGCGCGGGCGATCTCCGGGTTGGAGCGGCCGGCAGCCAGCAGCAGCAGCACTTCACGCTCGCGCTCGGTGAGCCCGAACCGGGCGAGCTCGTCGACCGGCTCCTGCCCGGCCGCGGGCGCCGGCTCCTCCCCCGGAGCCATGGCCGGGTCCAGGCTGAGCCGGGCCCGGCGGGCGAGGGCGGCGGCCTCGGCGGCGATAGGCGCGGCCCCGATCCGCTCCGCGATGGCATGCGCTTGCTGGACCGCCTGGGCAGCCGGCTGGCGGTCGCCCGTGGCGCAGTGCGCCTCCGCCAGCCGCAGCAGCGCATACGCCATCGGATAGGGCTCCCCGGCGCGCTGCCAGGCGGCGATGGCCTCCGACCAGGCTCTAGTCTCATCCGTCCCGGTCGCCCGCGCGTGCTCGGCGGCCACCAGCGCCTGGTACCCGCGGGACGGCAGGGCCGGGGCCGCGAGCTGCGCCGCGATCCGGGCCAGCTCGGCGCAGCGCTGCGTGTTTTCGGCCGGGACTCGCTCGCGCCGGTCGCGGGACCGGGTCGCCTCATCGGCCTCGACCCGCATCCCCAGCCAAAGCAGCGGCCACGCATAACGCGCTGTCCCCGGCAGCGGTCCGCTCCCTAGCCCGGCGGCAATGGCGTCCCGCGCGGCGGGCAGGTCCCCTTTGTCGAGCGCAATCAGGGCGTCGGCGTACTGCATGGGCTGCGTGAACTGAACATCAGTCGTGTCGCCCATGGCCCGGCGGCCATCTCGCATCTCGCGGGCAGCATCGTCGTAGTGGCCGCGCATGGCGGCGAGCTCGGCCCGCAACTGCAACAGCGTGGCGCCGAACACGCCTTCGGGCAGGGCACTCAGCGCCCGGGCGGTCAGCCGGTCCACCTCGGTCCACCGACCCAGGCGCAGCAGCGGCTCGGCCTGGTTGCCGGTCAGGTAGGAGCCGAGCGTGCGGGCCAGCCCGGACCGCACCGCCAGGTCCAGCCCTTCGCCCGCCGCCTGCGCCGCTTCCTCGTGCCGTCCCAGCAATTCCAGCGCGTCCGAGAGATTGATGTAGCCGCGCACCGCGGTCATCGGGTTATCGAGTTCGAGCGCCAGCTGCACGCCCGAGCGGAGCGAGCCGAGGCCGGCTTCGGGCGGGCCGAGGTAGGAGCTCGCCGAGCCGAGGGTAATGGCGACGTCGGCCTCCACGTCCTTCGCCCCGGCCGCTCGGGCGGCGGCCACCGCGCGACGGGCCACCTCCGCCGAGTCTTCCATCTCGGAGGCGCGCATCAGGGAGTTGGCCATCGCCGCCAGCACCACCGCGTGGGCCCGGGTCGTCCGGCCCGCGGGGAGCAACGCCAGGGCCTGCTCCAGCGATGCGAGCGCCTCGGCGGCCCGGCCCGAGTCCCGCTGCGCCTGCGCGGACCGCTCCAGTAGCAGCGCCCGGCGGAGCGGGTCGGAGCCGGCCGGCAGTTCGGCCAGGGCGTCGGCGAGGAGAGACTCTGACCGGTCGACCGCGCCAGAGCGGTACGCCGCTTCGGCGGCGAGCCGACTCACTTCCACCTGGTCAAGGCCGGTGCGCTGCTCGGCGTCGGCCACCCGGGGCCAGATCTCCAGCGCCCGTTCCAGATGACGCAGGGCCTCCGCCGGGGCATAGGAGGCCGTCGCGTGACTCGCGGCATCGATCGCCGTCGGCAGGGCCCGGGGCAGGTCGAGCGCGGCATACCAGTGGTAGGCCAGCGCGGCGGGCAGCGCGGCCTCGTCGCTGGCCAGCCCAGGATCACTGGCCAGCGCGGCACCGTAGGCGGCGTGCAGGCGGACTCGCTCGCCCGGCAGCATGTCCTCGTACACGGCGTCCCGGGTCAGCGCGTGCCGGAACGCGTAGCCGTGACCGCTGGGGTCGACCAGGAGCAGGTGGTTGTCCACCGCCTCCCGCAGCGCCGCGAGAAGCTCTGCCTCCCCGATCCCGGCGACCTCCGCGAGCAGGCGGTCGGGCACGGTCCGCCCTGCCACCGATGCGGTGCGCAGCAGCCGCTGCGCGTCCGTGCTCAGCGCGTCGACCCGGCTCAGCAGCACGTCCCGGAGGGACGGCGGCAGGTCCGCTGGATCACCATCGCCGCGCACCGTCCCGGCAAGCTCCTCAACCAGGTAGGCGTTGCCGCCGGAACGGTCGAAGACGACGTCGGCGACGCCCGGCGCGGGGTTATCACCGAGGATCGCCGCCAGCTGGGCGGTGACCTCGTCGCGATCGAACCTGGGCAGTTCAACGCGGTCGACCGACCGTACCCGTTCCCACCCGGTGAGCAGCGGCCGCAGCGGGTGGCGCCGGTGCAGTTCATCGGAGCGGTAGGTGGCCACCAGCAGCACCCGGGCGTCACGCAGCGACCTGACCAGGAAGGCGGTCAGCCCCAGCGTCGACTGATCGGCCCAGTGCAGGTCTTCGATAACGAACATGACCGGCCGAGTCTCGCTCAGCCGGACCAGCAGGCCCAGGACCAGTTCCAGCAACTGTGCCGTCTGGATGTCCTCGCCGGGCGGTCTGGCCGTGCCGCCGGGCGCCAGTTCGGGCAGCAGCCGGGCCAGGCCGGGGCCCGCTGGTCCCAGCACCTCCGCCAGCGCCTCCGGCCGGGTAGTGCGGGCCAGCGTGCGCAACGCATCCACGAGCGGGGCGAGCGGCAAGCCCTCAGCCCCGAGTTCCACGCACTGGCCCGTGAGCACCAGGAACCCGGCATCCGACCCGCGCGCCGCCAGTTCGCTGACCAGGCGCGTCTTACCGACCCCCGCTTCACCGCCGATGAGCACGAACGCCGGCTCACCGGCCTGAGCCTGGCCCATCAGCGCGGACACCGACGCGATCTCCTCGCGACGGCCGATGAAGACCGGGCTCACCACGCTGACACTCATGGCCAAGACGGTGCCACAGATGCGGTTTCACCGCATTGCCCAGCGGTCGCGTCAGCCGATGGACGAGGGGGCCTCTGCCGAGGTCTCTAGCTCTACGATTTCCTCGCGGTAGACGCCCGCGGACTGATTTGCGATCCGCGGACGCAGGTACAGCAGGTACCACAGCACCCCGGCGACCTCAGCTCCGGTAGGCGTAGATCGCCCCGCCGACGGTGAGCACGTAGATGCAGTAATAGGCGACACTGCAGATTGACACCACGTTGGCGGCGATCCCCGCCGACAACAGGTTGATCGCGATTCCCACAGCCGCGACGAGCAGGATCGACGCGACAGGCGTCCGGGTGCTGGCGTTGACGCGGCCGAGTAGCCGTGACCCGGGCAGCATCTTGTCGCGCGACAGCGCGAACGTGAGCCTCGTCGCCACCACCATGTTGGCCAGCACGCAGGAAAAGATGACCAGGAAGACCACGACCTGCAGGATCCCGGCCGCGATGACACCGAAGTGACTCTGGAAGATGTAAATGAGGGGGTTCTTGGCTGACCGAGCAGATCGGCCATGCCGTGCGGGATCGCGATGAGAAATCCGACGATCATGAACAGGCTTGCCGCGCAGTACAGCGGAAGCAGCGCAGCTAGACGGACCTGACGACCAGCAGGGCTGCCGCGCCGACTGATCCGACGATCTCGAAGAAGACCCCGGTGTTGTTGACAGCGCTCACGGCCCGGATGCTGACGATGTTGATGAGCGCGGCGACGGCTATCGCGGCGCTGGCCAGCAGCACGATGTCGCCGTGTGTAGGTGACTTCCAGATGTCGCTGGCAAACACGCTCGCCAGGGCGACCGCAGTCGCGGCCGTGCCCGCTATGAAGGCCAGCAATGCGGTATAACCGGTGAACCAGCCGTAGTGCGGATTGATGAGGCGGCTGTTCCACTGGTAGGCAAAGCCGGTGATCGGAATGCGGGCAGCAAGATGTGCGTATACGAGCACGATGAGAAATACGCCTGCCGCGCATGGGCTCCACAGCCAGACGACCGCCGCGCCCGCGGTTCCGAACAGGCTCGGCAATAGGAAGAAGATCGCCGTAGGCCCGCGGATGTCACCGATGAGCGGGTGGCGCGGCTTCATCGCGCGCAGGGCCCGAGACGCGTACTGACCCATGTCGTCACAGGCCTGAAGCAGGCCGTCTCGCTCGAGAACCTCGAGAGCTGCTAGTCCGGCAGCAAGGCTGACAGGGAACTCGCCGAAGGTCAGCGCCTCGTCCCCGGGCTGGAACCCTCCCAGCGCCGTGCTGGACAGGATCCCAGCGAGAGGAAAGCCCCCGCCGACGCCCTTCCCGAAGACGAGGATGTCGGGCGTTACCCCGTAGTGCTCGGCCGCCCACATCTTCCCGGTTCTGCCGAATCCGGTTTGCACCTCGTCGAACACGAGCACGATGTCATGCTCCGTACAGATCTGCCGCACCTCGTAGTAGTAGCGCCGAGGGAACTCCAACTGAGTGCCATTGCCCTGGACAGGCTCCATGAACAATGCGGGAGGCAGTCCGGTGGCTCTGCGGCCGATCGCGTCGCGAAGTTCGCCAGTGCAGTAGTCGACTTCGGCTTCCGCACTTCGCCCGGATCGGTAGGCGTAAGGCTGCGGAATCCTGAGCACCGCTGGAAAGGAGCGATCGAATGCGTGGTTAGTGTGCGGCCACCCGAGCCCCATGCTGCTCAATGATCGTCCGTGATAACCGTCGGTCAGAGCCAGCCACGGGCCAGTGTGCTGAGGCCGATTCAGCATGGCCAGCTTCATGGCCATCTCCACAGCCAGGCTGCCATGGAGGATGAATCCGATTCGCTTGAGGTCCCCCGGCGCCGAGTCAGTCATTGCCTTGCTCAGGAGCAGAAGCGGAATGGAGTCGAAGTTGGACCTGAGGTGGCTGAGCTGGCGAGCCTGCGCGAAGGCGGCTTCGATCACCTCGGGGACCGAAGCCCCGATGTTGTTCGACCAGGCCATAGAAGTGCAGTCGATGTACTCGTTGCCCTTTGAGTCCCAGACGAGTGCGCCAGAGGCTCTGGTGATGACCAGGCCAGGCTCGCTGCCCGAAGACCACCCGCAGCAGCGCGGCCCTTCCGTCAGCATGTAGCAGTGGAGAACGTGACGCTCCGTCAGCTCGAGGCCTTCCTCGCGGTCGTCGAGGAACTCCACTTCAGCCGCGCGGCCGCGCGCCTCTCTGTCTCAGCACCCTGGATGAGTCACACAGTCCGCGATCTTGAGCGGGCGCTGCGCGTCGAGTTGCTGAGCCGTACCACGCGCACGGTGCAGGTGACGCCGGCGGGCCGGGTGTTCGCCGACCTCGCGAGCCAGATCCTCACCGAGCTCTCGTCGGCGATCAAGACGGCGCGCAGCATGAGCGCGGCGCCGCATGAGGCACTGAAGCTCGGCTACACGATCGGGGCCGGCCTGGAGATAGTTCCCAGGCTGCTGCGCACCTATCACGAAAGAGAACCCAGCGCAGGAATCAGACCGAGTTCGACTTCACCGATCCCTCAGCCGGGCTGCGCGACAACCTCGTCAACGCCGCCGTCGTGCGGCCGCCGCTCGGGCTGGCGGGACTGGTCTCGGTAGAGCTCGCCACCGAGCGGCTTGTCGCGTGCCTTCCGGAAGATCATCCGCTGGCAGCCCGGGAGTCGCTTGGCGTTGCGGACGTACTGCCCGAGCCGATCATCGCCGCGCCCGTCTCTCCCGGCCCATGGCGGGACTACTGGATCCTCACGGACTACCGATCGGGGCCGGCGCCGGTAGTCGCCGAGACGAGCACCCTTGACGCGGAGATGCATCTCGTCTCGAGGGGCGTCGGCCTGAGCATCACTTCCGAGGCAGTCGGCCTCTGGTACAAGCGGCCCGGCGTGACATTCGTGCCGATCCTTGACCTGACCCCGTGTTCGGTGTCACTCGCCTGGTGGCCCCAGGACACCGGCCTGGTGGCCGAACTGGCCGCCGTTGCCAACGAGGTCCGGGCGGCCAACGCCGGGTCGTGAGTCGATGGTGTCCAGGACACCGTCCCAGAAGGCGTGCAGCCGGAATGCGAACCCGCCGAGCCAGCCGACGTGCGGCCCGCGCGGGTGCGGGCGGGTGGGTGCGCGGGCCAGCGCTGCTCGGTAGCCGAGGGCCAACTGCTCGCGCTCTAGGGCGCTCAGCCGCTCTTCGACCCAGGCGACCAGCACCCGTTCCGCTAGCTGGTATGCATCCAGGCACTGCCTCAGCCACGCGTGCACGGTCTCGAGCTCACGGCTAGCAGTGGCTGCCTCGCCGGCGTGATGACATTCGAGGAGGCGGAGCGCCCATTCGGTCTCGCGCGCCTCGGCCCGGTACTCCTTGAGGAGATACCGGTTCTCCCGCAGCCGGCTGGCGACCGGGTAGACGGCCCGCTGCATCGCGGCGAGATGACCGCTTAGCCGCGCTACCGCCTGGTAACCCCCGTCATGTGCACGCTCGCTGAGGGTTCCCGTTGCCGCAACATAGGTGGCCTCGATGAGCGCGGCGATTGGATCGATCCTGGCGCTCAGCCCGCGATCGAGCTGACGGCCGGGATCGCGGGGTTCTGGAACTGCGGGGTAACCCACTGTTTTGCTGGTGCTGGTGCTGGGGCGGTCACGGTCCTGGACGGCGCGCCCGCGCATTAAGAGCCTGTTCATGGCCACGGCGGTGTCCCTTTCGCCTGTGAAGGCGCAGGGCCGCTGCCGGGACGGGCGCACCCCACCTTCTGGAGCGAACGTATGCAGGGCCACCCAGGCGCGCTTCCCCCCGCGGGGGGAACGACAGGGGGGTTCTGGGCGAGGACTACCCGAGCGGGCGCCGCCATGTTCCCCAGGCGGCATTATCGTCGTCAGCGACAGGCGACGCAGGGTCGCCTTCACGCTGGGATGTGCGGTAATGATTAGCGACGATACGTTGCGCCAGATGACGCGCGAAGAACGAGCCGCTCTGAGCAGCAGCATTGCTGCGCTGGACGCCGATCTCCCGTCGCTGAGCGCGGGAGATGCGCGACGGAGACGATTCGTAGTTCTGCTGGCTGGCGCCTCAGCCTGCTTGATTCCGTGGATCGTGCTGCTGGCGCTCACCTTGCCGCACCGCTACGTTGCGGGCCACTGGACAGTGACCTGGGTCGGCTTCGACATCGTTCTGCTCAGCGGCCTCGCCCTGACGGCCTGGCTAGCGTGGCGCCGCCGGCAGGCGGTAGTGATCGCCGCTTTCACGACCGCGACGCTACTCACTTGCGACGCGTGGTTCGACATCACTACCGCATCAGGACGCGCCGATACCATCACCGCGGTCGCGTCTGCCCTGGTTCTCGAACTGCCCCTGGCCGCGCTGCTGTACGCCGTGGCGTACCACCTGCTGCGCCTCACCGTGCGCAGATCACAGGCGGCGGCTGGCTTCCTTGATGCGCCATCCGGACTGCTCAAGTTGCCGCTGTTCGGGGTGCCGAGGAAACCCTCGACGTGAGCCCTGAGGCCGACACGCCTGCGAGCGGTTACTCAGCCACCACAGCATGCCGTCGTCGTCGGTGGAGAAGGCCACCAGGGCCCCCGCCCGACCGCACCAGACCATCCCGCAGGTGACGATCTTGCGATCCGGAAGGCATGAGCCGACCGTTATCCCGTCTCGCCTGATGCGGCGCAGCCGCATCGGGCTGACGGCGGCGGGGCGTTATCTCGATTGATCGGACGCAGGCTGGACCGGCATCCTTGCCTGCATGCCCGTTCCTCTCGTTCGTGCTGGCCGGCTCTATGACGGCGTTCCCTATGCTTACGCTTCGGTCGCTCCGCCTGGTGCCCTGGTCTTCACCGCTGGCGCGTGCCCGCTCGATGAGAACGGGCAGATCGTCGGCGCTGGTAACGTCCGGCATCAGGCCCGGCAGGCGGTCGCGAATCTGGCCGAGGCGCTGGCGGCCGCAGGCGCGGGCCTGGCTGACGTGCTGAAGACCACGGTTTATGTCGCATCTGGCGATCGCGACGACCTGGTGGCCGCCTGGGAGGTCGTCCGGGCGGCGTTCGCAGATCATGACGCGCCGAGCACGCTGCTTGGTGTTGCCGTCCTCGGGTATGCCGGCCAGCTCGTCGAGGTCGAGGCGGTCGCGGCGGCGGGCCGCACTGGCCCCGTGCAGTGATCTGACCAGCCGGGCCGATGACTCTTCCGCCGCAGTCCGGTCCTATGGCTGAGAATGGAGACTCTCTTGGAGAGGAGCAGACCGTGGACGAGGCAGCGCGCGGCTACATCGATGCCATCCCCTCCGGGCATCGCCCTCTGTTCGACCGGCTGCACGAGCTGATCCTTGCCGCTTACCCCGACGCAGCCGTAGTGCTCTCGTACAAGATGCCCGCCTACAAGGTCGGCAGCAGCCGCCTCTACGTCGGCGCATGGAAGCACGGCGTGTCGATCTACGGGTGGCAGCAGGGCCGCGACGCCGGCTTCACCGCCCGCCACCCCGAGCTCACGACGAGCACGGGCACCATCCAGTTGCGGCCCGAAGATGCGGCCGGCATCCCCGACGAGGAGCTCCGCGACCTCGTGCGCTCAGCCCTTGACCCCCGGCCAGGGCCCGAGCCCGCGACTTGAGACCGCGCGTTCTGACCGTGGCGCGGCGCTACGGCTTGACCGTGGCCGCGCCCAGTACCTCGAGCAGCGATCGCCGATCGACCAGGCGCTCGAACCGACGGCCGGGACCAAGAAGCGCGACGAAGTCACGCCGCGCCTGCGCAACGGCTCTTACCCTCGCGGGTTCGCCTCGCCGCGTCATCTGCGCCGACGAGGCGGGGGCCTGGCACAAGACTTCCCAGCCGACCCAGCGGCCTTATCCCCCGAACAGTTAGTACCCGGCGCCCCTCGCGGCGGACCGGGTCGCTCTACAGGGTGAGGCAGAACGGGTGCCTGGCGGGGTCGGCGAAGACCCGGAACCGCTCGCCACCCCCGTTCAGCCGCGACGCGCCCAGCTCCAGAGCCCGCGCCTCGCCGGCGTCGAGGTCATTGACGATAATGTCGAGGTGCGCCTGCTGCGGGTGCGCCGGGTCCGGCCACCGGGGCGGATCGTACCCGGCCACCTGCTGGAACATCACGCTCTTGCCGTCACCGGCGATAAGCGCGCCCTCGGGACCCTCGTAGGTGACCTCCATGCCCAGGAGGTCGGCGTAGAAGCGGGCTAGCGCCGGCGCGTCCGGCGCGTCGATCGTCACCGCGAACAGCCCCATCACCGGCCCGACACCTTCCTTCTGGCACAGGTCGAACGGATGGCCGGCCGGGTCAGCCAGCGTGACCCAGGTCGGGCCGTCGGCCAGCCGGGTGGCGCCGAGGCCGATGGCCCTCTCGGCCGCCGCCTCGTACCCGTCGACCAGCAAGTCGAGATGGAACTGCTGCGGGTGCTCCTGCCCGGGCCACTGGGACGCGACATGGTCCGGAGCCAGCTGGAACGCGATCTCCTGGCCATCCCCCGTCCGCACCGTGATCCAGTCAGATTCCTTCCGGATGATCTCCCAGCCGGCGAGCCCGGCGTAGAACGAGGCGAGCTTCTCGATGTCCGCCGCGTCGAGCGCGACGAGTTCCAGGCGTCCTGTCACAGTCATGTCCCCATCCTGCCCCCGCCCTCCGACAAAACGAGCGCACCGGCGCGATGCAGGGTGCACGTCAGATTAGTGGCGGTTGTGGATCGTGGCTGGCTGCGGGCTTAGTCTGAGAG
>Ga0182024_10017696_pt1 | contig 13345 bp, 10 predicted proteins | sample P32metaG_FD_120480 | JGI IMG/M metagenome (GOLD analysis project Ga0182024, IMG submission 120480) | Permafrost microbial communities from Stordalen Mire, Sweden - P3-2 metaG (Illumina Assembly) | ecosystem: Environmental > Terrestrial > Soil > Wetlands > Permafrost | place: Sweden: Stordalen...
TGGTATTCGGCGGCAATGCGCAGGAACGCCGTAGCCGGGCAGCATTGCAGAGCGTGATTGTATTGCACGCCAAGCTGCACTTCGCCGATGAACAAGCCCGTGTTTCCCCCAGTGCCGGTTGCATAGTTGGTCGAGGCCGAGGACCCCCCCGCACTGGCGAAGGAGGCGTTCGTTTGGGCGACTGCGCCGGCGCTGCTGTCCCACAGGTACGAGACCCGGCCTCCATAAAACAGATTCCAGCAAGAGCACCCGATGGGGGTCAATCCGAAGAGCCCCGTGGTGATACCGGTGCCGTTGAAGCCCGCACCAGACGCGGCCGAGGCGGAATAGAAGTTACCGCCGATAACGTCGGTCGAAGAGGTGCTGGATCCGCGGCTGAACTGTGCGTATCGGGCACCGACGGAGAGCCACAGTTGGCTGTTGCCGTAGTAAAGGCGGCGGATGCCTTCCAAATCGAATGTCTGCAGCTTCAAAAAGCTTTGCGAAAACAGGCCCTGATTGGTTCCGGACGGGAAGGTGGATCCGCCGGCACCGTCGGCAAAGCGCCAGTAGCGAACGCCGACGCCCCAGCACTCGCCCATCACACCCATCCACAGGCGGGGAGTGACAATCATGCCGCTGGCCGAACTGGAGTTGTAGCTATTGGTGGGGGTCGTGGGAGATCCATTGAAGACCGAGTAGTTCGTGCCGCCGCTGGTGTTCTGCGTGGGTGCCAGAAATAGGGCTTCCACGCCGACAAACGGCTGCAAATACCGGCGACAGTCCCCCATCGCCGTACAGCCGCAGCTCGGCAAGCATGACGCGGCAGGCGTGCCCGAAACTGACTCGAGGCTCGATTCCGGAGCTTCGGGAATCGGCGCCACCGGATCATCGGGATCGGCGGGCGGTTCCACTTCTTTGTCCACTCCCTGATAGTACGCGGCCAGTGCAGCCGTCGACGGCGACGAGTTGTTCGACGCGTTCGAGTCCTGCGCGGCCTTCGCGGCAGGTAATTGCAGCGTTGGCCAAAAAGACGGTAAATCGGCTCGTGCGGCGGCCGGAGCCATCAACGCACAGAGTGCGAACCATCTAAGCGATAAGCGACAAATGCGTAACATCGCGGGTTCCTCCGTGATCCAATGTGCTGGTGAGACGTGAGCGTGAGACGTGAGCGTGAGACGTGAGCGTGAGACGTGAGCGTGAGGCGTGAGACGTGAGGTGAGCTTAAGCGGCAAGCGTGAGGTGAGGCGTGAGGTGGGATGTAGAGCCTGCGTTGGCTGATCGATCAAAAACCGATCGCCAAGCAGACGACGGCGCTCGTCGTCATGACTTGCGCGTTATCTTGCGGACAGGCGGACAGACTGAGGAGCAGAGGCAGAGGTGGGTCGGAGAGGAGAATCTGAGGGGACGGGCAGCCGCGTTGCGCGGTGTGCCCGATAACCGTTATCGCACGTATTGCAGGAAGAATCCAAACGTTTATACCGCTGCGTTATTCCCGTTATATGCGGCAGGGCTTTACAGGCGTGGGTCGCTACCACGCGTACAAGTTGCAAATTCCACGCGACCGCTACGCTTTGGCGGTCCGCAGTCTGGGAAGTAACCTGCCGTCAGGCCCGGGCGCCCGGGGGAGGCGACAAGCCGCTGGCGGTTGCCCTCAAAGGACTTGAAGACTTTGACCGCACGCTGGGGGGGGGGCGATTTCCGGTCGCCCAGGCTTCGGAGCGGCTGCTTTCAGCTTGCTCGCCGGCAAGCCGCGTGGCGGCACCGACGGTGCGTCCCCCGGCCGGAGGTTTGGGTCGACTTTTCGCTGTCCGCCAGTTGCAGGCGGGGCCAGACCACGCAAATAGGACGCGCTCGGCCGAGTGGCGGCCGTATTCGGCGAGCGCGGCGGTAAGACAGATCGACCTGACGGGTTGTAACGATTCTGCCGGGGAAAACTTCGGCCCACAGGCGCCGAGGGCGGAACAACCGTTCTTTCCGTCATTTTCTGCCTAAGCCCTAACCGATGATTACGCTGTCACAGTCGACAAATTCGTTATTCACGGCACATCGCGAAGAACGCTTACAACCGGCACAGCTTCCGCCCGGGTCTACGAGCCCCAAGACGGAACGTTTGATCCCTTTTCGAACTGAAGGCGAACCAGAATGCCTCTTGCGACCCACCGAAGGCAGTCGGCATTGCGAGTCGAGAGGGGACGGCGCGCATTGGCACGGGCATTGAGCTTGTTGGCCGTTTGCGCCGTCTTTTTGCGCGGGGCAATGTCGAACGCCGACGAGACAACGACCCAGCCGCCCCTGCCACGCGAACTATCGGTCTGGAGCTGGCTCCAACAGAATCAAGGGGCTGCCGCCACCTCGTTCGCCCGCTGGCAGGCTGAGCAACAAAGCGCCGGCGGCGGCGTGGTTGAGCCGGCCCTGTGGGACGCGCCGATCAACAACCTGGTCCCCGTGCCCGACGCACAGCAGGCAAGTGCCACCAGTGGCCTGGGGGACACGCGACTCAACCAAGGGTCGTTGATCGAGGCGGTGCCGCCGATCCCACCCCCGCCGCTCGGGCGACGGCTGACGCAGAGCGCGCCGATCGAGCTGGCCCAGCAAACACCGCCGCCGGATACCGGCGTTCAAGCCGGCGAGTCCCCTTCGGCCGTGGGCACGGCCCAACCGGGGGGCGACGACAAGAAACTCGGAAAAGCACCCGTTGATTACAGCCGGCAATTCTTGCGCACCCAATCGGTGCTGCTCAAGCAGGGGCAATGCCAATTCGATACCGGTGCCGCCTATGCCACCGTGGAATCCTATTTTCCAACCATTGTCGGCGGCAACCTGACCCAGGGATTCTTTCACCGGCGATTGGGCTACGTGCCGGCGCAGATTCGGTATGGGCTGACCGACCGGGCTCAACTCTACGTGAACTGTCCGGTGGGCTACGTCTGCTCCCAGCAATCCGTATTGGGTTCTTACTCGAATTATTCAGGGCGCGGGGGGACGGGGGACACGAACCTGGGCTGCTCCTATTGGTTGCGCAAGAGCAACGGCTGTCCGTTCGATCCCGACGTCATCGCCACGGTCGGCATGACGATTCCGACGGCTCCGGCCTCTTTTTTGAGTGCCTTCAACACACCGCAAACTTCGCTCGGTCAGGGATTCTGGGCCGCGACCTGGAACGTGCTAGTCGTGCAGAGCTTCGACCCGGTGACGATTTTCTATGGCGTCGGCGGCCGACAACTGTTCGGCAAGGACGTCAACGGCAGCTATGTCCAGCCCGGCCAGCAATTCACCTATCAACTCGGGGCCGGCTTTGCCGTCAACGAACGGGTCACGTTCAGCGCGAGCTATTTCGGGTATCTCATCTCCGACACCTATCTCGACCATCAGCGGGTCGTCGGTTCGGTCCTCGAACCGCAGTACATGCGATTCGCGGTGACGGTCTCGCGAACCTGCCGGATCATCGAGCCCTACGTGTTGATCGGAACGACGGCGGACGCGGCCCGGAGCATCATCGGCCTCAACATTACCTTCATGTAAAAGCGGCGACGGCGGTTGCGCTCGCCGACGGCACTGACTTGCATGTTGACCCTCTCTTCCCTTTTCTCCGAGCAGGAACGCCATGCGGGCTAGCAGGCCGTTGAAAAATGGGACTGGCTCCGAGCAGGATCCCGCGAACCCCGACAGAAACGGCGGTCGCGAGGTGCGTGTGCCAATTTTTCAACACGCGGCCAGGCCGGTGGTAGCCACGCCGCCGACCGGCTGGCATTGGCCGTGCGCCGTGCTGCGTGGTTGCCTGACGCTGCTCTTGGCTGGTCAGTTGCTGGTCTCGTTTGGCGAGGCTCAGGAGTTGCGGTCGCCGATTCGCGATCCGGCGATTATTTTTCAGAAGCGCAACAATCGAAGCTGGCTGGAGATTCGCCGGCAAAACATCGTCATGCAAGGGCACGACTATTCGTGCGGCGCGGCCACGTTGGCGACCGTGTTGCGCTATTTCTGGGGGGACAACGTCAACGAGGAAACGGTCCTGCACACGATCGACGGCCTTTTGACCACGGCCGAGCTCAACGATCGCGTCAAGAATGGATTGGCGATTGCCGATTTGCGACGCGCCGCCGTCGAGATGGGATATCTGTCCGAAGTCGGCAAAATCACCTTCAGCGAACTCGGCCAGTCGAAAGTCCCGCTGATCGTGGCGATCACCGCCGACGGCTTCGATCATTTCGTCGTGGTCCGCGGCATTTTCGGCGAAAACGTTTATCTGGCCGATCCGATGCGGGGAAACATTCGCGTGCGGACTTCGCTGTTTCAATGTCAGTGGCAGAAAAATGCCGTCTTGGTGGTTCTCAAGGCCAAGGTGGATCCACCGAGAATCTCGCCCCTGACCGTGCGACAAAATGAAGTCGATCTGGGCGAGCTCAACAACCAGGTCGTCCGCACGATGCCGACCAAACCCGGCTCGCTCGTCACTCCCTAGCCGTGGCGCCAATGCGCCGGCTCGGCTTACCACAGGAAGCCGGTGGAGAAGCCAAAGCCCAACAGGGCAAGGTTCGAGCCGCCGGCCGCGGCCGTGGCTTGTACCAGGGCGCTGTTACTCATTGGCCCAGCATTGGCATAGCCATTGGCTGAGCAGGCGGTGCTGACGTGCCAGTACTGGAATTCGCCGCCGAAGCGGAAAAAGGCCGTCGCCGGGATGCTTTGCAGTGCATGGTTGTACTGCACGCCGAGTTGCAGCTCGCCGATGAACGCGTCGCCGTTGCCGTAGCTTCCGGCCGGAGAGCTATAGGCTGCGGAAGCGTTGTGGACGTAGGAGGCCGACGCGTCGGCAAACGCCGACGAGTAGCAGGCCCCGAGATAGGAAACGCGTCCGCCGTAGTACACATTCCATTCAGAGCTGCCGAGCTGGCTTAGCCCGTAGAGGCTCGTGGTGACACCCAGCCCGTTGAAACGCGAACTCGAACTGGCCGAAGCGGAATACAAGCCATTGTTGAAAACATCGCCCGCCGAGACGATCGAGTTGCGGGCAAACTCGGCTTGCCGCAATCCGACCGTAAACCAGAGTTGGTGCTCGTCGAACTGATAACGACGGATGACTTCGAAGTCGAACGTCTGAAGCTTCAGCACCCCCTGCGCGAAGACGCCTTGGCTCGTCGCGTTGTTCGGGTACTCCAGGCCGCCGGGATCGTTCGCAAAACTCCAGTAGCGAATACCCACGCCCCAGCGCTGGCCCATCACGCCCATCCAAATGCGCGGGGTGACCACCATGCCGTTGCCATTGCTGGCGGTGTAGCTGCTCGTGCCCGACGGATCGCTGAACGTGTAATTCGCGCCGCCGCCACCTGTATTATGGATCGGCGCGAGAAAGACGGCTTCGATGCCGACGAAGGGTTGCGCATAGCGAGTGCGCCACTGGCCCATCCCGGCGTCCGGGCTGGCCACCACGCTTGAAATCGGAGCGCCGCTGGACGACTGCACAGCGGTGACGGTCGACAGCCCATCGGTTTCGACCGGGTCGGTGTAGCCGGCGCTGGCGACCGACGCATCGGCGCGGTCGACCGGGGCAGGCGCTCCGGGGACCGGCGGCACGGGCAACCCAGCGGGCACCTGCGCTCGCGCGACGGTGGGAGCCAACAGGCCGCACAGCGCCACCCAAGCCCAGAACGAGCAACCGATTCGTAGCATTGCGGGATTCTCCGTGAGCCAAACGCTTCGGTCAGCGCGGATAGGGCGGCCGACCTTTCGCTCCGAGTTGGCCCACTCGGCGCGCACTATTTATCAAGGCCTGTCAGGCGAAGCAAGACGGGTTCGATCCTGGCACAGCGCAAGTCGAGAAACTCCGTCAACTTCCGCCGTCCAGCAGGGGGGATTCGCCCCCCGATCTGCCCCGCGGCAGCGGTGGTCGATCCCAAGCGAACGGAAGGAGCCGGCGGAGGCAAAGAAAGCCTGGAAACACCGGCATTGAGGGGTGGCCGTCGGCGACGTCGACTCGGCCGGCGCTGTTTCGCTCCCGCCAGATTCGCGCCCAGCGCTGGACGACCATCGACCAGCGCGGGGGGGATCCCGCTCTCTTTTCGAGGGCGTTCCAGCAGAATTCGACCGATCGACGCCGCAGGCAAGCCTCAGCTTCCGATCACGGCACGAGGTTTGCTTACTAAGAAGCTAACCCCCTTGGGGCTTCTGTGCCGCGACGGCGCGGAAGCAATAAATACTTACACGAGTGAAGGAGTTTACCATGTTATATTGGGCTGGTGTTTTCCTGGTTTTGGCTCTGGTAGCCTCGCTGTTCGGTTTTGGATTCGTGGCAGGAACAGCGATTTGGTTTGCCAAAGTCCTGTTCGTCGTATTCTTGGTGTTGTTCCTGGTTAGCCTCGTGGGTGGCATGCGGCGGCCGGTCGTTTGACGACGCGACGCAATAACGCGACGTAGAGTTGCCTGGAACAATTTCGAACGCTTTGCCGCACCGCTTTGGCGGTGCGGCGTTCATTGTGGACAAGGATGGGAATTATGAATCAGCATGATCGAAACGCGACGGACCAATTGCGGGACAAAGTCGGTGACGTGCGCCAGAATCTGCGCGACATTGGTTCGATCGCCCAAGATGCGGCGAAAGAAAAAGTGACCAATTTGCAAGACGCCGTAAGCGAGCGGGCTGCCGAGTTGCGAGATGCGACGAGTCGCAAGGCGGAAGACCTCCGCGCCCAGGCGGGCGAGTTTTGCGACGAAAGCCGGCAGCGGGCGGTCGACTTCGAGCGAACTTTGGAGCAGCGGATCCGCGAGAAACCGTTGCAGTCGGTGGCGATCGCCGCCGGCGTCGGAGTTTTGCTCGGCATTCTTTGGATCCGCCGCTAGCGATTTTCGAAAGCCATCGGTATGGATAGCACGAGCGCGCAAGGCCGCGGCGATTCTTTCGCGGGACCGGGCGCGGCCGAAACCGGTTACGATGCGGGCGCGCGTCGACCATCGGGATTCGAAGATCCCGTGAGTTCGGAGCGGCTGCCTCCCTCGGCCAAGGGTCCGGCGGCGGCCGAGCGGGTGTGCGAAGATATGCGCGCGATGCGCGCGGCTTTGGAGCTTTTTATCGCGGTCCGACGCGATCAGTTGAAGCTTGCGCTTCGACGGACCTTTCTTTGGGCTGTCGCAATCGGTTTGGCGATCTTCGTGACCGCGGTCTTAGCGGCCACGGCATGCGTGATGGTCATGGTTGGTATGGCCGGCGGCGTAGCCGAGTTGGTCGGCGGCCGTATCTGGCTAGGCCAGTTGCTGACGGGACTGGTCTTCGTCGGCGGAGGAGGAGGGCTGGCCTTCGTTCTGGTGCGCATCGCACAGCAGCGGTTTCGGCGGAAGACGTTGGAACGGTATGGAAAAATCGAACGCTAGCCATGCTTCGGCCGACACCGCGCGTTTCGGATCGGAAGCTGATTTTCTGGCCGATCAGGCCGCCGCCGCCCAACGGGCGATGTCGGTGACGCTCGAGCGGATGCGCGCCGATCTTGGCGATAGCGCCGACCTGGCGGCGTGGGCGCGTCGCTATCCTTGGCCGACCGTCGGAATGGCCGCCGCGGCTGGTTTCCTGGCCGTGTTGGCGATTCGCAGTCCAGCAGCCTCGCGTGCGAACGAATCGTCTCCGGCGAGAGAAAGCGATTCGTCGGACGAACAATCCGGCAAGCACCCGCGCGGTCGACGTAGTGCTGGAAAAGACCACGGGCTATTTCATTCGTTGATGAGCGAGCTGCTGCGGAATTTCGCGACCGCCGCACAAGGGGCGCTGTTGGCCGCGATCGGGGCTCGATTTCAACCCCCTCCCGCACCGCCCGACCATTCGCCCCCCGTGAACGATCCGACGGCGGATCCCTTGGCTGCCGGCACGAGCGGTGGCAATGGGTTTGCGTCGTCCGATTCGTAGCGCCTGCGAGAAGCTTGTGCGCGTCTCCCCGCCGAGACATTTCATTCAAGCGAGGCGCGAGGCGCCGCTACTTGAATTCGTCTTTGACGCTCTGCTCGGTGTAGAGAGGCAGATGGCGGTAGTAGACTTCGAGCGTCATCGTGGCCAGGGCCGTGCAATAGAGACGACCGCCAGCCGTCGAGCCTGGATCGGTTCCCTCGAAGTACCAACTGCCTGCTTCGTGTCCCGCCTTGCCCTGCGCGGCGATCAAGTAATCGCGCATGGCGGCATTCCATTTCGACCATGCGTCGCCGCCATAGTGATGCATGACTTGGGTCGCGTAGTAGTTGTAATACATGTTATTGCGCGGTGGACCGGAATTGTTGAGCGATGGGCGATCCTCGCTGATGAACGAAACGCCGTTGACGAGTGCCGGCCGGTCCTGTTTCCAGCCCATATACATCCGGCACAACAGTCCGATTGCCGAAGTGGCCGTTCCACTACCGCGCGTTTGGTACCCATACATGGCTCCGTCCTGTTGCTGCACGCTGTCGAGAAAATAGCCGGCCTTGCGAATCGTATCGGAGGGAACTTTGAGGTAGGCCATGTTGGCGCTTTTCAACGCCATCATCTGCCAACCGACGACCGACGTGTCGCCTCTCTCACGAGGTTCATAGCGCCAGCCGCCTCCGACACGATCTTGGGCGGCGACGATGAAGTCGATTGACTTTTGGGCAGCGACCATGAGCGCGGGATCGCGGGTCATGCCATACGCTTCGCACAGCGCAATCGCCGCCAGACCGTGGCCGTACATGTTGCCGAGATCATCCCACAAGCCGCCGTCGCTGCGTTGGAGCGCTCCCAAATAATGCAACGCCAGGTCCACGTTTTGCTTGTAGCGGCCCTGCCGATGGGTTTCTCCGGCTCCCAGAAACGGCAACAATCCCAGGGCCGTCGAGGCCGCCGGTGAGGACATCACCCCCCAGTGACCGCAACGGCCGCCGCAACGGGGCGCCGTTTGATGTTCGAAACTCCAACTCCCATCGTAGTTTTGATGTTCGCTCAGCCACTCGAGCGATTGAGCGACAGCCGCCTCGCTTTCCGGTGTGCCGCCCCCCCGGCGGACCAACTCGGCGCGGGTGGCGGCACTCAACCGGCCCTGTAGCGATCCGGTGATCGCGTTGCCGATCCCGCCGAGCAGGTCACCGTTGGCACCGGCCGCGCCATCTTTGCCCACGCCGGCCGGCACGAACATCGCGTTCAAGGGATTGGCAATCGTGGGCGCTGCGGGGAGGAGCGCTGCCTGGGATTCCAACGGTCCACTGGCGGGCGCCCCGGCCGCGGGCTGCAACACCTGATCCAGCTTGTTTTCGGCCGGCGCATTTTCGACCGGCGCATCGAGCGAAGCAGCCTCCAATCCACGAGGATCGCCTCCGCCGTCGCCGCGAGTCAATGTGGCCAGCATTTCTGGCTGCGGTCTGAGACCGCCGACCACGGTATAGCTGGCCAGGATCAAAATGAAGCTGAGATGAAAGACGGTGCTCAACAACCAACTCGGCACCTGTTGCCAGGAGCCTCCCAGGCTCGACACGTTTCCGGCGAGCACGACGCGCTCGGCAGGAGCGGGAGCCGGCAGTAGTGGCGGCGACGCCAGGCGCTCCGCTGGCCCAGTGGCGCCAGCCGGGCCACCGCGGTCAGGCCTCGAAGAGGAGCTGTCCATGCGTTTGTCGCCCCGCTTGGGGATGCCGACGCAAATCGTCGTCCGAAAGCGCTACTGTTTGAATCTGTCTTTCGTACTCTGATCGGAGTAGAGGGGCAGATGGCGGTAGTAAACTTCGAGGGTCATCGTGGCCAGGGCGGTGCAATAGAGACGACCGCCAGCCATCGAGCCCAGATCGGTTCCGTCAAAGTACCAACTACCGGCTTCGTGTCCCGACTTGCTCTGCGTGGCAACCAGGTAGTCGCGCATGGCGGCATTCCACTTCGTCCATTCGTAGCCGCCGTAATGGTGGAGTACCTGCGTCCCGTAGTAGTTGTAATACATATTATTGCGCGGCGGTCCGGTGTTATCGAGCGACGGACCGTTCTCGCTCAGGATCGCGACGCCGCGGACCAGTGCGGGTCGATCGTGATCCCAGCCCATGTACATCCGGCATAGCAGACCGATCGCCGATGTGGCCGAACCGTTGCTCGGCGTGTTGTAGCCATACACGGCTCCATTCTCTTCCTGCACGCTGTCGAGAAAGTAGCCGGCCTTGCGAATCGTATCGGCGGGGACTTTGAGGTAGGCCATGTTGGCGCTTTTCAAAGCCATCATCTGCCAGCCGACGACCGAAGTATCGCCGTCGGGCCTCTGAGGAAAGTAGCGCCAGCCGCCGCCGACAGGATCTTGATAGGTGACGATGAAGTCGATCGATTTTTGGGCGGCCTGTTCCAGTGTGCTGTCGCGTGTCATGCCATACGCTTCGCACAGCGCGATCGCCGCGAGCCCGTGGCTGTAAAACTTGCCCCCCGGTTCCCACAAGCTGCCGTTGCCGCCATTCTGATACATGGCTCGCCCTAAATACTTCAGCGCCATGTCGACGTTCCGCTTGTAGTGCCCCTGCCGATGCGTTTCGCCGGCCCCCAGAAACGGCAACAGGCCCAAGGCGGTGGCAGCAATTTGGGCCTGTTGCTGACGACCTGGGTGGTCGCAACGGCCGGCGCAGTGCGGCGACAGTTGATGGGCGAAATTCCAGCTTCCATCCAAATTCTGGTGTTCGCTGAGCCACTTGAGCGCCAGTGCGACGGCCTCCTCGCTGTCCATTGTGCCGCCACCGATGCCGACCAACCGAGCGCGGCCGGCGGCGCTGAGCCGGCCTTGCAGCGAGCCGGTGATTGAGTCGCCGATCCCGCCGAGCAGGCCCGCCCCGGGATCGGACGAAGTGCCCCCTGCGCCTCCCCCGCCCGCGCCCATGGGCAGCGAGAAGGAATTCAAAGGACTCGCGATGTTCGGCGCCTTCGGCAGCAGCGCCGCCGAGGAGTCGATCGATTCGCTGGCGAGCGGTCCGGCCGTTGTGGGCTGCAGCACTTGATCAAGTTGCTGGCCGGCAGGCGGACTTTTGATCAATGGATCGAGCGAACCCTCGTCCAAGCCGGCGCTATCGCCGTCGCCGTTGCCATCGCCACGCGTCAACGTTGCCAGCGATCCCGGTTGCGATCGCGAAGCGCCGACCACTGAATAGGTGGCCAGGACCAAGATGAATCCCAGATGAAAGACGGTACTCAACAACCAACTCGGCACCTGCTGCCAGAAGCCTCCCAACGCCAGCGTGTTTCCGGCCAGTGCAATCAGGCCGCCGGGGGCGGGCGGAACCACCGGCCGTTGACTCGGCGCTTTGCCCACCGCGGGCGCGCTGGGCTGAGCGTTTCCTGGATGCCCATTTTCCAGTGACATGGTCGTCGAGAGCTGCAGTCCGCTGGAGGTCGGCGGGTTCACCGGCGGCAAACCGATGGCCGGCGCTGATGTTGGTTGCGAGACTGCGGAGCCAGGATCGGAGGAGCCTGGCAGACCGAGCGATATCGAGAGATCGTGCGACGCGGCGGCGCCGCCCCCCGCGGCAGACGGCAACGGTGGCGGAGCCGGCGGGCACTGCGGTGGCCGGAGGACACCAGCCGGGCCATCGCTTTCAGAGCTCGAAGGGGAGCTGACCATACGTTATTCGTCGCTTCAGATACAGACGCAGGCCGCGGCTGAAATTTGAGAATCGCGTGACCAGACGGGGGACTTGTCCGCGGATCGGCTGCGCAGAGTGAAATGTTCCTCAGTCCTTAGTGTATGCGAGAAGGGCCAAAAGAAGAGCCTCGCGGCAGGAAAAATGGTTGTGGCGGCCGCCGCGGAGGGACCGAGCCGGCGTCGTGTGGCCGGGCGGCGATTGCAGAAAGCCCAGCAGGGCAGGATTCGGCTCGACGCTCCACTAGCGAGAATGGCCATAAAACGTACAATTCATCCGATTGTGCCTTTTGCACTCGAACCGCGGTCGATCGTGGCCTGCGGGCGTAAGACGGGAAGCAGCACGGCCGACGGCGTCAAGACTTTATACGGGATTTCTCAGGAGAATCGGGACATGGCCAAGGGAAAGAAAAAGGTGGAGACCGTCTTTCTCGTCTGTGACGAGACGGGCGATTACAACTACACCCTGCGTCGCAAATCGGGGGGAGAAAAACTGAAACTCCAGAAATACTCGTCTCGTCTCCGCCGCCGCACGCTCCACACCGAAAAGAAGAAGTAGGGGAGAGCAGCCGGCACAAGCGCGCCGGTGATCCTGTCTGGAGTGTTCTGCCCCCCGCTGCACTCCCCCCACTGGTTGTGCTTCTCGCACGTCGGGGCTCCCGTCGTGCGGTTTCGCGCGGAAACCAGCTTGTTTTGCACCCGCACCGCGCGCCTCTTGCGCACCGTCTCAGCCTGCCTGACGGCACCCCCCCTCGCGCAGCCGGTAATCGCCCCCCCTGGCCCAAGATTCACTTGCAGAATTTGCGGTAAATCTTGCTCTCGAAAACGGTCTGTTTAAAATAGTGGGGAGTGGCAGTTCCGTGCATTATTTTGCCAAGCGGATCTGTCAGAATCCCGATCCAAACGTGTGATGAAGGCGTTTGGGCTCGACAGTGCGCTTGGCAACGCAAGCTTGCAATCATTGGAGTCGACTCGACACGGTAAGGAACCGTTCGAGGCTCCACGAAAATATGTACAGCAGCAATGAAGCGGGGTGGTCTCGCTTCGGCGGTTTGGATGTGGACACGTAATGCGTGAACTGCGTCAGACCCCCAAACGTGAGGGAGAGGTCATGAAAACCTGTTGGGTTCGGTCGTCAGAGGCGCCTGGTTGGACACGGTCTGGATCTTGGGTACGCTCGGTCCGCTGGATGTGGGCTTGGCTGCTGGCCTGTGGCATGGTCGGTTTGGCCGGCGCCCAGAACATCGACTCGCGCGAAGGCGTCGGCGGCAGCGGCGTGCCGACGACCAGTCCCGACGTGCCGGAGGCGGATGAATACAACCCGGCGCTGCTCGATCGAACGCTGGAAAACAATCGACTCACCGAATCGCTGATCCGCACGGAAGTCGAAAACGAGCTGCGGCAAGCGCGGGCGCGGATGGCCAGCAACCCACAGGCGGTTCAGGAATCACTGAAGTTGGTGCTCGAGCGCATCCTCAAAGCGCCGGAATTGTCGGCCGAAGCGCGCGCCCAATTGCGAGGTCAATTGGAAACGTCGCTGCGTGAATCGGCGCGGCGAACCGTGGAAAAAGATCAGCGCGACATCGAGCTCGATCAAACACGATCGCAGGCCGAAGAACGCCTGCGCATCGTTCAATCGATCGAACGCCATCAAGAAAAGCTGCGTCAATTGATGGATCGGTTCGATTCGTTGATGTCCGAAGGACGTTATCTGTTGGCCGAGGAGACGGCGGCCTATGAGGTGCAGAAGATGGCGCCGAACCTGCCGATCGCGGTTTCGGCCGCAA
>Ga0182024_10017697_pt1 | contig 13345 bp, 12 predicted proteins | sample P32metaG_FD_120480 | JGI IMG/M metagenome (GOLD analysis project Ga0182024, IMG submission 120480) | Permafrost microbial communities from Stordalen Mire, Sweden - P3-2 metaG (Illumina Assembly) | ecosystem: Environmental > Terrestrial > Soil > Wetlands > Permafrost | place: Sweden: Stordalen...
GTGTGATGTAATGGTAGCCTGCGACCTTCCCAAGGTTGACGCGCGGGTTCGATTCCCGCCACCCGCTCCAAGCGCGACCGGCGACGTAGCCAAGTGGTAAGGCAGAGCTCTGCAAAAGCTCCATCCCCAGTTCGATTCTGGGCGTCGCCTCCAATCATTCTGCTCGTGCTTGCATTCCTCGCGACCGCCGTCGCCGGTCCGCTGATCGGGATTCGCCTTCTCGACGCCGCCTCGAACGCTCAGGTTCGCCTGGCCGACGCGCGCGCCGCGCTCGACACGCTGCTGCGCACGCAGTTGGCCGAAGAGACGGGCGTGCGCGGGTACATCTCCACGCGCGATCCGCAGTTTCTCGAGGCCGATAAGCCGCCCGATCCTGAATTCGACCGCACGGCGCTCGCACTCGAGGGGCAGCTGCGCGCGGCGCACCTCGAGCACGGACCCGAAGCGGTCGAAGACATGCGCGCCCTGCACCTGCAGTGGGAGCAGGCGGTGGCGTTGCCGCTGATGCGCGATCCGGGGGCGCGCGACGCCTACGTGCAGCAGGCCCAGGGCAAGTTTCTGACCGACGCGATGAGCCGCGATGCGGCCCAGGTCCGCGCCGCGCTCGACGCGGCCGGTACCGGTGTGCAGGCCACGCTGGCCCGCCGCATCAACGCGACCGTTGCGGTCAGCGCGGGAATCGTCACCGTATTCGCGATCCTGGCACTTTCCTACGCCGCCGGCCGAGCCAACGCGATGACGCGGCTGGCGCGCGAACAGTCGCTGGTCGACGCGCTGCAGCGCACGCTGCGGGTGACCGGCCAGCACCTCGCGCGCACCCAGATGGGCTTCGCCTACGGCTCCGCGACGCGCGAGGCGCTGGTCGGCGGCGACCTGCTCGATGCCTGGCGTGCGACGCCCGACCGCGGCTGGTTCTTGATCGCCGACGCCAGCGGTAAAGGCATCGAGGCCGCACGCCACGCAGCCTTCGCGCAGTACGCGATTCGCGCGCTGGCGCAAGATGCCGACGATCCGGCCGAGGTCGTCACGCGGTTCAACCGCCTCTTCCTCGATACGATCGACGATCCGCAGGCGTTCATCGTCGTCTTCCTGGCGTCGTTCGAAGCCTCGACGCAGATCCTGCGGTATGCCAGCGCCGGTCACGGTACGGCCTACGTGCGGCGCGGGACGGAGATCGAAGAGCTGCCGCCGACCGGGACCGTCGTCGGCTTGGAGCGCGAGGCCGAATACGCGACCGAGATCGTTCCGTTGGCGGTCGGCGACGTCGTGCTGCTGGCCACCGACGGGTTGAGCGAAGCGCGCGATTCGCGCGGCGAGATGCTCGGCGAGGAGCGCGTCGTTGCTCTGCTGCGCGAGGCGCCCGCCGACCCGCAGGCGCTCTGCGACCTGCTGGTCATCTCGGCCGACGATTACAGCGGCGGCGTCCAGGACGACCTGGCGATCGTGGCACTGCGCGTGATCCAGCAGGAAGGCATCGATACGCCGTTCGACGCGCTGGACGCGAGCCAGACCGGTTCCTGATGGCCGAAGAACGGATGATGCCGGCGGCGAACAGCGCGAGGTCGTGCTCGCCCGCCGGATCATCCCCTGCCTCGATATCAAGGACGGCCGCGTCGTCAAAGGCGTCCGTTTCGTCGCTTTGACCGACGCCGGCGATCCGGCCGCGCTCGCGCGCCGCTATGAGGAAGAAGGGGCGGACGAATTGGTCTTCCTCGACATCACCGCGACCGTCGAAGGTCGCCGCGCGACGCTCGAGGTCGTGCGCGCGGTCGCGCACGAGCTGACGATCCCGTTCGCGGTCGGCGGCGGCGTGCGCGGGGTCGAGGACGTGAACGACCTGCTGCGCGCCGGCTGCGACAAGGTGAGCCTCAATTCGGCCGCGGTGCGCGATCCGGGCCTGATCCGCGAATCGGCGCATCGGTTCGGCGCGCAGTGCATCGTGGTCGCGATCGACGCGCGGCGCTCGACGGCGGTCCCGTCCGGTTTCGAAGTGGTCATCGACGGCGGGCGCACGGCGACCGGGCGCGACGCCGTCGCGTGGGCGAGCGAAGCCGAGTCGCTGGGCGCCGGCGAACTGCTGGTCACCTCGATCGATCGCGACGGGACGAAAGACGGCTACGATCTCGAGCTGATGCGCGCGCTGCGCGGCGCGGTGAACCTTCCGCTGATCGCTTCCGGCGGCGCCGGCTCGGTGGCGGATTTCGTGGCGGTGTTTCGCGACGCCGACGCGGATGCGGCGCTGGCGGCGACGCTCTTTCACTACGCCGAACTTTCGATCGGCGACCTCAAGAGCGGGCTCGCCGAGGCCGGAATCGTCGTGCGGCGCGATCCGGTCGCCGTATGAGACGCGAGCCGCTGGCCGGCGTGCGCTGGGACGCCGACGGTCTGGTTCCGGTCGTGATCGCCGACGCCGATACGGGTGCGGTCTTGACGCTCGCGTACGCGAATCACACCGCGCTCGAACGCACGCTCGAAACACGCTCGACCTGGCTGTGGAGCCGTTCCCGCGGCCGGCTGTGGAACAAGGGCGAGGAGTCGGGCAACACCCAGCAGGTCGTGTCGGTCGCGCTCGACTGTGACGGCGACGCGCTGCTGTACCGCGTCGTGCCGTCGGGTCCGGCGTGTCACACCGGCGCGATGTCGTGTTTCGCAACGCCGCTTTTGGCTGCGCTTACCGAGGAGCAAACCGGCGGCGCCGAGTTCAGCCGCGCGCTCACCGCACTGGCACGGACGATCGCCGCGCGCCGGCGCGCGGCCGGGCCTGGTTCGTACACCGCCGAACTCTTCGCCGGCGGCGTCGATCGGATCGGCAAGAAGATCGGCGAAGAAGCGACCGAGGTCGTGATCGCGGCGAAAAACGACGATCCCGCGCAGCTGGTATGGGAAAGCGCGGATCTGCTGTATCACTTGCTGGTCCTGCTGCGCGAGCGCGGGATCGAACTCGATGCCGTAGGAGCCGAACTATCGCGACGCGCCGCGCCGGCGAGCTGAGCCGCTCCGGGCTGAGCGCGCTCGCGGGCGTCGGCCCGCAGACTGCGGCCAAGTTCGCCGAACTCGGGATCACGACGCCGGACGAACTGCTCAAACACATCCCGCGCGCGTACCGCGACTGGCGCACGCCGACGCCGATCGGAAGCCTGCGCGAGAGCGACGGCGAGACGATCGTCGTGGGCGACGTCGTGCACGTCCACGAGCGCAAAGGCCGCTTGGCGCTGGTGACGGTCGTGCTCGACGACGGGACCGGCCGACTCGAGGCGAAGTTGTTCGGCCGCAGCTTCTTGTTCGGCAAGCTGGCCGCCGGCGACCGCATGTTCGTCGCCGGACGCGTGTCGCGCGCCGGCCTGCTGCCGCAGCTCAACGTCACCGCTCACCGCATCCTGCGCGAGGGTGACGTATGGCGCGGCGAAATCGTACCCGTATACGGCGCGACGAAGGATCTGCCGTCGAAAACGATCCGCGGCGTCATCGCGCGCAACCTCGAGCGGCTGATCGCCGGGCGCGAAGATGCGCTGCCCCCCGCCTTGGTGCGCAGCCTGGAGTTTCCGGCGCTGCCGCGGGCGTGGCGTGAGGTGCACGTTCCGAGCGAACCCGAATCGACCGCTCGGGCGCGCGAGCGCATCGTGTTCGATGAGTTCTTTGCAATCGCGCTGGCGGCGGCGCTGAAGCGTTCGCGGCGCGAATCGATCGGCGGCGCGACGGCCCTCCCGCTGCCCGGCGGCTTCTACGCGGCGTTCGCCGCGCAGCTGCCGTTTGCACCGACCGGCGCGCAGCAGCGCGTGATCGAAGAAATCTGGCGCGACCTCGGCCGCACCGCGCCCATGAACCGGCTGCTCCAGGGGGATGTGGGCAGCGGAAAGACGTTGGTCGCGGCCGCCGCGATCGTGCTGGCCCACGCCGGCGGCGTCCAATCGGCGCTGATGGCGCCGACCGAGATTCTGGCCGCCCAGCACGCCGCGAAATTGGCGCCGCTGCTGCTGCCCTTCGGCGTGACCGTGGAGGCGGTGTTCGGCTCGCTGGGCGCGCGCGAACGGCGACGGGCCGAGGACCGAATCGCCTCGGGCGAAGCCGGCCTCGCGGTCGGGACGCACGCGCTGCTGACCGAAAGCGTGACCTTCCGCTCCTTGGGTCTGGCTATCATCGACGAACAGCATCGCTTCGGGGTGGCGCAGCGCGCGCGGCTGCGCGGCAAGAGCGGTGTTCCGCACACGCTTGCGATGACGGCGACGCCGATACCGCGCACGCTCGCGCAAGTCCGTTTCGCCGACATGGATCAATCGATCATCGACGAGCTGCCGCCGGGACGCACCCCGATTCGCACCTTCGTACTGGGCGAGCGCTACAAGGCGGCCGCCTATGAATTCGTTCGCAAGAACGTCGCCGCAGGCCGGCAGGTGTACGTCGTCGCGCCGGCGATCGACGGCACCGATACCGCGCTCACCGGTGCGCTGGCCGAGGCCGAACGGCTGCGCACGGCCGTCTTTCCCGACCTGCGCGTCGACCTGCTGCACGGCAAACTCGCGACCCGCGACAAAGAACGCGCCATGGAGCGCTTCGCGCGCGGCGAAACCGACGTGCTGGTCGCTACGACCGTGGTCGAGGTCGGCGTCGACGTCGCGAACGCCTCGGTGATGATCGTGCTCGACGGTCACCGCTTCGGTCTGGCCCAGCTGCATCAGCTTCGCGGCCGCGTCGGGCGCGGCGTTGCCGAGTCGTTCTGCATCGTGATCGCCCCCGACGAGGCCGGCGAGATCGAACGGCTGGAGGTGCTGGCGCGGACGAACGACGGTTTCGCGATCGCCGAAGCGGATCTGCGCCTGCGGAAAGCCGGCGAGCTGGCCGGAACGCAGCAGGCCGGTGACATGACGCTCATCGGCGACATCGTCGATGACTTTCGCCTCTACGCGCAGGCCAAGATCGCGGCCGACGCCATCGTGGCTGCCGATCCGGAGCTGCGGGAGCCCGAACACGCACCGCTGCTCAAATTGCTCGACGAAAATGCGTCGGCGCGGGCGCTGCTCGTGAATGCCTGATGCGGCGCTCCTTCGCCGCCGTCGGCTTCGACTTCGATCACACGCTCGGGGTCGACAACGGGCTCGAATGCCGGGCCCTGTACCTGCTCGCCGAAGATCTCGGCCGCCCGATACCGCCCGAGGACCGCAAGCGCCGCGCCGAGTTGGAGCGGCTGCTGACCGCGTTTCGCGGCGGCGACGTCAGCCTCGACGACATGCTGGCGCGCTTCGCCGCTGGGCTGGGTCTGCCGGCCGTCGATCCGGACGCGTGGCGCGCGCGGTGTTTCGCGCTCGTCGACTCGCTGGTGCGTCCCGTTCCCGGCGCACGCGACGTGATCGCGGCGCTGGAGCGGCGCGCGATTCCCGTCGCCATCCTTACCAATGGCTGGTCACCGCTGCAGCAGATGAAAATCGCGCGCGCGCTGGGTCGGGGTACCATCGAAACGATTCTCGTCAGCGACCAGCTCGGGGTTGCGAAGCCTGCAGTCGCCGCGTTCGACGCGCTCCTTGCGGCGCTCGGCGTGCCGCGTCACGAAACCTGGTATGTTGGTGACAACGCGCGCGCCGATGTTGGCGGCGCGCTCGCGGCTGGTCTGCAAGCGGTTTGGCTCGATGCTGAAGGCCAAGCGTATCCGTCCGATCAGCCGCCGCCGGCGCTCGTCATCCACGACCTGCGGGAGCTGGAGGCGTGCATCGAGAACACGCTCGCCCCATAAGTCATATGGGGACGCTCACGATTACCGGGGGAACGCTCCGCAGCCGGCGGGTGCCGACGCCTCCGGGCCGCGCGGTGCGACCGACGCCCTCCCGAGTCAAGGAGGCGCTGTTTTCGATCCTCGGTCCCCGCGTCGGGAGTGCGCGCGTTCTGGATCTGTTCGCGGGCAGCGGGGCTTTGGGGTTTGAGGCGCTTTCGCGCGGTGCCGCGGAAGTGACGTTCGTCGAACGGCACCGTCCGACGGCGGACGCGCTGCGCGCCGTCGCGCGAACGCTGGGCGTCGAGGAGCAGGTCGCCGTGATCTGCGCCGGCGCGGAGCACGCGCCCGCCCGGGTTGCCGGCCGCTTCGATCTGGTGTTTGCCGACCCGCCGTACGCACACGCGTATCCGGTCGCGCTGTTCGCGGCGCTGCGCGAAGCGCACGCCATCGATGCGGCCACCACCGTCGTGTACGAGCACGCGGCGCGCAGCGCGCCGCCCAACGATCCCGGCATGCGGGTCGAGCGCACCGAGCGGTATGGTGAGGTCGCGCTGTCGTTCCTGCGTCCGGTCGCCGGAGCAGCGTGAACGGCAGCCTCGGCGCGGGTCATTCCGCGATCTATCCGGGCTCCTTCGATCCCCTCACCCGCGGACATCTCGACGTCATCGAGCGGGCCGCGGTCATCTTCGACCGCGTCACCGTCGCGGTCGTCGTCAACCCGCAGAAACGCGAGTCGCTCTTCACGCTCGACGAGCGCGAGGTGATGATCCGGCGCTCGGTCGAGCATCTCGCCAACGTCGAGGTCGACCACTTTCGCGGTCTCTTGGCCGACTTCGTGCGGCACCGTGAGGCGACGGTCATCGTCAAGGGGCTGCGCGTCGTCTCCGATTTCGAGAACGAAATGTCGACCGCGCTGATGAACCGTTCCCTCTCCGGCGTCGACACCGTATTTCTGCCGAGCGATCCGCGCTGGTCGTTCGTCAGTTCGTCGCTGGTCAAAGAAGTCTACAACCTCGGTGCCGACGTGACGGAATACGTTCCGCCCGCCGTGCTCGCCGTGATGCTCGCGAAACGCCCCGCCCACCGCCCCAACGAACGATAGGAGGTCCGCCTGATGTCCGTTTACCGCGTGATCGACAAGCTCGAGACGTCCGTGAGGGCGGGTACCGTCCTGCCGCTCGGATACCGCATCGTCAGCGAAGAAAAGCTGCTGGAGCTGATCGAGAAGCTGCGCGCGTCGCTGCCCGAAGAGGTCGGCCGCGCGCGTTCGATCGCGAAGAACGGCGACCGTCTCGTCCGCGAGGCGCAGGAGAAGGCTCAGGCCATCGTGGTCGAGGCTTCGCAGGTGCAGTCCGCGCTGATCGACGACAACGCGATCGTGCAGCGCGCCCGTGCGACGGCCGAGTTGGTGCTGCGCGAAGCCGAACAGAAGGGGTTGCGCATCCGCGAAGGCGCCGACGCCTACGCGGCCTCCGTGCTGACCGACCTCGACGTGCGCCTCAGCGGCGCGCTCGGCTCGGTGAAGAAGGGTATCGAAGCGCTGGCCGCGGCCAAGTCGTCGGCCGTGCCGCCGGCAGCGGCCTCGGGGTCGCTGGCCGACGCCGCCGCAAAGTCGAAGCGGGCGGCGTTCGACGCACAGAACGAGCACGAGACCGCCGAACTGGAATCGGTCTAGGTACAATACCCGCAACGGTCACTCCCGGAGCGTTAGCCGGACGCGAGCGAGATCGATGAACGCTGTCGTACTGACCCAGCCGCGCGAGATTCGCATCGAGGCGATCGACGAGCCGGTGCTCCGCGCGCCGACCGACGTGCTGCTCCGGCTGACTTCGACCGCGATTTGCGGCACCGACCTGCACATCTACGAAGGCCGGCTCGGTGACGGCGCACGGCTGGTGATCGGACACGAGCCGCTCGGGATCGTCGAGCAGGTGGGGAATGCCGTCGTGAACGTGCGCGTCGGCGACCGCGTGACCGTACCGACGCACATCTGCTGCGGCTTCTGTCCGAACTGCGTGCACGGGTTCTCGGGCGCGTGCCTCACGAACAACCCGGGGAAGTGGGGCGCCGCCTACGGCTATCCCGGTATGGGCGGCTATACCGGCGCGCAGACGGAGCTGCTGCGCGTTCCGTTCGCCGACGCCAACTGCTTGCGGCTCCCCGGCGAGCCGGGCGATCGCTGGGAGCACGACTTCGTCCTGCTCGCCGACGCGTTGCCGACCGCCTATCACGCGACCGAATTCACCCACGTCGGCCCGAGCGACATCGTGGTGATCTACGGTGCCGGCGCGATCGGCCTCTTGACCGCGATGTGCGCGTTCCTGCGCGGCGCGCGCCAGGTGTTCGTCGTCGACGCGATCCCGGAACGGCTGCAGAAGGCCGGCGAACTCGGCGCGCAGCCGATCGACATGCGCGCAGGCGACGCGGCCGATCAGATCCTCGAACAGCTCGCGCGGGAACGAAGCGGGCCGGCGTGGCGCGGCGAGGAGGCGAACCTCGGCGCGACGGTCGCCATCGACGCGATCGGCTTTCAAGCCCGCGATCCGCGCCAATATACCGTCGAGAAACCGGCGGCCGTCATCCACGATTTGGCGCGCCTGCTCGCGCCCAACGGACGGCTGGGAATCATCGGCGTGTTCCTGGACAGCGACCCGCACGCTCCGAACGACGACGCGCGTAGCGGCGACTATACGATCCCGTGGGGGACGCTCTTCAAGAAGGGCGTCACCATCGGAATGGGCCGCGACCACGACAAACGCTACGTCGATCACCTGCGGGACGCGATCGTGAGCGGACGGATAAAACCCAGCACGATCGTCTCACACCGATTGCCGCTGCGCGATGCCGCCGACGCGTTCGCCAAATTCGATGCCCGCAGCGACGGCTATATCAAGGTCGTCCTCGAGCCCTAAGAAGGCGCTCCGCCCCAGGCTGCGCGCCCCCCACGCAATCCGTTAAACGGATTGCGCGGGGCCCCCGGGTCCGACCTCGCCGCGGCACACTGCGGAGCGGAAAATTCTGCAGCGCTCGGTCCATCACCGTGGTGCTGTCCGCGAACCGGACCTCCTACTGTGCCGGCGGCAGCGCGGGGGTGAACTTTAGATTCTTGATCAGGAACGCGAAGCGGTCGGCGACGTCGTCGATGATCTTGTCGGTCGGGCGGCCGGCGCCGTGTCCGGCTTTGGACTCGACGCGCAGCAGAATCGGTGCGTCACCGGCTTGCGCGTGCTGCATCAGCGCGGCAAACTTGAACGAGTGGGCCGGGAAGACCCGGTCGTCATGATCGGAGGTCATGATCAGCGTCGGCGGATAATGGGTGCCGTCCTTGACGTTTTGATCCGGCGAATACGCGTACAGCCAGGCGAAGGCGGCGGCTGATTCGCTGCTCGACCCGTATTCCGGGACCCAGGCTTTCCCGACCGTGAAGTTCTGGTAGCGCAGCATGTCGAGCACGCCGACTTCGGGGATGGCTGCGCCGAAGAGTTCCGGCCGTTGAAGCTCGACTGCGGCGACCAGCAGACCGCCGTTCGAGCCCCCGTTGATCGCCAGCTTCGGGGTCGAGGTGATCTTCTTGTCGATCAGCAGCTGCGCCGCGGCGATGAAATCGTCGAAGACGTGCTGCTTGTTACCGAGCCGGCCCGCGTCGTGCCAGGCTTCGCCGTATTCGCCCCCGCCCCGCAGCGTGGCAACGGCATAGGCACCGCCCATTTGCAGCCAGACTGCGACACCCGAAGAGAAATACGGCGTGATCGAAATGTCGAAGCCGCCGTAACCATAGAGAATCGTCGGCGTCGAGCCGTCGAGCGGCATGTCCTTGCGGTGCGTCACGAAGACCGGCACCCGCGTCCCGTCCTTCGAGGTGGCGAAAATCTGCTCGGTGACGTACGGCGAGGCATCGAAGGCGATCTTCGGTTTGATCGCGACCGTGCTGGTCCCGGTCCGCGTGTCGTAGCGATAGATCGTGCTCGGATAGGTGAACGACGCGAAGGAGTAATAGGCGAAACGATCGGTCCGATGCGCGTCGGGAAGACCGCCGCTGCCGATTCCCGGCAGATCGATCGCACCGGCGGGACGCCCCGTCAGGCCATAGACCTTCACGATCGAGTGCGCGTCGTGCAGGTAGCCGGTGTAGAACCGGTTGCCGATCAGCGACACACCTTCGAGCGTATCGGCGCTCTGCGGCACGATGTCGTGCAGCGCGTGTGACGGGTCGGTGACGTCGACGTACGCAAGGCGCCCGCGCTGGGCGGCGAGGTTCGTCTGGATGTACAAGCGGTTGCCGTCATCGCCGACGACGCTATATTGGACGTCCGGATCGAGCGGAAAGATCTGGTGAAAGGCGCCCTTCGGTTCGCCGCCGCGTTTCCACGACAGGCTGTTGCCGTTGCCTTTCGCGCGGCTGAAGAAGAAGTAGTGCCCATCTTCGGTGCGATCGGCGGAGACGAACTCGTCGGGATGCTGGGGTGCCGCGTACACGAGCCGGTCGGCCGACTGCGGCGTGCGCAGGTGATGGAAGTACAGCTTCTGGACGCCCAGCGCGCTCAGCGTGGTGTTCACCGCGGTTGGCTTGTCGAACGCGGCGTAGTAGAAGCCGCCGTCGCCGACCCAGGTCGCGCCGGAAAACTTGCTCCACTCCAAGCGGTCGGGCAAGTCCTTGCCCGAGGCGACGTCCTTGACGTGCCAGGTCTGCCAGTCCGAACCGGAGGCCTGCGTTGCGTAGGCCAGGTACCGGCCGTCCGTCGTGAACGACGTGCCGCCGAGGGAGACGGTTCCGTCGGCTGCGAGTGTGTTCGGATCAATCAGCACTCGCGGCGTCCCCGCTTCGCCGTCGCGGACGTAGAGCACGCTTTGATTCTGCAGCCCGCTGTTGCGGAAGAAGAACCACCAGTGACCTTCATGGAACGGCGCGCTGAGCTTCTCGTAGTCGAGCAGCTTGCGGTAGGCGGCGCGCACGGCGTTGCGCTGCGGGATCGCATCAAGGTACGCGCGCGTCAGATCGCCTTCGGCTTTGACCCAGGCCGTCGTCTGCGGCGAATCGACGTCTTCCATCCAGCGGTACGGATCGGCGACCGTGGTACCGAAGTACGTGTCGGTGACCGTGCCGCGCGGCGCGTCCGGATAGTGCAGCGCCGCCGCGGCGGCCCCAGCGGCGGCCAGCAGGATGGCCAGGGTGAGAGCAAGGCAACGGATCACGGCCGGATCTCCTGATTCTTCCCGAGGTGAGGGCGGAGCGAAAAAACGCGGCGCGGCACGCCGGTCAGACCGGCGGCGCCTGAACGCCGTGCGCGAAGGCTTCGAGGCGCGCCCGGTCGATCGAACGCACGCGCCCACGGTCGAGCTCGACCGCGGCGGCGTTCTTCAATCGAATCAGCGCCCGCGCGGCCATGTCGCGGACGGTCCCGGCGGCCGCGGCGATCTGGGCCTGCGAGAGGTTTTCGACGCCGGGTAATCCCGGCGCCATGCCGATCGTCGCCGGCGCGTACGACATCAAGAACTTCGCCACCCGCTGGAGGACGTGCGCGAACGCGAGATCGGCGATCGTGTCGATCGAGCGGCGGCGCGCCTGCGAGGCCGCGGCCAGAAAGCCCAGCGCGAGTTCGGCGTCGTTGCGGACCGCGTGCAGCACCGCTTCGGTCGGGACGAGCGTGAGGCTGCAGTCGGTCAACGCCTCGGCGCGCGTCGTGGCGCCGCCGCCGTCGAAGGTACCGGACTCGTTGATCGGATCGTGCGTCAGCCGCTCGCCGAGCGCGTGGGTCTTGCCGTCGGGCGAGAGCAGCGTGTAGACGACCTTTCCGCCGCGCACGAAGCCCAAGTACGGCCAGAGCTCGCCCTCGTCGAAGATCGTCTCGCCGGTGCGGTACGACCGCTCGGTCGCCACCGTCGCCAGTTCTTGAATCGTCGACGCCTTGGCGCTGGCAAAGGGTGCGCAGTGCGACAGAAACGTCGCGGTGTCGGCCCGGTCGTCGATCCGCTCGAGGCGGATCGTCCAGCGGCCGCTGCCGAGATTGCGGGCGTCCCACGAGAATCGGCCCGGCCGGTATTGTCCGAACTCATTGCGCAGTGAGCGCGGATCGCTCTCCTCGTTCAGCTCGAGGATTCCACCGACCGGCAACTTGTCGAAAGCCTCGAAGATCCGCGCGCTACGGTTTTGGGCGGGCAGCGTGCGCGCGTCAATCGTGACGGCCGGCGCGCGGAGGGTGGGCATCGGTTGCTGGGATGCTCCGCAGGGGGCACTTTCCCTGCGGCGGAACCGCGCCGGGTGCCTTCGCAGCGCCGTTGGGCCGTGCGCGCGCTCGACCTTGCCGCGCTCATCATCGTCGTGGCCGCGGCGGCCCATTTCATCGTCCTGCCGCGTCTACATGCGGCCGCCGTCAGCGCCCCAGTGCTGACGCTGGCGTCGCTCGAGGGGCCGCCCTTCGTCGTGGGTGCTCGCCGTCAGCGGGTGGTCTTCCTCGAGTTTTGGGCGACCTGGTGCGATCCATGCCGCGATTCGATTCCGCTGGTGCAGCGCTTTCGCCGCGATCATCCCGGCGTCGAAGTCATCTCGGTCGACGTCGGCGAGCCGGCGGCACTGGTGCGGCCGTTCGCCGCGCGTTTCGGCATGCGGGGAGTCGTGCTCGACCCCGACGAGACCGCCGCGCACGCGTTCGGCGTCAGCGGTTTTCCCACGCTGGTGGCGATCGATCCGCAGGCCCGCGTACACGTCGTCGGCATCGGATTCGACCCCGGCATCGAACGCGTGATGAGCGCGGCCGCGGCGCGCTACGCTAACGGCCCGTGAAGTTCGGCGCGCGCTTGTCGAGAAACGCGCGCGTCCCTTCGCGAAAATCTTCCGTCGCGACGACGGTGCCGAAACGCAGCGCTTCGAGCGCTAACCCATCGGCGAGCGAAAGCGCCGCACCGTCGACGATCGCGCGTTTCGTCGCCGCGACCGCGAAGGGTCCCTTGGCGGCGATCAGCGCGGCGATGCGGCGGGCTTCGTCGAGGAGTGCTTCCGGTGCGGTGACACGCTGCACGAGTCCGATCCGCAGCGCTTCCGGTGCATCGATCATCTCGCCGGTCAAGCAGAGATACATTGCCCAGCCTTCGCCCAGCAGGCGCGTCGTGCGCTGCGTTCCGCCGTAACCCGGCAGGAGGCCCAGGTTGACCTCCGGTTGGCCGAAGCGCGCGTTGGCGGACGCGATGCGGATGTCGCACGCCATCGCAAGCTCGCAGCCGCCGCCCAGTGCGAACCCGTTGACCGCGGCAATGACCGGGACGCGCAGGCGCTCCAGCGATGCGGTGAGGGCTTGGCCCCGCCGCGCTTGCTCTTCGCCCGCGCGGGCATTGCCCAGCGCATGGAGTTCCGCGATGTCGGCCCCGGCCGCGAAGGCTTTGGCTCCGGCTCCGGTCAGAATGACCGCTCGCAGACTATCGTCGGCGTCGAAGCCGGCGATCGTTTCGCGCAGCTCCGCCAGCATCTGAAGGTTAAGAGCGTTTAAGACGTCAGGCCGATTGAGCGTGACGACGGCGACGGCGCCGGCGCGCTCGACGATGAGGGTTTGCACGGGGCGGTGCCTACGTCGGGGTTTCGGGAACGCCCTTCCCTCTGCTATGGTTGTACGGATATGCGTACAGCCTACCATCAGGCGCTCGACAACA